>PVMK01119915.1_pt1 | contig 54241 bp, 49 predicted proteins | sample 1853481 | NCBI WGS metagenome assembly PVMK01 (sample SAMN08533507, study PRJNA380276) | Marine sediment metagenome, whole genome shotgun sequencing project.
CCCGGTGCCCGGGATCCCGGAGCTGTCGCCAGCCGCCAGGCATCGTCGTTGAGCACGCCGATGTAGGCGTCGTTGCCCTCCACGGCTTTTCGAAGATGCACCATGGCCGCCTGGGGCGCGCCCCGGGCGAGGCGAATGGCGCCGAGTCCGTAATTGGCGCCGGGTGACGCGGGTTGCGCGCTCAGCACCTGCTGGTAGTGGCGCTCGGCGTCCTCGAGCCGGCCCTGGGCTCGGGCCACGTCGCCGCGACCCTCCAACGCCGACAGCCAGTCCGAATCGAGCTCCAGCGCACGGCTGAAGGCATGGTCCGCGGCTTGGCCGTGCCCCTGCTCGAACAGCGCCGTGCCCAGGTTGGTGTGGGCCCTGGCGTCCATGGGGCTCAAGTCGAGCTGCGCCCGGTAGTGCCGGATAGCGCGCTCCAGATCGCCCATCTGCTGGAATGCCACCGCCAGATTGTTGTTGGCCTTGGGATGTTCGGGCTCGATGGCGAGCGTCTTTTGATAGCTCTCCACTGCTTCTTCGAGCCTGCCCTGGGCCAGTAGGGTATTGCCGAGGTTGTAGCGTAGCTGAGGATGCCGTGGGTGCAGTCGTATGGCTTCGTGAATATGCGACAGCGCCTCATCCAGGCGGCCTTGCGCCTGGAGCGCCGAGCTGAGCAGGTTGTGGGCGAACCAGTTGTCGGAATTTTTTTCCAGCCGCGCGCGCATCAGCGCTTCGCGCAGCAGAGGCTGGTCCTCGGCTTGCTCAGACACCACCTGGATGGCCAGCGTCGCCATCTCGTCGGTGGATCGATTGCCGAATCGTACCCGCTGCGGCGGGTCGTGGGGGTTGAGGGCGTTCGCGGACGTGTTGTCGTAGACGAAGCGCATATGGATGCGCGTGCCTGCCGGCAAACGCAGCGGTTGGCTGTAGCGATAGTCATCCTGCCAGTGGAAGTCCCACTTCGGGATGTTGATGAGCCATTGCCTGCGGCCATCGGGCAGGGTGGCGTAGGCCTCGATGCTTTTGCCCAGGTAGTGCGCGTGGGGATAGATGCCCAGGGCCTCCACCGCCACCGGCAGTGTGAGTGAATCCTCGATGACGTAGTCGCCATCCCCGGCGGGGATGTCGATGTTGTCGTTGCGCATCAGCAGCGAGAATGCCTGCTTGGCGGGTGCCTGATCGGTAAAGTAAAGTCCGATCTTCAGTGAAACCTGCTCGGGCTTACCGGAGGGCAGCATGTGCAATTGCACGACCATGTCGCTGCCCGGTTCCAGCCGCCAGGCAAGCCGTTCGTCCACAATCGGAAGCTTGCCCGGCGTCCAACCCAGGGACTGGCCCCCGGGAGCCTCGGAGCCCGCCAGGTCCATCCCGGAAAACCCCGGCCCAGCCTCTTCCTCGTCCCGGCGTCGCGCCGAGCGCGAGCGATCCGCCTGCATGACGGCGTGGTGGACCACCCGCCGGTTACCCGGGCGCAGCTCCACCGCCTTGACCCAGCGCGGTGTCGATACCGGAATCGGCAGCACGAAGTTTCGGTACACGTCGACGCCTTCGGCGGGAACGCTGAAGGCGTCCTCCATGCTCAGAATCAGATCCGGCTCGCCCAGCTGCCAGCCTTGGGTGAACTCCGGAAGCGGTGGCAGGTCAGCCCGGTCACCCTCCATGGCGCCTTGTTCGACCCACAGCCGGATGAGTGCGATCTCCTCGTCGCTCAGTCCACGCTCGCCCAGAAACGCGACGACACCCCGCGCCGGCAACCATGGCGGCATGAAGCGCGACGTGGTGAGGGCGGCAATCAAACCGGCGCGCTTTCCCGCCTCGGCGTAGGTGAGCAGGCTGAACGGCGCCGATTCCCCGGGGCGATGACAGACGATACAGTTGCGATAAACAATGGGCGCGATGTCGCGGTTGAAGGTGACGGTGGCACGGCCGGGCACGAAGCTGCTGTCGCGGAAGATGTCGTTAAACAGATAAAGTCCACCTGCGATCAGAATTATCACGGCCAACAGCGCTGCCAGCCTCACGGGTGAGTGCCGCGCAACCGCGGGCATCACTTGAAATCCCGTATGTAGCAGCCGACGCCTGGCTGGGACATGGTTTTCAGGAGGTCCTGGACACCGCTGGCGAGATCCCTGCCGCAGCCGGCGAGGACGATCGTGGCAGGAATTGCCATCATCGGGCCCATGGGCGGGCGGCCAATCGTCGTCATTTGTCGAGATTCTCGTGAAATTCCCGGTGGGCCAACAATCCGGCGGCCCGGCGCATGATAGCGCCATCGACGGCGCGATTCGCCCTTGCCCTGACATTGTAATCGTCGGATACTTTTCACTCCGTCCGACCCCGGCGGGAGGGGAGGAATCGGCGCCACGGGGCGCCCGCGTGACTCAAGAAAGCGAATGGACCTGTCTACTCCACCGGAAACGCCCCTGGAGCCCGGCATGCTGGACTACACCAGTGCCGTGGGCGGTTTTCTGTTCTGGAGCCCGAAAGGGCAACTGTTTGCGCTCAACCGCTTTATTGTCAGCAGAGATTTCAGCAAGATTCTTCCTCAGGTCGCATCGGCGAACTTCCATGTGGCCTATCCGTTGTTCGCGCGCATGACGGAATCCAATATCAATCTGGTGCTGCATCCCACTCAGCACGCCCATGCCTATTTTCTCATGGACATAAAAGTCGGACCGGCCAAAAAATCGGTCAAGGTGTTTCAGGATTCCTCGGAAATCATCGGCAACGCTATCGCATCAGAGAAGTTTCCCGTCATTCATTTCGGCGAGCTGCAAAAGGCGGTAATGGTAAGTCGCCGCAACCAGTCGCCGATATCGATCCGCATCCGCTTCCTGGAGCTTCGTCCGAATCTCACCAAGGCTCTGCGCGACGCGGCAACGGATATTTTCGTCGCCAATGCAAACCCGGAGGGAAACAAGCAGGCGCGGCTCGAGTACAAGCTGGCAACCCTGAGCGGCGAACTTCGGCGCGGGATGGTGGAAGATTACCTGGTGAAATGCCTGTGGCTCAATCTGACCACCAATCATCTGGGCATGATGACCTGCAACGATCAATTGTCGGGTTTCTCCAAGTTCGTCTCCGGCGACGCCGACGTCACCGCTTTCGAGCGCTGCCTGGCGCGGGATGAGGACGGCCACTACCGGGCGCAAACCGGAGTCGTCAATGTTCTGCCGGTCATGCAGACCCACGTCGAGTGGAACTCCCCAACCGTGCACGTCTACGACGAAGCGTTTCGCAGCGCGAATCGTTTGCAGGAGTACTACTCGCTGTACGCCGGGTTCAAGGCGCTGTGTGGCGTGGGCTCACCGGTGCTGGTGCACGAAAGCTATGAGTTGCCGGAGTCGGTGCCCGTGCACCTGTTGCGCCTGGACAAGGGAAGCCCGGCGACCCTCATGGCCATGCGCGAGTTTCCCACGCGGCATTTGGTTTGGTAGTGGGGCAAGCCGGAGATCCCGAGTCGATTCCGAGAGCTCTGTCGCTTAACTATGGGTAGCTACGCGATTGCTTCCAGTTCACCGCGCACAGGCGCTGGGAATCCTTTCAGATCGTCCTCGGTCATCGGGTACTGAGGCAGGAGTACCAGCACAAGCCGAGCGACCGCCTCCGCCATCATCGCGTCGCGCCGTCGTTTGCCTTCTCGGTCGGTTCGTTTGCTGAGTGCCAGCTTGTGGCGCACGAACGCGCGTGGATCCGGTACGCGTATCTCCGTGACCACATGACCGAGATGTCCGATGACTACCTGTGTTACTGGCGGGGTTTCCAGCAAGTCATTGAGCTCCCAGATCTGCTGAGCGACCAGGTCATCCTTGTTCTCCACCAGGCGCAACTGGCGTTCGCCGCGACGTTCAGGGGCCAACAGGTCGACGGCGTAGCCGTCGTTGTTGGTGGCGCGGAATCGGAACTTGCGTTGCTTTCGGAAAGTCTTGTCGATGGTCTGCAGGAATCCGAGCAAGCCTTTGCGCGCGAGTGGGCCGGTAAGCTCGATGCCGAAATCGGCATCCCATAAGATGTCCACGTCATTCGTCGCCACCACTTCACTCTCGAATTGCACGCCGGCGAGGGCTTCGTAAGCCCACAACGCGTTGGTGCCGATCACCATTACCATGTCTTTGAGGGAAGGCTCGGCGTTCACGGCCTGCAAGAGCCTGGCTGCGATGGGCGGCACGCGATCAATGCGTGCCGCACGTGCCATCGCCCCCTGCGCTTTCAGGCGTTTCTTGAGGGCGGCAACACGCTCGCCGGTGGCGGCTTTGCCGTCGGTGAACTCCTGGTACTGCGCCTCGGTCTCGGCGTTTCGCAGACCCAGACTCTCGGCGCGGTGGGTGAACCTGCGGTAGAGATACTCTTGGCCGCCCACGGTTTTCCAGTGCAGTGTGCCTGCATATTCGCGCGCATCGTCGCATGCTTCCCGGTAGGCATCGTAGACCTGCACCGTATCGATGTGCGTTCGCCGCTGGTCGCCATCCAACTCGTTGAAGTACATTGCCTTATACCAGAGCCTCGAAATTTTGTAAGTATTGGTATAAGTCCTTTAAAAGTCAATAGTTACGACCCTTGAAGCGAGTAGCGCCGGATAACCTTCTCGAGAGTTGAGGGTGCCTCGCTTGTCTATCCGCCTTCCTCGTCCATGGACAGAGCGGCGTTTGCGTGGTCACGCAACACGCCGAGAAAGGAATCCCCATAGCGTTCCAGCTTGACCTGGCCGACGCCGCTGATGGACGCGAGGGCCTCCAGGCTGGTGGGCGCGGTGCGCGTCATTTCCAGCAGGGCGCTGTCGTGGAAGATCACGTAGGGCGGTACGCCCTGCGCCTTTGCGAGCTCCAGGCGGTGGGCGCGCAGGGCTTCCCACAGAGGCGCGTCATCATCCACGGTGATCGGTGCCGCGCGCTCCTTTCTTTTGCGCGCCGGCGTTTCTCCGGCGCGTGGTCTCTTCGCAGCCATCAGCGTCGCTTTCGCCGCGCAGAACCCCGCGGCTGGCGGTGCGTCAGGTGCAGGCCGCCGTGGCCGTCCATGTCCACGCCGAGAAATCCGCCGGCCACCAGTTGGCGATACACCGATCGCCACTGGCGATTGTCCAGCTCGGTGCCGATGCCGAAAGTACTCACGGCGTCGTGACGAAACCGTCGCATGCGCTCGTTACTTTTTCCCAGCAGAACATCGATGAGATAGTTCACCCCGAAGCGCTGACCGGTGCGGTATACGCAGGAGAGCGCCTTGCGGGCGGCTTCGGTGCCGTCCCAGGCATCGATGGGCTGCAGGCAGGTGTCGCAGTTACCGCAGGGTGTCTCCATGACCTCGTCGAAGTAGGAGAGCAGAACCTGGCGCCGGCAGCCGGTCACCTCGCAGTAGCCGAGTACCGCCTCGAGCTTGCTGCGTTCCACCCGCTTGTGCTGCTCGTCGGCCTCGGAAGCTTCCAGCATCTGCCGGAGACGGATGACGTCGGTGAGGCCGTAGACCATCCAGGCGTCGGCGGGCAGCCCGTCGCGACCCGGCGCGCCCGGTTTCCTGGTAATAGGCCTCGATGCTCTTGGGTAAATCCATATGGGCGACGAATCGTACATTGGGTTTGTCGATGCCCATGCCGAACGCGATGGTCGCCACGATGATGACGCCTTCCTCGCTGATGAAGCGCTCCTGATGCCGGCGACGATCGGCATCGGAAAGGCCTGCGTGATAGGGGAGCGCCGGCCAGCCGCGCTCGCGCAGCCAATTGGCGGTTTCATCCACGCTGCGCCGGGACAGGCAGTAGACGATGCCGGCGTCGCCGCGATGTTCGCCTTCGAGAAAGGCGAGCAACTGTTGGCGTGGGTTGTCCTTGGCTTTGATCTGGTAACGGATATTGGGGCGATCGAATCCACCGACGAAAACCCGCGCGTCTTCCAGGGCCAGGCGCGCGCGGATCTCGCGGCGTGTGGGTGCGTCGGCGGTGGCGGTCAGCGCGACGCGCGGCACATGGGGAAAACGCGCGGCCAACTCGGCAAGCCCCAGGTACTCGGGGCGAAAATCGTGGCCCCACTGGGATACGCAGTGGGCTTCGTCAATGGCAAACAGCGCTATCCTGGATTCGGCCAGAAGCTCCAAGGTGCGTGGCTGGAGCAGACGTTCGGGTGCCAGGTACAGCAGGTCGAGGGAGTCGCCGCGGATCGCGTCTTCCACCCGCCGGGACTCGCCCGGGGAAAGGGTGGAGTTCAGCGCGGCGGCGCGTACACCGCTTTGCAGCAGCGCATTGACTTGATCCTGCATGAGCGCGATCAGCGGTGAAACCACCACCCCGATCCCTGCACGCAGCATCGCGGGGATCTGGTAGCAGAGAGACTTGCCGCCGCCGGTGGGCATCAATACCAGGGCGTCGCCGCCACCCAGCAGGTGGGCGATGATGTCTTCCTGATGGGCGCGGAAGTCCGAGAATCCGAAGACTCGGTGCAGGAGTTCGCCGGCAGTGACGGGGACGGTTTCGAGCGGGGGAGCTTGCGTCATCCTGGCGGGCGCCCGGCTCAGGCGCCGCTCTCGTCGGGCTGATTCTGGTGCGCGATTCGGTGTGCTTTTTCCTGGATGCGGCGCGTCTGGCGGAGCACGTCGATCACATAGCGCACATGAACACCACGACCCACCAGCTCCACGGCGTCGCGTACCCGGGCATCCAGGGTGATCTTGCGCCCATCCACTGCGGATACCGTGACACTCACCTCCACCTCGCATCCCGCCGGTGTAGGCGCCAGGTGATCGATGCTCACATGCATTCCCACCGAGCTCTGCTCTTTGGTCAGATGCTTCTGGATGAGCCGCAGGCAGGCGTATTCCACGTCACTTACCATGGACGGCGTGCTGTAGACCCGCGCCGCCTCGCCCATGAAGGCAATACAGCGGTCGTCGTCGACGCGAATATGCTCGGTCGTGGTCATGCCGGTGTGCAGCGTCGGCTCCATGGGCGCAAGCTTACCTCGAGTTCGCTAGCCTGGATTATTCATGAACGCGCGAAGCGAGGGCGTGGAGACGCCGGTGGCTGCAAGGCGCGCGACGGAAAACGTGCGAAGGCGTACCCGTAGGTACGTCGAGTGCGTTTTCCTAGCGCAACGCAGCAGACATGGGCGGATCCGCGTCCGCAGCCGCGCGTTCATGAATAATCCAGGCTAACATGGGCTCGTCGTCGCGTCAGGGTCTCGCCGCCCATGGGCTTTGTCAATCGCCCGGGCGAGCCCGAGTCCGTCGATGTCATCGGCCAGCGTCCGCGCCGGCATCAGTATCGGGAGAATCGCCCATGTCTCATCGTCCCTCGGCGCCTGCCATGGATCCCATGGCAATCGACTCGCGCACCGGCTCCAGCTACCCGAAGGCGCATCGGCAACAGGTGGAAAGGCGCAGCAAGCGTGCCCTGGGAGACGCCCTGGGGCTCAGTCACTACGGCGTCAATCTGGTCGAGCTGGAACCCGGCGCCTGGTCCTCTCAACGACACTGGCACAGCGCGGAAGACGAGTTTCTGTACGTGGTATCCGGAGAGCTCACACTGGTCACCGATACCGGCCGGCAGAAGCTGGTTGCCGGCATGGTTGCGGGCTTTCCCGCGGGCACGGCCGACGGCCACCATCTCGTCAACGAAAGTGAGCAGACGGCAGTTTACCTGGAAGTGGGCGACCGTAGCGACGACGACGAGGTACGCTACCCGGATATCGACATGGTGTTGACTCGCCGTTCCGAAGGCCGCGCGTATCGCCATGATGACGGGCGGCCCTACGATGAGGACTGACAGGCGCGCCTTCGTTGGCGGGAGGGTTGCCTGAAGTGGCATCCGCCGTCGAGCTGCCCCAGGGAGATGCCGTTTTTCTGGATCATCTTGCCCATTGGGTACCGGACATGCACGCCGCATCTGCGCTGCTGGAGCGTCTGGGTTTCCTGATCACCCCCTATGCCGAGCACACGCACGCTGCCGCGGACGGCGGCGAAGAACCCGTGCCCGCCGGCAGTGCTAACCGGTGCATCATGCTCCAGGCCGGTTATCTGGAGGTGCTCACGCCCACGGGCGAAACGCCCATCGCAAGGGAAGTGCGCGCGGCCCTGGAACGCTACACCGGGCTGCATCTGGCGGCGTTTTGCGCCGCCGATGCCGCCGCCCACCGCGAGCGGCTGGTGTCGGCGGGATTTCCGCAACGGCCGTGCGTGAATCTTGCCCGGCAAAGCACCACCGCCGACGGTGTCGCTTGCACGCTGCGCTTCACGGTGGTGCGCCCGGAGCTGGGTTGCCTGCCGGAAGGCCGGGTGCAGTTTCTCAGCCACCACACGCCGGAGGATTTGTGGCAGCCCCGCTGGCTCGATCATCCGAACACCGCGCGTGGGCTCACCGACCTGCTGTTCTGCGTGGCCGACGCCCGCGAGGCGAGCCGGCGCTATGAGCGTTACCTGGGGCGTCGGGCCGAGGCCGTTGATGGCGGCTATGTGCTGCAGATGGATCGCGGCCGTCTCGCCCTGCTGGATGTGGAGCGGGTTGGCGCGGCGCTTCCCGGCGACGCCATCCCGTGCGTGCCGTTCATGGCCGCCTATGCTCTGGCCTGTGAGAATCTGGCCAGCACGCGCGCGCTGCTGCGCGCCACCGGCATCGGCTACCGCGACTATGACGACCAGGGGTTAACCGTGCCGGCGTCGCCGGAGCTGGGCGGCAGCATCGTCTTTACGGGAGACGGGGGGCTGCCACCGTGGCTGTCGCCATAGCCGGTGCCGCCTCTTGGAGCGAAGGAGCGACTCCGTAGTGATTGTTCTCGTTGATGAGGTCCACCCACTGCCGGTGTTTCGGCATCAGAGGCGGCTCGGGCAAGAACTTCGGAATCTCCGTGGGCTTGGCCACGGCATCATCGATGTAGCGGCCGGTCACCTCACCGCGGCGAAAGAATAAATTGTAAATGCTGTACTGGGTGCGGCTGCGGGTCCCGAACAGCGGGAAGCGTTGCGCGATGGACGGCATCGAATAGAATTTGCTGTAGGCGCGCATGTGGCCTTCTCGAAGTTGCTCGGGTGTGAGCTGTTTGGGCTTGTAGATAATGTGTCCCTGGTCATAGTTGTCCCAGTTGTAGGACACCATGCGATTGTCCTTCTGCATCTCGTACCAGGTCAGGGTGCCGGGATAGGGCGTCAGAACCGAGTAGGCGCACATGTCGTAGCCGGCATCGATATTGAATTTGACGGTCTCGTCGAACACGCTTTCGTCGTCGGTATCGAATCCGAACATGAACAGCCCGAAGACCAGGATGCCGTAGCTGTGGATCTTGTCCACCAGCTCGCGGAATTTGTCCGGGCTGTTGACCATCTTGTGGACGCTTCTCAAGGTGGCCGCCGAGATGGACTCGAAACCGATGCTCAACATATAGCAGCCGCTTTCGGCAGCCAGCTCCAGCATCTCGTCATCCATGGACAGACGGCTGGTGACGCCGGCTTGCCAACGGATGTTGCGTCCCTTGAGCGCCCTCATCACTTCCTTGGGCCGCTTTGGTGTGCCGAAGAAATCCGCGTCGTTGAGCGCGATGTAGCGCGCGCCGCACTCGTCCACCTCGCGCATCACATCGTCGATGGGGCGATAACGGAAGCGCAGTCCGTTCATCAACGGCTCGGCGCAGAAGGTGCATGCGTGATGGCATCCTCTGGAGGTTTGAATGAAGGTCCGGTTGACATAGCGATGGGGCTTTATGAGGTCATAGCGCGGCAGGTTCAGGCCGGTCATCGGATGCAGCTCTTTCGAGCGGTAAATCCCCTTCATGTTGCCGTCTTTCAGATCGTCGAGGATGTCCTGCATGACCAGCTCCACTTCACCCACCACCACGGCATCGGCATGGGTCAGAGCTTCCTCGCGCATGAAGCTGGGGTGCACGCCACCCATGATCACGGGAACGCCGCGCCGGCGGAACTCGTCGGCGATCTCGTAGCCGCGATTGACATAGCTGGTCATGGCCGAGATACCAACCATGTCGACCTTGGTGTCGAAGTCGATCTCCTCGATGTTCTCGTCGGTGAGAATGACCTCGTACTGGTCTTGCGGGATACAGGCGGCCACCGCCAGCAGCCCGGCCAGGGGCGAGTAGAGCGCCCGATTCATGTAACTGGGTCGGGTCGTAAAGGAATTCGTTTTCGGATTGATGAGATGAATTGTCCGCGTGCGCATGCTATTTCCCTATTTTCTTGCGGACAAAGGGGGGCGACGTATGCTCGTCGCTGGAAAGACTTAAGGGTCCCCGCCCGCGGTTCCGAACCTCAGGTGTGCCGGGCAATCTTGCGGGATATGCCCCTGCGCCGCAAGCGCGCCACTATCCGGCTGGTTGTGGATGCTCGGGCATGGGGAAGGGATGGGCGGATTCCATGGCACGGGCCGCGCGCAGCACCAGGGCGTCGGCGTACTTGCCGGCCACGATCTGCACACCGATGGGTGCGCCGGAGGCGGTGAATCCACAGGGTACCGATGCGGCCGGTTGCTGGGTGAGGTTGAAGGGATAGGTAAAGGGGGTCCAGTCCCGCCAGCCGGCGTAGGGCCCCGTTTGCGGAAACTCCGCACCGGCGGCGAAGGCCGGTATAGGTAATGTGGGTGTCAGCAGCAGATCCCAGTCCTGGTGAAAGCGCCCCATGCGTTCCCCCAGGGCCGCGCGATCGGCCATCGCCTGCAGGTAGTCGGCGGTGGTGCAGGCGGCGCCTTCGGCGGCAATTTCCACCAGGCCGGGGTCTAAGCTGCCGCGCTGCTGCTCATCGAAACGTGCCAGCATCGCCGCCGCGGCCACGGTCCAGTGCCCCCGGAAGCAATCCGCGGGATTTTCGAAGGGCGCGGGGATCTCTTCCACCATGGCGCCGAGCTCGGCAAGCACCCGGGCAGCTTTCGCCACCGCCTGCGCCACCTCCGGGTCCACCTCCACATAGCCCAGATCCGGACTGAAGGCGATGCGCAACCCCCGCACGCCGTCTTCCAGCCCCACACGATAGTCCCGCCCGGTGGCGGGCAGGGCGTGCCAGTCCCGGGCATCGGGTTGGGAAATCACATTCAGCATCAGCGCCGTATCGCTGACCGTGCGGGTAATGGGTCCCACGTGGGCGACGGTGCCGAAGGGGCTCGCGGGCCAGGCCGGCACCAGGCCGAAGGTGGTTTTCAATCCGAACACGCCGGTAAATCCTGCCGGAATGCGGATGGAGCCGCCGCCGTCGGTGCCGATGTGCAGGGCGCCCAGGCCCAGGGCGCAAGCCGCCACCGCGCCGCCGCTGCTGCCTCCGGGGGTCAGATCGGTGTTCCAGGGGTTGCGTGTGATGCCCGTGAGCTTACTGTCGGTAACGCCCTTCCAGCCGAACTCCGGGGTCGTGGTCTTGCCCATCAGCACCGCACCGTGCTCGCGCAGGCGCGCCGTCACCGGCGCATCGTCGCTCCAGTCCTGCTCCCGGGGCACCGCGAGGCTGCCGCGAAGGGTCGGCCAGCCGGCGCACAGCACCACGTCTTTGATGGTGGCGGGCACGCCGTCCACCAGCCCCAGGGGTGCGCCGCGCTGCCAGCGCGCCTCGGACGCCCGCGCCGCATCCATGGCGCGGGCGCCGTCCACCATGCAGAAGGCGTTGACAGCCGGGTCGAATGCTTCGATACCATCGAGTACCGCCTGGGTCACCTCCACCGGCGAGATCTCTTTGCGACGGTAGGCGGTGACCAGCCGGGTGGCGGAAAGCCGGGTGAGCTCGGCGGACATGGGCAATTTCCCGTTGAGTAGTTTTTGAGGTCGTGGTTCAGGCCGCCGCCGCGTCGCCGGTGGCTTGCGCTACATTGGCCGGGTGTTCGGGGATGGCATCCAGGAGACTGTGTGCGCTGGTGAGCCCGGAAACGGCGCGCCGCCAGGCGCGCGCACCCGTTTGCCCCAGATAGAGTCCCGTCAGATGCCGCGTGAGCGGTGCCAGGCGCGCGCCGCGCGCGAGCTCTTCCATCACATAGGGGAGATACGCTTCGACGATGTCCCGGCGCGAGGGTGCTGCGCGTTGCTCACCGAAGATATCCCTGTCGGCGCCGACCAGCATATAGGGGTTGTGATAGGCCGCGCGCCCGATCATGACGCCGTCGAGCCGGGACAAATGCTGCTGAGCCTGGGCCAGGCTGGTGACACCGCCGTTCAAGACGATGGTCAAATGCGGAAAATCCTGCTTCAACCGGCGCACCATGTCGTAACGCAATGGCGGCACATGGCGGTTTTGCTTCGGGCTCAATCCCGTGAGCCAGGCTTTGCGCGCGTGCACGATGAATTGAGCGCAGCCTTCGGCCGCTACCTGGCTGACGAAAGCGGCCAGCGCTTCATAGGAATCCTGATGATCGATTCCGATGCGCGTCTTGACCGTCACCGGGATGCTGACGGCGGCTCCCATGGCGGCCACGCATTCCGCCACCCGCTGGGGCTCGGCCATCAGGCAGGCGCCGAAACTTCCTGCGCGCACCCGCTTGCTCGGGCAGCCCACGTTCATGTTCACTTCGTCGAAGCCACACTCTTCGGCCATGCGCGCACAGGCCGCCATGTCGCCAGGCTCGCTGCCACCCACCTGCAGCGCGATGGGGTGCTCCGACGGGTCGAAGTCCAGCAGCCGTTCACGGTCGCCGTGCAGCAGGGCGGCGCTGGTGACCATCTCGGTATACAGCAGGGTGTGGCGCGTGATGAGGCGCAGAAAGTAGCGGCAGAACCGGTCGGTGCGCTCCATCATGGGCGCTACGCTCAGCCGATGGGTCGACTTCATAGTATCCAGCCGAAGGGGGGGGGTCGTGACTTTGCCGGAGTCTAGCACGGGCCGCCGTCGGCGCGGTTGAACCAGGGAATCGAGCACTTTACCATCGGCATACCGAGCCCCCGCAGGGGAGGGGCACAACGGTATTCTCAGGAGCACGTTCAATGCCGTCTTTCGATGTGGTATCCGAAGTGGACATGCACGAGGTCACCAACGCCGTGGATCAGGCCAATCGCGAAGTGCGCACGCGCTTCGACTTCAAGGGCACCGACTCCAGCTTCAGCCGCGAGGATGCGGCCATCACTTTGAAGTCCGAGTCGGATTTTCAGTTGCAGCAGATGCTCGACATGTTGCAGGGCAAGCTCAACAAGCGCGGTGTCGATATCGCCTGCCTGGACATCGCCAAGCCCGAGCTGGTGGGCAAAGAGGCGCGCCAGGTGGTGACCGTTCGCCAGGGTTTGGAGACGGAGCTCAGCCGGCGCATTGTGAAAATGATCAAGGAGTCGAAGCTCAAGGTGCAAAGCGCAATCCAGGGCGACAAGGTGCGGGTCACGGGCAAGAAGCGCGACGATCTGCAGAAGGTCATCGCCAGCCTTGGCGACGCCAAATTCGATATGCCGTTGCAGTACGTGAATTTTCGCGACTGACTGCCGGCGAGCCGACCCCAGTGACCCGCTTTGCCGACCGCGCGCTGTTGAATGACGCGGCCCGGCGTGCCTGCCGCTACCTGGAGGATCTGGGGCAACGCCCGGTGGCGCCGGCGGCCGCGGCCCTGGCCGACCTCGAGAAATTGGGCGGCGCCCTGCCCGAAGACGGCATGGCGCCGTCCCGGGTGCTGGCATTGCTCGACCAGGTGGGTTCGCCCGCCACCATGGCGTCGGCGGGCGGGCGCTACTTCGGCTTCGTCACCGGTGGCGTATTGCCGGCGGCGCTGGCCAGCGGTTGGCTGGCCAGCGCTTGGGATCAGAATGCATTCAGCATCGCCAGCTCGCCGGTGGGCGCCGCCATCGAGTCCGTGGCCCTGGACTGGGTGCGGGAAGTGCTGGCATTGCCTGGAGATTGTGCCGGTGCTTTCGTGACCGGCGCCACCATGGCCAATTTCACGGCCCTGGCCGCGGCGCGCCACGGGGTGCTGGCCCGGGCGGGCTGGGACGTTGAGGCCGACGGCCTGTTCGGAGCGCCGCCCATCACGGTGGTGGTGGGCGAGGAATGTCACGCTACGTTGTTCAAGGTCATCGGCCTGCTGGGTCTGGGCCGCAAGTGCGTGGTGACGGTGCCCGCCGACGACCAGGGCCGCTTACGCGCCGATGCCATCCCGGCACTCACGGGGCCAGTCATCGTCTGTGCCCAGGCAGGCAACGTCAACAGCGGGGCATTCGACCCCATAGGGGAGATCTGCGCCCGCGCCCGGGGTGACGGTGCCTGGGTGCACGTGGATGGCGCCTTCGGATTGTGGGCGGCGGCTTCGCCGGCCTTTGCCGGATTGCTGGACGGGGTCGCCGAGGCGGATTCCTGGGCTACCGACGCCCACAAGTGGCTGAATGTTTCCTATGACAGCGGTATCGCCCTGGTGCGCGACGGGGACAGCCTGCGGGGCGCCATGTCCTATGGGGCCGCTTATCTGCCCACCGGTGCTGCCCGCGAGCCTTTTCACAGCACGCCGGAGTCCAGCCGCCGGGCCCGCGGTGTGGAAGTCTGGGCGGCGCTTCGCAGCCTCGGGCGCCGGGGGCTTGCAGACCTCGTGGAGCGCAACTGTGCCATGGCGGCACGCATGGCGGGTGCCCTGGACGCCGCCGGTCACGAAGTGCGCAACGAAGTGGTGCTCAACCAGGTGCTGGTGTCCTTCGGCGACGAACAGGCCACCAATCGTGTCATCGCGGCACTACAGGAAGACGGCACCTGCTGGTGCGGACCCACGGTGTGGAAGGGGCGAGCGGCCATGCGCATCAGCGTCTCGTCCTGGGCAACGACGGATGAAGACGTGGACAGACAGCATCGCCGCGATTCTGCGCATCGCCGCAACGCACGGTTAATCATGGACGCGGAATTCTGGCACAACCGCTGGCGGGACAATCTCATTCCTTTTCACAAGGAACGCGCCAACCACTATCTGAAAAAGTACTTCGACACTCTGGGTCTCGGGGATGGCGACGATGTGCTGGTGCCCCTGTGCGGCAAGAGTGTCGACATGGGCTGGTTGCGCCAGCGAGGCTGCGGCGTCACCGGCGTGGAACTCAGCGACATCGCGGTGCGGGATTTTTTCAGCGAGCAGGCGATCGCCCCCCGCCGGCACCAGGACGGCGCCTTCGAAGTGCTGGAAGGTGAAGGCATCAAGCTGTTGTGTGGTGATTTTTTTGCCCTGAACAGCACCCACACAGCGAATATTTCGGCAGTGTACGATCGCGCGGCGTTGGTGGCGTTGCCACGCGAGCTGCGCGTTCGCTACGTGGATCACCTGCTGTCGTTACTGGCAGCCGCGGTACCCCTGCTGTTGCTGACCTTCGAGTATCCGGCCGACGAGATCGATGGTCCGCCGTTCTCCGTGGGCGAAGAAGAAGTCCGCGAGCTTTTTGCGGGCAGGCGCCAGGTCACGCTGCTCGAGAGCCTCGACAGGCTCGCAGACGAGTCCGGGCTCGCCGGGCGCGGCCTGACGCAACTCCAGGAGCACGCCTTTCTGTTGACGGCGACTTGAGCGCCGCCGCTACCAGCGATTCTTTCCCCAGTGCTCCGGATGTGCCCAGTGGCGGGCGTTCAGCCAGTCCGGCGTGGCTTTGTAGGTACCCAGGTCGAAACCATAGACTTCCAGGACCTCTTCGTTCACGGTTTCTTGCGACCAGTGGGCGAGCCCCATGGCCATGAGCTCAGAGCTTTGCCAGCGGTGCCCGTCGCCGTTCACGGACAGCACCACGCAGAAACGACTGCTGTGCATGTCGCGCAGGCGCGCTATCAGATGGGCACCGGTGTCCGCGTCCACCCGCTCCAGCACACCCCGCACGATGATGAAGTCGAAGCGCCCGTGGCGCGCCAGGGCTTTCAGCAGCTTTTCTCCAGCCAGGGTGCCGCGGCTGTCCATGCGCGCCATAGGGCAGTCGGGATGGGCGCTCAGGTAGGCCGCTGCCAGGGCGCCGGCCCCGGGGCCCCATGGCGAGCAGGGAGGCCGGCTGGTGGAGTTCCAGGCGGCGCGTGAGGTCGGCTAGATCCTGGACACCCATGCTTCGTTATATGGCGGGTTTTCAGGCCGCCGTCAATGCCATGTTGTGGCCAGATTCTGTCGCCGATTCGCCTCGCTCCAGACCGCGGATCGACTGCCGCCGGCGCTTTACTGAGCATCGGCACATTCGGCGGGAGACAGGCATGCTGCAGATGGATGAACACGATTCCGGGCTCAATGGTCAGGACCTGACCCAGGTGGTGCGGGAGCTGCGCGAGCGCAACGAGGCGCTGCGCTATCTGACGCGCTGGCGGGCCGTGGGCGAGAGCTACCAGGCACAGGCGTTGCGCCGGTCCATGCATGCCATCACCGACGGCCTCACGGTGAGCATCCCCTTTCGCACCGGCGGTTGGGCAATCGAACCCCATCTGGAAACCCCCCTGTGCGCCCTTGCCCGGGCGCTGGTCGACATCCCCTGCCTGCAGGTGAAGCTCGAAGGTTTCGCCGACTCCCGGGGCGGGCGGCGCTTCAACCGCAAGTTGTCCATGCGCCGGGTTTACGCGGTGTGGACGGTGCTGGCCCGGGAAGGGCTTCCTATCGAGCGCATGCGGCTCAAGGCCAATGGTGATAGCGGCGCCAGGTACACAAAGAACGATCGGGGCGGCTTTCCCTTCGACCGCCGCGTGCTCATCAGCTTCACCCTGGGCGGGGTGCCACGGTGATGCCCTGCGGGCCGCTGGCGGATGATTGGTTGTTCTGGGATGCGGAGACCATTTTCGCCTATCCCCATTCCCGTGAGCACTGTCCGCCGGCAGTGAGCGGCGGCCAGATGCCGGACGCGGTGAGCGAGCCACAGCAGCTGGAGCTATTCCAGATGCACACCGGCGCCGACGGCTCGCCTAGTTGCCCATGACCTCCCGAACCATGGTCTCCAGCCGCGCCACATCGTGTATGACCAGTTCACCCCGGCGCTGGTCGATGACCCCGGCTTGCGCCAGGTCGTGGTACTCCCGGGTCACGGCCTCCCGGTGGGTGCTGATGCGGCTGGCGATATCCGCGTGGGTGGGCGAGGGTGAAATGGTGGCTGTGTTGCCGTCGCAGAGATGTTCCCGCGCCAGGCGCAGCAGCTCCGCGTGGATGCGGTTGCGCACCGCCAGGGTGCTGAACTCGAACACCCGCCCGGAGAGCAGACGCACCAGGGTCGCCAGGCGTTTCAAGGTGAACTCCGCCACCTCCGGATAGCTCCCCAGGGCCTGCCAGAATTTCTCCCGGGACATGGACGCCAGCAGCGAGTCCTCCAGGGCCAGCACGTGGGCCGAGCGGGGTCCGCCGTCGATAGCCCCCAGCTCTCCGAACATCTCGCCGGCGGCCTGGTCGCGAAAGGTGATCTCCTTTCCACCCACGGAGTAAATGGTGACCCGTACCTTGCCGCTGATGATGAAGTAAACATCCCGGCTGTCGTCCTTGTGGGAGAGCACGCGCTGCTGGGCGGCGTAGCGGCGCCCCTGGCAGAGCGCCGCCAGCTTGCCGCGGCTGTCGGCGCTCAAGCGGTGGAACACTTCCACCCCCGCCAGGGACTCGGCGGTGAGCTCCGCGGGCAGGGCCCGGGTTGTGGCTGAATTCTTGGTGCTTTTTGCCGCTGACATGCTTGTGGTTCCTGAAAACGATGACCCTACGAACGAGTGTTGTGCGAAGCCCCTCCGGACCTGGTCCACACATCGCGATTCACAGTATCAAGTTTAGCCTGCAGGGCCCGATATCTCGGGTTGCAGACGCTCTGGAATCCGCGCCGCCGCCCTCGAAGCAGGCTCCAGAGAAGTCCGGCCGGGCCAGGATGGTGCGCCGTTTGTCGTTCTGGGACAAAGGCTTAGCGTGAACGCTTCTTCTGTGACCCGGGTCACCGAAAATGTGGGAATGCTATGCTGAAATTCTAGGACCACAGGATTGGCTGCCTGAAGGACTGGGAAGTTAAGTTGTAATACGACTAAGCCAACGAAGCAAGAAGATTGCGATCAAGATAACTTTTGTTCTGCCGATACCAGTTTTGAGAGGCCGCTAGTGGATTTAGAATTTTTCAATAAGCTGGACAAGCTCGACATGGTCAAGCACAGCCGGAACCAGGAGGATCTCGAGTCGCTCGGGGGCCGCTTGCGCCGTCGCCGAAAAGAGCTCGGTTGGACCCAGATGTTCCTTGCCGAGCAGGTCGGGACCTCCCAGGCCGTGATCCAGAAGATCGAGAACGGCAAAAGCCTGCGACCGCGGATCCTCGAGCAGATTGCGGACTCCCTGGCGGTGAAACCCGCGTGGTTGATGTTCGGTGTCGAGGAAGTCGGCGAGCTGAACGAAGAGGCCATCGAGCTGGCCAGGGCGTGGGCCAGGCTGAGCGAGCCCCATCGGTCCGCCATGAAAGACGCCATCCTCAAGATCGGCACCGGTTAAGCTACGGGCCACTCCGGCGGGCCGAGCTCCGCCGCCGATTCGCAGAAACTCCTCCCGCGCCAGCTGGCTCACACCAGCGTCTTCGAAGCGATTTCGTAGACGTCTTTCGAGAGCCTGGCCGTTTCCAGGATGCGCTCCAGCTGTGACTTCATGAGTTGCTGCCGGTGGTTGTCGAACTTCCGCCAGCGGCTGAAGCCACCCATCAAGCGGGCCGCCACCTGGGGGTTGATGGCATCCATCGCGATCACCTGTTGGGCCAGAAACTCGTAGCCGGCGCCGCCGGCTTGGTGAAAACGCGCCTGGTTGCCGTGACAGAAGGAACCGATCAGCGCGCGTACCTTGTTGGGATTCTTGAGATCGAATGCCGGATGCGCCATGAGCGTCTCAACCGTCGCCAGTGTGCCCGGCAGAGGCGATAAGGCCTGCAGGCTGAACCACTTGTCCAGTACCAGGGCGTCGTGTTTCCAGCGTTGGTAGAACTCGGCGATGGCAAGCTCGCGCTCCGGGCAGTCGGTGCGCGCGAAGCAGGCGAGCGCCGCGAGCACGTCGGTCATGTTGTCGGACTGCTGGAACTGAGACATGCACCAGGCGCGGGATTGGGCGTCATCCAACTCCATCAAATAGGAGAGGCATAGATTTTTCAGGCTGCGGCGTCCGGCGGATTCGGCGTCGTAGCGGTAGGCTTCGTTACTCAAGCTTGCTCGATAGACCTGGCGAAACTGTTCCGCAAGCGCGTTTGCCAGGCCGCGGCGCATGGTCTGGCGCGCCACGTGAATGGCGTCCACATCGATAGTCTGCATTCGGTCGGCCAGGTAGGCCTCGCCGGGGAGCGTCAGGGCCTCGGCGATGAGGGCCCGATCCAGTTGTTGCTCCGCCAGTGTGCGGCTGAAGAATTGCACGAAGGCGGCGTCCAGCTCGAGCTCGCGGCCACGGCGATGATTGTCTATCTGGCCCATGATGGTGTTGGTGGCGAATTCCTGGGCCGCATCCCAGCGATTGAAGGCATCGTTGTCGTGGCTGGCGAGAAAGGCGAGGGTGGCGTCCCCACGGTGCGCGTCCACGGTGACAGGGGCGGAAAAGCCGCGGGCCGCGGACACCGTTGGTGCTTCGGGGACGCTGCGAAAGCGGAAACTCTGCTCGCCTTCCGTGAGACTGAGCACCAGCCCGCCGGCGCCGGCATCCTGCCCGCCTTCCAGTTCCAGTTCCATGTCCCGCCCGGCTGAATCGAGCAAGCCGACGCGCATCGGTATGTGAAAGGGCTTTTTCGAGGGTTGCCCCGGCGTCGCCGGACAGCTCTGGGAAAGAGTCAGGGTGTAGATCCTTGCGGTCTCGTCGTAATCACCGCTCACCTGCACCACCGGCGTGCCCGCCTGGCTGTACCACAAGCGAAACTGCGACAGGTTTTCGTCGTTGGCATCTTCCATGGCCTTGACGAAATCTTCCGTGGTCACAGCCTGGCCGTCATGGCGCTGGAAATACAAATCCATGCCCTTTCGGAAACCGTCGGCGCCGAGCAGGGTATGCATCATGCGGATCACCTCCGCGCCCTTGTTGTAGATCGTGACCGTATAAAAATTGCTGATCTCGATGTAGGAGTCCGGTCGCACCGGGTGCGCCATGGGACCGGCGTCTTCCGCGAACTGGTGGGTACGCAGCATGCGCACGTCCTGAATGCGCTTGACCGCGGACGAGGTCATGTGGGCGGAGAACTCCTGATCGCGAAATACCGTGAGCCCTTCCTTGAGGCTCAACTGAAACCAGTCGCGGCAGGTGACGCGGTTGCCGGTCCAGTTGTGAAAATACTCGTGGGCGATGACGCCTTCGATGCCGGCGAAGTCTCCGTCGGTGGCAGTCTCGGGCTTTGCCAGAACATACTTGGAATTGAATACATTGAGCCCCTTGTTTTCCATGGCACCCATGTTGAAGTCGTCGACGGCGACGATCATGTAAATGTCCAGGTCGTACTCGAGCCCGTAGACTTCCTCGTCCCAGACCATGGCTTTCTGGAGCGATGTCATTGCGTGGCCGCATTTATCGGCATTGTGCTTTTCCACGTAGATCTTGAGCGCGATGTCGCGCCCCGAGCGGGTCGTGAAGCGATCCTCCACGACTGCCAGATCGCCGGCCACCAGGGCGAACAGATAAGCCGGTTTTCTGAACGGATCCTGCCACTTCACCCAGTGGCGGTTGTCGTCGAGCTGTCCGTGTTCCACGGGATTGCCGTTGGAGAGCAGCACCGGATAGCGATCGCGGTCGGCGACGATGGTCGTCGTGTAGCGCGACATGACATCGGGCCGATCCAGAAACCAGGTAATCTTGCGAAAACCCTGGGCCTCGCATTGGGTGCAGAAGATTCCGCTGGAGGTGTATAGCCCTTCCAGGGAGGTGTTGGCCTGGGGACGCAGGCGCACGCAGGTTCGCAGCGTGAATTTATCGGCAACGTCACGAATGACCAGCGAGCCCTCGTCCTGCCGGTAACGCTCGTCACCGACGGCGGTGCCGTCCATGGAGAGGGAAACCAGCTCGAGTTCCTGTCCATGGAGGATCAGGTCGTCCGATGGCGCCGGGAAGGCCGGGTTTCGTGCAATCTCCAGGGTGCAATCCACCAGGGTCGCGTCCTCGCCCAACTCGAAACGCAAGCTCACTTCCTCGATGAGAAACGGCGGCGGCGTATAGTCCTTCAGGTAAACCGTCTTCGGTGTATCGGTGGTCATGATGCGGGTGTTGGCGTACTTCTGAGTTAACAGGTTGGCCATTATACTTGGAGGGGACAGATTTCAAATCTGTCCCCCGGGCGGGGACAAGAGCAAACTCATGATCAACGACGACGACCAGCCGCTATCGAAGTCCCAGCGCAAACGTGATGCGCTGTCGTTGCAGGCACTCGCCGACGAGATGATACGGCTTTCACCCGTCGAGCTCGCCGCCGTTCCGTTGCCCGGGGACCTGCGCGACGGGGTGATCAGCGCGCGCGCGCTCCGCCGAGGGGCTTACCGGCGCCAGGTGCGTTATCTGGGGCGCCTGCTTCGCGACATGGACGTGGCTCCGATTAGAAGCGCCGTGGATGCCCACCGTAGCACCAGCCACGCGGACAAGGCCAAACTCAAACGCCTGGAGCGTTGGCGCGAGCGCTTGATGGAAGAGGGGGATGCGGCGGTGGCGGAGTTGCTCGACGAGTACCCCCACGCCGACGCCCAGCAGCTCCGCCAATGCTTGCGCAATGCTCGCAAGGAGCAGGCGGCCGCCCGCCCGCCCCGCAGCGCGCGCCTGCTGTTCCGCTTCCTGAGGGAATTGTAGATTGCCCGGCGCGTTCATCCGCCGCGCCTGGCTGGGTGCCGCCCTCGCGACCCTGGGGTTGCTGGCGGCCGGGAGTGTGATCGCCGATGCGCCATCCTCGCCTGGGGAAGCCGCAAGCGCCCTCATGGGCGTGTTGGGCGCATCGCCCCAAGGATTTGCCAGGGCCCTGGCGCCGCGCCCGTTGCTGTTTCCCGCGGACCACGGGCCCCATCCGGAATTCCGCAGTGAATGGTGGTACTACACCGGCAATGTAGCCAACGGCGACGGGCGCCGTTTTGCTTTTCAGCTGACTTTTTTTCGATTCGCGCTCTCGCCCCGGGCAACCGTGCGATCATCGGCCTGGGCCAGCAACCAGATTTACATGGCGCATTTTACCGTCACCGACATCGCCCATGGGCGCTTTCACGCCGCCGAGCGTTTCAGCCGCGCGGCCCTGGATCTTGCCGGAGCGAGCGCCGCGCCGTTTCGCGTGTGGCTGGGGAGCTGGCAAGCGGGCTCCCGGGATGGCTTCTTTCCCCAGCGCCTGCGCGCCGAAGACGGCGGCTACGCCATCGATCTGCGCCTGGACCAGCGCAAGCCCCTGGTCCTCAATGGCGATGCGGGTTTCAGCCGCAAGAGCGCCGGTGCCGGCAATGCCTCCTACTATTACTCCGTCCCGCGCCTGGCCGTAACGGGTCAGCTCTCCACCCCGGGCGGCGCCTGGCAGGTGGAGGGAGCGGCCTGGTTCGACCGCGAATGGAGCACCAGCGCGTTGGCGCCGGGCCAGGTGGGCTGGGACTGGTTCGCCCTGCAGCTCTCCGATGGCCGCGATCTCATGGTGTATCGCCTGCGCACCCGGGACGGCGGCAGCGACCCTCACAGCGCCGGCACCCTGGTGGAGGCCGACGGCAGGGCACGCAGCCTGGCAGCCGATGATTTCCAGCTCGAGGAGCTGGCGCACTGGCGCAGTCCCCGGGATGGGGCGCGCTATCCGTCGCGCTGGCGGCTGCGCGTGCCCAGTGCCGCCATCGATGTGGAGATAACGCCGCAGACGCCGGATCAGGAACTGAATCTCGCCTTTCGCTATTGGGAAGGCGCATCCCGGGTGGTCGGTACATCGGCCGCGGCCGAGGTAACGGGCCACGGCCACGTGGAGCTCACGGGCTATGCCCCCGGCACTGCCGGGATGCCTCGCTGACGAAGAAAAAGTGTGACTTTGGCGTCGCTGTCGATTGTTTAACGGCGCCGAATTTGCTAGCGTATCCTCCCGTGCGAAGGCCGGGCCCCTGGCCTCGTGCACGGAGCTAAATGTCTCGATTCATATTTATTACGGGCGGCGTCGTGTCCTCATTGGGCAAGGGCATTGCCTCCGCTTCGCTCGCTGCCATTCTCGAAGCCCGCGGCATCCGGGTAACCCTGCTGAAGCTCGATCCGTACATCAATGTGGATCCGGGCACCATGAATCCATTCCAGCACGGCGAGGTATACGTCACCGACGATGGCGCGGAAACGGATCTGGATCTCGGTCACTACGAGCGATTCGCCCGCGTGACCATGGGCAAGGACAACAATTTCACCGCCGGCCAGATCTACGAGAGCGTCATCGGTAAGGAGCGTCGTGGCGAGTATCAGGGTGGAACCGTGCAGGTCATCCCTCACATCACCGACGAGATCAAAGCCTCCATCTACCAGGCGGCCGGCGATGCCGAGGTGACGCTGGTGGAGATCGGCGGCACCGTCGGCGACATCGAGTCGCTGCCGTTTCTGGAAACCATTCGTCAGATGCGCTTCGAGCTCGGCGAGCGCATGTCGCTGTTCATTCATCTCACCCTGGTGCCGTACCTGCCCGCTGCCGGGGAGATCAAGACCAAGCCCACCCAGCATTCGGTGAAGGAGCTGCGCTCCATCGGTATTCAGCCCGATATTCTACTGTGCCGCTGCGAGCAGCCGTTGCCCGAGAATGAGCGCAGAAAGATCGCCCTGTTCACCAACGTTCCCGAACGCGCCGTCATTTCCGCGGTGGACGCGGACAGTATCTACAAGATACCGCGCATGTACCATGAGCAGGATGTGGACGGTCTGGTGGTGGAAAAGCTCGACCTGGAAGCCCGGGATATCGATCTGTCGGAATGGGACGCGGTCGTCGAGGGGCTGGAGAACCCTACCCGGGGGCGTCAAGATCGCCATGGTCGGCAAGTACGTGGACCTGACGGAATCCTACAAGTCGTTGAGCGAGGCGCTCAGCCATGCGGGTATCCACACGCGCACCCGGGTGGACATCACCTACGTGGATTCCGAGGAAATCGAGCAGTCGGGCACCGAGTGCCTGGAGGGTATGGACGGGATCCTGGTGCCCGGTGGATTCGGCAAGCGCGGTATCGAGGGCAAGATTCTGGCGGCACGTTTTGCGCGCGAGAATCGCGTCCCCTATCTGGGTATCTGCCTCGGTATGCAGGTCGCGGTGATCGAGTACGCGCGCCACATAGCGGGGCTGGCCGACGCCAACAGCACGGAGTTCGATTCCCAGACGCCGCATCCGGTCATCGCTTTGATCACCGAGTGGATCAATCAGCGTGGTGTGGTCGAGCAGCGTGACGAGGGTTCCGATCTGGGCGGCACCATGCGCCTGGGCGCTCAGAAGAGTCGCTTGCGGCGTGAGTCGCGCATCCGTTCGGTGTACGGGATGGATATCATCAACGAGCGCCACCGGCACCGTTACGAGTTCAACAATACCTATATGGATCTTCTACAGGACGCCGGGCTGCTGATTGCCGGCAAGACCATCGACGGCAGCCTGGTGGAAGTGGTGGAAATTCCCGACCATCCCTGGTTCATCGGCTGTCAGTTTCACCCGGAGTTCAAATCGACGCCCCGAGACGGCCATCCTCTGTTCCGCGGCTTCATCGAAGCGGCCAACGCATTCCATGAGGAGCTGGAGCGCGCGAGGCAAGTCGCTCAGGTGGCGATCGCCGACGCATGAAACTGTGTGGCTTCGAAGTGGGGCTGGACCGGCCGTTGTTCATCATCGCCGGCACCTGCGTGATCGAGTCCAAGGCGCTTGCCGAGGATACTGCCGGGGCTCTCAAGGCCATGGCGGCGGACATCGGCATCCCCTTCATCTACAAATCGTCTTTCGACAAAGCCAATCGCAGTTCCCACCAGAGCTACCGGGGGCCGGGCATCGATGAGGGATTGAAGATCCTCGCCCATGTGCGCGAATCCATCGGCGTGCCGGTATTGACCGATGTCCACGAAGACACACCTCTCGATGCCGTCGCCTCGGTGGTGGACGTGCTGCAGACACCGGCGTTCCTCTGCCGGCAGACGAATTTCATCCAGCGGGTCGCTGCATGCGGTAAGCCGGTGAATATCAAAAAGGGGCAATTCCTGTCGCCCTGGGAAATGCTCAACGTGGTGGAGAAGGCGAAGGTCTCGGGAAATCGCCAGATCATGGTGTGCGAACGCGGCGTATCGTTCGGTTACAACACGCTGGTGTCGGACATGCGCGGCCTGGCGGTCATGCGCGAGACCGGCTGTCCGGTGGTTTTCGACGCCACCCACTCGGTTCAGCAACCCGGGGGGCGCGGTACCTCGTCCGGAGGACAGCGGGAGTTCGTGCCGGTGCTGGCGCGCGCGGCGGTGGCGGCCGGGGTTTCCGGAGTCTTCATGGAAACCCATCCGGACCCGGAAAAGGCTCTCAGCGACGGGCCCAATGCATGGCCCCTGGACCGCATGGCTGATCTGCTGGTAACCCTCAAGGAGCTGGATGATCTGGTGAAGTCCCGCGTTCTCGCGGAGTCCGAGCTGGGCCTGCCCGAGCGCCGCAGCGATCGGGAATGAGCTCCTTCAATAGCGAGATCGTCGATATTCGCGCCCGCGAAATCTTGGATTCCCGGGGCAATCCCACGGTGGAAGCGGACGTGGTGTGCGCCGACGGTGCGCGGGGCCGCGCCGCCGTGCCGTCGGGGGCCTCCACGGGACGCCGCGAGGCCCTGGAGCTGCGCGACGGCGATCCCGGGCGTTATCTCGGTAGAGGCGTGACCAAGGCGGTGGCCAATGTCGTCGGTCCGATACGCGCGGTACTGCTGGGAATGGATGCCAGCGCCCAGGCTGATATCGATGCGCGCATGATCGCCCTGGACGGTAGCCCGAATAAGGGAGAGCTGGGCGCCAACGCCATTTTGTCCGTGTCCCTGGCCTGCGCCAAGGCGGCGGCGGGTAGCCGCGGCCAACCCCTGTACCGCTACCTGGGCGAGGACCGCAAGGGCGATTCTCCGTGGCGCTTACCGGTGCCGATGATGAACATCATCAACGGCGGCGCCCACGCCGACAATCGCGTGGACCTGCAGGAATTCATGGTGGTGCCCGTGGGGGCCGATTCCCTGGCGGACGCGGTGCGCTGGGGCGCCGAAATTTTCCACGCGCTCAAGGCAGTTCTGGCCGGCAGGGGACTCAGCACCGCGGTGGGCGACGAGGGAGGATTCGCACCGGATCTCAAATCCAATCGCGAAGCCATCGAGGTGATCCTGGAAGCCATCGAGAAGTCCGGTTATGCCGCCGGCAGGGATGTGTGTCTGGCCCTGGATCCGGCGAGCTCCGAATTTTACCGCGACGGTCGTTATTGCCTGGATTCGGAGGGCAAGTCTCTGGATGCCGAGGGCTTCACCGACTACCTGGCGGACTGGGTGGACCAGTATCCCATCATTTCCATCGAAGACGGCATGGCGGAAGACGACTGGGATGGCTGGTTGACGTTGACGGAGAGGCTGGCAGACAGAGTGCAACTGGTGGGCGACGATCTCTTTGTCACCCGATGCGCAGACTATTGCAAAGGGCATCGAACGCGGCGTCGCCAACTCCGTGCTCATCAAGCTCAATCAGATCGGCACCTTGACCGAAACCCTGGATGCTATCGACACAGCCATGAAGGCGAACTACACGGTGGTGATCTCCCATCGATCGGGGGAAACCGAAGATACCACCATCGCCGATTTGGCCGTGGCCACCGGCGCCGGACAAATCAAGACCGGATCCCTGTCCCGCTCGGATCGCACCGCCAAGTACAACCGCCTGTTGCGTATCGAGGAAGAACTCACGCCAGGCGGTGCTTGTATCTATCCCGGCCGAAAAGCCTTCTACAATATATCATCAATGTGAAAGTATTGGTCGTATTGCTGTTTTCACTGCTCGCACTGGTGCAGTTTCGTCTGTGGGTCGGCGACAAGAGTCTCGTGGAAGTCTGGCGCTTGCGTCAGGCAATCGTTGAGCAAGGTTCGGAGAACGCCCTGCTGCAAAGCCGCAACCAACGACTGGAAGCGGAGGTGCGCGATCTGAAGACCGGGCTCGATGCCGTGGAAGAGCGCGCCCGCCTCGAGCTTGGCATGATCCACAAGGACGAAATCTACTTTCAGATCGTTGAGGATTAGCTCCCCTGACCCGGCACTGCGGACGGGGGGAATCCCATGGTGGTAAGAAATCACAATGAGCCCCGATTCTGGGCTGTGGTGCCCGCCGCCGGCATCGGTGCACGCATGGGCGGCGAAGTACCGAAGCAGTATCTGCCGCTGCTGGGACGACCCGTCATCGCACATACGCTGGCGCGCTTATGCAACCATCCGCGCATTTCCGGCGTCATGGTGGCGTTGGCCGCCGACGATCGCTGGTGGCCGGAGATGCGCACGCAGTTCGTGGACCCGCCAATGGTGGCCGCCGGTGGTGAGCAGCGCTGCGACTCCGTGCTCAACTGTCTCGATGCGTTGACTGAGCACGCATCCATGGAGGACTGGGTGCTGGTGCACGACGCGGTGCGCCCCTGTCTGCGCCATGAGGACCTGGATCGTCTCATGGATCAGTTGTGCTCGGACCAGGTGGGCGGATTGCTGGCGATGCCGGTGAAAGACACCATGAAGCGCGCCGATGGCGACGATCGTATCAGCGAGACGGTCAGTCGGGAGTCCCTGTGGCACGCGCAAACGCCGCAGATGTTTCGCCTGGGCGCGCTGCGCGAGGCCATACGACGGTGCGTCGACGCGGGCCGCAATGTGACCGACGAGGCTCAGGCCATGGAGCTCACCGGTGCCCGGCCGCGCTTGGTGCGGGGTCACGAGGACAATATCAAGATCACCCGGCCGGAAGATCTGAAACTGGCGGAAATGTATCTCACACGCATGCAGGAGGCATCATGAGGATCGGCCACGGATACGATGCCCATCGCCTGGCCGCCGGCGAGCGCCTGGTGCTCGGCGGTGTCACGATTCCCCACGACAAGGGACTGGCGGCCCACTCCGACGGCGATGTGGCATTGCATGCTCTGTGCGACGCACTCATCGGCGCCGCCGGCGGCGGCGACATCGGCAAGCACTTCCCCGACGACGATCCCAGCTACGAGAACATCGACAGCAGAATTCTGCTGCGCCGCGTGATCGCGACGCTGGCAGAGCAGGGATTCAGGGTCGGCAATGCGGATCTGACCATCGTCGCCGAGGAACCGCGTCTGGCTGATCATATAGAGCAGATGCGCACCAACATCGCCAGGGATCTCGGTGTCGACAGCGAGCGGGTCAACGTGAAGGCCACGACCACCGAAAAGATGGGTTTCGTCGGCCGGGGCGAGGGCATAGCCGCCCATGCGGTGGTGTTGCTGGAGGAGTGACAGCGAGTCGCGAGGAATCGGCGCGCTTCTTTATCCCTCCCCGGGATCTTCCCCGCGCCTATGGGCCTGCACCGGCACGGGGCCGCATCAATCAGCACAGCGAAGACTTCTCGGTGGAGGAGCTGCTGGGCTTCGAGCCGGAAGGCGAGGGCCCCCACGCCTGGCTCCAGATCCGCAAAATCGACACCAATACCCTCTGGTTGGCCGGGGCCCTCGCCCGGTTGGCAGGCGTGGCCCGGCGGGACGTGGGCTATGCGGGGCTCAAAGATCGCGCCGCCGTCACCACCCAGTGGTTCAGTGTTCCCGTGGAGGGCCGCGCCGAACCCGATTGGCAAGCTATTCGCTCGGACCAGGTGACCTTATTGCGGGTCACGCGGCATCGAAAGAAGCTTCGCCGCGGTGTTCTGCAGGGCAATCGCTTCCGCATTCGTGTACAGGGTTTGGAGGGTGACACCCAGGCGCTGGAGTCCCGTGTCGGCGAGCTGGCCGCCGGCGGTGTGCCGAACTACTTCGGCGAGCAGCGATTCGGGCGGGACGGCGGCAATGTAGCCAGCGCATGGGAAATGCTGGCCCGGGCAAAGCGGGTTCGCGACCGGGACCGTCGCGGGCTTTACCTGTCGACGGCCCGCTCCCTGTTGTTCAATCGCGTGCTCGCCCGCCGCGTTGACGACGGCAGCTGGCGGTGCGCGCTTCCCGGGGAGGCGTTGATGCTGGATGGCAGTCACAGTGTTTTCACGCTGACGGAGCCGGACGTGGACATCGACGGGCGCCTTGCGCGCATGGACTTGCATCCCACCGGGCCCATGTGGGGTCGCGGCGACCCCCTCGCCACCGGCCAGGCCCTGGCGCTGGAGGAAGCGGCCCTGGCCGACTGCACCGCCTGGTGCGACGGCCTGGTAGCCGCCGGGCTCAAGAGTGCCCGCCGGGCCTTGCGGGTGCCGTTGGCGGAGCTGGGCGTGGATGTCGAAGCCACGGATCGGCTCCTCTTGACCTTCGTTCTGCCGGCTGGGGCCTATGCCACCATGGCGATGCGGGAGCTCATCGATTCGGACCCGGTGTGAGTTTTCTCACATCAGCGACCTGCCCTGGTCCGTAGAGTCACAGTCGTGCACAGGGATCATCAGGGATGGGCGCGGTGCACAGGGAAATACCCCCGGTCTTCTTCCCTCTCCCCCTCGGGGGAGAGGGTCGGGGTGGGGGCTGTTCAACCCTTCAACAACACATAAACCGCCCCCGTCCCTCCATCCCGCGGTTGTGCGGTGCAAAACGCCATTACCCCGTCGTGGCGCCGCAGCCAGCCATCCACTTCCCACTTGAGCACCGCCTGCCCGTCCCGGGATCCGAGCCCTTTGCCGTGGATCACGCGCACGCAGCGAAGGCCGTCGGCGCGGCAGTCGCGCAGGAACTCCTCCAACAGCAGCCGCGCCTCGTGAATGCGCGTGCCGTGCAGGTCGGCCTCGGCGGCGATGGGAAACTGCCCGCGGCGCAGCCGTTTCACCTGCTTCTGCTGAAGACCGGGGCGCACGAACAGCTGCTCGCCGTCGCGTTCCGGAGCCCGGATGCTGTGCTCGATCTTTTCCCGAGCCGCATCGGGCGTGCCGATCCTGGCGGCGGGCTTCGGCCGGGGCTTGGGTTGGCGCCGGTGGGCCGGGACACGGTCGTCCTCGAGCACGCGCACGTCGCCGGCGGCATTGCGAAACAACGCCGCATCCTCCTCCGTCACCGGACGCTTCTTGCTCAAAACGAGTCCTCACCAGGCATTTCGCATCAGAGTTTAGCAATCTTCAAATGGTGCCGGGGCCGATATGTTTCTCAAATGGTGCCGGGGCCGATATGTTTCAAACAAAAAGTATTGGCCTCGGCACCATTATCCGGCACCATTATCAGCAGCACCATTATCACGCGGCACCATTATCACGGAAACGGTGGTGTGGTGCCGGGGCTGATAAGTTCGTGCAGTTCGTCAGCATGCGGGAGGGTCACGGTGAGCGCTGTACAGACTGAGAAGTGCAGGCTATTCAAAGCTCTACACGAGCGGCCGGGAATCTTCGTCATCCCGAATCCGTGGGATGCCGGTACGGCACGGATACTGACCGGCCTTGGGTTCGAGGCACTGGCGACCACGAGTGCAGGTTTTGCATTCTCGATTGGGCGTCGTGATTCGGCCGCCGGGCTGACGCGCGACGAGGTTCTCGAGAATGCACGTGGGATCGTTGACGCAACGCACTTGCCGGTGTCGGCCGATCTCGAGGACGGCTTCGGTAGTGCGCCTGAAGCGTGCGCGAAGACGATCGAGTCAGCGGCGGCGGTTGGCTTGGTCGGCGGTTCCATAGAAGATGCTACCGGCGACCCGAAGAACCCAATTTTTTCGTTCAAGCTGGCAGTAGAACGCGTTGCCGCTGCCTGCGACGCGGCTCGCGCGCTGCCGTTCGTCGTGACGGCTCGGGCTGAGAACTTTCTGCATGGCCGCCCCGATCTCGATGACACCGTCAGGCGGCTGCAAGCATTCGTGGAGGTGGGTGCGGAGGTTGTTTACGCACCCGGGTTACCCGACCTGGAGGCAATCCGCACAGTATGCGAGGCCGTCGAGAAACCAGTAAATGTTGTGATGGGTCTCAAGGGGCCAAGATTCACCATGGAAGAGCTACAAGCTGTTGGTGTTAAAAGGGTAAGCGTGGGAGGTGCGTTCGCCAGAGCGGCCCTTGGCGCGTTCATGCGGGCCGCACTGGAGGTGAAAGAGAAAGGTACGTTTGCCTTCTCAGACGATGCGATTCCCGCTGCCGAAGCCAGTAGCTACATGGCTAGCTTCAAGCGACCCTGAAGAAGAGGATCGGTCCAAGATAAAAGTATCGGCCCCGGCACCATTATCACTCCGTCGGTGATCCACCAGATGAGAAGGAGTCCGGCCAGCCCCATGGCTCGGGAAAGGCCCCGCCTTCCCACAACCGGCGCGACAAGCGAGGAACACACCTCTTCAGCTCCCCTCAACCATCGTGAATTTCCTCCGAGCAGCGGCTCGGCGGGACCACGTTACTCTCTATTACATCAGGTCGTCGAGTTCACCGCGGACCGATGTGATCGGGCATCGTTCTTCAGGGGTACAGATCGCGTGCGGATCTTCGACAGCCACTCGGCGACGGCCGGCACGCGGGCGAGAAACAGCAGCAGCAGTATTCCCAGATAGATGAGCGGCTCGCGCAGATCGGCCTTCACCAGCCACAGGAAATGCAGCACACCGCCCGAGGCGACCACGTAGGCCAGCCGGTGCAGACGGCGCCAGCGTTGACCGCCCAGGCGTCGCACCATGGCGTTGGTAGAGGTCACGGCCAGAGGTATGAGCAGCAGGAAGCTCGTGAAGCCGAGGGTGATGTAGGTGCGGTCGGTGATGTCTTCGAGGATATAGCGAAGATCGAAAAACGCGTCCAATACCAGGTAAGTGGAAAAGTGCAGGCAGACGTAAAAAAAAGCGAACAGGCCGAGCATACGCCGGATGCGCGCAAGCCACTGCCAGCCGGTGATGCGCCGTAGCGGCGTCACGCACAGGGTGATGAGCACGAAGCGCAATCCCCAGTCGCCGGTGGCGAAGGTGATGGCCTCCACCGGGTTGGCGCCCAGGCCATCGTGCAGAGCATTCCACACCAGCAGCGCCAGCGGTACCAATGCCGCGGCGAAGACCGCCGGTTTGAGCACGCGACTGACGAGCTGCTGCTGATTCATGAAGAGAGTGCCCGGCCTAACATCTGGCCTGAGATCTGGCCTTGGACCCGGCCTTGGATCCGACGTTAGAAATTTTTGCGCATGTCCATGCCGGCATACATGCCCGCGACCTGTTCGCCGTAGCCGTTGAACGGCAGTGTATCGCGTTTGAGAATGTCACCGATGCGCCGTTCCCGGCTTTGGCTCCAGCGCGGGTGGTCGACTTCCGGGTTGACGTTGGAATAGAAACCGTACTCCCGGGGCGCCTGCAGATTCCAGGTGGCGGGGGGCTGCTCTTCGGTAAAGCGAATGGTGACGACGGACTTGATGCTCTTGAAGCCGTACTTCCAGGGCACCACCAGGCGGATCGGCGCGCCGTTCTGGTTGGGCAGGGCCCGCCCGTAGACGCCAACCGACAGCAGTGTCAGTGGATTCATGGCCTCGTCCATGCGCAATCCCTCCACATAAGGCCAGTCCAGGAAACCGCGCTGCTGTCCCGGCATTTCCGTGGGGCGGAAGACGGTACGGAAGGCCACGTACTTGGCCTTGGATGTGGGTTTGAAACGCGCCAGCACCGGCCCCAGGGGAACACCCACCCACGGCACCACCATGGACCAGGCCTCGACACAGCGCAGCCGGTAAATGCGTTCCTCCAGGGCCTGCTCCTTGATGATGTGGTCGAGATCGTACTCTCCGGGCTTTTCGCACTCGCCGATGATTTTCACTTTCCACGGCCGCGGCTTGAAACGACCCGGAATTGGCAGCCGGGTCCCGTTTGCCGGTGCCGAACTCGTAGAAGTTGTTGTAACGGGTGAGGTCTTTGTAAGAAGTCGGTTCCTCGTCGGTGGAAAAGGGACCATCGGTGACGTCCGGCAGGACTGCGCCCGTGGCGTCCGAATCCATGGCCAGGGCCGAAGCGCCCCGGGGCAGCAGCAGCCCCCGGGGCTGCCGCCGCGGCGGCCAGGCCGGTGGCGGTGCCCATGAAGCGGCGCCGGTCCAGGAACAGGGCTTCGTCGGTGATTTCGGAGCTCTTGATGTCGTCAGGTCGTCTGATAAGCATTTCGATGTCCTGTGGTCCTGGCGCAGCCGTTCATTGTATGGACCAAGTCTAGGGCAGAATTCTCACACAAATCTCACGATCCGGGCTCTCTGCCGGGGCCGATACGGGCTATTTCAGCCAGGCCCTGGCGTTTCGGAACATGCGCAGCCAGGGGCCGTCTTCCCCCCAGCCAGGCGGGTGCCAGGAATGCTGCAGGCTGCGAAACACGCGCTCGGGATGGGGCATGAGTATGGTGACCCGGCCATCGGGGGTGGTCAGGCCGGTGATCCCGTCGCTGGAGCCGTTGGGGATTGGCGGGGTAGGCGAGCGCCGGCTGGCCGGCACTCTCCACGTAGCGCAGGCAGGTGAGGCGCTGTTCCCGGACGGCCTGCAGGTCGCCGGGATGGCGGAATTCGACCCGCCCCTCGCCGTGGGCCACCGGTACCGGCAGCACCGAGCCCTGCATGCCGTTGAAGAATATCGACGGCGAGTCACAGACTTCCACCATCACCAGACGCGCTTCGAACTGCTCGGATCGGTTGCGCAGAAAGCGCGGCCAGTGCCGGGCGCCGCCGACGAGCTCGCCCAGGTGGGCGAACATCTGGCAGCCGTTGCACACACCCAGGGCGAAGGTGTTGTCGCGGGCGAAAAATTCACCGAAGGCCACGCGGCTGCGCTCGTTGTACAGGATGGTGCCGGCCCAGCCGCCGCCGGCGCCGAGCACGTCGCCGTAGGAGAAGCCGCCGCAGGCGGCGATGCCCTGGAAACGGCTCAGCGAGACCCGTTCTTCCAGAATATCGGTCATGTGCACGTCGATGGCGTCGAACCCGGCGCGGTCGAAGGCTGCCGCCATCTCCACCTGCCCGTTCACACCCTGTTCGCGCAGTATGGCAATGGCAGGCCGTTGGCCGCCGACGAAAGGCGCGCAGATATTTTCCCCGGGATCGAAACTGAGCGACGCATGCAGAGGCTGCGCCTTGCCGTCCTCCACCCGCTCCAGCTCTTCCAGGGCGCAATCGGGGTCGTCGCGAAGTGCCTGTAAGTGATAGCTGGTTTCGCGCCACACGCGGTGCAGGACGCTTCGTGACGCGTCCAGGAGCGTTTCGTCGCCGTGCTCGAAGCGCAGCCGGTGGTCGCCGCCGGGCACGCCTAGAAAATGCAAGTGACCGGCCAGCGCCGGCGACGCCATAAAGCGTTCCAACACGCGCTCTCTGTCGGCTTTGCGGATCTGCAGTACGGCACCGAGCTCTTCGGCGAACAGTGCGGCGATGGGATCCTCGCCCATGGCGTCCAGGTTTACCTGCAACCCCGTGTGTCCCGCGAAAGCCATTTCACACAGGGTGACGAACAGCCCACCGTCGGAGCGATCGTGGTAGGCGAGCACCAGGCCTTGCGCGTTGAGCCATTGCAGGCTGGCGAAGAAATCGCGAATCGCGGCGGCGTCTTCCACGTCGGGGCATTCGGTTCCCAGCTGCGCGTGGACTTGCGCCAGCGCAGAGCCACCCAGGCGCAGACTCCCGGCGGCGAGATCCACCAGCCACAATTCGCTTTCGCCGGCATCGTCACGCAGCTCCGGAGTCAGCGCGCGGCGAACGTCGCTGACCGGCGCGAAGGCGCTCACCACCAGAGACAACGGTGCCGTAACCGCCCGCTCACGGCCCTCCTGCCGCCACACGGTCTTCATGGACAAGGAATCCTTGCCCACGGGTATGGCGATGCCCAGCGCCGGGCAGAGCTCCATGCCCACGGCGCGTACCGTATCGAAGAGCTTCGCGTCCTCCCCGGGATGACCGCAGGCGGCCATCCAGTTGGCGGAAAGCACGATGTCGCTTAAGGTTTCGATGGCTGCCCCGGCGATGTTCATGATGGCCTCCGCCACCGCCATGCGCCCGGATGCAGGCCCATGGATCAACGCCAGCGGCGCGCGCTCGCCCATGGCCATGGCTTCGCCGGTGTAGCCTTGAAAGCCGCTGGCGGTAACGGCGCAATCGGCTACCGGCACCTGCCACGGCCCGACCATTTGATCGCGCACCGACAGCCCCCCGACGGTGCGATCGCCAATGGTGATGAGAAAGGTCTTGTCGGCGACACCGGGCAGGCGCAGCACCCGCCGTGCGGCGTCTTCCAGGTCCAGGCCTTCGAGATTCAGGCGCACCGCCGGCCCCGGCCGGCGGCTGACGGTGCGGTGCATGGGCGGCGTGTGCCCGAACAGCAGGGACATGGGCAGATCGATGGGCCGGCTGCCGTCCAGGCTGTCGGTCACCAGCAGGCGTTGCGCGTCGCTGGCATTGCCGAGGATTGCCCATGGACATCGCTCCCGGGCACAGATTGCCGCGAAGCGTTCCACGTCCGCGGCTCCGATGGCGAGCACAAAGCGTTCCTGGGCCTCGTTACACCAGATCTCCATGGGCGACATGCCAGGGTCGTCGCAGGGTATGGCGCGCAGATCGAAATCGCCGCCTCGTCGGGCGCCGTCCATGAGCTCCGGTACGGCGTTGGAAAGGCCGCCCGCGCCCACGTCGTGCAGGGATTGGATGGGGTTGTCGTCGCCCAGTTGCCAGCAGCGATCGATGACCTCCTGGCAACGGCGTTGCATCTCCGGGTTGTCGCGCTGCACCGAGGCGAAGTCCAGGGTCTCCTGGCCTTCTCCGGATGCCATGGACGAGGCGGCGCCGCCGCCCAGCCCGATGAGCATGGCGGGCCCGCCGAGGACGACGATACGCGTGCCGTGCCCGAAGCCGTTCTTTGCCACCTGAGCGCGCCGGATGGCACCCACCCCGCCGGCCACCATGATGGGTTTGTGGTAGCCGCGTACCTCGGGCTCGGCACCATTGCTGTTTATCTCCAGCTCCAGGGTGCGAAAGTAGCCGTTCAGGGCAGGGCGACCGAATTCGTTATTGAACGAAGCCGCGCCCACGGGTCCTTCCAGCATGATGTCCAGCGCCGAGGCGATGCGCCCGGGGCGTCCGTAATGCCGCTCCCAGGGCTGGCCGAATCCCGGAATGTTCAGGTTCGATACGGAGAAGCCCGTGAGGCCGGCCTTGAAGCGAGCGCCTCTGCCGGTGGCAGCCTCATCGCGGATTTCGCCGCCGGAGCCGGTTGCCGCGCCGGGATAGGGGGATATGGCGGTGGGATGGTTGTGGGTTTCCACCTTCATCAGGATGTCCACGTATTCTTCCACGGCCCGGTAGCGGCGACTTTCGGTGTCGGGAAAGAACCAGGTGGCGGCGCTCCCGGACATCACCGCGGAATTGTCGCTGTAGGCGGATAACACACGGCCGGGGTGGCTCGCGTGGGTGTGCCGGATCATGTCGAACAGCGAGCGATCCGCGTCCTCGCCGTCGATGGTCCATGCGCAGTTGAAGATCTTGTGCCGGCAATGCTCGGAGTTCGCCTGGGCAAACATCATCAACTCGATGTCGTTGGGGTTTCGCCCGCAGGCGAGAAACTGCTCCAGCAGATAGGCGATCTCGTCATCGTTGAGCGCCAGGTCCATGTCGCGGTTGGCCTGGTCGAGGCTCGCGCGGCCCCCGGCGAGCAGGTCGACGGATTGCAGCGGGCGCGCCGGTGCGTGATCGAACAACGCGTGTACCTGATCGATATCCGGGAGCAGCACCTGGGTCATGCGATCGTGGACACGTGGGCCCAGCGCGGCTTGCACGCGCGCGTCTGCATCGCCGCCGTTTTTCATCTCTATCTGCCACTGGACGCCGCGCTCCACACGCTCGACCCTGTGCAGGCCGCAGTTGTGCAGGATGTCTGTGGCTTTACTGGACCAGGGGGAGATCGTGCCCGGCCGGGGCACGACCAGAAACCCGTGACCATCTGACGCCTTGGTGCAATCTGGCCGCGCGGCCAGGAGGCGCGTCAACAGGGCCTGTTCGTCGGCGTTCGGCGGATCGCCGCCATGGGCGACGAAGTAAAGGTAATCGGCGCGAATGGAGCTAAACGCGGGCAGCGCCCGGGTCAGGTGGTCGCGCAACCGCTGTTCACGAAACGGCGTCAGCGCCGAGCGTCCGCGAAAGTGCAAAAGGGATGCGATACCTGGTTCGCGTACGCTCATGGTAGGGCATGGGATGATACTGTAGCCTGCGGGGATCGTGCTACCATTCCCGCATCAGAGTGCGCATTTCGGCGCCGACTGGATGCTGGAGAGGGCGGAGATGGGCAAAGACGTCACCACCGACTGTGAGCAGGTAGGCGAAGATGGTCGCGGTTACCGTGTAATGGCTGCGGAAAAGAAGGTCGCCAAGAAAAAGGCCGGCAAGAAGGCGGCAAAGAAGACGGCCAAAAAGGCCCCGGCCAGCAAGAAAGCCGCCACCGCCCGGAAGAAGAGCACGGCAACCAGGACGGTCGCCGTTGCCGCGCCTCGCTCGGAACCGGCATCGGCGCCTCAGCCGGGACCGGCCGTCCCGCCGCCCACCCTGGAGGCGCGCTCCGGCGGCGCCATGCGCGGCATCATCGCCCTGTGGGGCCCGCTGGCGATTATCGTCATGCTGATCGTCGTTTCGCGGCTCGGTGATGACGACTCCGATGGCCTCGGACGTGGTGCCGTGGATGGATTATCGGCGTCCCTGGAAAGCGCGGAACGAATTGCCAGAGACGTAGTGGAAGACGTCCAGGATGCGCTCACCGGAGGCGATCCTCAGGCGGCAGCGGCCCTGGACACCCGCGTCGGTGCTCCCGGCAGCTCCGGAAGCACCAAGGGCGATCTGGCCGCGGCCTTTCACGATGCCGGCGGGACTTCTGCCCCACCGCCACCGCCATCGTCGAAACGCGCGGCAACCGCGGCAGGCGCCTGGGGTCAGTCGGATCAGACGACCACGCCGGCCTCGGTGTCGGGGGTCCCCGGCGCGTTGCCCCCGCATCCGGAGAATCCGTGGGCGCCGGTGGGTCCACGCTCGGCGACGGCCATGTCCGCGGATCCTTATTCCCAGGACTATTCCCAGGCTTATCCGCCGGCTTACTCCCCGGCCTATCCGCCGGCCTATCCTCAGGCGGGCGGGCCGCCGCCGGTGGCGCCTTTTAGTTACGGCGCTCCGCCGCAGCCCCAGGGCTATCCGCCACTACCCTCGGACTATGGATCGTCGCCTGCTTACGGTGGCAGCCCGCCGGGATACTCCCAGCAACAGGCCTACGGCGCGCCGCCCGCCTATGGCTATCCTCCGCAGCCATACGGGGCGCCGGCGCCGTATCCGTATCCGCCACCGGGGTACTATCCTCCGGCCCAGTAGGCGGGCACCCAACTCAACGATCCAGCCGTTCCACTTTGAGATAGGTGACGCTGTCGCTGGTGGTGGTGCTGCTGGCGGAGGCGCCGATGCCGCGGGTGCTTTCGCTGGAGGTGCCGTCGACACGGCCAATTTCCATCCAACGCCCGAGCGGGCTGGAGACCACGGTGCTCGCTTCGCGAACGTCGATGGCGCCCGAGCCGCTGTTGAGGCGGTTGTGGCGAGGAAAGATCTCGACGGTCACGCGATCGTCGCCGTTCAATCGCGCCCGCACGGTAAAACCGCTGCCCACGTTTCTGTATTCCGTGCTCGTGCGCACAGTGGTGACGCCGGTGCTGGAAACGACCACGCGCTCGCTGGTCACCGGCACCGATTGCCCGGATTGGATGAACGCTTCCTGGCCTTCCAGCACGCGCACGCGTTGGGTCCCATCAACACCAACCACGGTGCGTGTCTTGTCCATGCGAACGCCCGCTTCGCTGTCGCCGTCCTGATGGCTGATGACGAGCCCGCGTCCGCTCCCCGAGCCACGGCCGGTGGACAGCTCGACGTTGCTGCCGCTCACTTCGCCGAAGGCTTCGAAGAGATCCCGCCGCACGTCCTCGTTCATGGAATGGCGCACGCTGATCAGGAGATTTGACGGCGCACGGTTCAGTGTCGCGAGGATCCCCTTGATTTCGCGCATATTCGCCGGCGTGGTGCGAACGACGATCTTGCCATAGGCGCCGGAAACACTGCCGGGACTGGGGACCATGGGCCTCAGAATCTGGACCATCTCGTCCACCGGACGATAGCCGATAGTGAACACTTCCGTGACCAGGCCGCTTGCGGCAAAGGCGCCCGGGAGCGGCAGTCCGCCTGCCAGCAGCATCAAGGTCAGAAATCGCAAGCGTGTCATCCCATGGATTCTCACAAGTAAGCGCGGCGTAGACCGGAATCCAACAGCGCTGTTTGCCACATCTCTTCGAACTGCCGGCTGAGTTCCCGGGCCATGCGCGGATCGTTGAAGTTGACCGTGCCTTCGAATCGGTCCGAAAGGGTGCGATAGATGACGCCGACGCCGTCGACGATCAGGAAGGCCGCGTCGTACTCATCGAATTCTCTTGCCGGCACACGCAGTTCGATAAAGCTGCTCAGGCGTTGGGACAGGGTCACCAATCGGTGACCGCGCTTGACTACTGTGTCGGGGTGGCGAATCAGCGCTCGCACACGCGCCCGCCGCGATCCCACAATCAATTTGTTCACGACCTCGGAGAACTCTCGATTGTCGTACATCTGTGGGTCCAGTTGCCGACTGACAATTTCGATACCGCGTGTCGCCTGGCGCACCATGGACAGGGCCGCCAATCGACACGCCTCGCTGGTATCTACAGCGACTGTCTGGGAGTCTTTCTTCAGGACGAAACGTTTGAAATCCGATGGACGGGTATAGTGCACGTCAGCCTCACACGTCGTTAGCCAGATCCTCTGCAACTCCAACGTAGCTTGCCGGGGTCAGAGCCAGAAGCCGCGTCTTCTCCTCGGCGGGCAGATCCAGAGATTCGATGAATGCGTGCAACGTCTTCCTGTCGATGGAACGGCCCCGGGTGAGCGCCTTCAGGCGCTCGTAGGGTTTGTCGATGCCGTGTCGCCGCATGACGGTTTGAATCGGTTCGGCCAGAACTTCCCAGGCCTGGTCGAGATCCCTGGCCAGCGCCTGTGGGTTGACCTCTATTTTCGAGATCCCCCGCAGGCACGAACGGTAGGCGACCAGGGAGTGGGCCGCACCGACACCCAGATTGCGCAGCACGGTGGAGTCGCTCAAGTCCCGTTGCAGCCGGGAGATCGGTAGCTTGCCAGCCATGTGTTCCAGCAGCGCATTGGCAACACCCAGATTGCCCTCGGCATTTTCGAAATCGATGGGGTTCACCTTGTTGGGCATGGTCGATGAGCCGACCTCGTTCTCCACCGGTTTTTGCTTGAAGTATCCGCGTGACACGTAGGCCCACATGTCACGGCAAAAATCCAGCAGCGCCGAATTAAACCGAACCTGGGCATGGAACAGCTCGGCCATGTAGTCGTGGGATTCGATCTGCGTCGTGTGCGGATTCCATTCCAGGCCCAGGCCGGTGACGAAGTCGTTCGCCATGGCCGGCCAGTCGAGCGTCGGGTATGCCGCCAGATGCGCGTTGTAGTTGCCGACCGCGCCGTTCATCTTGCCCCACAAGTGTATTTCGGCGAAGCAGGCACGGTGTCTTTTCAAGCGTGCCGCGAACACCGCCATTTCCTTTCCCAGCGTCGTTGGTGACGCGGGTTGCCCGTGGGTGTAGGACATCATCGGTTGGGCAGCGTGGCGGTGTGCGAGGCTGCGGATCGCTTCGATCAGCTCATCCATGACCGGCAACAGGCAGCGCGTGCGTGCATCCAGGAGCATCAATCCATAGGCGAGGTTGTTGATGTCCTCGGAGGTGCAGGCGAAGTGAATGAACTCCTGTACCGCGGCCAGCTCCGGCGTTTCTGCCATCTGCTCTTTGAGAAAGTACTCCACCGCTTTGACGTCGTGGTTGGTGGTGCGTTCGATCTCTTTGACGCGCGCGGCACTTTCGAGATCGAAGTTGTCGATGATGTCGTTGATACGGTGATTCGCCTCCTGGCTGAAGGCGGGGACCTCGGGGACACCCGGGTGCGCGGCCAGCGCCTGCAGCCAGCGCACCTCCACCAGCACGCGGTGTCGAATCAATCCGTATTCGCTGAAGGCGGCGCGTAGATCGCTGGTCTTGTCGGCGTAGCGGCCATCGATGGGCGAAATGGCTGTTAGCGGTTCCAGATCCATATTCAAGATTCGAGGCGCGTCATGCGGATTTGCCGTGGGTGGCCTCGTAGGCGGCGCGTTGCTCGGGCGTGGCTTGCGTTTGATATTTGCCCTTCCACTCATCGTAGGGCATGCCGTAGACGGTTTCGCGCGCCTCGGCATAGGACATCTCCAGTCCCTGTTCCTCGGCCGCCGCGCGGTACCACTTGGACAGGCAGTTGCGGCAGAAGCCGGACAGGTTCATCAGATCGATGTTCTGCACATCGGTGCGCGCGCGCAGGTGCTCCACCAGGCGCCGGAAAGCGGCTGCCTCGAGCTCGATGCGGGTTTGATCGTCCATTCGATTCTCTCCGAAAATTGTCGATTAACAGCTTTATTTTACCACGGACGGGTGGTGAGCTCAGGCTGCCAGCTGGCGGATGACGTATTGCAGGATGCCGCCGTGCTTGTAGTACTCCCATTCTTTGGGGGTATCGATACACACCCTGGCATCGAAGCCGACGCTCTTGCCATCGTCCCTGGTGGCCGTGACCCTGACGTTGCTCTCGCCCATGGCCACGCCTTCGATGTCGTAGACCTCGTGGCCGTTGAGGCCGAGGCCCTCGACCGTTTGGCCGCCGGTGAACTGTAGCGGCAATACACCCATGCCGATCAGATTGGAGCGGTGGATGCGTTCGAAGCTCTGCACCAGTACCGCCTTGACGCCGAGCAGCAACGGGCCTTTGGCGGCCCAGTCACGGGACGAGCCGCCGCCGTAGGCGGCGCCGCCGATGATCACGGTGGGTACGCCATCGGCTTGGTAGCGCATGGCGGCGTCGTAGATGGACATCTGCTCCTGGGAAGGCTGATGCAGGGTCCATCCGCCTTCGGTGCCCGGCGCCAAAAGGTTCCGCAAACGCACGTTGGCGAAGGTGCCGCGCATCATCACTTCGTGGTTGCCGCGCCGGGCGCCGTAAGAGTTGAAGTCGCCGGGTTGCACGCCGTGCTCTATGAGATAGCGACCGGCCGGCCCGTCCGGCTGGATGGCACCCGCCGGCGAGATATGGTCCGTGGTGATGCTGTCGCCCAGCAGCGCCAGCACCCGTGCGCCGTGCACATCGGCAAAGCCCGGCGTCTCGCGGGTCATGCCCTCGAAGTAGGGCGGGTGGCGCACGTAGGTGGAATCGGGCTGCCATTCGAACTGGCCCGCTGCCGGCACCGCCATGCTCTGCCAGCGCTGATCGCCGGCAAACACGTTCTCGTAGCTGGTGCGGAACATTTGAGAGTCGATGGCGCCGGCGATGGTCTCGTGGATCTCCTTCTGGCTGGGCCAGATATCGCGTAGATATACCGGCTTGCCGTCGCCGTCTTCGCCCAATGGCTCGGTCACCAGATCCGCCTTCATGTTTCCGGCCAGGGCGTAGGCCACCACCAGCGGTGGCGAAGCGAGGAAGTTCATGCGCACATCCGCATGGATGCGGCCCTCGAAGTTGCGGTTACCGGAGAGCACGGCGCAGGCAATGATGTCCGATTCGCGCACGACCTTACCTACCGCTTCCGGCAGGGGACCCGAATTTCCGATACAGGTGGTGCAGCCATAGCCCACCAGGTAAAAGCCCAGGGCCTCCAGATCACCCATGAGATCGGCTTTCTCGAGATACTTGGTTACCACCAGGGATCCGGGTGCGAGACTGGTCTTCACCCACGGCTTCACCTGCAGGCCTTTGGCGCGGGCATTGCGCGCCAGCAGCCCGGCGCCCACCATGACCGCTGGATTGGACGTGTTGGTGCAGGAGGTGATGGCGGCGATGACCACCGCGCCGTCCTCGATCTCCACTTGCTCCCCGTCCCGGTCGAAGGTGGCGTGGCCGGTGGAATCGCTGCCGCTGGCTTCGCGCATTTTCTGCAATGCGTCGCCGATGGTGGACTTGACGGCGCCCAGCGCGATGCGATCCTGGGGGCGCTTGGGGCCTGCGATGCTGGGCTCGACGCTGCCCAGATCCAGGTGCAGGGTGTCGCTGTAGTGGGCGGGTTGGCCTCCCGGTTCGCGGAACATTCCCTGCTCCCGGGCATAGGCTTCCACCAGCGCGATGTGCTCGGGGTCGCGTCCGCTCAAGGCGAGGTAGCGCAGGGTTTCGCTGTCGACAGGAAAAATTCCGCAGGTCGCCCCGTACTCCGGCGCCATATTGGCAATAGTGGCGCGATCGGCCAGCGGCAGGTGCTCCAGCCCATGGCCGTAGAACTCGACGAACTTTCCAACCACGCCACGCTCGCGGAGTTGTTCCACCACGGTCAACACCAGATCCGTGGCGGTCGCCCCTTCCGGCAACTTGCCGGTAAGCTCGAAGCCGACAACGTGGGGAATCAACATGGTGATGGGCTGGCCGAGCATGGCCGCCTCCGCCTCGATGCCGCCCACGCCCCAGCCGAGAACGCCCAGGCCGTTGATCATCGTGGTATGGGAGTCGGTGCCGACGACGGTGTCGGGAAAGGCGCGGGTGGCGCCGTCGCGCTCCCTGGCGAAGATGACCCGGGCCAGGTATTCCAGATTGACCTGATGCACGATGCCGGTATCCGGCGGGACCACCTGGAAGTCGGAGAATGCATTCTGTCCCCAGCGCAGAAATGCGTAGCGTTCCTGGTTGCGTGAGAACTCCAGCTGCGCGTTCAGTTCCATGGCGTCCGGCTTGGCGAAGGCGTCCACCTGCAGCGAGTGGTCGATGACCAGTTCCACCGGCGACATGGGGCTGATCTTCTCCGGGTCCTGGTTCAGCGCGCGCATGGCATCGCGCATGGCGGCGAGATCCACCACCGCCGGCACGCCGGTGAAATCCTGCAGCAGCACCCGTGCCGGCGTAAAGGCGATCTCGGTGGCCGGCTTGGCTTTGGCATCCCATCCGGCCAGGGCCTCGATGTCCCCCCGGGTGATGTCGACGCCGTCCTCATGGCGAAGCAGATTTTCCAGGAGAATCTTGAGGGAGTAGGGCAGGTAGGTGAGGTCGAAGGTCGGGCTCAAGGCGGAGAGCCGGAAAATCTCATACTCCTTGCCGCCTACGGTAAGCGTCGAGCGGGCATTGAAGGTGTCGGCCATGAAGGTGCTACCTGTGAGGATTGGCGGGTGCAAAAAGGCATTATCCCCGATATTGCACCTGTCTTGTAGGAGCGGATTAATCTGCTCCTACATATGCACCGCTCGCCCGTCCACGGCCAGGGCCGCCTCGTGCAGCGCTTCCGAGAGCGTCGGGTGGGCGTGGATGGTGCGGGCGAGATCCTCGCTGCTGGCGCGAAAGACCATGGCCGTGACGGCTTCGGCGATGAGCTCCGAGGCCTGGGCGCCGAAAATGTGCACACCGAGGATCTCGTCGCTGTTGGCGTCGGCCAGGATTTTGACCAAGCCGTCGGTTTCCCCGGCACCGTGGGCCCGTCCCAGGGCGCGATAGGGAAAGCTGCCACTGCGGTAGGCGATGCCCCGGTCTTTCAGTTGTTGCTCGGTATCCCCCACCCAGGCAATCTCCGGGGTGGGTATAGATCACCCAGGGTACCGTCCGGTGGTCGATGTGGGCTGCGTGCCCCGCGATCAGTTCCGCCACCGCCATGCCTTCCTCCGACGCCTTGTGCGCCAGCATCGGGCCTTTCACCACATCGCCGATGGCATACACACCGTCGATGGATGTGCGGCAAAGCTCGTCCACCTGAATGCGCCCGGCGTCGTCCATGGTCAGGTCCACGTCTGCATCCACCAGATCAGTCGTGTTGGCGCGCCGCCCCACGGCGACCACCAGCCGATCCACCTCGAGAGCCTTGGCCCCTTCGGTGCTCTCGTACTTGACGGAGACTCCCTTGTTGGTGACCTTGGCGCCCGTGACGCGGGCTCCCAGGTGGATGTCCAGGCCCTGCTTTCGGAGGGTTTTGAGCGCCTCCCTGGCGATTTGCTGGTCGGCGGCGGCAAGAAATTCCTCCAGCGCCTCCAGTATTACCACTTCGGACCCGAGCCGGCTCCAAACGCTGCCGAGCTCGAGACCGATGACACCGGCGCCGATGATGCCCAGACGTTTCGGCACCTGGTCGAAGGCCAGCGCGCCCGCGTTGTCGACGATACTTTGCCCGTCCACGGCTGCTACCGGGATGTCGACGGGTAGCGAGCCGCTGGCGATGATGACATTCTTCGCCGCCGCCACTTCTTCACCACCGCCGTGGATGGCGATGGTGACCCGGTTGCCGGCCTGTAATCGCCCGTGGCCCGCGTAGGCTTCGACCTTGTTTTTCTTCAACAGCGCCGCCACGCCCCGGTTCATGGTCTTCACCACTTTGTTCTTGCGCGACTGCATGATGGCGATATCCATGCTCGCGCCTTTGATGCTGATGCCGTGGGCGGGTAACAGATGCTCGAGGTTGTGGTAATGATGGGAGGAATCCAGCAACGCCTTGGAAGGTATGCAGCCCACGTTGAGACAGGTGCCGCCCAGAGCCGGCTTGCCGTCATCGCCCAGCCACTCGTCCACCAGCGCGGTTGCCAGTCCCAGCTGGCCGCAGCGAATGGCGGCCACATAACCCCCGGGGCCGCCACCGATGACGATGACGTCGTAATTTTTCATCTTGGTTCGTTCTCCGTATGCGCGCTTATACGCCGAGCAGCAGGCGCGCCGGATCTTCGATGGCTTCCTTGATGGTCACAAGGAACAGCACGGCTTCGCGGCCATCGACGATGCGGTGATCGTAGGACAGGGCGAGATACATCATCGGGCGGATGACAATCTCGCCGTCCACGACCACCGGCCGCGGCTGCGTCTTGTGCATGCCGAGGATAGCGCTTTGCGGCGGATTCAGAATCGGTGTGGAGAGCATGGATCCGAACACGCCGCCGTTGGAGATGGTGAAGGTGCCGCCACTCATTTCTTCTACAGTGAGCGTGCCGTCCCCCGCCTTGGCGCCGTACTCGGTGATGGCGGCTTCTATGTCGGCGAATGTCATCTGCGCCACATCACGTAGAACGGGAACCACCAGGCCCCGGGGCGAACCCACTGCCACGCCGATGTCCTGGTAGTCGTGGTAGACGAACTCGCTACCCTCGACGTAGGCATTCACTGCGGGAAAACGCTGCAGCGCCTGCACCGCCGCTTTGGCGAAAAAGGACATGAAGCCCAGGCGCACGCCATGGGTCTTCTCGAATTTCTCTTTATAGCGTTTGCGCAGCTCCATCACCGGCTGCATGTCCACCTCGTTGAAGGTGGTGAGTATGGCGGCCGTGTGCTGGGCTCCGACCAGGCGCTCAGCAATGCGCATGCGCAGCCGCGACATGGGTTCCCTGCGTTCTGTGCGCGCACCGCTGATCGGTGGCGGCGTCGCCGGTTTCGCGGCGGTTGCCGGTCTTTGCGCGGCCGGCTTTTCCGCAGCGGTTGCCACCGGGACCGACTTGTTGGAATCCAGGTAGGCGAGCACGTCACCCTTGATGAGCCGCCCACCCTTGCCCGTGCCAGTGATGGCCGATGGGTCGAGCTGGTGCTCGGCCACCAGGCGTTGCACGGCGGGGCTCAAGGCGTCGCTACCGGCGGGTTGTTCGTCGGCCTGGCCCGCAGGCGCGGCTTCGGCGGTGCCGTCGCCGCCTTTGCCAGCGCTGTCGGGCGCCGCTTCGGTGTCGATACGTGCCAGCACTGCTTCACTGAGCACGATGTCACCGGTGTTTTTCAGCACTTCGCTGAGCACGCCGGCCTGGGGCGCAGGCACTTCGAGCACCACCTTGTCGGTCTCGAGTTCGAGAATGATCTCGTCCCTGGTGACGGCCTCGCCCGGACCCTTTTTCCAGTCCAGCAGCGTCGCGTCGGGTATCGATTCGGCCAGCACAGGCACCTTGACGTCTACGAGCACCTCTTCGTCTCCTTAATTATCAAGCGCTCTTCTTGCGCGCAGCCTCTACAAGATTCAGTCCCAGGGCGGTTTCCACCAACGCCTTTTGCTCCGCCAGGTGCACGTTCAGGTAACCGGCCGCCGGCGAGGCGGAATAGTTTCGGCCGGCGTACACGAGCTTGTGGCGCTTCTGCACGCAACCCGCCAGATGGCGTCGCGACAGCATGTGAAACCACGATCCCTGGTTGCGCGGTTCTTCCTGGGTCCAACAGATCTCGTTCGCCTTGGGATAACGCCTCAACAGGGCGACGATTTCCTCCTCCGGAAACGGGTACAGTTGCTCGACCCGGGCGATCGCCACGTGCCGGAGCTCAGCCTCACGGCGCTTCTCCAGAATGTCGTAATAGACCTTGCCACTGCACAGCACCAGGCGCGTCACTTCCTTCGGATCGATGGGATCCACTTCGTCGATGGTGAGCTGGAATCCGCTTTTGGCGATGTCTTCCCGCGAGGAAGTCGACAGGCGGTTTCGCAACAAGCTCTTGGGACTCATTATAATGAGCGGCTTGCGGTAGGGACGCACCATCTGCCGCCTCAATAGATGAAACATCTGCGCCGGCGTGCTCGGCATGCACACTTGCATGTTTTCTTCGGCGCACAGTTGCAGGTAGCGTTCGAGCCTTGCTGAGGAGTGTTCCGGGCCCTGGCCGTCGTAGCCGTGGGGCAGCATCATGACGAGCCCGCAGAATCTTCCCCACTTGGCTTCCGAGGAACTCAGGAATTGATCGATCACTACCTGAGCGCCGTTGACGAAATCGCCGAACTGCGCCTCCCAGATCACCAGGCATTCCGGCTCCGCCGTGCTGAACCCGAATTCGAAAGCGAGCACCGCCTCCTCGGACAGCAATGAATTGATGACGGTAAATCTCGGTTGGCCGTCGTAAATATGCTGCAGAGGTGTATGCGTCCCTTGCTGTTTCTGGTTGTGAATCACCGAGTGGCGATGGAAGAAAGTGCCCCGTTGACTGTCCTGGCCCGACAGGCGAACCGAGTATCCGTCCGTCAGCAGTGCCGCGTAGGCGAGATTTTCCGCGAACCCCCAATCCATGGCCCGCTCGCCCGCGGCCATTTCGTGGCGCGCGTCGATAATGCGTTGGACACTGCGGTGCACCTCGTAGTCGGCCGGAACCTCGGCTATCTTGTTACCCAGTTCTTCGATGAGCTCCAGGGACAGGGACGTGTCGCCGGGGTCCTTCCAGGAGGTGCCCAGATAGGGGCCCCAGTCTGCCAGGTAGTCGATGCCGGATTCTTCCAGCAACGGCCGCGACATGGTGTGATCGGCTTCCAGCGCCTTGAGGTAGATTTCGGCCATCTCTTCGGGCTCGCCTTCCTTCATCACGCCTTCGGCCACCAGCTGCGCACCATAGATGCGGCGTGGACCATGTTGGTCTTTTATTTTCTTGTACATCATGGGTTGCGTGGCGAAGGGCTCATCGGACTCGTTGTGGCCGTATCGCCGGAAACACACCAGATCGACGACCACGTCCTTCTTGAACTCCATGCGGTAGTCGAGGGCCAGCTGGGAGACGAAGATCACGGCTTCCGCGTCATTGCCGTTCACATGGAATATCGGTGCTTGGACGAGTTTGGCGACATCGGTGCAGTAGAGCGTCGAACGCGCGTCCCGGGGGTCACTGGTAGTGAACCCGATCTGATTGTTCACCACCAGGTGCACGGTGCCGCCGGTTCCGTAACCCCGGGTTTCCGACAGGTTGAGGGTCTCGGGGACCACGCCCTGACCGGCGAAGGCCGCGTCGCCGTGCACGAGAATCGGCAACACTTGGTTGCGGGCGAAGTCACCGCGCCGCTCCTGGCGCGCGCGCACCGAGCCTTCGACCACTGGATTGATGATTTCCAGGTGTGAAGGATTGAACGCCAGCACCAGATGCACGGGCCCACCCGGGGATTGCACGTCGGAGGAAAACCCCAGGTGGTACTTCACGTCGCCGGAACCCTCGCCCACATCGATCTTGCCCTCGAACTCGCCGAACAAGACCTTCGGATGCTTACCGAGGATGTTCACCAGCACGTTGAGGCGGCCGCGATGGGCCATGCCGATGACGATTTCCTTGACCTGGTAGCTTCCCGCCTTCTGAATGACCTCGTCGAGCATGGCGATGAACGCTTCGCCACCTTCCAGGGAGAAGCGCTTCTGGCCCACGTAGCGCCGATGCAGGTAATCCTCGAGCTTGCGTGCCGATGTAACCCATCTCAGGATGTCGCGCTTCTTATCCGCCGAGAAATCGAACTTCCCGTGCACGCGTTCCAGGCGCTCCTGGATCCAGCGCTTTTCGTGGGTCGCGGTGATATGCGTCAACTCGGTACCGATGGTGGCGCAGTAGGTCTTCTTGAGGACATCGCGGATGTCGCGAAGCGTGGCTTCCGAGTCCATGAACAGCGACCCGGTATTGAAGCGTTGATCCATGTCTTCGTCGCTGAATCCGTAGTGCGCGAGGCTCAGCTCGGGCACCTTCGGATGTTCATAAAGATGTAGCGGATCCAGGTCGGCTTCGCGGTGACCACGATAGCGATTGGCGCTGATGAATTCGAGCACCTTTACCTGCTTTGCCGCGAGCGCCGAGCGCGTCCGGTCGTCCACGCCACCGATGCCGGTAGACAGATCCGCGCTACCGAGTTCGGCGAAGTAGCGGCGCCACGCGGCATCGACACTCTCGGGATTGTCTAGATAGCTCTCGTAAAGAGCATCGAGGAACTCTGCGTTCCCGGAAAAAAGCGGGGAACCGTTCGACATGACCTTATCCTGGTTCGTATTATTCGCGCTATCGCCGGCGCCTGATAGTTTAGCCGATATTGTAATCGGATGGGCAATTCCGTGGGCAGCTGGTAGAATCTGGTCCCTGCTTCACCGGTGGTCGCTTGCGCCCCCGGACCCACTGCCTCCCAATGAGACGGAAGGCCCTTAGCTGGCGGTCCTTCACGACGCTCCCGCAATTGTACAGGGGAAAGACACATGGCCAAGAATCGCACGGTAACCTTGACGGACAACACCACGGGCAAGAGCTTCGAGGCGCCGGTGTTCGAGGGCACCCACGGTCGGCCGGTCATCGACATCAAAGGCATGTCCCAGGAACTCGGTTACTTCGTTCACGACCCGGGTTTCGCGTCCACCTCCAGTTGCCGCAGCGCGGTTACCTACATCGACGGCGAGAACGGCGTACTCCTCTATCGCGGCTATCCCATCGAGCAGCTGGCGGAAAGCAGCAGTTATCTCGAAGTTTGCTACCTGCTGCTGCGCGGCGAATTGCCGGCGCCCGGGAAATGGGAAGACTTCAACATTCTAGTGCGCCGTCACACCATGGTGCACGAAGGTATCCGGCGTTTCATGAACGGTTATCGCGCCGACGCGCACCCCATGGGTATGCTGGTGGGCATCATCGGGGCGCTCTCCACCTTCTACCACGACTCCCTCGACATCAACGACCCCGCCAACCGCGAGCTTTCGGCCGTGCGCCTGATCGCGAAGATGCCGACTATCGTCGCCGATGCGTACAAGTACACCATCGGACAACCCTACATGTATCCCGTCAACTCCCTGGGTTACGTGGAAAATTTCCTGCAGATGATGTTCGCTGTGCGTGCCGAGCCCTACGTGCCGAACCCGGTGGCCGTGCGCGCGCTGGAGCTGATGCTCATCCTGCACGCCGACCACGAGCAGAATGCCAGCACCTCCACGGTGCGCCTGGCCGGCAGCTCCGGCGCGAATCCCTTCGCCTGCGTAGCGGCAGGTATCGCCACCCTGTGGGGCCCCGCTCATGGCGGCGCCAACGAAGCCGTCATCAACATGCTGGAGGCCATCAGCGATCCGAAAGACATTCCCAAATACGTGGATCGCGCCAAGGACAAAGACGACGCTTTCCGACTGATGGGATTCGGACACCGCGTATACAAAAGTTTCGACCCGAGAGCGACCATCATCCGTCAAGCTTGCCACGAGCTTCTGGCAGATCTGGACACCGACAATCAGCCCTTGTTCGAAGTCGCGCTGAAGCTCGAGGAGATCGCGCTCAAGGATGATTACTTCATCGAACGCAATCTGTATCCCAACGTGGATTTCTACAGCGGTATCATTCTCAGCGCTCTCGGCATACCTCTACATATGTTTACCGCCATCTTTGCCATGGCGCGCACCGTGGGTTGGATCTCCCAGTGGCTGGAAATGATGGTGGACGAGGACCAGCGCATCGGCCGGCCCCAGCAGCTCTACATCGGGGCCGAGCGCCGGGACTACGTGCCGATGGTGGATCGCAACTGAACACGATTGTTTTCATATTCCGTTAAGGAGAAATCTCGATGAAAGAACCGGTACGTGTTGCCGTCACCGGCGCCGCGGGCCAGATCGCCTACTCGTTGCTGTTTCGCATCGCGTCCGGCGAGATGCTGGGGAGTGATCAGCCCGTGAGCCTGCAGTTGCTGGAAATCGCGCCGGCACTGAAAGCGCTGGAAGGTGTGGTCATGGAAATCAACGACTGCGCCTATCCACTGGTGCGGGATATTGTCGTCACCGATGACGCCGGCAAAGCCTTCGATGGTGCTGCTTACGCGCTGCTGGTGGGTTCCAAGCCCCGCGGCAAGGGCATGGAGCGGGGCGATCTGTTGACGGAGAATGGCAAGATCTTCAAGCCCCAGGGGCAGGCGCTCAACGAAAGCGCCAAACGCGATGTCAAGGTGCTGGTCATCGGTAACCCGGCCAACACCAACGCGCTGATAGCCATGCGCAATGCACCGGATCTCGAGCCGTCGCAGTTCACGGCGATGACGCGCCTCGATCACAATCGCGCCATGAGTCAGCTGGCCGCGAAAACCGGCGGGGCGATGGCCGATATCAAGCGCGTGACCATCTGGGGTAATCACTCGGCCACCCAGTATCCGGACATCAATCATGCGACGGTGGCGGGCAAATCCGCCACCGAGCTCGTGGACCGGGCCTGGATCGCCAATGAGTTCATACCGCGGGTGCAGAAGCGTGGCGCCGAGGTTATCGAGGCGCGCGGACATTCCAGCGCGGCATCCGCCGCCTACGCGGGTTTGAGTCACATGCGCGACTGGGTGGGCGGCACGCGGGACGGCGACTGGTTGAGCATGGTCGTGCCCAGTGACGGCAGCTATGGCATTGCGGAAGGGCTCATGTACTCCTTTCCGGTAACCATCAGTGGCGGTCAATACAAAATCGTCCAGGGTCTCGCCATCGATGACTTCAGCCGTGAGAAGATGGATACCACCAGGGCGGAGCTCGAGGGGGAGCGGGACGCGGTCAAGGACTTGATCTGAGCGTCAACCTTCGACTCGCGGGATTCCTCATGGCGTCGTGCGCCATGCTTCTCGCGGCGTGCGGCGACGCGCCTGCGCCGCTACCCAGGCTTGCCCCCGACGCGCTCATTCTCGCCTTCGGCGACAGCCTCACCCACGGCACCGGCGCACGGGACTATCAAAGCTATCCGGCGGTGCTCGCGGAGCGCACCGGGCGCAGGGTCATCAACGCCGGCGTCCCGGGGGAGGAAACGGACAGGGGTGTGCGCCGCCTGCCGGGCTTACTGGACCGGTACCGACCGGATCTGCTGATTCTCTGCCACGGCGGCAACGACATCCTGCGAAAGCGCGACCCGCTCGCCACCGAAGCCAACCTGCGCGAGATGATCCGCATGGCCAGGGAACGGGACATTCCCGTAGTGCTGATCGCGGTTCCCAAGGTCGGCCTGTTCCTGAGCCCGGCGAATTTCTACGCAGACATCGCCGCGGACATGCAGGTGCCCATGGAGGACGACATACTCGCCGATCTCCTCCGCGACAACCGCTACAAATCCGATCACGTCCATCCCAACGCCGGCGGCTACGCCCGCCTGGCCGAGGCCGTGCAAGCCCTGCTCACCGAGCACGGCGCGTTGTGAGGCAAAAGTCCATGAAATTGCCTGCCAGGCACTTCTCCTATAACCTCGCTCCCCCCGGAGAGGTGTCCGAGCGGTTGAAGGAGCACGCCTGGAAAGTGTGTGTACGTTAATAGCGTACCGAGGGTTCGAATCCCTCCCTCTCCGCCAATCGATTACCGACGCCGACGCTTGGCGACCTTCCTCGAACGCACTTGACTGGCACGCCAGCGGCTTGAAAATGGCCCGTCCGGTACCCATCTGCTGGTAATGGAGGCGCTTCAGCGAGGGCATCTCAGGCCCCAGCCAGCGCCCTGGCGAAGGGTACTATTTTGACGACTGAATTCCGATGTTCTCACTGCCAGGCGCGTAATCGCATCCCCGATGAGCGCATCCTCGAAGATCCCAAGTGCGGCCGCTGCAAGCAGCCGCTGTTTCCGCGTGCACCGGTGAAGGTCACGGACGCGAGCTTCTCCGGCGAAGTCGAGGCGAGCCCGCTGCCGGTGCTGGTGGATTTCTGGGCGCCCTGGTGCGGACCCTGCCGCGCCATGGAGACTAGCCTGGAAGCCCTGGCCCGGGAGCAGGCGGGCAAGCTCAAGGTGGTCAAAGTGAACGTGGACGAAAACAGCGAACTCGCCAGCCGCTACGCGATTCGATCCATCCCGGCGTTGAAACTCTTCCGTGGCGCCAGCGTGCTCGGAGAGCTGAACGGCGCGGTGCCCAGGGGAGAGCTCGACAGCTTCCTGCGCCAGCACCTCTAACGGGGCGCCGGTTCAGATTTCTCCTTCGCCCAGGGTGCGGCGCCGTTGTGCTTCATCGAGGATCAAGATGAGACGCGCCAGCTTGCCCACATCCATGTTGGACCCGCCCGCCGTGATGGATCCATCTTTCCACAATACACCCGCGACGATCCCTTCGATATCGTCCAGGTTTTCCAGTCCGCTCTGAAAAATCTCTGCCGGTGTTGCGCCGTAAAGGCTTCTGATCTTGCTCATGGTTTGTACTCAGGTTAGGGCTGGATAGTTGCGACTCACATGCAATCCATGTGCTTGGGTCCCTGGCAGGAAACGATTCGGTCGCTCCATAAGCTCTTCAGGTACGCCACCAGGTCGGCTGCGTCCTGCTCTGACAGAATGTTTCGCCAGACCGGCATGCGTGTTCTTGAACGCGCTGTTCCATCGAGAATCATGCCCATGAGCTGCTCATCACCGTGATGCCATGCATGAGACGTTTCGTCCAAAGGCATCGCTTCGATAAAGTCCGTGCGGCGAATACTCCAGGGAACGGTCGATTCGCCGACGCCGTCCCGCTTGTGACAGGTGGCGCAGTGGCTGTCGTAGGTTTGCTTGCCTCGGGCTACTGATTTCGCATCCGGCTGTATGCCTGTCTCGGCCTGGCTGATCGCCGTGACCAGGAGCAAAACGAGAAGGCTGATCGACGAGAGCCGAATATCTGCTCGACGAGCCGCGCTCATTGAGCGGCGATGAGATATCGTCACTGATTGA
>PVMK01120825.1_pt1 | contig 54235 bp, 49 predicted proteins | sample 1853481 | NCBI WGS metagenome assembly PVMK01 (sample SAMN08533507, study PRJNA380276) | Marine sediment metagenome, whole genome shotgun sequencing project.
GGCGCCGGAGCCGGTCTTGACGTCCATGATCAGGCCCGCGAGGCCGGCGGTGGCCTTCTTCGACAGGATCGAGGCGGTGATCAGGGGAATCGACTCGACCGTCGCGGTGACGTCGCGGATCGCGTAGAGGCGGCGGTCCGCCGGCGCGAGTTCCGCGGTCTGCCCGATAATCGCGCAGCCGGCTTGCTCGACCGCGCGCCGGAAGGCCGCCATATCCGGGGCCGTGTCGTAGCCCGGGATGCTGTCCAGTTTGTCCAGGGTACCGCCGGTGTGGCCGAGGCCGCGGCCCGAGATCATCGGCACCAGCCCGCCGCAGGCCGCGATCAGCGGCGCCAGCACCAGGCTGACCTTGTCTCCGACGCCGCCGGTCGAATGTTTGTCGAGCAGCGGTCCGGAGGGACGGTGGCCGGACCAATCCAGCACCGTGCCCGAGGCCGTCATCGCGCGGGTCAGGGCGACCCGCTCATCCATGGTCATGCCGCGGAAGAACACGGCCATCGCGAAGGCGGCGACCTGGCCGTCGCCGATGCTGCCGTCGGTGATGCCGCGCACCAGGAACGCGATTTCCGCGTCGCTCAATGCCGCGCCGTCGCGTTTGCGCCGGATGATTTCCTGGACCAGCATCGGATCAGGCCCGGCCCCGCGCCGCGGTCGTTATGCCGCGGTCACGCCTCATGCGCTATCCTCTCGCAGAAGGCCGTGACCAGCCGGCGCAATGTCTCCGCGCCCTCAGCGGCCAGGGCCATGGTCGTCTCGTGACTCAGTTCCGCCGCTTCCATTCCCGCCGCCAAGTTGGTGATGACGGAGATCGCCACGACCCGCAGGCCGGCATGACGGGCCAGGATCGCCTCGGGCACGGTCGACATGCCGACGGCATCGGCGCCGAGCCGGTCCGCGGCACGGATTTCCGCGGGCGTCTCGAAGCTGGGACCGGAGAACCACATGTAGGTGCCCGTCGGCAGCGTCATATCGAGTCCCGCCGCGGCATCCAGCATGGTCCGGCGCAGCGCCGGGTCGTAGGCGGCGCTCATGTCGAGGAACTGGGAGCCGTCGGTGATGCCGAAAAGCGGGTTGGCGCCGCCGAAATTAATGTGGTCCGCGATCAGCATCAGGCTTCCCGGCCCGACCGGCCGGCGCAGGGAGCCGGCGGCGTTGGTCAGCAGCAGCATCTCGCACCCGAGCCCGGCCAGGGCCGAGATCGGAGTTTTCATGACATCGGCGCGGCCGCTCTCGTAATAGTGCGCGCGGCCCTGCAGGACCACCACCGGCAGGCCACCGAGGCGCCCGAGCACCAGCCGGCCGTGGTGGCCTTCGACGCCCGGCCGCGGGAACCCGGGGATCTCGCCATAGGGGATAGCGACGGCTTCGGAGACCGCCTCGGCCACGGGGCCGAGCCCGCTGCCCAGCACCATACCGAGACGCGGCGCCACCGAGCCGGCGCGGCGCCGAATCTCGGCGATCGCCTCCGCCGTACTCACGTCAGGTTCCCGGGCCCGAAGGCGAGCGGCAGCAGCTCGCCCAGGGTCACGGTCCGGCGCAGGCCCTCGGGCCCACAGACGTGGATCGGCAGGTCGCCGCCGGCGAACTCGTGCAGCTTCTGCCGGCAGCCGCCGCAGGGTGTGCAGGGCGTCTCGCCACCACCCATCACCGCGACCTCGACGATGCGCGTCTCCCCGGCCATGACCATCGCGGCGATGGCGGAAGCCTCGGCGCACCAGCCCTGGGGATAGGCGGCGTTCTCCACGTTGCAGCCGGCATAGAGCCGGCCGCTCTCGCCGCGCACCGCCGCGCCGACCTTGAAGCGGGAGTAGGGCGCGTAGGCGTTTTTCATCGCCGCTCGCGCGGCCGCCACGATGTCGCTGTCCTCGGTCATTACTAAGGACCTTTGGATAACATCACCACGCTATCGTTCCTTCACGTAGGGTTCGCCGCTGGCCCGTGGCGCCACGGCCTTGCCGATGAAGCCGGCCAAGAGCACCACGGTCAAGACATAAGGCAGTGCCTGGATGAACTGTACCGGAATAGCGCCAATCAGGGGCAGTTCGACCCCTTGCAGACGCGCGGCGACCGCGTCGAGGAAGCCGAACAGCAAGCAGGCCAGCATCGCCGGCACCGGCCGCCACTTGCCGAAGATCAAGGCCGCGAGCGCGATATAGCCCTGGCCCGCCGTCATGTCGCGGCCGAAAGCGGCGTTCTGGGCGGTCGAGAGATAGCTGCCGGCGATGCCGCACAGCACCCCACAGCAGATCATGGCGCGATAGCGCAGGCCGGCGACCGAAATGCCGGCGCTATCGACGGCTTCCGGATGCTCGCCGACCGCGCGCAGGCGCAGGCCGAAGCGGGTGCGATAGACCACCCACCAAGTCAGCGGCACGGCCAGGAAGGCAACGTAAACCAGGAGGTTGTGGCCGCTCAGGAGCTCGCGGTAGATCGTGCCGAGCACCGGTATTCCGGACAAGGCCTGGGCGCCGGGCCAGACGATTGTGGTGAAGCGCGCGCCATCGGGCAGCGGCGGCGTCTGTCCGCCCTGATGGAACCACGAGATCGCCAACGTCACCGTGAGACCCGCGGTCAGGATGTTGATGGCGACGCCGCTGACCACGTGATTGCCCCGGTGGGTAATGCAGGCGAAGCCGTGCAGCAGCGCGAGCGCGACCGAGGTGCCAATACCCGCCAGCAGCCCCAGCCAGACCGAGCCGGTGACCGACGCGGCCGCCGCGGCGGCGAAGGCGGCGCCCAGCATCTTTCCCTCGAGGCCGATATCGACGATCCCGGAGCGCTCCGCGAACAAACCGGCGAGCGCCGCCAAGACCAAGGGCGTGGCGACCCGAAGCGTGGCGTCCAGGGCCAGAACCGACAGCAAGAACATCTCCGCCATTGGAATTAGGCCTCCGCTTCCGCCGGCAGGTCCGCGCCGCGGCGCTGGAACAGCCGTTCCAGCTGCGGCCGGAACATGTGCTCGAGCGCGCCGGAGAACAGGATGACCAGGCCCTGGATCACCACCACCAGCTCGCGCGTGATGGTCGGAATCTCGAAGGCCAGCTCCGCCCCGCCCTGGTATAGCGCGCCGAACAGCAGGCTGGCCAACAGGATGCCGACCGGATGGTTGCGGCCCATCAGCGCGACCGCGATGCCGGTGAAGCCGTAGCCGGCGGTGAAGTTGAGCAGCAGCCGGTGATGGACGCCGAGGATCTCGTTGACGCCGACGAAACCGGCCAAGGCGCCGGAGATGCACATCGCCAGAACGATAATACGGGTCGGCCGGATGCCGGCGTAAACGGCGGCGGTTTCGTTGCCGCCGACGGCGCGAATCTCGTAGCCCCAGCGCGTGTGCCAGATGAATACCCAGACCAGGACGCAGCAGACCAGCGCCCAGACGAACGACAGGTTGAGCGGCGAACGCGCCATCTCGATGCCGATCCAGCCCATCGTCTCGTGCAGGAACGGCAACCAGGCGCTGGGTGCGAATTCGCGGCTCTCGGGCGACATTTGGCCCGGTTTTATCAGCAGGTTGACCATCAGGTAGACCATCAGCGCGGCGGCGATGAAGTTAAACATGATGGTCGTGATTACGATGTGGCTGCCGCGCCTGGCCTGAAGGTAGGCCGGTATATAGGCCCAGGCGGCGCCGAAGACCGCGGCGGCGGCGATCGACAGCGGTACGATGAGAATGAGTGGCAGCGTGTTGTCGAAAGCCAGGCAGACCAGTCCGACCCCGAGCCCGCCGATATAGGCCTGGCCTTCGCCGCCGATGTTGAACAGCCGGGCGTGGAAGGCGACGGCGACGGCCAGCCCGGTGAACACGAAGTTGGTCGTGTAGTAGAGCGTGTAACCGAGGCCCTCGACGTAACCGAAGGCGCCGAACGCCAGGAAGCGCAAGGCGGTCAGCGGGTTTTCGCCCATGCCAAGCACGATGAGACCGGCGATCGCCAGGGCGAGGAAAAGATTGACCAGCGGAATCAGCACGATGCCGACCCAGCGCGGCGGTCGGGACAGAGCGGCGCTCATGCCGGCGTCCGCACGGCCGCGTCCTCCGGGACGACGTTGGCCATCATCAGGCCGAGGATTTGCTCGGTGGCGTCTGCGCCCGCGACCTCGCCGACGAGACGGCCTTCGAACATCACTAGAATCCGGTCGCTGAGCGTGAGGATTTCGTCCAGCTCGACGGAGACGAGCAGCACCGCGCAGCCGGCGTCGCGCATGGCGATCAGGCTCTTGTGGATGAACTCGATGGCGCCGATGTCCACGCCGCGGGTCGGTTGCCCGACCAGGAGCAGGTCGGGGCGCCGCTCCATCTCCCGGGCCAGGACGATCTTCTGCTGGTTGCCGCCGGAGAAATTTCCGGTCGGCAGGTTGGGCTCCCGCGGCCGAACGTCATAATCGGACATTTTCCTGCGGCAGTCGGCGACGATCGCCGGGCGTTTGGTCAGGATCGCGCCATTGTAGGCGGGGATCGGCGTGATATCCCGAGGATGGCCGATTCGCTGGCCTCGAAGTCGGCCACCAACCCCATGCGCAGGCGGTCCTCCGGTACGTGGGCGAGCCCGGAACCGCGCATTTCGTGCGCGTCGAGCGGCTTCCCGGGTGTCGCCTCGCGGCCGCCGACCACGATCCGTCCACTTTGGATCGGATTAATTCCGGCCAGCGCCGCGAGCAGTTCGCTCTGGCCGTTGCCGGCGACCCCGGCGAAGCCGACGATCTCGCCCGCGCGAACCGAGAAGCTGACGCCGTCGACCCGGGTCACGCCGCGTTCGTCGACCAACGTCAGGTCCGCGACCTCGAGCACCTTCTTGCCGGGCGTGGCTTCGGGTTTCTCGACGCGCAGCAGGACCTTGCGGCCGACCATCAGCTCGGCCAGCTCCTCGGGCGAGGTCTCCGCGGTCTTCAGGTGCGCCACCATCTTGCCGTGGCGCATGACCGAAACCGCCTCGGTCACCGCCATGATCTCGCGCAGCTTGTGGGTGATCAGGACGATGGTCACGCCCTGATCGCGCAGGGCCCGGAACACGCGAAACAGGCGCTCGGTTTCCTGCGGGGTCAGCACGCCGGTCGGCTCGTCGAGGATCAGGATACGCGCCCCCCGATAGAGCGCCTTGAGTATCTCGACCCGCTGCTGGACCCCGACCGGAAGTTCGCCGACCACGGCATCCAGGTCGACCTCGATACCGAAATCGGCCTCGAGCCGCTGCAGCTCGCGGCGGGCCGCCGCCAGGCCAGGGCCGAGCAGCGGACCGCCCTCCGCGCCGAGCACCACGTTTTCCAGAACCGTGAACGGATCGACCAACATGAAGTGCTGGAATACCATGCCGATGCCGGCACCGATGGCATCGGCGGTCGAGCTCAGATGCAAAGGATCGCCGAAGACGCGGACCTCGCCGCTGTCGGCCCGGTAGAAGCCGTAGAGGATGCTCATCAGGGTCGACTTGCCGGCGCCGTTCTCGCCGATAATCCCGTGAATCGTCCCGCCAGCGACCTCGAGCGAGATATCGCTGTTAGCGTGGACCGGCCCGAAATGCTTGTTGACGCCACGCAACTCGATCGCTGGTGGCGCGACCGCAACGGCACCGTCAGCCGAAGCGGCGGTGTCTTCGGCTCGCATCCAAAAACCGCTCTATGGGCCGCGGCTCAGTAGGTGCAGGTACTGTCGGCCATGTAGTCATGGACCATAATCTTGTTGGCCAGAATGTCCGCGCGCGCCTGCTCCACCTTGCCCTTCATCTCCGCCGAGACGAGGCCGCTGTTATGTTCGTCCAGCGCCCAGCCGACACCGTCCTCGGCCAGGCCGAGAACCTGGATGCCGGGCTTCCAGGTGTTGTCGAGCGCATCCTTGAAGGTGTTGTAGGCGGCCACGTCGACCCGCTTGAGCATGGAGGTCAGCATGGTGCCCGGGTGCAGATAGTTCTGATTGGAATCGACGCCGATGGCCAGCTTGCCGCTGTCCTTGGCCGCCTGGTAAACGCCAATTCCGGTGCCGCCGGCCGCGGCGTAGACCACATCGGCGCCACGATCGAACTGGCTTCGCGCAAGCTCGCCGCCCTTGGTCGGATTGTTCCACGCGGCCGGTGTCGTTCCGGTCATGTTCTGGAAAATCTCGGCGTCCGGATTGGCGTACTTGACCCCTTGTTCGTAACCACAGGCGAACTTGCGGATCAGCGGAATATCCATGCCGCCGATGAAGCCGACCTTGTTGGTCTTCGACGCCATGGCGGCGGCGACGCCGACCAGGAACGAGCCCTCGTGCTCCTTGAACACCACGGACTGCACGTTCGGCAGATCGACAACCATGTCGATGATGGTGAAGCGGGTATCGGGAAACTCGCGCGCGACCTTTTCAAGCGCCGGCGCCTGGGCGAAGCCGACCGCGATTACCGGGTCCGAGCCGCGCTGCGCCATGCGCCGAAGCGCCTGCTCGCGTTGGGTTTCGTTGGTAACCTCGAACTCGCGATAGGCGATGCCGGTTTCGGTGCGAAACTTCTCGATGCCGTTGTAGATGCCTTCGTTGAACGATTTGTCGAATTTGCCACCCATATCGAAGACCACGGCGGGCTTGATTTCCGCCGCGCCAGCCGCGCCGCTCGCCATCACGATGGCCAAACTGGCCGCGATCAACATGCGCTTCATCGTCGCTCCCTCCCTGTCATCCGGCCCCGCCGGCGCTGGTCGCCGGGACAGCCCATTTGTTGCCTCGGCCATCATAGCCATATTGCGCCCGAAACGACGACTGCAAACAACAAGGCTGCTCCCTCGGGGGTGACTTTATGTTAGCATGCGTAGAATCAGCGGGCGCAATTGGATCAAAAGGGGAACGGCGGCGTAGCCTGGGAGGCTGCGCTCGTAGCCCCGAAAATTGTCGATAAGAACCATAGGGGGAGGAACCATGCTTCGCATCGTGAGACGAATCGCGGCCTGGACGGCCGCGATCGGCCTGGTGCTCGTGCTGCCATTGGCCGCGGTGGCCGAGCCCACCAAAATCACCTTCCTGCATGTCAACGACGTTTACGAGATTTCGCCCAAACGCGGTCAGGGCGGCTTGGCCGAGTTGATGACTTTGCTGCGCCAGGAACGCGCGGCGGCGGAGAACAGCATCACGACCTTCGGTGGCGACCTGATATCGCCCTCGGTCATGTCGGGCCTGACCAAGGGCACTCAGATGATCGAGTTGATGAACGCCATCGGTATGGACGTCGCGGTGCCCGGCAACCACGAGTTCGACTTCGGACCGGACATCGCGGGGCAGCGCATCGGCGAGTCGAGCTTTCCTTGGCTGGGCACCAACGTGCTTGGTCCGGACGGCAAGCCGGCGGCCGGCATGACCGACCTGCACACCGTCGAGGTCGGCGATTTCACGGTCGGTTTTTTCGGGCTGCTGGCGCCGGAGACCGATGTGCTGTCCTCGCCCGGCTCGGATGTTTCCTTCGCGCCCGCGAAGGAAACCGCGGCGGCGGCGGTCAAGAAGCTGCAGGAGATGGGAGCCGAGGTCGTTGTCGCCTTGACCCACCTCGATTTCGCCACGGACATCGCCCTGGCACGCGAGGTGCGCGGCATCCACCTCATCCTCGGCGGTCACGATCACGAGCCGATCACCTGGTACGAGGGCGGCGTGCCCTTGCTCAAGGCCGGATACGACGCCCATCACCTCGGCGTCGTGGACCTCTCGGTCGAGTGGGTCGAGAAACGCGGCAAGAAGAAGCTCCAGGTCATCCCGGCCTGGCGTCTGGTCTCGACCGCCGGCGTGGCTTCCGACCCAGAGATCAAGGCGATCGTCGACGGCCACAACGCCAAGCTGGATGCGGAGCTCAACGTCGCCGTCGGCGTCACCAAGGTGATGCTGGATTCCCGCCGCGCCTCTGTGCGTAGCGGCGAGACCGGCTTTGGCAACCTGATTGCCGACGCGATGCGCGAAGCGGTTGGCGCCGAGGTCGCGATTACCAATGGCGGCGGTATTCGTGGCGACCGAACCTACGAAGCCGGAGATACCTTGACCCGCAAGGACGTGCTCACCGAATTGCCCTTCGGCAACGTCACGGTCTTGATCGAGCTTTCCGGCGCCGACCTGTTGGCGGCCCTGGAAAATGGCGTCTCGGATGTCGAAAACAAGGCCGGGCGTTTCCCGCAAGTCTCGGGCCTGAGCTTTGTCTACGATCCGGCGGCGCCGAAGGGCAGCCGGGTCACCGAGGCGATGGCGGACGGCAAGGCACTTGAGCCGGGGCGTCTCTACGCCGTGGCGACCAACGATTACATGCAGGGCGGCGGTGACGGCTATGCGGCGCTCAAAAAGGGCCGGGCGCTCATCGATGCGTCCGGTGCCAAGCTCATGGCGACCGGGGTGATGGACTATATCGCCGCCCATGCCCCAGTGGCCCCAGCGGTCGAGGGGCGAATCCGGGCCAAATAGGACGGGTTCGGTCGGGAGGCGCCGACTCAGGGCGGCGGCGGGGCCAGGGCGGCAAACAGGCCGCCGAGGCGCCCGGGATCGAGACGGCCGTCGCGGCGCACACCGGTGCAGAGGTCGATCCCGAACGGCCGCACCTGGCGATAGGCCTCGGCGGCGTTCTCGGGCCGGATTCCGCCGGCCAGGAACACCGGGCGCGATACTTCGGCCACGATCCTCTGGCTCAGCGACCAGTCGTGCACGCGCCCGGTGCCGCCAAGCTCCTGGATCCGCGCCTGCGGCCGGCCGGAATCGAGCAAGAGGGCGTCGACCGCGGGCGCGCGGGCCTTCGCCTGGTCAAGCGATTCGGGGCCGGTGACGTGGATCACCTGGACGATCTTCACCCCTGGCACGGCCCGGCGCAGGGCTCGGTAGACCGATGGCTCGACGGCGTCGACGATCTGAACCGTGTTGGTGCCGCAGCGCCGGACGTGATCGACAATGGCCTCCGGTTCGGTCTCGCTGGTCAGGAGAAAGGTCGCGATCGGCGGTGGCGTCGAGGCGGCGATTTCGGCAATGAGTCGGTCATCGATCACGCCGGGTCCGCTCGGCATGCGGCCCACCAGGCCGCGCGCCGCGGCACCATGGCGAACCGCCAGCGCCGCCTCTTCGACCGAGGAAATGCAGCAAATCTTGACCCGCACCACGGTTCATAGCTCCGTAATTGACCGGCGCCGCTCAGCCGAAGGCCCAGCCCGCCGCCGCGCTGGGCAGTTCCGCCGGTAACCTCATGATACGCGGAACGGGTCGGTCATGGTGCTTCCATTTCGGGGTCGGGAACAAAAGATTCTTGCAATAGCGGTCCGAATTATTTAACCGGGCGACAGAGTTTGCCATTCCTCGCCTCGATCCTTCAATGGATCAGCGAGAAATCAAGACAAACGACCTTGCAGGACACAGGCATGGCAGCTTCCAATAAAAGGAGAGCGCTATGGCCACTCAGAGATTTTATCGCGAACAAACACTACGACGGATCGGTCAATCCGATCTCAACTGGAATAATGCCAAGTTTCGAACCTCCGCGCAGGTCGCGCGCACATTGCAGGTGAGCGAGACAACGGTTTTGGCGTGGTTGAGAAATGGGGATATGGGAGGCCTGGTGACCGGTCGCCGCTGGTACATTACGCCCCGCCAGCTCGAAGAGTTTCTTGAAGCAAGGGCCAACATTCCTCGATCCTAATACCAAGGGGCCCGCAAAACCTCGGCCGATCTCCCCGTTTTATCGAGCGGCAAGAATTCTTTAAGGCATTATGCTCCATATTGCATGATACCGATGCAATCTGTGTGAAACTGCCAAAGCGTGATCTCATGGTCGAACAAAGGTATCTAACCCCCTTCGACGTCGCCAAGCGCCTTCAAATGAACGAGCGTACAGTGACGCAATGGCTGCGGAACGGCCATCTGCGAGGATTCAAGATCGGCAAAGAGTGGCGAGTCTCGGAATTAGATTTGGATGCCTTCCTAGAAGCCAGCGCAAACAAGCCAAGCGGCCTGCCGCCCCGCTCCGTCGCTTAACTTGCCACCGCAACCGAATAGCCGGTTGCTTCCACAATCGCTTTCGAAACCACCCAAATGTCTAGGTCGTCTATTTCACGACTTTTCTGGATTTGACTTTCTGCCCGGCTTTTCGGCCAAGCCCGATTTTCTTGGCAAGTTCGCTGCGCCTGGCGGCGTATTTCGGTGCTACCATCGGATAATCCGAAGCTAACCCCCACTTCTGCCTATATTCGTCCGGTGACATGTCGTAAGCGGTCCTGAGATGGCGCTTGAGCATTTTCAGCTTTTTGCCGTCTTCGAGACAGATGACGTAATCGGGCCTAATGGATTTTTTGATCGGCACCGCCGGCTCGGGCGCGGACGACGCCCCCTGATCTGGCGAGCTCAATGCGTCATGCACTGTCTTGATTAGAAGAGGAAGCTCGCTCGGCGGCAGGCTATTCTTAGACACGTAGGCGGACACTATTTCTGAAACCATCACAATCGTCGAAGTATCATTCTCACTCTTTGGCATGATTATTCTCCCTGTCCAAAATCCTTTGGGGTATTATTAATAGATATTTCGAAATATCGCAACCAAGTTGATCTTAGGTAGCATCAATTAATTTTGACGCCATTGAGGACGCAAGATTATTTGAACACGGTCAATATTTGAGTTATGTGCGTGCAACCCTCGGCCATCGGCCTGCCATCCCAATCGAAGACGTAATAACCGTTCAAATCCCTGCCGAATCCAAAAAGAATATCGTTATTTCCGGGGTTTAGAATGGCGACCAAGCACTGGCCATCGTCCATCGTGGCCGGAACACATGCCCCGGCGAGGCCTTCCGAGCTTAGCTTGTAGCTAAGCGCAGTCAGGATGGAAACGTCGGTCGCGTTAAGACCCGCGCGGTCGAGAGCAACGATTGACACTGGGCAGCCCTATTTCTGAGGCCCAAACAGAGCCGGTGTGTTGCTCTACCAAGCCAAGATAACCAAACCGTAAACAGATCGACCCAAGAGAGATTTTTGCGCTGATTGGCGCCCGCGGCACCTGTCCGTTCCTGCCGGGGCTGGGACGGCGGTAATGTTTCGTTCACTCAAATACGGAAATCCAGCCGAGGTCGCGGAAATGCCGGCCGCTTGGGGCCGGGACGCCATAACGCTGAAGGATGCGGCCGGATCGGGTCTAAAATCACCCCAATCGTCAGGCAATTGGAAGTTAGGGAGCCAAATCCGGTGCGATTCCGCGGTTCCCCGACCGGATTGATAGGGGCCCGCTAGGGGGGCCGTATTCGCTACGGGTCCGCCGGGGCATTTTTTTCGAGCGTTTCTGCATTGGTGCCGTGAATGCTACGCTTCGCTCAACGCGTGACGACAACAGATAGATCATCTCAGGCAGAAAATGCGAGACAAGGCGAAAGTATTGCGGAAACTGCCTCTGTTTCAGGGGCTATCCGACGGCGATATTTCGAGCATCTCGGCGACCGCCCGATTCGTCGCCCTTAAGGCTGGGGATGTGGTCTGCCGTCAGGGCGATGCCGGGCGGGACCTTTATATCCTGGAATCCGGGTCGGTGCTGGTTCAGCAGGGCAGCCGGGTTCTTGCCAAGCTGGGCGCCGGCGACGTCGTGGGCGAGCTCGCGGTTCTGGACGATCAGCCGCGCTCGGCGGATGTGATCGCCGTGGAAGAGACGCGTCTTTTGGAAATACGCGGCGCCGAGTTTTCGGCGCTGCTGGAGGCAAACGGCACCCTTGCGCGGCACATGCTGCGCGTCATGGCCGGCCGTGTCCGCAATGCCAGCGCCAAGCAGGAACGTGTCGATCACCTGGTCCGCGCCTACCGGGAGCGCGGACACACGATCGCCGAGATCGATCCCCTTGGCTTGCGTACGTTGGTTGACCCGCCCGAGCTTACGTTGGAGTTCAACGGCCTCGGACGGGAGGACCTGAACGCGACCTACGCCGCGATGTTCGGTCGAACCGCCGTTTCGGCCAGCCTGGACGAGATCGTCGGCACCCTGCGCCGGACCTATTGCGGCACCATAGGGTGGCAGTACACCCATATCGACGACCTGCACATTCAAAATTGGCTGCGTGAACGAATTGAGGACCCCGGTCACTGGCGCTCTCCCAGCCGCGATGAGCAGGTCCGCATCCTGACCAAACTGACGGACGCGGAGGTCTTCGAAAGCTTTTTGCAAAAGACCTTTGTCAACGCCAAAAGGTTTTCCCTGGAAGGCGCGGAGACCTTGATTCCGCTGCTGGAACAGGTGGTCGAAGGGGCTGTCAGGCATGACATTGCGGAGATCATCATCGGCATGCCCCACCGCGGCCGCCTCAACGTGCTTGCCAATATCTTGGGCAAGCCCGCGGCGCAAATCTTTCGCGAGTTTGACGATGCCGAAACCGACCACGGCTACGGCAGCGGCGACGTCAAATATCACATGGGTTTCACCGGCACACATGTGCCCGATGACGGTAACGAGGTTCGGCTTTCATTGTGCTTCAATCCGAGCCACCTCGAATTCGTCGGCCCGGTCGTGCTGGGGCGTTGCCGGGCGCGTCAAGATCTCGGGTCGGACGGGCCGGGTGCCCATACGCTACCCGTCGTGATACACGGCGATGCCGCGTTCGCCGGCCAGGGTGTCGTCCAGGAGCTGTTCAATTTCAGCGACCTGCCGGGATACGCGACCGGCGGCGCGATTCACATCATCCTCAATAATCAAATCGGCTTTACCACCCTGCCGCGGGAAAGCCGCTCGTCCCGCTATGCAACGGATGTCGCGCGTATGCTTCAGATTCCGATCTTTCATGTCAGCGGCGAGCAGCCCGAGGCGGTGCATCGCGCCGCCCAATTGGCATTGGAGTTTCGAGCGGCGTTTCACATGGATGTTATCATCGATATGTACTGCTACCGCCGCCGTGGCCACAACGAGCAAGACGACCCCACCTTTACCCAACCGGTTCTATACAAGCACATCGCCGGGCGCGCTTCCGTCCGGGACGGCTATATCGCGAATCTTTCGGATTTGGGCACGCTCACGAGAGAGGACGCCGACGCCATACACGCAGGTTCCATGAAACAGCTGAAAGAGGAGCTCGATTTCGCGCGTTCGGATGCCGGGATGGAGGCGCTGGCGGAGCAACCCGATGCCGCGTGGCGGGGCTTTCACGGTGGCCCAATCGCATACGGCGACGATTTGGACACCGCGCTGCCGGTCGACCGGTTGCAAGATCTGCTGCGGATCCTCGCCCAGGTGCCGGAGGGGTTCACGCCGCACCCGCGCGTGGTGCGTCAACTATTGGGGCGTCGGGCCATGGCCGATGGCAAGCGGCCGATCGATTGGGGGGCGGCCGAGGCGCTGGCATTTGCGAGCCTGGTAGCCGAGGGCTACGCCATTCGGCTGTCCGGGCAAGACAGCGAACGAGGCACCTTTGGCCACCGTCATGCCGTGCTGCACGATGTCGATAACGGCGCGCGCTATCTGCCGCTCGCCAACGTGACGGCGGAGCAGGCGCCGTTCACCGTGATCAACAGCCCGCTGAGCGAGCTGGCGGTTCTGGGTTTTGAGTATGGTTACAGCGTGGAGGATCCGAATAGTCTGGTTATCTGGGAGGCGCAGTTCGGCGATTTCGCCAATGCCGCTCAAGTGATCATAGATCAGTTCGTTGCCGCCTCGGAGGACAAGTGGCGGCAGTTGACCGGCCTCTGCTTGCTGCTTCCGCACGGTTACGAAGGCGCTGGGCCCGAGCACTCGAGCGCGAGGATCGAACGATTTCTACAATTGGCGGCCAAGGACAATCTCCAAATTCTCAACTTGACCAACGCGGCACAGATTTTTCATGGTCTGCGGCGGCAAATGCTGCAAAGGCTCAGGAAACCTCTGATCGTGTTCTCGCCAAAGAGTCTGTTGCAACATCCGAACGCGGCGGTCCCGTTAAATCAGCTCTCGACGGGCGGATTTCGACCGGTCATAAACCATCCAAACGACATGGATGCGGCGCAAGTGGTCGAAATTCTTTTGTGCAGTGGCCGGATCACCCACGATCTTATCAAGGAGAGGTCTAATCTCGATCGAAACGACGTTGCAATCATCAGTCTCGAGCAGCTCTATCCGTTTCCGGACCAGGCGCTGACGGCGATGCTGTCACGGTTTCCTCAAGCTAAACGCATTACGTGGGTGCAGGAGGAACCAGAGAACATGGGGCCCTGGCCCTTCGTCTCGGGAAAACTTGCCGAATGCCTAGATAGTTCGATTCTCGATAGCTTGAACTGCGTGGCGCGCGCCGAATCCGCGAGCCCAGCCGTTGGCTCCAAAGCGGTACATGAATTCGAACAGCAGGAATTGCTTCGCGCGGCCTTAGAGCGATAACGCGATTCTGGCGACAAAATTCGCGATTGAAGGGGAGGCTTATCCTTCCTCCGGAAGGTCTGGGAGGGTGAAGGCTGTGGCGTGTTTCAGTGAGTTCATATAAACCAGACCGCCATGGGGGCGGTCGATCCGAGCCTCGTGATAGATGAACTCGAAGATTTCATCGGCCTGGTCATCCGGCACCACGACGGTGAGGATCTGTTTTTCGGATTCGTCTCCCAGACTTCTGTGCTTGTAGTGGGTCAGCTTTCCCAAGCCGCGCGCGTTACTCACGTTCGCCATGACAATTCGTTTCTTGTCTTTCAGCGTCTGAACCACCGAATGCGCAACGCCGATGGGCAGAATGCATGTGATGAGCTTGTGGCTTCGGTCTTTCGTCTCGCTCCGCATCAAGCTCTCCTGTACTCGCCCGCTCGCCCGCTCGCCCGCTCGCCCGCCCGGCCCGTCGGTCCGGCACGGCAGACTCCTATCGCGTCTTCGCGAGGCCCTTCCCCGTTATCTCTTCGACGATCTCATGCGGAATATAGGTGGCCGCCTTGTCCAAGGGGGTGACATACATGATCCCCATGCCCGGTGCGTCAAGATTACCTTCAATGTACATTCGCTCGAAAATTCTATCGACTTGGTCGGTGGAGACCACGACGTTGATCACCTCTTTCTCGACTTCGATCGCAAGACCGAGGAGCCCCAGTCGTTCACGTACGCCACTGCCGCGGCCGTAATATATCGTTGCGCCCTGCGCACCGGCGTTCTGCGCGGCTTTGACGACAGCGTCCGCGGATCCGCGTTGGACGATACAGGTGATCAACGCGACATCCGTAAGAACGACGATTTCTTTGCCACTCATGTCACCACCATCTGTCCTTCCTCGGCGGTCGCCACCTCGGCCCTGTGTCTCTTTTCTACTCGCCACTGTACATAGATTCCGGTCGCCAGAACCGAGATTATGGGACCGATCGAGGCCATGGCTAGGATTCCGAACCCGTCGATCGCACCGATCGCATTGCCAAAACCCAAGCCCACGGCCAGTACCAAGGGCACGGTAATCGGACCGGTCGTCACGCCGGCACTGTCCCAGGCTACGTTGACGAACTCCTCGCTCGACAACACCGTTAAAACCACCGCGACGACGTAGCCGGGAATTAAGAGGTATGCGATCGGAATCGAGAACACGATCTTGAATACACCTATGGCAATGCCGCAACCGACGCCGAAGGAGACCGCATACATCAGCATCGATTTGCGAAACGCGCCATTGGTAAGGTTTTGCACCGTCATCCCTAGAGTGTTGAGCGCCGGCTCGGCAAGAGTCGCGCCAAAGCCCAGGATCCAAGCGAATGCGCCGGCGATGAAAAGACCCACCTCAAGAGCGTAGAGCGGTGAGGATTTCACCGTCTCGATCTGGGCAAAAGCGGCCGGCACCAAGCCACCGGATTGATCGCCAAGCTTGGCCAAGCCGTAGGTGAGCCCCAAATTGAAAACAATCATCCCCAAAATTGCCAGCGTGATGCCGTAGACGATCTCTCCCGGCTTTGTGATCCTTTCACGCAGGATGAAGGTCATGACCAGGAACAAGAAAACCACCAGTGGCACGATCGCCTGCATGCCCATTATCATTTCAACGAATGGCGATCGCGCGAACCAAGGTTCGGCGATGACGGTCGCCGGCGCCAGGGTTGATGCGGCTTTTGCGATGATCTCTTCCGGAGTCGTGATCTGGGCGATGAATATGGCAAGAATCTGGACCGCAACTATGGGGAATAACGAGGCAAGCGTGACGATCCCAAAACCAGAGAGTGAGGATCTGCCTTTTCCCGCCGCGGCGGCGATGCCGACTCCGAGCGACAGGACCAGCGGTACGGTGACGGGGCCCGTTGTCACCGCGCCACTGTCCCATGCAAGGCCCAGTGTCTTGCTCAGCTCGCTATCGAACATGATGTAGATCGTGAGGCCCATGGCTGGTAGCAGCGTCGCGTAAATGAGGGGCTTTAAACTCCAACCATAGAAAAATCGCAGCGTGCCAAGCACGGTCGCGAGCCCGACGCCCGCGCCAATGCAGAGAACCAAAACTTCCGACCATTCGTTAAGCAAGGCGTAGAGATAGGGTGCCTGCCCGACATCGACGATCGAGCCCGCCGTCTTCAGCGCGCCGATCGCGGGCTCTGCAAAAGTCACCCCGATGCCCAGGAGAAAGGCAATGATCAGGACTATCGGAAACCTCGCCTTAGCGGGAAGAGCGATGCCGATCGTCTCGCTAAACGGCATCAGGCCGACCTTCAGGCCCTCAAGAAAAAACATCAGCCCTATGATTACCGATAAAAGCCCGGCAGTGATGGTCCAGCCGTCCGCTACATTCTCCCGCAGGATCGTTATTTGGAACAAAACCAGATAAACGGCGAGGGGTATTACGGCCCGAATTTGCTCGACGAATCGGGCGCTGACGTAAGGCTTGACGATAGAATACACATCAGCGGGACGGAGCGTTAACTTGGCGGGACGGTATGGCAACTCGTTTCCCCGCGCGTCCCTCTCGACCGTGGGTGCGAGGTCCCGGTAGCTGATTTGTATATGATGGGCTGTGATTCCCCGCGCGAAAGCCGCGAATCGTATTTCTTTGGCCATCAATGGGTCCTTCGGATTTCAGGCGGTCCCGGCCTGCGCTCCCGGCGTTGGAGGCAGGCCTTGACCGCCGGTCACCGGTTGGAATGGCTTGTTCAGACCGAGTAGTACATCTGGAACTCGATCGGATGGGGGGCGTGCTCGAAGGTGTAGATCTCCTCCCATTTGAGCTCCAGATAGGCGTCGATCTGGTCTTTGGTGAAGACGTCGCCGGCGAGCAGGAAGTCCATGTCCGCCGCCAGCGCCTCGGCCGCCTGGCGCAGCGAGCCGCAGACCGTGGGCACGTCTGCCAGTTCCTCGGGCGGCAGATCGTAGAGGTTCTTGTCGATCGGATCGCCCGGGTGGATCTTGTTCTGGATGCCGTCGAGCCCGGCCATCAGCATGGCCGCGAAGGTGAGATAGGGGTTCGCGGCCGGATCGGGAAAGCGCACCTCGACCCGCTTGGCGTTCGGGCTGGCGCCGAACGGGATGCGGCAGGACGCCGAGCGGTTGCGGCTCGAATAGGCGAGCAGCACCGGCGCCTCGAAGCCCGGCACCAGGCGCTTGTAGCTGTTGGTGCTGGGGTTCGAGAAGGCGTTGAGCGCGCGCGCGTGTTTCATGATGCCGCCGATGTAGTAGAGCGCGGTCTCCGACAGGCCCGCGTAACCGTCGCCGGCGAACACCGGCTTGTCGGCCTTCCAGATCGACTGGTGCACGTGCATGCCCGAGCCGTTGTCGCCGTACACCGGCTTGGGCATGAAGGTCGCGGTCTTGCCGTAGGTGTGGGCGACGTTGTGGACCACGTACTTGTAGATCTGCATGTTGTCGGCGGTGCGCACCAGGGTATCGAACTTGATGCCCAGCTCGTGCTGGGACGGCGCCACCTCGTGGTGGTGCTTCTCCACGCTCAGGCCCATCTCCGCCATCACGGTCACCATCTCGGCGCGCAGGTCGGTGCCGGCGTCGACCGGCGGCACCGGGAAATAACCGCCCTTGGGCGGCGGACGGTGGCCGGTGTTGCCCTCCTCCATCGCCGCCCCCGACATGTAGGGGCCTTCCTCCGAGTGGAACTCGAAGAAGCAGTGGTTCATGTCGACCTTGAAGCGCACGTCGTCGAACACGAAGAACTCGGCCTCGGGGCCGAACATCGCGATGTCGCCGAGACCGGTCGACCGCAGATAGGCCTCGGCCTTCTTGGCGGTCGAGCGCGGGTCGCGGGCGTAGGGCTGGCCGGTCGCCGGCTCGCTGATGTCGCAGAACAGAACCAACAGCGGTTGCGCCGAAAACGGGTCCATCACCGCGGTCGAAAGATCCGGCACCAGCGTCATGTCGGAGTCGTTGATCGCCTTCCAGCCGGCGATCGAGGAGCCGTCGAACATGACCCCCTCGACCAGCGCGTCCTCGTCAACCGCGCTCCGGTGCATCGCCAAATGCTGCCACTTGCCGCGCGGGTCGGTGAAGCGGTAGTCAACGTACTGAACGTCGTTCTCCTTGATCATATCGAATATCTTCTGCGGATCGGACATGGCTCTGGGTTCCCTGTGCTGGATAATTGGAGTACGTGGCCGGGTTCGATACTAGGTCTGGTCGGGATTCGCCTGACTGCCCGCCTTCACGAGTTCTTCGAGAGCGGAGCGATCCATGACGTAAAGATTGTTGCCTTTGCGGCGAATGAGACCGCTGGGGTAGAGCTGATTCAGCGTATTGGAGACGAGTTCTCGCGTTGTCCCGACCGTGCTCGCCAACTCTCGAATCGGCGGCAAGGGCTTGATAACCCATAGATCCGGGACCGCCGGGTCCTGCTCCGCCCGCTTAAGTAATTCCGAATAAACCCGGATTGTCGCGGCGACGCTGCTCACCTGGATGACTTGATCGGTACCTTTGCGCACGATGGCGGACATTCTCTGAATAAGGGTAAACGCGACCTCGCCGTTGCGCTTCAAAAGCTCGATGAAAGACTTGGCTGGTAGAATGGCCAGGAGAGAATCTTCGGTTGCGACAACACTCGCCGAACGTGGCTGCCCATCGATCGCCGCCAGCTCGCCCACGGTTTCGCCGGAACCCACCTCCGCAAAAGTTATCTCACGGCCCGTCGGGGAGAAGCTTACGATATTTACCGCCCCCTCGATCATGAAAAAGACCTCGCTACTCTGGCTTCCGCGTTCGAACACGCGCTCTCCGGTTCGATAGCGGCGCCACGCGCACGCGTCTTCCAGTGCTTCGCGTGCATCCGCGTCTAGACTTGAGAAAAGCTTGACGCCGACTAGGCTCCGCCGTCCCCCCGCCTCATTTTTCGGTTCATCAGATTCCACCATGCGATTGCTCATGGGTTCCTTAGCGTCTCCATATTCGGGCAAATTCGGCCTTTGATTTCTGGATGACGGTCCCGGTTCGAAGTCAGCCCCAGCTTTTTCGCCAGACCTCCGCCGGCTCCAGGCGGAGCAAGCCACAGAGCCGTCGGAATTCTTGCATCTCGCCTTCGTCGATTCTGCCGTCGGCTTGAACGACGAGATAACAGACCCGCATGACCGTTCGCGCTCGTTTGTAATCACCGGCCATGCGGCGCACTTTCTCGTAAAACACCCTCTTGGTCGATTCTCCCTCTTCTCGGAGCGCCTTGGCGTAGCTTTCCAAGATTTGCGTTGCCTTTTCGAAATTGAACTCCTTGAGGCCTGGTTCGGTCTTGAGGGTTTCGTCAATTCGAAGGCGTTCGAGGGCTCCCATGCTCCCATCGGCATAGGCGATCAGAACCAAAGCCGCCATCGCGGCCTTCAAAAAGTCCTTGTTTTGATAGCGCTCGACTTCGCCCGCTAACTTTTCCGCCAAATAGGAATCCATCAAATCAACCCCCTCTCCCCGACTCTTTTGGAAATCCAGCCGCCCTCGGGCGGTTTCCAGTTGAGACGCCGGATAACATGGCATGCTCTGATTGCCCAGGTCGAGGTGCTTGCTGGTAGAGGCGCCCTAGGACCCCCTCGCACAATAGAGGGCCGGGGAATCGGCTCAAAGATCCGATTTTTGATCCCATAATCGGATAAATAACCCGCATAAAGGATGATTAACCGCGCCGATGCTAGCATGCGACGGAAACCATATTGATCGAATTCGGCATCTAATAGTATCATTTTTATCCTGATTATCCTAAACGCGCACAAGACCGCTAAAAAAATAGGGGAATTCCATGTTTCGATGCGCTTTCATTGTGGTGTTGGCTATTCTGGTCGCGGTATCGCCGGAGGCTTTCGCCCAAGATGCCGCGGCGGCTGGCGAGGCGCCGGCGTTCAACGCACTCGACACGTTTTGGATCATTTTCGCCGCCCTCCTGGTGTTCTTCATGCAGGCCGGCTTCGGGTTGGTTGAGGCGGGCATGGTGCGGGCCAAGAATGCCGGCAACATCCTGATGAAGAACCTGATGGATTTTTCGCTCGCCGCGCTCGCTTTCCTGGCGGTCGGCTACGCGGTGATGTGGGGTGACGGCAACGGCTTCATCGGAGCGGAAGGCTGGTTCCTGATCGGGGTCGAATCGCCGGTCGAGGGCGTGCCGCTCTACGCATTCTGGCTGTTTCAAGTCGCCTTCGCCGGGGTCGCGGCGACGATCGTCGCCGGTGGCGTCGCCGAGCGGATGAAGTTTACCGCCTACCTGTATTATTCCATCGTGATCTCGGCGCTCGTGTATCCGATCGTCGGCCATTGGGTCTGGGGCGGTGGCTGGCTGGCCGAACTCGGCTTCTACGACTTTGCCGGATCGACGGTGGTCCACGGCGTCGGCGGGGTCGCCGCGCTCGTCGGATCGATGATGCTGGGCCCGCGGATCGGCAAGTTCGACAAGAATGGGCGTCCCCAGGGTCATCAGCGGCCACAGCATGCCCTTGGCGGCGCTCGGGCGTGTTCATTCTTTGGCTCGGATGGTTTGGCTTCAACGCCGGGTCCACTCTCAGTCTCAGCGATCCCTATGTCGGCTCGCTGATCGTCATCAATACCACGGTGGCCGCGTCGGCCGGGCGCGGTCGTGGCGATGATCGTCGCCTGGATCAAGTTCGGCAAACCCGACGTATCGATCGCGTTCAATGGGGTTCTGGCCGGGCTGGTGGGGATTACCGCCCCTTGCGCCGCGGTCACGCCCTTGGCGGCGATCGCGATCGGCGCGATCGCCGGCGGCCTCGTCGTGCTCGGCCTGGTGCTGCTCGATCGGTTGCGAATCGACGATCCGGTCGGCGCCATCTCGGTCCATGGCCTGTGCGGGATCTGGGGCACTCTGGCGGTCGGGCTCTGGGGCCTGGAGAGCCTGGGGGCGCCGGGCGACGGCTTGTTCGTCGGCGGCGGGCCGTCGGTCCTCGGTATCCAAGCCGTGGGAATCGTCGCTTGCCTGGGGTTCGTCGCGGCGACCATGTGGGTCACGTTCAAGGTGATCGACGTCACTTCGGGTCTGCGGGTTTCGCGGAGCGCGGAACTGCGGGGCCTGGACGTCCACGAGCACGGCATGGAGTCCTATGCGGGCTTCCAGATTTTCGTAACCGATTGATGGCACCGGCTGGAGGGATCAACCCATGAAAATGATCGTCGCAATCGTTCAGCCGCAGCAGTTGCCCGATATCAAGGAGGCCCTGCTCGCCGCCGGCTTCGACAATCTGACCTGCACCAACATCCTCGGCACGGTCGCAAATCAGCACGAGGAACATAAATACCGGGGCGCAAGTCAGGACATTACCCTGTTCCAGAAGATCAGGATGGAGATCGGCGTGAACGACGACGAAGTCGGAGACGTGATCGAAGCCCTGTCTTCGGGGGCGAAGGTCAGCGGGGGTTCGGGAATGGCCTTCGTGACCGATCTGTTCGATTGCGTCGAACTGGGCACCGGCACCCACGGGGCAAACGTCCTGTAAGACGGGGTGGTCATACCGAGCGTATGGGACGCGGTTCGCATGGCGGATGGCAGATGGCGAGCATGACGGCGCGCAAGCCGAGGATGTGCCCGCCGACCATCGGCGCGGACCGTGGCTAAGTTATTCTTTCGTGGCCCGTTGTTCGGCATGGCTGGGATCAGCGATGCCGCGCGGGCCGCGCAGGCCATGGACGAGTTGCGCACGCGAGCCGTGGACCTGGCGGATCCCGAAATAACCGACTGGATCGGCGAGGCCGAAGCCGATCCCATGACCAAGAGTATTTTGGAAGCGGTTTTCTCGAACAGCCCATTTCTGACCAACTGCGCGTTGGCGGACCTAGCTTTTCTGAAGGATGTCTTAAGCTTGGGACCGGACACGGCCCTTGGGCCGGTGTTTGCTCATATGAAGGACGATCTGAGCCGCTCGCTCGACCAAGATCGGCTCATGCGGGAACTCAGGATCGCCCGTCGCAAGGTCGCCCTGGCGGTCGCGCTCGCGGATATAACGCATCTCTGGACGTTGGAGCGCGTTACCCAGACGTTGACCGACTTCGCCGACGGCGCGGTGTCGGTTGCGATCTCCCACCTGATGTTGAAGGCGGCGGAGAAGGGCGATATCGTCCTGCGGGACACCTATTTTCCTGAAGACGACTGCGGTTACGTTGCGCTTGCGATGGGCAAACACGGCGCGCGCGAACTCAATTATTCGTCCGATATCGATCTGATCATATTGTACGAGCCGATGAAGGTCGATTATCGCGGTTCGAAAAGCGTGCAAGAGGCCTTCATTCGAATGACCCAGAGATTGGTCGCCATCTTGGACCAACGCACGGCCGAGGGCTATGTGTGCCGGGTCGACCTCAGGCTGCGTCCGGATCCCGGTTCCACGCCGGTCGCGATGCCTTGCGCGGCCGCGCGGGCCTATTACGACAATAGGGGTGAAAACTGGGAACGCTCGGCCATGATCAAGGCGCGCGCCGCCGCCGGCGACTTGGCCTTGGGGCGTGAGTTTCTGGAGGAGCTGACGCCTTTCGTTTGGCGCGAGCACTTGGATTTCTGGGCGATTCGCGAAATACAGAAAATCAAGCACCGGATACACGCCCAGCGCGGCGGCAGCGAGATCGCATTTTTCGGACATAACATCAAGCTTGGCCGGGGCGGCATTCGGGAGATCGAGTTTTTCGCTCAGACGCAGCAGGTGGTCTTCGGCGGGCGCGATCCCTACCTGCGCTGTCAGCGCACGGTGGATGCGCTGACGACCCTTGCGGAGGCCGAACACATCGACGATGCCGTGGCGGACGAGTTGACGGAATCCTATGAGTTCCTGCGAACGCTCGAACATCGGCTACAGATGATCGCCGATCAGCAGACCCAAACCTTGCCCTCCGACGAAGCCGGGATGGAACGGCTCGCCGTATTCATGGGCTTCGACGATATCGGTGAGTTTCGCGAAACCCTGCTTGGGCATCTGGCCCAGGTCGAGGCTCGCTTTAGTGATCTATTCGAAAATGCGCCCGACCCGGAGGACCGGGAAGCGCTCGATTTCGGCAGTGACGAGCCGGACGCGCAGACGGCAACTCTGCTGGACCAGTTTGGGTATCGCGACGTGCCGAATACCTATCGGCGCTTGCGCCGGTGGCATGTCGGCGACCTCGCCGCGACGCAGGAGGATCGGGAGAAGAACCTGCTTGTCGAACTGATCTCGCCGTTGGTCGAGAAGGCAGCCAAGACATCCGAACCGGATCGGGCGATCGAAAAACTCGACGGTTTTTTCGATTGTCTGGCGCCCGGCACGAGAACCTTGTCTCTCTTGACAGCCAATCCGGCACTCCTAGATCTTGTGATCGAGATCGTGATTTCGGCGCCACCGCTTGCCGCAACGCTGTACCAAAGGCCCGAGCAGTTGGAGCTCGCCGTCGCACCGGGTTTTTTCAATTTGCTGCCCGACAGGCGCTTGATGTTGGCCGATAGCACGGACGTCTTTGGTCAGGCGGCGGACCTCGAGGATATGGTCGAACGCGCTTCCAAATGGGCGGGCGATCAAAATTTTCAGATCGCGGCCAATGTCTTGCATCACACCTTGGACTCCTCCGGCGCGGGGCAGGCATTCAGTGGGATCGCCGATGCCCTGTGCCATCATATCCATCGTCGCCTGAGTGGCGGCCTGGAACCGGAAACCGGCGTGGCCGGCGATGGCATGGCCGTGGTCGCTTACGGACCCTTCGGCACCCAGGAACTCACCTACCGCGCGCCGTTGGATCTGTTGTTCGTCTGCGAGAACGACGGGCCCGCGGCGGATGTCCCGGGAAACCTGGCCAGGCGGTTTCTAGAGACAATGACGGCGCCGTCCGGCACCGGGCCGTTATACGATACCAGCGATGGTGCCAATCTCTGGGGCGGGTCCGGGCCGCTTGTGATCGCGCTCGATCGACTGGCGGACCATTGCGCCGAGGATGCGGGCGGTTCGCGGGTTCTCGCCCTCATGCAGGCACGGGTGGTCGCGGGGCCACCTGCCTTGGCAGGGGATGTTTCCCGCAAGCTGAAAGACCTTGTGGTTCGGGGGGTGGAACCAGGGTTTCTGGGTCGTCATGCCACCGATAAACGCGGTGACGGTTCCGAGGGGCGGGAAGCGCCACGGAAATGGGACATGAGGCGGCGGCGGGGCGGACTCGATGACCTGGACACCGCGGTCAGAATACAGCAGCTGCGCCACGGATCGGATCACCCCGGTGTCCTGACTCCCTCTATCCCCGAGGCGCTGGCCAATATCTCCGAAGCCGGCCTGTTGGACGATGGGTTGGTACACGATCTCCTTGGGGCGCATCATTTGCTGCGCCAGATCGAAAACTTATTGGCGATCGCCGTGGACGATCGCCTCGATGTGGAGGATGGGGTACGGGAGCAGAAAGCCAATCTATCGAGAGCGGCGGGATTGGAGAGTTTCGATCAGTTGGAGACCGCGCTGAATGGCAAGTTTGAGCTCGTGCAAACCACGTTTCAGGATTTGGTCGGGGGCAACGGCGCCGTCTAGCGCGATTGGGCCGAGCGTCGCCGGAAAGTTTGAGTGATCGGAATTTGGGTCAGGAGCTTACTTTGGCCGGTTCCGCGGAAGGCGCCTTCCGTTGGATGACATGTAGAGGCTCTTTCAACTTTCGATATCTTCGAAAATTCCACAGCCGCTCGATCTGTGCTTGCGAGATCTCACTCCCGGCGGCCAGGACGAGCCGGCCATCCTCGGTTTCGATATCCGATACCAGGCGCGCGCCTGCCCGTAGGCTGCCGGCTGAGATTTTTTCGATTTCCTCTGTCCGGGCGGCAACATCCGGTGCGTTCTCATGGATCCATAAGTCCCGGACAACCTGTAAAATTTTCGGATCATAGAGGTGCGCGTTCTTTTCGAGTTCGTCGAAGTCGGCCTGGCCGGGTTCGTCGCTAAGCGCGGCGATATCGATCAGCACCTTCAACAATCTCCCGCCTATGGGGATATCCTTGCCGGCGATCCAATCGTCGGGAAATCCGCTGCCGTCGAAACCTTTGTTTTGATAGTAGATCATTTCGCTCAGATTTTTCATGCGCGGGATATTGGAAACCAGATTCCTGGCGGCCTCCGGCGCACGCTGGTAAATCTCGCGGTCGATCTTGCTCAACTCCGCGCCGTCCTGAACCTTGCTGTGAACCTCGGCCGGAATCGTGATAAGCCCGATGGGTGAGAGCATGGCCGCTATGTCCAGTTCCCAGGCGTTCGACAGGTTCAACCGGTCGGCTGCCCGGCGCATCCAATTGCGCAAGAGGCGGGTCGTTCGAAACGCCTCTGGATTGACCAGAGACAAAACATCAATGAGAACCTTGACGCTGCCGGCAAGGGTATGTTCCAGCAGGTCCCGTTCAGACCGGACGAGGTTGTACTGCTTCAGGCCGGCCTCGATCGCCTGTGCCATATCTTCGGGCGGACAAGGTTTCGTGAAGAACCGGAAAATATTTCCTTCGTTGACCGCTTTAATCGCGGTCGTCAGATCGGTGTTGCCGGTCAGCATCATTCTCACCGTATCCGGAGCAAGCTTCTTCACCTCGCTCAAAAACTGAATTCCGTCCATGCCGGGCATGCGTTGGTCGCTGATGACTATCGCGACCGGGCCTTCCCGTTCCAGAACCTCCAAACCCTGCTCGCCGCCGGGTACGGTGGCTATATCGAAACGCCGGCCAAGGCGCCGTTTGAAAGACGCCAGAATGTTCAGATCATCGTCAATGAACAGAACTTTGTTGGTCATGCTGATACTCATTTTACGTTGGGTTCCGTCCGGTTGATGACGACCCAGAGCGCCCTTTGATTCAAGCGGTCGCCGGGGACGATCCCGGTCCTTCTATCGGCAAACAGATAATGAAGGTCGTGCCTTTGCCCGGTTCCGACTCGACGTTTATCGTCCCGCCGTGTTTCTTGGTGATGATGGTATGGCAGATCGCCAAACCTTGCCCGGTGCCTTTCCCCGGTTCCTTGGTTGTGAAGAAGGGGTCGAATATTTTCTTCCGGATCGCTTTGGGAATGCCGGTTCCGGTATCGCTGACCCGTATCTCGACTTGATTTCCCAGATTGCGCGTGGTCAAGGTGATCTTGCCATTTTCGTCGCTCGCGGTTGCCTCGATCGCGTGTGCGGCGTTAACCAGCAGATTCAGGATGGCCTGGTTGAATTCGCCCGGAAAACAGGAGACCGGTGGCAAGGACGTATCGAAATCGGTTTCTACATCAGCTACATATTTGATCTGATTGTTGGCGACGGTAAGGGTCGTGACGATCGCATGATTGATATCGATGGCGGTCTTTTCCTTGGCGTCGGGATGGGAGAACTCCCGGATCGCACGTACGATCTCGCTGATCCGTTCGATCCCTTCGAGAGATTGATCGATCGAAGCGGGCATTTCCTGGCGCAGGAATTCCAGGTTCGCGGCATCGAGGGCCGCGTTGACTTCCGCCACCTCGTTGGGCAGCAACCCTTCCGATTGGGCCGTGTCGGTCAGAAGTTTGTACTTGCTCAGGACCTGGCCCAGTTCCGCTACGGATTCGCGCAAGAATCCAAGATTTTCGCCGACATACTGAACCGGCGAGTTGATTTCATGGGCGATGCCGCCAGCCAAGGTGCCCAACGATTCCATTTTTTGGATCTGGGCCAGTTCGCGCTCCAGCGACACTCGGTCCTGCTCGGCCCGCTTGCGCTCCTGAATTTCGGACTGCAGCGCCTCGTTTGAATGCACGAGCTCGCCGGTGCGCTGTGTCACCGACAGCTCGATCACGCGCGTGCGGCTCGCCGAGGAAATCAGATATTGAAGCAGCAAGGCCGTGAGCAGGAGGCCGACCGCTACAACACCCCACGACATGAGGCTGGTATCATCGACAAAATGCCCTGGAGCGGGCTTGACCACGATCGACCAATCTCGCCCGGTGACGTTGTAGGCCGTGGAACTGAATAGGCCCTCGTAAACCTCGTTCTCGGGCAAGGGTGTCGCATTGCCCCGGCGCAGAAGAGACGGGTGGAAGTAGATAAGACGCGCATCCGGGCTCGCCGCCTCGTCGTAGAGATAGATGTCGAGGGCATCGGCGGAAGCGAAGTTCCGAAGCGCGGCCCCGATCATGTCGCTGAACCGAACCACACCGAGAACGAAACCGACCAGCGCCTTTTGCCGATCGGCGACCGTTTCCGGCTCGGTCTTCGAATCGTAAATCGGAAGCACGGTCAAGAACGCGGCCTGGTTGTCGTCGGCCCGAACCGAGGCGGCTTGCTGCGCGGCGATCATTCGCCCGGTGTCGCGCGCGCGGTCCAGGATCCGGCGGCTTGCCGGGATCGAGGCCAAGTCGAATCCCAGGGATTCTTGATTTCCTTCGAAGGGTTCAACGTAATAGATGGGATAATGCTCTTTTCTTTCACGGGCGGGCACGAGGTTGCCGAGCGTATCCCTCTCGGTAAATTTGAAACCGTAAAGACCGTCCCTCTCGCCCTGCTTTTCGTACTCGTCCCGTTTTTCCGCTGTCACGCGGGGAATCCATTCCAACGCCTGGACGCCGGGAAAGCGTGGCAGGCTCTTGCCCACCAAGGCGAAGAATTCCCATCGGTCGACCTCGTTCGAGGCGGCCATGAAGGTGCCCACGGAGTTGATGATCTCCAGATAGCGGTCGATCTCCTGGCTCAAGATCGCCGTGTAGTGCGCCGCCGGCTCGTCAAACGCCCGTTGCGACCGATTTTGGAAGCCGTTGCTCGTAAAAAGGAAGCCGGTGCTCGAAATGAAAACGCCCAACACGAGCACTAGGGTGGTGGGGAAGTGACCCCGAAAAAATAGATTGATTCGCTTGTAGGAGACCGAAACTAGGGCCCTAGCGGCGTCACGGGCTTTCCCTAGTTTGACCCCTAGTTTGGCCCCTAGTTCGGCCCCTAGTTCGGCCGGAAGCTCGTCGAGTGCACGTCTCGGCGCAACCCAGAGTCGGCTTGTGCGGAACTGCAAGAGCGCGCCTTTGAGGCTGTCCCAGGCCGATTCGACTGTTGTTGCGGTGTCTCTTATGCGCATTGGAGCGCCCATCCAGCAGATTCCCGTCCCTGGAATCATGCCAGTGGCGGTGCTAAAATTCATTTAACTCATTGCCGTCACCCGGCGCGGCCGGCCGGTGCCGGAGCGTGCCGCCCTGTCCGAACGACCCTACATTTAGGGGTGCCCTGCGATATTCCACAAAATCTTGAGGTGCCTAGGGCCCACGGTATCGAATTCGTCGTTTCGATGCGTAGCGGCCGGGGGACCGACGCCAGACCGCGCGGGATTTTGTAGGACAGCCGACCCTTATCCATTATTTGTCAATGATTAAGCCGATATGATTGGACGCAATTCCGAGATTGCTCGGTAGTTTGCCGTCTGGTTATCCCTCGCGGGTGGCCATGGCCCTCAACAGACATGATGTGTGACCAACGCATGACTCTTGCCGATTTGCGAAATCCGCCGCGAGGCGGGCCGGTTTCGCCCACCCCGCGGAGCACCGAGCCCGAACGAACGGGACGGCGCGCCCGATACCCGGGCGCCTTCGTGGCGGCCGGCTTGGCTTTCCTGCTTGTGGGCTGCGAACTTCCGTCCAGTATGGAGGAATTGACCCGAGTCTTTGACGGCGGGAAAGAGGAGGCCCAGGCGGAACCGGCAACGGCGCCGGCGCAAGATAATGTCAAAGCGGCGGCAACGCCGGCCGAATCAACCGGGCATGTCGTTGTGGACGAGACCAAGCCGACGCGGGAGACGATCCTGGCCGCGCAGAAACTCTTGGCCGGGCTCGGCTACGAACCGGGTCCCTTGGATGGCTTTGCCGGCCCAAAAACCGCGGATGCGGTGCGCAGGTACCAAGCCGACGCCAGTCTGCCCACCGACGGGAAAATCACAAAATCCTTGGTCGAATGGCTCTCCAAATTGGAACTCGACTCGACCGGCCGCACCCATGACTTCGGTTCGGCGAACAAGGCGCTGCCCCTCTACGCGGTCGGCGACACCTTCGTATATTCGGACGGCCGCACCGAAACCGTGACCGGTATCGACGGCGATCGGGTCCAGTGGCGGAGCAACGATGGCACTGTCATCACCGCGTATAGAGACTTCGTCCTACCGGCGATCCACCGGGAGACCGATTTGCTGAGCGAACAGACGACGGTGGAGGGCGGGCCGGGTGTGCTGTGGCCCTTGATGGCCGGGCGGGAGGTTTCATTCACCGCCAAAACCGAGATCACGCACAAAGTGCCGTCGAGTCCACGTATCGAAGTCACCTCGCAGTGGCACTGCCGGGTCGAGTCGCCTCAGGCGGTCAGTGTCGCGGCCGGTACCTTTGATACCTTGCGCGTGGTCTGCCGCACGTCCATGCCTTATCTGAATGGACCATCGGAACGCGTCTGGTATTACGCCCCACGAATCCGGCATTTCGTGCGCCGGGAGGAGAGATTCGAAAGCCCCGCTTCAGAATCGCATGTCGAATTGGTCGCGGTACGACTGGAGGGCAATGGCTGGCCGCCGGCGGCACGGGCCGGTTTGGGCTGGGCGCTCCAGCAGGCGCTTGAAACCAAGCCCGAAAAACAGAGCATCGAGTGGCGCAGCTCGGGTGTCGAGGCCGAGGTGACGATTACGCCAACCACCGCTATAAACACGGGCGATTCGCCCTACTGCAGAACCTTCGAACAGACCGTTCGGCGCGCAGCCGGGCCAACGGATTTATCCCGGTAAATCCTGCCGGAGCGCCTCCGGCCAGTGGCACATCCCCGGTCTTGAGGGCGTACACCAAGCCGCCAATTCCGGATCCTGAGAGCGCCGGCCAGTTCGGGCTGACGGTTGGAGACCGCACGGGACGCACCCGAGCATGATGGCGGAACCGCCATCGCGAGTGTGGCCGCTACTTTATCGGAAAATAGCTCTCTGATTGTCTTGCGCGCCATGGCCGCCGCCGCCGCGAGGGCGCGGTGCCCGCGGGGAATTTCTTATATGATTTCGGCCTGTGCGGGCAGTTTGATGTGACCCCGCAGCGCCTCGAGGAGCGATTGGAAATCGATCGGCTTGCTCAGGAACGATACGGCGCGACCCCGGCCCAGCACTTGGCGTTTGAGTGCGAAGCCTTATTTCCCATGGAACGTAACACCGGTGAGCATGATGACCGGAATATGTCTGGTCATATGATTATATTGCAAATTCATGATGAACCGCTCACCAGTAATTCCTGGCATATTGTGATCGGTAAGAATGACATCCGGACGTTCCGTCATCGCCAAGACCAATCCTTCCTTGGCGTTGTGCGATCGGATCACCTCGATTCCGACGGATTTGAATCGCCGCCAAAGCGACCTCGTAATATTGGGGTCGTCATCGACAAAAAGAATTTTGGGCGATGAATTGGAGTCAGTCACGGCCGGGGCCTCTAGCGCGCCGCAGGGGCGCCGGTTGTTGGTCCAGGTATCTTTTGCGATCGACGGCTGAGTCCCACGGGTAAGTCGCGTTCGACCGCCCAGGAGATCACCGTCCCGCCGCACCCTATCAAGGTCCTATATGATAGTTAGAAAAGTATTAATTTCGGCGCCTACCTGGCGCCGCACCCGTAATTCGTTGGTTGGCCCGGGAAGAGGAAAAACCGCGAACCGTTTCGTCCGTGCCGCGTGTCTCTGGGTTTGGATGATTTTACGGCGTGGGCCTTCCGATTCTGTCGATCGGTTTGGCTCGCGGGGTCCGGTCGATGGATGGGGGCCTTATTTCCTGCCAATGTCGCTTAATGCGAGACTACAATACTTGTTCAAGTTCGCTTTGTTTTCACCTAAGCAATTCAGAACACGTTGCTCTCCCACTTCGACGTCGGGGCAGAATTTCAACGCGTCCGCCGCACACTGAGAGACGACATAGGACAGGGTGCGCGTCAAGGTTTCCAGCCAGTAGCCGGCACGATTAAGAGAGTAGATGCATTCGGATGAGAGTTTGTCTTCATGAGCTCTTGCGCAGGAAACCAAACGTCCGCCACCGGGCGTGACCGAACTGCAGTAGGTTTCAATTTCCTTCGAACAACCCTCGAGCGCTTCCACGACAGGATTCTGGGCATTCGCGGCCCCGAGCGTCATGGAAATCAAAACTAACGCGGATAGTATGCCTACGGCGGATTTGAACATTTTCTTTCCTTACAGCTGGTTTGAAGAGGCGTGATCCTGGGAGGGCCAGTCGAGGCCCATGCCCCAAATACCAGACAACCGCCGAATAAAATGGCGGGCGACGGTCATCTCAGGGGCAGTAAATCCAGATTGTAAACTTCCGCATGATGGCTGAGAATTGTGGGAATTAACAGGTTTTTCCGTGACAAATTCGAGCGCCAATGACGATTTTCCGCCGGCGGACGACGGCCGGCTACGGGCTCCCACCCGCCTGACGAATGATGTCGGCGATTGCCTCATGATTGAGTTGCCGCGCCAGGGTAAGGGGCGTGTTTCCATATCCGTCCGGCAAATCGGGGTCCGCGCCCGCATCGATCAATGCCCTGACGATGGCGATATGACGCGGACCGCCGTTGCCCAGAACGACTGCCTCGATGAGCGCGGTCCAATTCAGGTTGTTGACGTGATCGAGCGGAGCTTTCCCGTCGATGAGCGCCCGCACCACGTCAACGTGCCCGAGATGGGCCGCGGCGATCAAGGCCGTTCCCTCGTAGGGGCTGGTAATCAGCTTGGTATCGGCACCCGCCGCGATCGCCAGTTTCACCATTTCGAGATCGTCTAGGACAGCGGAGATCGTCAATAAATCGTATTGGTCATTGTCGAGCGCGTTCAAGTTGGCGCCGGCGCCGATCAAAGCCTCCGCGGCTGCATGATTTCGTTTGTAGCCCGCCACCATCAACGGCGTTCGCCCGTGGTGATCCCGAGACTCGATCCTCACGCCAGCCGAAACAAGGCGTTCGATCGTTCCGACGTCGCCACTTGCGGCGGCCGCGTGAAGTCCCTCGTAGCGCTCCAGTTCGTCCGCGGATGGTGGGAGTTGCGCGAGCCAGAGAGGTTGCCAGGCGCGACTTACCGGCAGTCCGATTTTCGTTGGTGCAACAAGAGCGGCCGATGCGCCGGTGGCACACAGGGCAACGAGCAACAACAAGATGAACTTTCCCATGCGCCGGATAACATCATAATATCGGGTGCAAATCCAGACGCCGATTGAGGCTTGAGATTGGGAGTATGCTCGTGACGGATCGCAACGCGGGGCGGCAGGAACGCCCGGAAATTCACAACCTCGACCGGCGGGCCTTGATGAATAGGCTTGTTGGTCCGTTTGCCTTGGCCTTTCCGTTTTCAATTTTGGCGGTTCGTCGTCCCGCGGCGAAAGACGTGACGGAGATCATACCGCTACCGTCGAGAAGCACACCACCCGCCTTCATGGAGCAGGCGTGGCGCATGCGAAGCCTGGCTCTCGAAACCGGTGATCAGGGGTATGGCGCCGTGATCGTCAAGGATGGGCGCATCGTGGGACAGGGGCCGAGCCGTGTTATCGTCAATCGCGATCCCACGGCCCATGCGGAAATGGAAGCCATCCGAGATGCGGCGCACAATCTAGGGTCCCGCGACCTTCGCGACTGCGTCATGTATGGCACGTCACGGGCCTGCCCGATGTGCGAGGCGGCGGCCTATTGGGCCAATCTCAAAGGCATGCGCTTCGGGTCACCGATCTCCGATGCGGGAGAACCACGATTGCACCGATGTTGAGGCGTGACTCGATCGCGCTAGATTACGTCTTCCGACCGCCCGCCAATGTTATGACGCCGACGATGATTACGCCGGTCAGGATAAGACGCACGCCCGCCGTAAGACCAAAAATATTGAGCATGGTCACCAACAGGAACATGAAAAGTGCCGCGCCCCAAAGACCGGGTAAATTTGCGAACCCGCCGGCAACCGACGTGCCGCCGATGACGACCACGGCGATGGACGCGAGCAGGTACTCGGCCCCCATGTTCAACGATGCGCCGCCGGAGAAGCCGGACAAGACATAACCGCACAACCCCGCCATCACGGCGGATAGCACATAGGTGGCGAAGCGGGTGAAGTCGACATTGATCCCGGCAAACTGGGCGGCCCTCGGGTTCTGGCCGATGGCGATGACCGATTTTCCGTAGACCGTGCGATGCAACACCACGCTCATAACCGCCGCAAGCCCGATCACGCAAATGGCAAGCACGGGAACGCCCGCGATCTTCGCCGTGGTGAAATCGGCCAACATCGGCGGCGGTTTGATCTTGAGCCCGCGGCCGTATGCGATGGCCGACGACTGGACCAAAAAACTGGACGAGAGCGTGGCAATAATCGGTGGGATGCGAAGTACCCGGATCAGACCGTAGTTGAAGACCCCCACCGCCGCGCCGCAAGCCAGCGCGATGACCAATCCCAGCCCAACCATGGAATCCTGGGTATCGACGATTTTCATGGAGACGGCGCCGGCGAAGGTCATGGTCGCGGGTATGGAGAGGTCGATATTTCCGGGCCCCAGGGTGATGACGTACATCTGCCCGATTCCAACGATCACGGAAAATGTCGCAAACGCCAGAGCGGCAGACAGGATCTGGCCCGCTCCCTGGCCCCCGGTGAACGCGATGGTCGCCATCCACACCAATCCGGCGCCCAGGAAAGCCCAGATCCACGGTTTCTCGAACAGTATTCTAAGGCGGTCGGCGATCATCGTAGGCGTCGCGCCTCCGTCCGGTTGATGACGATCCGGAGCGCCAGGACGATGATCAAGATGGCGCCCTGGGCGCCGATCTGCCAGTCGGGCGAGATTCTCAGAAATGACAGGAACGAACCGGCGAGCGTCAGGGTCATGGCGCCGAGCACCGCGCCGATTGGCGATATCCGTCCGCCGACGAACTCGCCGCCGCCCAGAATCACGCCGGCGATGGACAGCAGCGTATAACGAAGCGCGATATTGGCGTCGGCCGAGGTCGTCAATCCAATCAGGGAAATGCCGCTCAGAACGCCGAAGAACCCGGCCAAGGCGTACATGGTTACCTTGATGCGCAGCAACGACCAGCCGGCCCGCTCCACCGATCTGGGATTTCCACCGGCCCCCCGGAGCACGACGCCGAACGCGGATCGCTTGAGGCCGATATGAACGAGAAGGGCGATCGCCGCCGACGCATAGATCGTCATCGGCACGCCGGGTGTCTTGAAGGTCATGATCGCCCGAATCCAGTCCGGCGCCTTGCCGCCGGGCGTCGGCAGGACGAGCAGCGCCAACCCCAGCCAGAAGAACGACATCCCGAGGGTCACGACGATGGACGGCAGATTGCGGAGATGGATCAAGGCGCCCAACGCGCCGTATACGGCGATGCAGCCGGCCAGGACGGCAACACCGATCACGGGTTGATCGTTGAGCCAAGTCGCACTCACGCAGACCACGAAGCCGACGTAGGCGCCAATGCCCAAATCCAGATCGTTCACTGTGATCACGCACATCTGCGCCAGGGTCGCGAACGCGATGGGCAGCGCCAGATTGAGCAGCAGATTGAGCCCGAAGTAACTCATGGCTCGGGGCTGCAGGTAAAAAATCGCAACCAGGATCACCGCAAGCGAAAATGCCGGCAGTAGTCCCCTGAGAATACGGGGCGACGAAATCCAAGCGATCATACCGCCTCCTGGAAGGAGGCTTGCAGGACCTTCTGTTCCGTCAGCTCGTCCCGTGTCAGATCGGCGGCGATCGTCCCATCGCGGAAGACATAGACGTGATCGCAGTGATTGAGTTCGTCCATCTCGGTCGTGTACCAGATGAAGGTGCGCCCCGCGGCGGCCTCCTCGCGGATCATCTCGTAAACTTCCTGCTTGGTGCCGATGTCGACGCCACGCATGGGGTCGTCCATCAGGATGATTTTCGCCGATGATCCAAAAGCCCGGGCAAACAACGCCTTTTGCTTATTGCCGCCTGACAGGGAGAGAATATTATTGGCCATGTCGGGTGTGCGAATGGCAATTTTATCACGCCACGAGTCGGCCAGTTTTCGCTCCGCATCCAAGTCCAGAAATCCGTTCTTCAACATATTTCGCAGCGAACCGATGCCGATGTTCTGACTGATGGACCAGATCGGAAAAATGCCGTCGTTTTGCCGGTCGCCCGCGACCAGCGCCATATCGGATTTGGTTTTCCTCTTGTCCAAGAATACGTGGACCAGAATTTCGGTCTGGCCATGTCCGCTCAATCCGGCCAGGCCGACGATTTCACCTTTGTGGGCTTCGAGTTTGATTCCGCTATCCTGGCCCGGCGGATAGGCGGAGACCAGCGGATCGCCGGCCGCACGTTTGGAAGTAAAACCCGCATGTTTCTGGTCTTTTTCCTTGGTCACGCTGCCCATGACCTCGACCAATGATTGGTGAGTGAAGGCGCTGGCGGCGCGGCCGTCGACGATACGGCCATCGCGCATGACGATGATCCGGTCGCTGGTTTCGAGGATTTCCTCCAACAAGTGCGAGATCAAAATACACGATCCGCCGGCATCGACGAATCGGCGGACGTGACGCAGCAACTGCTGGGCGATGATGGCATCCAGGGATGACGTGGGTTCATCCAAGATTACGAGCCGGAGCGGGATATCGACCACCGTAAATGCACGGGCGATTTCGACCATCTGCCGGTTGGCGATGGACAGGTCGCCGACCAAATCGTCCGCTTGAATTCCGTGGCCCGGAAATACCTCGTCAAGCTTGTTCAGGATTAGATCGTTCGCCTGACGCCGCCAGTGCCAACCCTTGATACGCGGATGCAGGATGCGGGCGTTCTCCGCCACCGTCAGATTGGGGCACAGGGAAAGTTCCTGAAAAACGCAGCGGATACCTTGCGCATGCGCTTCGCCCACATTGTGGGCGCGCTCCCCGACATTGCTCCCGGAACCGTCCCCGGAATCGCTATTAAACGAAACGGCTCCCGCGCTGCAAGACTGCGTGCCGGCGAGAATATTCATCAGCGTCGATTTTCCGGCGCCGTTATGACCGACGATACCCAGGCATTCGCCGCTCAATATCTGAAGGTCCACGCCGTCAAGCGCGCGGACGGCGCCGAAATCCTTTTCGACGCCGTCCAGCTTGACGATCTTTTTAGAAGTGTCGGACACAAGCGTCACTCGAACCAGTCGAAGGTATCCGCAAAAATCCGACTTCGGCGGCTTACATTCCGGAGATCACCTTCTTCGAATCTTCCAGGGTGTATTCGATATTGGCAACGCCGCCTTTTTCGGTGCCCGCGAGTTTTACCTCCAGATCATGCTGATCGACCCGCAGGAACGGCACCGTCAAATCCTTGGGCACATCGGCGCCGTCGAGAATCTGCTGGGCGACCCAGAAGGCGAGCGTGGAAACGCCGGGCGCGATGGAAACCGACATGGTCTCGTAGCCGTTGGCGTCCTTTTGCTCTTTCCACCACTGCAACTCGTCCTGACGGTTGCCCATGATGATCAAGGGTGTCGGGCGGCCGGCGGCCTTGAACGCCTGCGCCGCACCGTATCCGTCACCGCCTTGCGTGACCACGGCGGCGATCTCCGGCAGCGACGGCAGAATTCCGGCGACCGCTTTTTGCGATACGTCCTGTGCCCAGTCGCCGTGTACGGATCCAACGATCTTGAACTGCGGATTCTCCTTCACACCTTCGTGGATCCCGGCGCTTATTTCGTCATCGACGAAAACGCCCGCGAGGCCGCGAATTTCGAGGAGGTTGCCACCCCCGGACATTTTCTCGGCCAGGTAGAGGACCTCGTCCTTGCCCATCTGCTTGAAGTCGACGGCGATCCGCCAGGCGCAGGGCGCGGTCACGATGCCGTCGAAGGAAACAACGATAATACCGGCGTCGCATGCCTCCTGGACGGCGCCGTTTAGCGCGTCGGGGGAAGCCGCGTTGACGACGATGGCGTCATAACCCTGCAGGATCATATTCTGAATCTGCGCGGCCTGTTCGGTGACCTGGTTTTCCGACGTGGTGAACGGATCGGCGGCGGCGACGATGCCATCGGCGACGGCCTTTTGGCCGATTTTTCCCCAACTTTTCAGCATCGCCTGACGCCAGGAATTGCCGGCATAGTTGTTGGACAGCGCGATCTTCTTATCCGACGTATCTGCCACGGCGACGTGCGAGAGCGCCGTGGCGCCCATGGCGACGCTGATCGCCAACACCGATAGTTTGATGGTATTCATGCTTTCCTCCCGGAAGTTTTCGCTTTTCAATTATTCACCGCACCAAAACGATGAAAGCTTCTCAGTCCCGCCCCAAAAGGGGAATTTCGGCAACCATCCGACCATAATCCAAAAATTGGATCGGGAAAAGTGGCGGGCGGTCAGCGGCGCAGATCGTGTGAATGCCGCGCGGCGGCCCATGCCGAACCGCGGATCTCCGCAAAATTCTCGGAATTCCACCACATACCTATGGCCGAGGCGCGCGGTTTTAGCCGCCCGGTGCGCCCTGGGTGTTCACGTAAAGTGCGTAGAGCGACTGGCTCGCGGCCATGAAGAGCCGGTTGCGCTTCGACCCCCCGAAACAAACGTTGGCGCAGCGCTCGGGCAAGGCGATGCGGCCGATCTTGGTACCATCGGGCGCGAAGACGAGAACGCCGTCGAGCGCCTCGTTCCCCATGCCCCAACCGCACCAAAGATTGCCATCGATATCACAGCGCATGCCATCCGGTGTTCCGTCTGGACCCGCGTCGATCAGCATTCGCTTGTTGGTGATCTCCCGGCCATTTTCAGCGACATCGTAGGCAAGGATATTCCGATGTGGGACACCGCGAGATTCGACGATGTAAAGCAGCCGTTCATCGGGCGAGAAACAAAGGCCGTTCGGGCCCAGGATATCCGCGGCGACCAGCGAGACCTCGCCGCTCTCCCCATCGATCCGGTAAACGCCTTGCGCGAGTTCGGACTCGGCCTTATGGCCTTCGTAGTGCCCAAGGATGCCGAACACCGGGTCGGTGAACCAAACCGACCCCATCGGATTTCACGACCACATCGTTGGGCGAATTGAGCCGATTCCCCTGCCAATTTTCCATCAGCGCGGTGATCGCCCCGTCGTGTTCGGTGCGCGTGACACGCCGTCCCCCGTGCTCGCAGGTGATGAGGCGGCCCAGCCGGTCGCGCGTGTTGCCGTTGGCGAAGTCGGATGGCCTGCGATAGGTGCTGACCGAACCGGTCTCCTCCTCCCACTTGAGAATCCGATTGTTGGGTAGGTCACTCCACAATAAATACCGCCCGTCGCCGAACCACACCGGACCCTCCGACCACCGGCAACCGGTGTAGAGGCGTTCCACGGCCGCGTTGAAAATGCGGTATTTCTCGAACCTCTCGTCGAGGGTCTCGATTGCCGGGTCGGGATAACGGGGATGGTCGCGCCAACCGGCGCTCAAGGGATTTTCTGTGGTCATGATCGATCGTTGCTCAAGAGTTGGGAGGAATGCTCCGGGCGATCCGTCCGCTGTCGGAGGGTCTAGCGTTGCGGTCGGCCCGGTCGCGGGATCGGGAACATAAACTAACCTGATAGATCGGGGTTAGGCAACACAGGCTCCGGAAGCTGGCAGGCTGATTCCGGAAATAGCAGTCAGATGGTCCGAACCAGAATGTCAAGCCAATGGGCGACGGGCATAGCCGGTAAGGGGAAAGATAGCCAACGGCAGTCATTGGCGCTGTGTCGCTTCTAGCAAACCCACCGCCGATATGAGAGATTGTCCCTCGATTCCGATCCCAGCCACTTCAACGGAGTTCCACATCATGCTGGTAGCAGGAAAGATTGTTGCGCGCTGTTCTGCCGTCCTTATCGGAATAAGTTCGCTCGGGATCGGTCTTCAGGCGGCCTCTGCCGAGCAACCGACGATCCATGAGCGCATGTTTCACAGTCGCGCCATCGAGGCTGTGGTCTGGGCCATGCCTCTCCTGAACTTCAAAGGCTTCCGCGATGGCCATGCCGCGGTTGGCGTCGGCTACAACGACATCGCCTATCACTCCAAGGTCCAGAACTGGAAGTTCCAGACCGCCACGCCCAATGACACCACGCCCTACGTGAACTTCTACTGGTCCATCGCGGACGGACCGATGGTCGTCGAGATCCCTGCGTCCGCGGACGGCGTCGGCATCTTCGGCACGATCATGGATGCCTGGCAGCGCCCGATCGACGATGTCGGCGCGGCGGGCCGCGACAAGGGCCGAGGCGGCAAGTACGTTCTTGTGCCAGAGGGATATGACGATCCGCTCCTGCCGGGAGCTTACACCTACGAGCAGCGCACCAATCATGGCTTTGCAATCCTCCGCCCGATCATTGCGGATGCCAGCCCGGAAAATGTCGCCAAGGCGGCCAAATTCGCCAAGGGCATCAAGGTGTATCCGCTTTCACATGCCGACAATCCACCTGAAAACAACTACGTCGACACCTACGATAAACTCGTCGAGATGACCCCGGTGCTCGATGGCGGCATCTACGCCGGACTCCACGAAATCCTGCAGGAGGAAGTCATCGAGGAACAGAACCTCGCCATGATGGGCTTGCTGAGCCGCATCGGCATCCAGAAAGGCAGGCCGTTCAAGCCAGACGCGAAGGCGCAGGCGATCTTCGACGCAGCGGCTCCCGACGCCCTTCAGTACATGCTCGAGCAGTACCACCAGTTCTTGAACCCGTGGATGTACGACGGCAAGAAGTGGAGCGTCCTCGCTCCCCCGGGCGCGATCGAAACCGATTTCAGCTACGAGTTCCCGACCCATTTCGACTACCACGCCCGCGGGGCGCTCTATTACGCCGTCATCACCAGCGTGAAGAATTACGGCACCGCCACATTCTACCTCGACCTCGCTGAAACGCCTGACGGCGAATGGCTCGACGGCGGCTCGAACTACAAGCTCGTGGTCCCGCCGAAGGTTCCGGCCGGCGACTTCTGGTCCGTCGTGGCCTACGACCTCGAAACCGCGGCGTGGATTCGGGATATGCCGAAGGTGGGCATCGACTCCAACCGACCCGATCTCGCGAAGAACGAGGACGGCAGCGCCGACATCTACTTCGGCCCGGAGGCGCCCGCCGGCAAGGAAGCCAACTGGATCCCGACCACCGCGGATCGCCGGTTCTTCCTGCTGTTCCGATTTTATGGCCCCGAGCTCGGTGCCTTCGATGGCAGCTTCAAGCTCAACGACATCGAACGGATCGACTGACCCGGACAGGACCGACCGGAGCATTGTCCGGCCGTCATGGGGCAAGTGATAATCGCAAGCTCTAGCGCCGCTTCAAATCGCTTTTCCCCTTGCACCACCAGTGAGGTCCGTCCATGACAATACTCTTTAATGCCGATGCGCATCTGGGTATTGACGCGTATCGGCTGCTTCGCCGCTGAATGATCAAACCAGACCATCAGACTGAACCATGCCGCATTCGACTTATCTGCCCGAACGTATGGGTACCGCCGTGGTCGAGCCTTCCGGGCCGGTGGAGGCCGGGTCGTATCAGTCGTTCACTCTGACCTATACGGCGGGTTTTTTCGGCATCGACGATACCGGTTCGATCAAGATCGTACACCGCTTCGCCAGCGACATGGGGCGGCCGCAGTTCGACGATCCGGCGGCGCCCAACTACATGAGTGTCGAGGCCAGCAATGGCGCGGTGCTGCACGTCGACTATGATATGAAGGGCAACATCCGGCCCTGGGACAAGACACTTTACATCAAGGTGGTGCGCGGGTTTTTGCGCGAGGGCGACCGCATCGTCGTGCGCTTCGGCGACCCGCGGGGCGGCTGCCCGGGCATCCGAGTGCAGACCTTCTGCGAGGATAGCTTCGAATTCCGCGTCCTGGTCGATGCCTTCGCCACCTACAACTACGTCGAGCTGCCGGTACAGCCGGAAATCCGCATCGTGCCCCGCCCACCGGTACTGTGGAAGGCGATCCTGCCGACCCTGCGCCGCCGCAACCAGACCTTCCGGCTCGCCATCAAGGGCGAGGACGAATGGGGCAACCCGAGCGACAAGGGCGATCGTGCCTTCGGGTTGCGCGCGAATCTGCCGGTCGCCGGCCTGCCTGACGGCGCGCGCTTCGCGCCGGGCGCCTGGTCGGTGGTGCTCGACGATCTTTCCGTCGAGGAGACCGGCGATCTGATCGTCGAGCTGCTCGACGAAGGCGGCGCGGCGGTCGCCGCCTCCAACCCGCTGCGCATCGTCGAGGACGCGGAGCTTCTGCCCTATTGGGGCGATCTGCACGGCCAGTCGGAGGAGACCATCGGCACCAATTCGGCGCGCGACTTCCATCTCTTCGCCCGCGACAAGGCCTTTCTCGACGCGGTCGGTCATCAGGGCAACGACTTCCAGATCACCACGGAGTTCTGGGCCGAGCTCAACCGCTTGTCCGCCGAGTTCAACGAGGACGGCCGCTTCGTCGTCTTTCCCGGTTATGAATGGTCGGGCAACACCGGCCTGGGTGGCGACCGCAACGTGCTCTACCGGACCGAAGGACGGAAGATTCACCGCTCCTCCCACGCTCTGGTCGACGACCTCTCCGACCTGGACAGCGACGCCAACTCGGCCGAGGACCTGTTCCAGGCCCTCAAGGACGAGGACTGCGTGGTCTTCGCCCACATCGGCGGGCGCTACGCCGACATCAAGATGGCGCACGACATCCGCCTGGAGCGCTCGGTCGAAGTCCACTCGGCCTGGGGCACCTTCGAGTGGTTGCTCGCCGACGCCCTGGAGCAAGGCTACCGGGTCGGCATCGTCTCCAACTCGGACGGTCACAAGGGCCGGCCCGGCGCCAGTCACCCCGGCGCCACCAAGTTCGGCGCCTATGGCGGGCTGACCTGCATGCTGGCGCCCGATTTCAGTCGCGACGGCTTCCTGGACGCCCTGCGCCGGCGGCACCACTACGGCACCACCGGCTGCCGTATGATCCTCGACACCCGGGCGGTGTTCGACCAGCCGGCGGAGCGCTTCGACGACGACCCCAACCTGGGGCCGAGTGAAAGCAGTCCAACCCGCGAAGCCATGATGGGCGACATCCTGCGCTGCCGGGACGCGGCGGTGACCTTCTCGCTCGAGGCCCACGGCGCGGCGCCCATCGAACGCATCGAAATCCGCAACGGCCTGGAGACCTTGGAAACTTACCGCCCCTATGGGGAGGCGGACCTGGGGCGCCGCATCCGGGTCATCTGGGAGGGTTCCGAGTACCGGGGCCGCGGCCGCGAGACCGTGTGGGACGGCAGCGCGACCCTGGACGGCAACAGCTTCGAGCGCCTCAGCCCGATCAACCGCTATAACCTGGACAGACGCTTCGAGCAGACCGCTCCGGACAAGGTCGAATGGGCGGCGCTCACCACCGGCGGCTTCGGCGGCTTCGACGCCTGGCTGGCGCAGCCCCGGGCGGGCAGCCTAAAGATCGAGACCGCGCTGGTGCAGGCCGATATCCCGGTCGCGGATATCGGCTTGGAGGATCGGGTCTTCGAGGCCGGCGGCATCGCCCGGCGCATCCGGGTCTTCCGCCTGCCCGACGAAAATCCCACCGGCGCGTCACCCTCGAGCGCCGCATTCCCCTGGCCGGCGCCGGGACAACGCGCTTTACGTCTGCTTGGTGCAGGAGGACGGCCACCTGGTCTGGTCGAGCCCGATCTACATCTTCCGTTGATCGGCCGGCCAGCTTCGAGCCGGAGGGCCGAGCCGTGCCCCAACCCGCAAGGGGGTGAAAAATCGGATATTTTAGTTAATTAAATCCGATTATATTTAATTAAAATAATATTTATTATTGCGCTCAATCGACGGTGATGCTAGCTTTCCGGTATATTGCGAGTTAAATGCCGGCTTGGGGCCAGTGCGATGTCGATGCTCAATCTTACCGGCTGAAGCATGCCGCGGACACCAACCACAATGGAAACCACGGTCGCGGATCCGCGTCGCGACCCGGTGGCCGGGGTTCACGGGACCATCGTGCGGGCGATCGGTGAGGACATCGTCCGGGGCGAGATCAAGCCGGGCGAACGCCTGCCCCGGGAAGCCGAGCTGATCGAGCGGTTTCAGGCCAGTCGCACCGCGATCCGCGAGGCGATGAAGGTCTTGACCACCAAGGGGTTGGTCCAGGCCCGGCAGCGCGCCGGCACCAAGGTGCGGCCGCGCGCCGAGTGGGACCTGCTCGATCCGGACGTCCTGTCCTGGCACGATCTCGACACCATCAGCGACACCCTGGTCGGCGACCTGGTCGAGTTGCGGCAGTTCCTCGAACCCAAGGCCGCGCGTCTGGCCGCCGAGCGCGCGACCGAGGACGATATCGAAGCGATGCGGGCCGCGCACCATCGAATGGCGCGGGCGGCGGCGGATCCGGCCGAGTTCTATGCCGCCGATATCGCTTTCCATCTGGCCGTCTTCGCCGGCTGTCACAATCTGCTCATTCAACGCTTGAGCGGTATCGTCGAGACCGTGCTCACGCTCAGCTTCCGATTGCAGGACTCCGAACTGGCCGACCTGCGGGACGCAACCGAGGCGCACGGCCGGGTGATCGACAGGATCAAGTTTCGGGATCGCGCCGGGGCCGAACGCGCCATGCGCGCCGTCATCGGCCGCGCCAAGGTCGAACTACGGCGGCGGCGCACCAGGATCGCCGTGGCGCCGCGCGATGCCTCGTGACGCAGGTGACGGAAGGGTTTAGATTAAATATTATTATTCAAGGCACCTCGGAAGCGGACCATGCAGCAGGCCACGGAGCGAAAAACGACCCGCGCGCTCCACGAGCGCATCATCCACGATCTCGGCCGCGAAATCGTCTCCGGCGGCCTCAAGCCGGGCGATCGCCTGCCTTCGGACCAGGAGCTGATCGAGCGCTTCGAGGCCAGCCGCACCGCGATTCGGGAGGCCATGAAGGTGTTGAGCACCAAGGGGCTGATCGAGGCGCGGCAGCGGGCCGGGACCCGGGTGCGGCCACGGGCCCAGTGGGACCTCCTGGATGTCGAAGTCCTGGAATGGCATACGCCCGACGCCATCACCGACTCCTTTCTCAAGGACCTCGAGGAGCTGCGCGAGTTGATCGAACCCGAGGCCGCCGGCCTGGCCGCCATGCGCGCCACCGACGAGAATGTGGAAGCGATGGAGGATGCGTTCCTGCGCATGGAAGCCAACGCGGCGGATCGCCCGGCCTTCTCGCGGGCCGATCTCGAGTTCCACCTGGCGGTTCTGGACGCCAGCCACAATCAGCTCATTCGCAAGTTGAAGGGCATCACCGGAACCGTGCTCGGCGTGTTGTTCAAGCTTCAGGCCGAGGTCACGAGTCCCGTGCCCGAGGCCAATATCGACGCCCATCGCCAGATCTTCGTGAAAATTCGCGACGGCGACCGCCGCGGCGCCGAACGCGCCATGCGCCAGACCATCCGCAACGGTGCGAGGACGATTTCCATGCGCCGAAAGCGGCAGCGCGCCGCCGCATCCTGAACCGGACCGCGCCCGTGGGGGCGCAGGTGGCGGGGGCGGGCGCAATGGTGGCGGACATCCCGGGTTCCCAAATGCTGACACTGCGCCGAGACCACCACGAGGTTGTTCTCTGTCCGGACATCGGCGGGTCGATCGCGGCCTTCCGTTCGGAGATCGACGGTGTGTTGCTGGATTGGTTGCGTCCGGCCGAACCGGCGGCGCTGACGCACGGCGATCCCCGGGGCACCGCGTGTTTTCCGCTGGTGCCTTATTCCAACCGTATCCGGGACGGGCGTTTCGTTTTCGAAGGCCGCGAAATTCGCCTGCCGCGCAACTTCGGCGACCATCCGCACAGCATTCACGGCCACGGCTGGCAGGCGCCCTGGCGGGTCGCCGAAGCCACGGCGGACGCGGCGGTCATGGCGTACCACCACCGCGCCGATGCTTGGCCGTTCGACTACGACGCCCGGCAACATGTCCGACTCGATAGCAACGGACTGACGGTGACGCTGGAACTGGTCAACCGGAGCGAAGGCGCCATGCCGGCCGGCCTGGGGCTGCACCCCTATTTTCCACGCACGCCGGACACGCGGGTCGTCGCGGCGGTCTCGGAGCTTTGGCAAGTCGACGCGGAGGTCATGCCGCGCGCGCGGGTCCGGCCCGAAGGCGACTCGGACCTGAACCGCGGGCGTGTTCGCCGACCGCGGGACGCTCGACAACGTCTATACCGGCTGGAACGGCCGGGCCACGATCGAATGGCCGGAGCGCCGGGCACGGCTCGAAATGACGGCATTCGAGCCGAGGTCACGGGAGCCGCTTGGCTTCCTCGTGCTGTTCACGCCGGCGGGCGCGGATTATCTCTGTGTCGAGCCGGTGTCTCACTGCACCGATGCGTTCAACCTGGCCGCGGCCGGCGCCGCCGACACCGGCATTCGGGTGCTGGCGCCGGGGGAAACCCTCGAAGCGCAGATAAACTTCGCGCCCGGTGCCATTTGCTAGACCCAGCCGCCGTCGACGATATAGTTTTGATTGGTGCAGGCGGCGCTGTCGTCGGCGGCGAAGAACAACACCGCGCGGGCGACATCCTCCGGATAGAGCTTGCGCTTGAGGCATTGGTTCTCGAGCAGTTTCGCCTCGCCCTCGGGCGTGAGCCACTTGGCGATCTGGCGCTCGGTCATGATCCAGCCGGGCAGCACCGAGTTGACGCGGATGTTGTCGGGACCGAGATCGCGGGCCAGCGAGCGGGTCAGGCCGACCACCGCCGATTTGGCCGCGGAATATCCGGGCATGCCGCCCTGGCCGACCATCCAAGTGACCGAGCCGAGATTGACGATGGCGCCGCCGCCGGCCTCGGCCATGCCCTTATGCACCGCCTGCACGGCGAAGAATTGGTGGCGCAGGTTCACCGCCATGCGGTCGTCCCAGTACTCGGGCGTGACCTCGTCGATGGCGTGGCGCTCGTCGTGGGCGGCGTTGTTGATCAGAATGCGGATCGGTCCCAAGGCCTCGGCGGCCTGGGCGATGGCGGACCGGAGCGCCGGAATATCGCGTAGGTCGCAGGGCAGGAACAGCGGCGCCGGATCGCCCGATGCGGCGATCCGCCCGGCCAGTGCCTGGCTGCTCGCCTCGTCGATGTCGACGAAAGCGACCCGGGCGCCCTGGTGGCAGAAATGCTCGACGATCGAGGCCCCGATCCCGCCGCCGCCGCCGGTCACGAAGACCGTCCGGTCCTTGAGGCTTGGGTAGATCGCACTATTCTGCATCGCGGTGTCTCCCGTTTTCTACTTGTTTCCTACTCGCGAGTCCGCGCAGGATTCCCGGTACCGGAATAATTCCGATTGCAGGTCGAATCATAAGATCTTTTATCGGCCCGTGATCCAGAGGATACGCGATGGGGAGACGCGAATTGAAGACTATAAAGGGACCGGCCCGGTTCTTCGCCCAGTTCGTAGGCGACGAACCGCCATTCAACAGTGTCGACACGGTCGGTGATTGGACCGCGGCGTCGGGCGGGCCCGGACATGACCATTGATTCGGCCACCGGCGGTGGGACGTTGGGCCGGCGCCTGCGGCTCGGCATGGTCGGTGGCGGGCAGGGCGCTTTCATCGGCGCCGTGCACCGGATCGCGGCGCGCCTCGACGACCGCTACGAGCTGGTTGCCGGCGCGTTCTCCGGCGATCCCGACCGCGGCCGGGCCTCGGCCGCCGAACTCGGCGTGGCGGGCGAACGGGCCTACGGGAGCTACGCCGAGATGGCGGCGGCGGAGGCGGCGCGCGACGACGGCATCGACATCGTCACCATCGTGACGCCGAACCACGTCCACCATGGACCCGCCACGGCGTTCCTAGAGTCCGGAATCCACGTCATCTGCGACAAGCCGCTGACCACCACGCTCGACGACGCCCTGGACCTGGCCGAGACGGTGCGGCGGACCGGCCTGGTGTTCGGCCTGACCCACAACTACACCGGCTATCCCATGGTTCGTCAGGCGCGCGAAATGGTGCTGGCGGGCGCGCTCGGCGCCATTCGGGTGGTCCAGGTCGAGTATCCCCAGGACTGGCTGAGCGAGAAACTCGAGGATACCGGCCACAAGCAGGCGGCTTGGCGCACCGATCCCAAGCAGGCCGGTCCGGCCGGCTGTGTCGGCGACATCGGCACCCACGCCCACAACCTGGCTACGTTCATTACCGGTCTCGAGGTCGCCGAGCTCTGCGCCGAGCTGACCACCTTCGTGCCGGGCCGGGCGCTCGACGACAACGCCCACATGATGCTGCGTTTCGAAGGCGGCGCCCGGGGCGCGCTGTGGTCGAGCCAGGTCGCACCGGGCAACGAGAACGGCCTGCGGATCCGGGTCTACGGCGAGACCGGCGGGCTCGAATGGCACCAGGAGCATCCGAACCACCTGCACCACGGCCCCTTGGGCGAACAACCGCGCCTGGTCGCGCGCGGCGGTGCCGGCGCGGGCGCGGCGGCGGGGCGTGTGACGCGCATCCCGCCGGGCCATCCCGAAGGTTATCTCGAAGGCTTCGCCAACATCTACAGTGATATCGCCGAGGTCGTCGCCGCGCGCCTCGAGGGCCGCGATCCCGACCCCGGCGCCGGCGGCTTCCCGACCGTCGAGGACGGCGTCCGCGGGGTCAAGTTCATCGAGGCGGCCGTGGAATCGAGCCGACGCGGCGGCGTCTGGGTCGACGCAGGGGTCTCGATCTAATACCGGGCACTATCCCGCCGCCTGGGGCGGCCGCCAATCGGGCCAGCCGACCGCCGTCTCCAGCGCCGCGGGCAGGCCGGATGGCGTGATGCCCGAGGGCACGGTGATCGCCGGGCACTGGCTCACCAGGTTGAACACCAGGGTCAGTTCGAGCGCGACGTAGCGGCCCGCTTCGTCCGCGTAGTCGAAATCCGAATCGGTCAGGTCGTGCGGCGGCGCGACCCGGGTGACGGTCGGACAGACCAGGGCGTCGTAGCGCTCGAAAAGATCGCAAAGCCCGTGCCATTGTTTGGTTCGCAAGGTCTCCAGGCGCTTGATCGACACGGCATCTAGCTTCAGGCCCGCATCTATCAAGCGGACCAAATCCGGCGCCATCTTGTCGCGCCACTCATCCAGATACGGGCCGGCCCAGGCCGCCAGATAGACCTTCCAAATGTCGAACCAGGCGTCGCTTAGCTCGCGGGTCCAGCCGAGTTCGACCTCGTCCACCACCGCGCCGAGGTCGCGCAGCATGGCGCAGGCATCCCGGGTCTTTTCGGCAACGTCGGGCTCGATGGCGTAGTAGCCGAGGTCCGGGCTGAACGCGATCCGCAATCCGGCGGCGCCTTTGGCGACATCGCCGAAATTGTCGATGCGGGTCGGGATCGACATGATGTCGCGTTCGTCGGGGCCATGGGTGACTTCGAGAAACAGCGCCGCATCGCCGACCGTGCGCGCCAGCGGGCCGAAATGGGAAATGTTGTCGAACACGCTCGGGATGATGTCCATGGGGATGCGCCCGAGGCTGGGCTTGAGTCCCACCAGTCCGCAATAGGCGGCTGGAATGCGGACCGAGTCGCCCATGTCGCTGCCCTCGGCCAAGGGCACGCAGCCCGCGCTGACCGCGGCGCCCGCACCGCCCGAGGAGCCGCCGGGAGTGCGTCCCAGGTCCCAGGGATTGCGGGTCAGGCCCCAGAGCGCGCTTTCGGTAAAGCTGGAGTGGGCGAACTCCGGCGTCGTGGTCTTGCCGATGACGATGGCGCCGGCCGCGCGCAGCCGCTCGACGATGATCGGGTCGTCATCGGGCACCCAGTGCTCCAGGATCAGCGAGCCCTGGGTGGTGCGCTTGCCCTTCATCGGCGTGAAATCCTTGATCGCGATCGGCACGCCGTGCAGTGGCCCGTCCGCCGCGCCGCGCGCCAGGCGTCGGTCGGCCGCGCGTGCGAGATCGAGGGCTTCCTCGCCGTAGACGAAGCAGAAGCAGTTGAGCACCCCATTGACTTCGTCGATGCGCGCCAAGGCGTTGCCCACCGCCTCGGCCGAGGAAATTCGGCCCTCGCGGATCATGCTGGCGAGCTTGATGGCGCTCGCGTAGGCCAGGTCGAGATCGCTCATCGGTCTCGGTTCTCAGTTGATTGCATTCGGCGCCAGAGTGACGCCGCGGGACGATAGGCTCAAGCCCCGCCCACACGGCCAGGTCATGAGACAGGTGGACATCCCGGCGCGGGCGGGTTTCACTGGGGCCCCGCCAAGAGGCACTATCACGGCGACCGAGATGTCCGAGACCGCTGCACAAGATAACGGCGAGCCCAAGATCAGGTGCCAGGGCCTGTGGAAGGTGTTCGGGCGCAATCCCCAGCGTGTCCTGCGCGACCTCGATCCCGCGCTGTCGCGCAAGCAGGTGCAGGAACGCACCGGCCATGTCATCGCGGTCAAGGACGTGTCCTTCGAGGTGCGGCGGGGTGAGACATTCGTGGTCATGGGTCTCTCGGGCAGCGGCAAGTCCACCCTGGTGCGCTGCATCTCGCGGTTGGTCGAGCCGACCGCGGGGCAGATCGTCATCGACGGCGCCGACGTCACCGCGATGAGCGATCGCCAGCTGATCGATCTCAGGCGGCACAAGATGTCCATGGTGTTCCAGCACTTCGGTCTGCTGCCCCATCGCCGGGTCATCGACAACGTCGCCTATGGGCTGGAGGTCCAGGGCATGGCCAAGGCCGAGCGGCACAAGAAAGCGGAAGAAGTACTCGAGCTGGTGGGGTTGGCTGGCTGGGAGAACAACTATCCGCGCGAACTCTCGGGCGGCATGCAGCAGCGCGTCGGCCTCGCGCGCGCGCTCGCTGTCGATCCGGAGATCATGCTGTTCGACGAGCCGTTCAGCGCCCTCGACCCCTTGATCCGGCGCGAGATGCAGGACGAGTTGCTCCGGCTCCAAGATGTCGTGCGCAAGACCATGATCTTCATCACCCACGATTTCCTGGAAGCGATCAAGATGGGCGACCACATCGCGATCATGAAGGACGGAGAATTCGTGCAGGTCGGCACGCCCGAGGAAGTGGTCGCCCGCCCGGCCGATGACTACGTGCGGGCGTTCTCCGAAGACGTGCCGCGCCACAAAGTCCTGAACGCCAGCTCGATCATGAACCAAGACAACGTCACGGTGGCGCCGGGCGAGGAGGTTCGAGTCGCGCTTGAGCGAATGCGCGAGCGTGGCCGCGCGGCCGCCTTCGTGGTCGGGCCCGACGGCGAATATCTGGGTACCCTCGGCGCCGCCGACGCCGAGGCGGCGGAGAACGGCGCCAGCGTCGACGCGATCGCGGCGGCGGCGGCGGCGGTTTCGCCGGAAACCTTGGTCGAGGCACTGATCGAGCGTACCGCGCGTAGCGACGTGCCGCTGCCGGTGGTCGACGCGGCGCGCCATTTGATCGGCTCGGTCGATCGCACGGCGATTATGTTGGCGCTCGATGGTAAGAGTTAAACGTCATTCGGACGAGAAGGCTTGCAGAGCAAACGGGCCTCCGAAACGTCGAAGGCCCGTTTGTTGTGCGTCTTTGTGATAGAGTTTACATATTCGCTGGCAACCAAGTCCGCCAGACGTCCTCGTTCGCCGCCATCCATTTGCGGACCGCGGCTTCCAGATCCGTGCCGTCGATGTCGACATCCAGGATAATGCCTGCCTGTTGGGTATTGGAGAGGCTCTGGTTGACGAGCAGCTGATGCACGGCCGGATGCTTTTCCTTGAGCTCCGTGGACCCATAATTGAACGTCGGGTCGTCGGGCCAGTCGGTTGCCGGCCAGCCATCGTCGGTATGGGCGGGCAGGCCGACCTCCACCAACTCGTACTTGGCGTGGACCCAGTGTGGCTCCCAGGCGTAAACCAGAAGCGCCTCGCCGCGCGAATAGGCCGCGTCCAGTTCGGCCCAATGCGCCGTTTCGGAGCCGATCACGACCACGACGAAATCCACGCCGAGGCCTTTGGCCCGCTCCGCGTCCATGCATTCCCAGGCGGCCACGGGACAGGCCAGGAGCCGTCCTTTCGGCGCGGTTTCCAGGGTCTTGAAGACGTCGTGGTACTTGTTCAAGTCCGCATAGGTCTTGAGGTCCGGCGCCATCGGCTTGATGCCACGCGCGGCGTCACCCTCGATGACATAGCGCGGCACGTACCATCCGCTCGCTCCGACGACGCCCATGCGGCCGAACATCTCGACCTGGCCATCGCCGCCGTACTCCGTGAGGTATTTTTCCTTGGCGGGGTTGTAGGACGGCCAACCTTCGCAGGCGAAATCGATTTCCCCGGCGATAATCGCCTCCCAGACCTGGGAACCCGTGGGCAGGAAGACCCGCTTCACCTTGTAGTCCATCTCGTCTTCCAAGATGATTTGGATCAACTTGCAGGACACCAGGTTGCCGGTCCAGTCGCCCTCGTGAAGTTTCAAGAGCCCCTTGGCCGCATGACTGACCGTTGGCGCCACCGCCATCGCCACTACGAAAGCCGCAACCAGCGACCATTTTCCGATTCGATTGATTAAGCTCACAGCGATTCCCTCCCTTGATCGATACGCGGTTTTTTGCTGCTTTTTCGATACATGCCTTTGCTAGGTTGGGTTCAGTTTAGGGCATTTCCCGGCGATCGGCGATGAATATTTGGCTCGATATCCACGCCTATTATCCACCATCAAGCTATTGGACTCCGGAAGATATTCTTCGATTCTGGCTCCAGGCTTGGGTGAGGCGGTCCAGAATGATGGCCAGAAAGACGATGCTCAGACCGGCCTGAAGGCCCTTGCCCGTATTGACCCTGGCGAGCGCGTTGAACACTTCCTCGCCCAGGCCGCCGCCGCCGATCAGCGGCGTGATGATGCTCATGGCGAGCGCCATGCACAGCGCCTGATTGACGCCCATCATGATGGACGGCAGGGCCAAGGGCATGCGCACCTTCGTCAGAGTCTGCAGGAAGGTCGAGCCGAACGAACGCGCGGACTCGACCGTCTCGCCCGGGACCTCGCGGATGCCGAGATTGGTCAGCCGAACGAGCGGCGGAATCGCGTAGACGCAGGTCGCGATCACCGCGGAGACGACATTGCCGCCGAAGAACATGAGCACCGGCACCAGATAGACGAAAGGCGGCATGGTCTGCATGGCGTCGAGCACCGGCTTCATAATGGCCTCGAACACGTCGTTGCAGGCCATCGCAATGCCGAGCGGCACGCCAAACAGGAAGCACAGGAACACCGAGACCAGGATCGTCGCCAAGGTCAGCATCGAGGTTTCCCACAGGCCCACGGCACCGATGAAGATCAGCGCCGCCAGGGTCACCAAAGCCAGCCAGCGTCCGGCCGAGAGCCACATGATTCCGGTCACCAGCGCGATGGTGTACCACCAGGGCAGTGCGACCAGGAAATCCGCCAGGGGATCCAGAAGCCAGGAGAAGACCCCATAGCGAATCCAGGTCGTCACGGTGATGAAGGTCTCGTTGACCTTGAGCCAATCCAGAGCGGCATCGGCGGGCTCGCGTATGGAGAACCGCCAGGCGCGCGGGAAATCGCCGTAGCTCACCAGATAGCTGTCGATCAGATAGACGGCGAGCACCAGCGTGGCGCCGGCGGCGAAGAAAGCGTGCTTTCGGATGAACGCGCCGAGGCTCTCGGCGGCGCCGCGGGAGATTGGCCGGAGAACGGTGCCTACGATCGCGGCCAGACCTTGCGCGAACAGCCGGCTGGCGGCGCGGCAAAATTCGCAGGCCGCGCCGAGGGCACGTTCGAACGCCCGGGCCCAGGCGGCATCTTCGAGCCGACTCGGCAGCAGCCGGAAGGGGTCCCTATGATGCTCGGCCCCGCTTGCCCGTTCCGCGCTCAGGGCGTAGCTGATGCGGTCGAAGATGATCGCCATGAACACGATCGACAGGCCGCCTTCCAGGCTCCAGCCGATGTTGAGGTTGCGCAGCGCCTGCCAAACTTCGTAGCCGAGGCCGCCGGCACCGATGAAGGTCGCGATCACCACCATGCCAAGCGCCATCATGACGGTTTGGTTGATGCCCATCATGATGGACGGCAAGGCCAGCGGCAGCTTGACCTTGATCAGCAACTGTAGCGGCGTGGAGCCGTAGGACCGGGCGGCTTCGAGGGTTTCGGCAGGTACCTGGCGGATGCCCAGGTTGGTCAGCCGCACCGCCGGCGGCAGCGCGTAGATGACCGTCGCCAGGATCGCGGGCGGACCGCCGACACCGAAAAAGAAGATCGCCGGGATCAGATAGACGAAGCTGGGCATGGTCTGCATGGTGTCGAGGATCGGCCGGACGATCGCCTCGACCCGGTCGTTCTGCGAGGCGGCGATACCCAGCAGGACCCCGAAGGTGGCGGAGAGGGCGACCGACACTGCCATCAGGCTGAGCGTCGTCATGGCCGAATCCCACATCCCCGTGATGCCCCAGAACAGCATCGCGGCGATGCAGAACAACGATAACCGCAATCCGCCGCACCACAGCGACATCAGGGCGACCGCGAGGATCGACACCGGCCAGGGCATCAACAGCAGGAAGAGTTCGACCCGGTCCAGACCGTCGCCGACCGCCCCGGCAATCGCCCTGGTCAACCAGCGATAATTGTCCTTGAGCCACGCCTCGCCGTCATTGACCCATTCGGCGAAGGGAAAATTGTCGGCCACGGCGCCGGGGAAAGGGTAGGACCCGGCACCGAGGCCGGCGACCACGATGGAGATCAGCAGAACGACAATGACGGCCGCGAGCAGCGCCATGTCTCTGCGCTCGCGGATGAATTCGTTTAACCCAGGCGGTGTCGTGTCGGTCATGGCCACACGCGGCCTCTTTCTCCCAGCTTGTTAGATAGACCAGGCGCGCGGCCAAATCCATCAATACTGGTTGGCGGGCCGGCATTGAAACCATTTTACGATGCAAGATCGGCTCGCCAGCCCGACGGCGGCGCCCGGGCGCGGTGTTGTCATCCCGCCTGCAATTCATGGCAGCGTTTTCTATCCGGAAAAGCGCGACGACGGCACATTAACTATAATTATTAACTATATATATTAACATAATATGATTTTTCGATGCGAATAGAAACTAATCAGTGCTTTTTTGGCAGAATAAGTCGTTT
>PVMK01130068.1_pt1 | contig 54223 bp, 62 predicted proteins | sample 1853481 | NCBI WGS metagenome assembly PVMK01 (sample SAMN08533507, study PRJNA380276) | Marine sediment metagenome, whole genome shotgun sequencing project.
ATGCACAGTGTGTAAGTATTGCCAACAGCGAAGCTTGAGCATCAATTTCTACCCACGGGGCAGGAATATCACTAGCCTGGTCAATTACATTGATGAAATATTGGCAAGCAGCCTGATTATCTCCCTCATGGGTAGAAATTTTACCTTCTAAAATGTCCGCCCATAGGGTATATATCGACATGGATCGTTCTCGTGTCTTGGTACTAAGATTGCGTGTGAGATCTTTAACTTTTTCCCAATCATTTGTCTGCATATATACCAATGCTTGAGCAGATTGGATTAAGATGATGCCCAGTTGTGCATCTAAAAAATCATAGATTGTCTTTGCCTGATCCGTCAAAAGATGCCCTTGTTCATTTTCACCCAATAGGCAAAGTGTGAACCCCCAACGGAAGAGATCTTCAAATCCGATAATATGTCCTTGTGATGTTTCTGTACCCCTCTGATAAATGTCCCTCGCAGCTGAATAATCGTGCAAATTACTGTAAAGATTGCCTAACTGCACACACCCCATAGCCATGACATCATTATATTGATAGTCTTCACCTATCTGGATGGCTTTTCTAGCTTGTTTTGCCGCAGAACCAATATTGCCTAACCCCAAGCTGGCTTGCGAAGCGTAGCATTGGGAATAGCCTAATAAGCGCCATGCTTGTGTTTGCTCTCCTAACTCAATGCTTAACATGGCATATTTATGTGCTTGCATATAGTCGCCGCAGTAATATTGTGATAGCGTCATAGCAACATATGCTGGCAATAAAGTATGGGAGAGCGATTGATTAATTTTTTGAGCAGATTCAATAGCTAATTGAGCGTGAAATTTCATACCTTCCGGATAGCCTAAAATCATGTTGGCCACAGTCATTTGGGCGTGGGAGTAGCTCCGAGATCGAATTACTTGGGGGTCGATTGAACCTGCACTCAATTTTAGAGCAGATTCAAAGGCTGCTATCGATTCATGCACCTTGTTCAGCATGTAGAGGAAAACACCTTGATGGTTATAAGCCTCAACAAGCCTGGCAATATTATCACTTTGGCGAAGATAGGATATTGCCAGAGTAGCATGTTCGAGACCTTTCTCATGATCGTCAACTGTAAAATCAGCCTCGCTGAGAATATCATATGCCGTGCCGATTAAGGATGCGCTATCGCGTTGTTCCCCTAGTCTAAGAACTTCGTTACTGAGGTCTCGCAGATCTTCCGTATCATTTAAGTTATAAACCATTTGTGTCCAGTGATGATACAGATGGAATATTTCATCGCCTGTGACATCAAACGCCATATCCCTGAGTAAGCTTTGCGCCCGTTTGAAAGCCTGAAAAGCGGCTTCGATAGAAAACAATTCACGTGCATCTAAACCAGCCTTTGTCCAATATCTGAAAGCTGCATGGTGTTTGCCCGACGCCTCATAGTGTGAAGCTAAAATGGATGCTGGCGCAGGTATGACAGTTTTCTCTAGCGCTTGAGCTACGCGTGCATGCAGTAATTGGGTGCGAGCTGGTGTGATGCTTTGGTTCAAGGACTCACGGATTTGGTCGTGGATAAAGCTGTATCGTACTTCCCTGTTAAGCCCGTGTACAGGTTGAATGAAGGAAAGATTTCCCAATAATTCTAGGGCGTTGGCAACATCTTCACTGCTTTGTTCTGTAACCGCTTCTATTATTTGATGACTGAATTCGGCGCCGATGATGGCCGCTGCCTCAATAACTTTCTTTATTTCACTTGGAAGTTTCTTGACGCGTATATTGATTAAGTCGCTGATGCTTTTTGCTAAAGGGATTTCGCCATCTTTCGATAGATCGGGCTTGTGCGAAGTTTCCATAAGTGCGCGTAGTGTCTCTAATACAAAATAGGGATTGCCCCCAGTGTCTCGAGTTAACCTATGGATGAAATTTTCATCAGGTGTGGCTTGCAAGATAACACATGCCAGATCATGGACTTCATCGCTATTTAGGTGAGGTAAGTTGATGATCGTGCCGTCCTTGGACTGCTGAACAGCTTCCAGGAACTCATTAAAATACGCATGAATAATCTCATCTCGCGCAATAACTGCCAATGAAGAATTGCTGTTGAAAGGTTGTCGGGGGAGCAGATAGGCAATTAACGATAATGTGGACTCATCCGCCCACTGCGCATCATCAAGCACTAAAAATAGTTGGCTCTTGGTACTAAGCAGCAAGAAAGCTTGACGAATCGCTTCCTGTATTAAACCTTGTGCCGGTTCAGGTAATATCGGAACTTCTGCGGTTATTATCTCAGGTCGAAATTCTTTGATTTCAGGTAGTAAGTATGCTAAATAACCTGCCCAAGATGCGGGTAGGGCCTGCCATTCTTGAGCGGTAAGGTGACGACGAAAAATCTCACAGATAGGATTGAAGGGCAAGGTTGATTCTAAAGGGCGGCACACCGCAACTAACAACCGCGAAACGGGCAGCAGTTCTTGGGTAAGTTTTTTGATCAGTCGTGTTTTTCCCAGCCCCGATTCTCCCAGAATAAAAACCCCCTGATTTTTTTCCAAGACCCGGTGGATTTCTACCAACTCTTGTTTGCGCCCTACAAAAGGAGTCTCTACCGATGGATGAATCGTCCATTTGGGTGATGTGGGCGCGGTTCTTTCCTGCTGCTGTCGCCTTAGTTGTGAATATAGAAAAGTGATTTTTTTGGGTGGATTTGTATTTAATTCCGATTGATAAATATTCTTTATGTGCTCAAAATATTTTCGAGCTGGGTTAACCTGTTTTGTTTCAATAAGGTAACGTAGCACACAATAATGGGCCTCATCATGGGTATTATCAGTATCCAGTATCATTCGGGCATAGTCTAAGGCACCATCAATATTATTAGCGAGATAGGCATGCTGAGAAAGGCGCAGCAAAATGTTTTCACGACGTTGCTCCAGGCGTAAGGATGTGCTGCTAAGCCAATTGTCCAAGAGCAAGTTGTCTGGCAGACGGGTACCGGCCAAAAATTGAGAGCCATGCCAGCATTCGATTGCAGCCGCTAAGGTTTGATACGTGTGTTCAGGGAGTAGTTCCGTTTTTGGGAATTGCCAGGGGATTTGTCCCGCTCTGTCTACGAGAAGATCAAACGCTAGTAAGTCAATTTCGACTTTATTGAAGTCTAGACTGACATTACGATTATCCGCGATAAGTAGGTTGGGATCAGGGAGATCTTTGCGCAAACGGCTGAGATTTTCTCGTAAACGCTGGCGGGCTTGCTGATCTGGTATTTCAGTCCAGAAAATGGGATATAAATTTTCTCTTCCAACCAAGTTGCCCTGAGATGCCAGGTAAAATAGAAGAGCGCGTGGAATACGACGTTGGATAGCGATGATCTCGTTTTTCCAAATAACTCTAGGTGGACCAAGCAAATGAATATAGAGTTTTGTCATTTTATCAAGCACGCTATACGAATGCCGCTCACTCTGTCCCATTACATATTGCAACACTTGTCGAAGGTTGGTGAGAGTGTTGCTATATGGTCGAAGCAGCCACGATCAAGATTCCTCATTTTTAGACAGATGCTAACGTTATGGTGCCATCTGCATGGATCTGCAATTCCCTCACCCATACTATTTTGATGTTTCCGAGCGGGAATACGCGCTTTCAAGCAGTTCTTGCGCAGATTGTAAAGTTGTCTCGCTTACTTCACCAAGCATTTGCGCTAATTCCAGCAGACGCGAATTCCCCGTGACCAATTCGGTCTGCGTTGTTGTGCGGCCATCGGACACTCTTTTCTGAACCCGGAAGTGTTGATGTCCAAAAGCAGCCAATTGTGGTAAGTGGGTTATGACAAGAACTTGATGTTCCTGAGCTAATTGCCATAACTTTTGTCCAATGATTGCCCCAACACGCCCACCAATACCCTGATCGATCTCGTCAAAGATCAAAGTCGGGATTTGATCAGCCTGAGCTAACACATTTTTAAGTGCTAACATTAAACGCGATGTTTCGCCCCCCGATGCTATTTTTACAAGTGGCTTGAATCCTTCCCCTGGATTACTTTCAATGAGAAATTCTATTTGCTCAATACCGTCCATGTTGAAAGCGACACGTTCGCCGTTTGGGAGGGGTATACCGTTGGGTTCTGGTTTGTATTGAAAATCAACTTGAAAGCGTGCCCCGGACATTCGTAAGTCGTTTAATTCACTATCAATCCGTTTTTCTAAAAGTTTGGCTGCGGCATGGCGCTTCTTGGATAAACGCAGGGCATATTTTCCCAGTGTGAAAATTAAATTTTCTGTTTGGTTCTCTAATTCGGCAATGCGCTCACTGGCGAGGGTGATCGCATCTAAACCTTGCACAGCTCTTTCAGCGAAGGCTAGAATTTCTTCAAGTGTGCTGCCATATTTTCGTTTTAACCCGCTGATCAGTTCCAGTCGTTCTTCAATCTCATCTAATCGCAGTGCGTTGAATTCAACATTTTCTAAATAAAGGCGAAGATCATGACTTAGTTCAGAAATCTCATCAAAAATGTTGGTAGCTTGCTCGTTGAGCGCGGATTGAGATTCGTCCAATGATGCTAATTTTTGCAGCGCGGCAACAACGCCTCCTAACTGCTCGCTGATGGATGTGTTTTCATGCGTGCTTTCTTCGAGAGTTAGCAGCGCCATTTGTCCCAGAGAGGATAATTTCTCGGCATTAGCCAGACGGTTGCGCTCATTGGTAAGATCTTTTTCTTCTCCTGGACGTAGTTTTGCCGCTTCTATTTCCGCAGCTTGATAAGTTAATAAATCTATCCGTTGTGCTGTTTCTTGCTCGCGTTTACGCAGTGATTTTAGCTCACGTTGGTCCGCGCTCCACTGCCGGTAGCTGGTCTTGTACTGATCTGAGGATTCTTTGATGTCTGTATAGCGATCTAAAAGGCGCAAATGTTGGTGTACATTGAGCAGTGAAAGGTGTTCAGATTGCCCGTGTAAATCAACAAGATGCTGCCCAATGGCTCGCAGCACACTTACGTTAACAATTCGCCCGTTGACGCGGGCTATATTACGGCTGTCTCTGCGAATTTCGCGCCCAAGCACAACGGATTTGGGGTCATCGAGTAGCTCCTCTTGTGCGAGGATTGTGTGCACAGGTTGACTGACCGCAGGTGGGATTGTGAAAGTTGCTTCAACAAGCGCATATTCAACCCCGCTGCGCACAAAAGTACTGTCGGCGCGGCTTCCTAAAAGGGTATCAAGTGCATCCAAAATAATCGATTTTCCGGCACCAGTTTCACCTGTAAAAGTAATTAACCCCGCTTCAAAATTCAGCGTTAGTTGATCGATGATAGCAAAGTTTTTTATCCGAAGTTCAGTTAGCATAATACTCTAGAACATGTTTATAAATATAGACCTTTGACCCGGTAGTAGGCTACTGGTGTAGCGATGCCTAAGTAAACGCCGAGCAAGATGATATCAATAAGTGAGCGGATGCCTACCGACGGTACTTGAGAAAAAAGCGCCAGTAATAGAATCAGCTTCCAGACCAATAGAGGCAAACTGCCTCCGATTATTGCTATGGCTGTCGTAAGAAAAAGGTGTTTTGATCGCCGCTTACCTGTTGCGAAACGAACTGCTTCAGCTATGCCGGTGCCTATGGCGGCGCGATAAGAATTAGGAAGAACCCTAATCTAGTAGCAATTAACGCACCAAAATAGGATAGTAATCCCGCCACAATAATAGCGGAAATATAATCATACCATTGAGCAGTGTCGAAAGATTTTTGATGTGCGCGAATACATGTTTTGCAGCGGTATCCCGTGGGAGTGTGTATTGCACATTTGCTGCAAATGAGTTGCTCACAGCGATTACATCGTAGCGAAGTTTCTTTTTGAGGATGGTTATAGCAATAGTTTAATGTCGTTGTCATGGCTGTTGTTTGATGGCAGGATTATTGTACATGTGTGGTGTTAGATTGCGATAAAAATATCCCGGGTCTTGTGTGCGCACGAATTGTACGGTGTGCTCACTGGCATGAATATTTATGCGGTCTCCGGCAGTGATATTGACAGGGTCTTGCCCGTCAATACTGAGTATCGGTTGTTGTCCGCTGCGCGTTGTAATGGAAACTGTGGCTCCTTCGGACAGTACAATCGCACGGTCAACCGAAAGATGGGGAGAAATGGGTATTAATAGAATATTGCGTAGTTCTGGAGGCAAAATAGGTCCTCCTGCGGCTAGTGCATAGGCCGTAGAACCAGTTGGAGTTGCAGCGATCAAACCATCAGCGACATAGGTTGTGAGGAAACGCCCATCTACATGAGTGTCAATATGAATTGGGCGCACAATCATGCCACGGCTGACGACAATTTCATTTAGAGCTTGCCATTCGCCAATGATTTGATCCGCACGCCATTGCTCGGCCTTGAGCATCATGCGATTTTCGAGCCAGTAATCGCCAGTTAACACTTTATGCAGCGTTTCTCTCCACTGGTCTTGTTTTACCTCCATTAGAAATCCAAATTTCCCCAGATTAATTCCTAATATGGGCACATTAAGAGGCGCACAAAGGTGTCCGGCACGCAGCATGGTACCATCTCCGCCAAGCACGATTAATAAATCAATCTCTTGGTTTTCTATGCGTTCGCGTAAGCGCTCGTCGTGGAGCAGGCCATGTTCTGTTTCAATCCCCCTGGCTTGTAGAAAAGTGGCAATTAGTGCAACTTCCTCCGGCACTTGTTTTACAAAAGGATGGGCTGCTATCGCAATGCGAGAGAATGAAAGTTTTGGTTTAGTCATCGGATTTTATTATCGTGGCAAGTTGAAGCATATTGAACATTTTTATTACAGACGTTGGTCACAAAAAGAACGGTATCCACACCGTTGACATCGTTGCGCAGACTGATGTGATCGAATGATTTTCCTGAGATGCCCTTTGGTGCGCATTTCGCCAATGAGCGCAATTAATGATGCTTCTAGTTCATTTGTGTATTCTATACGATATGTACGGTTTTTATAATGCAAAATACCGTATGGGGGGCGCACATTATACTTGCTATGCACTAAATAACAATAGGCAGCCAATTGAAAGATATGCGAATCATAGGGTGATTGATAAACACGCGCGGTCTTAACTTCAACTGGGATAATATTGTTGCCTTGACGAATCAGATAATCAGGTCGCCCGGTCAGGTCTAATTTTTTATCGTAGAGTGGTTTTTCCGAAGGTCCCCAATCGCTGGTATCGGAATAGATCACTTTGTAACCTGGTAAACCAGATGCCTGATGTTGGCGATTAGCTTGCCACAGCAAGATGAAGCCTAAAATAAAGAGAATACCGATGATTGTATACATCAGTTGCTCATTCCGGATAAGGCGTTACAGTGTTTCCCGTTGATATAGGAGCATGAATATTGGGTCAGATGTGGCAGCATTTTTTAAAGAATTTGCATGGTTGTGTATACAGTTGTGATGATTAAGGCTGCCAACAACAATGCATAGGCTACCATTCTTAATATACCGCTGGTAAGAACTTCTCGCCCATGTTGACGATGCAGTTCTCGGCCAGCAGCCAGGTCGGCTAAGTTTTCTGATGTGATGCCTTGCTGACGGTACCACCAAGCGCGTTGACAAAATAAATAGCTACCAATATCTGATGCACGGATTTTTCGCATAAAGATTTGATCAATTTCGGATTAGATTTAAAATATTTCCCAATAGTAGCAACCTCCCGTGAGCTAGCGACTAACGAACTCAGAACCTTGCAAAACATGACCCGAGAGTTATTCACAAAATAAATAGTTCGATATTTATTTTGTCTTAACTATATAATCTTCAAATGCTTGCAATTTTTTCTCAAGTTGTTCCTGACGCAAACTTAGTGTGAGGTCGCCGCGTGTGCGCTCAGTGATGCTGCGAACAATGTCGGTTTGGCGGCGTAACCCACTTGTGATCGCGTTGGGATAATCCATCGTAACCAACACAGCGTAAATATCATCCATATCTTCTAAGATTCGCTCGGCTTCTTCAGAGCGGTCTCGTCTCAGCATGTCGAGGCAGCGACGCCTTAACTCGCCCGATGTTTCGGCTAGTCCTTTAATATAGGGTACCGCCCCAATATTGAGTTCTTCCGGTGTAGGGATCGTGTCACCGTTGATTAGTGCATATGTTAAATGTGCCTCTGCATATTCTTTAAGAGCATCCTGCGTATAACCAGCGTAGTAAAAATCTGGGTGATCAACAGCATTCTTTGTCAAGGTTAGTGCTAAATCAGCTGCGTCCTTAAGATATTTTAACGCTAAATCTTGATCTTCTCGGTGAACGGCGCGTATAGCGTTGGCACAATAACGAATCAGCAGCCTAGTTTGCTCAAGTGCCTGATCGCGTGCTTTTGTACGTGTTTCAAAAGAATGGTGAATATTCTCGGCGATGGTGTCAAGGAGATCCATAGTTTACTTCTTAGCAGGCTTGAAGAGATTCTCAGCCAGGGTCGTGCCCCCGGGTATTTTTATTTCCCCAAACTTTGATTCATATTTTGACAAGTTTTCGCCTAAAGCGCGGTGAAAAAGTTTTGCGCTCAAAGGGCTCATGAGTACCCGTGTCTGAACTTTTGGAGGCATAGTGCTAGGAACCATGAGCGCGAAATCGAAAACCAGTTCGGATGGCGAGTGTGAGATACGGGCCAAATTGACATAAACTGGGTTCAGATCTTCGGGAATTTTTAACGTGATGGTTGTTTGCTCGGGCTTAACGGGGGATTTACCCATAATCGTGCTCCTCAGGTTCAAACCTTATAAATGGGTGCTGATGGGTTTTCTGCCATCTCAGATTAATGGCAAGTCAGATTCTCTAGCATTTTACCTGATCTTTAAAAGGGAATGTCGTCATCTGCGGCGAAATTGTCAGCAGGGGCGCTGGTCTGGGTAGATTCGTCTTCCACGCGGGTAGAAAGAAACTTGACCGTTTGAGCAGTAATTTCAAATGATGAACCGGGCGTGCCATCTTGCCTAGTCCAAATGCGCGGCCCGCCTGATTGTGGATCAGCATTAAGGCGACCTTCTATTAAAACTTTACTGCCACGCTTAAGATATTGGTTACAAGTTTCTGCTAATCGTCCCCAAGCAGAAACGCGGAACCATGTTGTTTCGTCAACTTGTTGTCCTTCTCCAGTTGTATAACGTCGGTTTGTGGCTACCGAGAAATTGGTCACTCCTTGCCCGCTGGGCAAGTAGCGCATTTCGGGATCGCCCCCTAAATTGCCGGCGATGATGATTTTTTGGTACATGGTATTCTCCTTTGATCTTGGTGAGTTGCTAATAAAAAAGAGCTTGTTTGGGCGGGATGGAATTAAACTCACCGAGCTGATTTCAGAATAATTGTACACGAAATCTTGAAGAAGTGGATATTCCGTTTATCTCATTTTTTTTCCGCACGCCAGGCTTTTGCTCGTGCAAATAAATCTTGCAGCGGATGCAACTGCTCCATGAGCATTGCCATGTTTTGTGTTTGGATGCCGGGATATTGAACCACGCGGTTGCCAGCAGCAATTATTTTTCCTCGGCGTCGGAATTCTCCTCGGGTAATATACCCCATAAAAATTACCCTCATCCCATAAACCCAGATATTCTCCCATTCGGTAGCCTCAATGAGGTATGTGTTATTCAGTGTTGAGCTATGGATCCCAACAGTATTGTCGGGGATATCCGCTGTATTTAGACAATGCAGCGTATAGAAATTTTGTTGTATTGTTGCCCGTTGTTGAGGTAGCATTAATATTTGTTCATGTTGTTGTATTTGGTTTTGCCCATGCCCTTCCAACCGAATCATAATAGCATCAGTCGCGATACATTTAAGCGTAATTTTCCCCAGCGAACCCCAATGGCGGGGACGTGCCCAAGCATTTGGTAGCGCGTGGATCAAATGGATAGGTTGATCGGCCTTGCGAGCTTTTTGTATGGCCTGTTGATTGGGCGTCACTAGCGCGGTTAGAAAAGCAAAAATATATATGTCGCCATCATAAAGCTGCGATGATTTCATTTCATCCACGGGAACCAGTGCCTCAGCTTGCAGCAGTTTTGCACGGTCCTTGTTAATCGCTTGAATACGCTTTTTGTCGATTATTAAAAAACTTTTGATGTCACAGCGCCTGCCACCGATACCTATATCGTTGCGATCAGGATTGCTGAATGGCATAGTGCCTAAATTATTGTGCGGTACATTTTTCGCGTTGAGATAGCGGCGGAATGCTAATTCTACGGCTGCGCTGGCAACGATTCGGTGCATGTGATGGGTTGGGGAGCTTTCCTCGCGGTAATTAGTAAAGCTTATGGATTGATGGGCAAATGCAATCCCTGCCTGAGTCAGATCAGGTGTAAACGGATAAGAGATAAAGTCTTCGGTTGTAATCATAAAAGCACCCCTAAAATATATTGTAGATTTTATACTTATTATACTAATCTCCCTAATGAGCGCTCTGAGTCTTTAATCATTTCGAAATTGCAGGCAATAATGGTGAAAAGTATTACTCACCCAGGCGTTTCCCATCCCATATGGGAAGATCGGAATATTATCTTGACACCAAATCCGTTCATCTTTAAGTGTATAAATTTTTCCTAATTGTTTTCCTAAATCCCAGGCCAAAGGGTAAATTGCACCGCTCTTTTTTACATTTTTGACAATGATCGTCAGGTAAGCGCGTGTCTTAAGAAATGGCTGTAATGCCGCATAGATAGCTATAAGTTTCTCCAAAAAAGCGTCATAATCGGCGATATTCCCTAAATCGTTGGGATTATTAGAATAATAAACATCTAAATTATCATCTTCGCGGCGATCACCCTGGGTTTTTGCTCCTTTGGAGCGTAGCATATCCCAATAAGGAGGTGAGGTGATCACATAGTCGATAATCGGGACGTTATTTTTCTTTAAAATGCTGGTGATGTTACATGAATCTCCAGTAAAGATTTTAGCCGTGAGCGAGGCTTTTCCTATCTCTAAAATGGCAAGTTCTTGTCGAATGCTTTCTTTCGTAATGTTTGCGTATTTTGGGTTGAGTTCAATACCATAACTGTGCCTTCCAGCGCGCAACGCTGCCACAAGTGTGCTGCCGGTACCGGCCATGGGATCAAACACAACTTGCTCTTTTTTTGTAAAGAATGCTATGAATTCTTGCACCAAAGTTTCAGGATACTTGGCAGGATGTTGCAGCACACCTTTGCGGCGGGGAGGGGGATTATGCACAAACCACGATTTTTGGAACTTGAGCCAATCCTTAGTGGAAAGATCGTTGAGGCGATTGCGGTATTTTCGTTTACTCATGGACGCTTATTTATACTTATGGATTAATATTGTAAATGACGAAATCGGAGAAGTTGACCGTAACAGCTGTTTCTCCGCTTGAGCGCACAAAGACGCCGATAGCACCGCTGGTCAGCATCGGATCACGGATTGCAAATTGAAATTGATCGTTGACAAAAAAGCGCATATCTTCGCCCATCATCCACACACCCAAGCGGGAGCTGCTTGGGGCTGCGGAAGGTACAGAAGCGCTGGGCAGCCAACCCTGTGGCGATGAGGCTGTGCCGCTGACAATCCGGTCTAACCTAAGCTGTCCATTACATGAGAGCGCAAATCGATAAAAACTCGATGCAGAATTGAAGCGCAATAGTAATCCGTATTGATCTTCTGAACTGCATAAACTTGGGCTAGCAGTAATTTCAATATAAAAATTTTCAAAATGCGGCTCAGTGCGCACACTATAAAGATATCCTTTAGGTTGAGAAAGGGTCAGAGAAAGTTCGTGGTCGCCTAACCCAACCATGCTGGTTGTAGTTTGGCTAATAAGCCAAGAAGTGGCGTCGGTGAAATGATCTTCCAATACTATGGAACCAATCCCAGGGCGTAGTTCTGGGGTTGGGGAGGGTACCAAAGTGGGGGAAATTGCTGTTGCTGTTGCTGTTGGGGGAAACCAAATCACAGTTGAGGTTGGCGTAGTGGTGATCGTTTGTGTTGGTGTTGAAATAGGCGTTGCCGGTGTTATGGGCACGCAAGCGCTCAAAATCAGCAATCCCAAATTTAGAAAAAGAAATATTTTCATTAGAAACTGATCTTTGTCCCTTGCTAAGCAGCCAATCGCCTATTGGCAGGCCTCAATAGGGTGTTGTACAATAATCATGATTCATTCTAGCACAAATTTGGTAACTATAGTTTTTCGCTGTTTAAGAATTGGCGTTTGTCGCGGAGATTCCCAAAGAGCCGTGATTTTAATAGTTCCTAAAAGGAGTAAGTAATGCGTAAAAAGGTGATTTTGATAACTGGTGCGTCAGGGGAGATGGGTCATGCGCTGATAGAAAGATTGGGAAGCAATGGTGATATTCCTTTACTCACGATGGATTTAACGCCCCTACCTGAAGGAGCTCGAGGATTGTCAACTCACATCCAGGGCGATATTCTCGACCACAAGTTGTTAGAGCGTCTGGTTAGTGAATATGAATTTGAGGTTATTTATCACTTAGCCGCTTTACTCTCTACCCGAGGAGAATTTTCCCCTGGTATGACCCATGAAGTCAATGTTAATGGTACTATGCAGCTTTTACGTTTGGCTGCTGAGCAATCAGAATGGCGACAGAAACCGGTACAGTTTATTTTCCCGAGTTCGATAGCCGTTTATGGCATGCCTGATCTTGAAACCAAATCGAAATATGCACGTGTGCGTGAATGGGAGTGGAATTATCCGCGTACCATGTACGGCGCCAATAAACTTTACTGTGAGATGCTGGGAAAATATTTTAGTGAGTACTATATGCAGTTAGCAGTCGAACAACCTATTAAACTTGATTTTAGATCTGTTCGTTATCCTGGGTTAATTAGCGCCTTTACTGCTCCCAGTGGCGGTACGAGTGACTATGGTCCAGAGATGCTGCATGCAGCGGCCAAGGGCGAACCCTATGCCTGTTTCGTGCGTCCCGATGTGCGTATCCCCTTCATGGCGATGCCCGACGCGGTCAAAGCATTGATTGATTTAGCAGCCGCACCTGCCGAGAATTTGAATCAGCGCGTCTATAATGTCACCAGTTTCAGCCTATCGGCACAGGAATTCAAGAATTGGGTGATAAAATTCTTCCCTGATGCACAGATAAGTTACGATCCAGATATTAAACGCCAGACCATTGTAGATAGCTGGGCAGCTGAGATGGATGACAGCGCTGCCGCCCAAGATTGGAACTGGAAGCCAGATTATGATGTTCAGCGCGCTTTTAAAGAATATCTTGTTCCCAATATCCGGAAGCGTTACCAAAAATAAAAAGAGCACTTAGCACCTTGCCTTTTATCATGTAAATGACTCTTTGGGAACAGGTTGAGTAGGCCACAGCCCCCACAGATTTCCCTTGCAAGGGAAATCTCCAGAGGCATAATAAGATCAAGTGGAGTTGAAATGACCGAGAAATTAAAAGTTGGCTATATTGGATTAGGTCTGATGGGTAAGCCCATGGCGCAAAACCTGCTCAAGGCTGGGTACCCACTTGTTGTGCACAATCGCAGCCGTGAAGCGGTTAAAGCATTGGTCTCTGCAGGCGCGCAAGCAGCTTTCTCGCCCGCCGAAGTTGCCGCCCAGGTGGACGTTGTTTTCACCAACCTGCCCGATTCTCCTGATGTTGAGTACGTTGCTTTTGGTCCCAATGGTGTGCTGGCCGGCGCGCATGCAGGCTTAATTTTTGTGGATAATTCCACCATTAAACCGGCCACAGCGCGACTTATCGCTGAAAGGTTTGCCGATGAAGGGGTGTTGGCGTTGGATGCCCCTGTCAGTGGCGGCGATATTGGCGCAAAAAATGGCACCTTAGCGATTATGGTAGGTGGCCCCGCGGCTGCATTGAATACAGTGATGCCGCTATTTGAAGTTATTGGCAAGACAATCACTCACGTTGGAGATAGCGGTGCAGGCCAAATTGCAAAAGCAGCCAATCAAATCATGGTGGCCGCACAAATGGTTGCCATGGGTGAGTTGATGATCTTGTCCAAAAAAGCTGGCGCCGACCCCGAAAAAATTGTTCAAGCGATTCAAGGTGGGGCGGCCCAATGCTGGAGTTTAGATGTTAAGCCAGCCCGCCTTTTTGCGGGTAACCGGGAGCCAGGTTTCAAAGCTTATATGCAGGCAAAAGATTTGAGCATTGTCATGGATACAGCTCGTGAGTACGGTGTTCCATTGCTCGCAGCTGGATTGCATACTCAGCTTTTTGATGCCATGGTGCAAATGGGTATGGCAGAGTTAGATAACTCTGCCGTAATCGGCGTTGTCGAGAGTTTAGCGCATATTTCTCTTCTGGATGCACCTGAATAATTGCAGGTCATCTTAACATAAAAATATGATCCGTTTTCCGCCTTGCGATGGTGTTATCATCTTCGCAAGGCTTTTTTTCAGATGGCATAAATCATCTCAATAATCTGGGGAACTTGAGCAAAGTACTGAAAATCTCCTGGATTGCTGGTTGAAAAAAGCATGATTACAAGGTGTGCATCAATATTTTGGTGTAAGTTTATATAATCCATAAAGATTAGCTTCTAATCTTTTTTACAAAAAACGGTGAGATGATGAATAAATTATTCAATAAGACTTCACAATTTAACTGGCGTACCGCCCGCGACTACTTGGTTATTTTTATTGGTGCGCTGATACAAGCCTTGGCATTGCGAATTTTCCTTGTGCCATCTCAATTAGCCAGTGGTGGTATTAGTGGGTTGGCTCAACTTGCTAATCACTATACTAATTGGCCGATTGGTTTGATGGTCTTGGTGGGTAACTTGCCGTTATTTATATTAGGCTGGCGATATTTGGGTGGCGCGCGCTTTGCCTATCGTACAGCTTTTGCCGTGATCGTTTTTTCCGTAATGGTCGATTCCCCCCTGCCTTTTTTGCCGTCCCAAGGCATAACGGATGATTTGGTGCTCAACGCACTTTACGGAGGTGTTATTAGTGGATTTGGATTTGGCTTGGTTTATCGTGGTCGAGGCACTAGTGGCGGTTCGGATATTTTAGGCAGAATTCTCAACCATCGGCGCGGCATCCCTATTTCGCAAAGTTACTTATTTACCGATGCGATAATTATCTTGCTTGCTGGTTTATCCTTTAGCTGGGAAAATGCTCTCTATGCCCTGGTCATGCTTTATGTCAGTGGTCTCGCGGCTGAGACCGTCAGCGAGGGCGTCAAAGTTGTGCGGACGGCTTTGATTGTTACCGCACATCCCAAGGTTGTTAGGCATGAAATTCTAAATCGCTTGGGGCGTGGCGTTACCATCCTCTCTGGACTCGGTGGGTATACCGACCAGGCGCGTCCGGTTTTATATTGTGTGCTTACTCGTTCTGAAGTCTCACGCCTCAAAGCTTTGGTGAGAAAAGCAGATGAAAATGCTTTTATGGTTATTGGTCATGCCAATCAGGCCTTGGGAGAGGGATTTGAGCCTTTGGTTGACTGATGACTGCAATTGGATTTCTAGCAATTCCCGAAATTGACAAAATAAATGCAGTCACAGTTCACTCATCCGGTATTTTGTCCTCGCTGATGCCCAGAAATCTATGGATTTTGCAACTTGTGGTGTCTGGGTGCGTAGGTTGTTGGTAGACCTAAAAAAATTGCAGGAGCGTTATGGCGACCGACAGTGAAAAGACCTGGCTTGCCCAGGCTTTAGATGGCGACGATATAGCTTTCGCCCATCTCGTAGAAACATATCAAAGGCCTGTTTTTAGCGTATGTTTTCGCATGTTGGGCAATTCGCGTGACGCCGAAGATGCTGCTCAGGAATCTTTTTTGCGAGCCTATAAAAATCTTTATCGATACGACCCTGATCGATCCTTTGCAACTTGGCTTTTGTCGATAGCTTCGCACTATTGTATCGATCAATTGCGTAAACGACGTTTGACTACTTTCTCAATTGACGATGACGATAACTGGTGGCAGCCGCCAGACCCAGGTCCATCTCCTGAAGGTCTCATGGCCAGAACTGAAAAACATGCCCAAATTACCATGTTGCTCGATACATTAAAATCCCAAGACCGCGCAGCAGTTGTTTTACATTATTGGCACGACTATTCTTATGATGAAATCGCCGAAACGCTCGAATTAAGTGTGTCCGCTGTCAAAAGTCGCCTCTACCGAGCTAGGCGCACACTTGCCGAACGTTGGCAAGAGGTAGAACATAAAGAGCAAATCCTAGAATCCCAAAACGCGGAGAGAATGTCTTATGAAACACAAGCCTTTTGAAACCTGGATTCTGTTGCATGAACCCTTGTTGCCAGATCAGGTTCAAGCCCTGGATGAGCACCTGGTGGATTGCCAGCACTGCAGTCAACTTAAACAAGCCCTGATGAGTGCTGAAATACTTTTTCAAACTGCATTCAACGCACAGCCAGCACCAGGATTTAGCCAAAGATGGCAAGCACGCCTTGAAGAAAATCGCCAAGAAGAGATGTCTCGGCGGCATCGTTGGCATTCGTGGATGGCTTTAATCGTTATGGGTAACACGGTTGCCTTTTGGACAGTCATGTTGAGCCAGCAGTTATTGGCCACCTTTAATTCCCCGACTGAATTTTTCTTGGAGTGGGTCTTCCGCTTTACCTCGCTATACTCTAGTCTTACTGTAGCTGGACACATACTCTCAACATTAATCGATACCTTGCCAGGTTTGATACCACCTGCAGGCTGGGCAGCAATTTTATCCTTGATCGGAGTTGGTGGTTTGCTGGTTATGGTATCGATGGCAAAATTTTCACAACTTTCACGGAGGATATAACTGATGAGTGCAATAATGAAAAAATCGAACATTCTAATACTTATCGTAATGGTTGCTGCGTTGCTTTGGCCGGTAACAGTATCAGCTAAAGGTCTTTTTGACGATAAAGTTATCTTTGGCGGCACATTTACTCTGCATGCCGAAGAAACACTTAATGGTAATCTACTTGTCTTTGGTGGCACGATTACCCTCGAAGCAGATAGCACGGTCAACGGAGATGTTGTCCTTTTAGGAGGAACAGTCACGGCCAATGGCATAGTCAATGGTGACTTGATTGGAATTGGTGGCTCGGTATCACTGGGTGAGGCTGCGCGCATATCCGGCGATTTAGTTACCGTTGGTGCAACACTAGATCGAAATGAACACGCTCTAATTTCTGGGCAATTGCTGCGAGAATTTCCTGAGCCGTTTCAGTTTTCTGTACCTTCTGAGATGAATTTCTCTGACGGTATTTTTCGCAGTCGTGTTTCCAGTGTGACCGATCCTTTGCTTGCGGGTGTGTGGTTCTTTTTTCGTATTTTCATTTGGGCAGCAATGGCCGTATTGCTGGTGCTATTTTTCTCGTCAGAAACCAATCGCGTCGCACGGGCCGCGTTTGCGCAGCCCGTGATAACAGGTGGTGCTGGCTTGTTGATGCTAATGCTGTTTCCATTCGCTATGCTGGCCTTGATAATAACAATCCTGGGTATTCCCGTGGCCTTCATCGCACTGATTTTACTGGGTGTAGCTTGGCTGGTTGGTTGGGTTGCTCTTGGCTTAGAAGTTGGTCGCCGTATTGCTAAGATGTTCAACCAAACTTGGGCACCCGCTGTATCCGCTGGTGTTGGTACCATCGTACTATATTTTGTGTTGGGCGGATTTAGCCTGCTGATCCCTTGTGTGGGGTGGTTGCCCAGGGCGATGGTTGGCATCTGGGGTTTGGGCGCTGCCCTGGTGACTTATTTCGGCACCCGAGAATACCCCCAAGATGTGCATGTGGTTGATGCCCCTGATCTATTGCATGTTGAAACCGTAGATGCCCCTGAAGCGGGTGGGGAGCACGATTCCTTGCCCGATGATGGTCTTGCCTCCGAAGCTGAAAACGAATAAGCTCCATTTACATAAACATTTATTTGAGCAACGAGAAAACTGGGAACACTTTCAAGGTTCCCAGTTTTCTCATTGTCGATTATACTTATACCGACTAGTCGGTATGATTAAAGAGTTTTCAGGAGCACATCTATGCAGCCGCGAAGTTTAATAACTCGAACAAAGTTGCTCGATGCATCATTACAATGTTTTGCATCAGCTGGCTACAATGCAGCCAGTGTTGATGCTATTTGTGCGCGTGCCGGGGTTAGCAAGGGTGCTTTTTATCACCATTTCCCATCAAAACACGCTATCTTTTTGGCCTTGTTACATGGCTGGCTGAAAACTATTGATGGCGGGCTCGATGCTGCCCGTCAAGATACAGTGCCAGAGACATTGCGCCGCATGACCACGCTGCTGCCCGCGATTTTCGCTGCAGCCGATAATCATCTAATCATGTTTCTGGAATTTTGGCTGCGAGCGAATCGCGATGCAGAAATCTGGACGGCAGCAATCGCGCCCTATCGTCGTTATACGGCATTTTTTACCGAACTTGTTGAGCAAGGTATTGCCGAAGGGTCTTTTAACCCGGTTAATGCTCAGATTGTAGCGCGCATGATTATGTCTTTGACGATGGGCTTTTTAATCCAAGGGCTTATGGATGATCAAGAGCCTGATTGGGGCATTGTGGCCACTGAGGGTATGCAGTTATTATTAAACGGTTTACTAAAGGACGAATTATGATATTGGTGACAGGCGCAACTGGGCATATTGGTAATGTTTTGGTGCGCAAGCTGCTTGACCAAGGTCAAAAGGTGCGCGCCTTGATTTTACACGGTGAGGCTGCCACTTCGCTCAGTGGATTAGATGTAGAATTGGTCCAGGGTGATGTATTAGATTCTGCTAGCCTAATAAATGCTGTCCAAGGTGTGAATCACATTTATCATCTTGCTGGTGCAATTTCCATCATGCCGGGAGAGCAGCCCGCTGTTTGGCGTGTTAACGTAGATGGCACCAGAAAAATGCTGCAGGTCGCGCAAAATGCCGATATAAAACGTTTTATTTTCACTAGCTCTATTCATGCTATTCAACGAGTAAACACAGGAATCATTGATGAATCCTTGCCTTACGATACTGACAATCATTATGGGACCTATGATCGTTCAAAAGCTACCGCTACGCTGAATGTTCAGCAAGCCGCCAGTCAAGGGCTGGACACGGTTATCGTTTGTCCAACGGGTGTGATTGGACCTTATGATTTTCATGGATCGGAAATGGGGCAAGTCATTGCCAGTACAATGAAATTCGGTCTTAATCCCTACGTAGATGGTGCCTATGATTTTGTTGATGTGCGGGATGTTGTTGATGGCCTTATTCTGGCTAAGGAAAAAGGGAAAACGGGTGAAAGCTACATTCTTTCGGGACAAGCGATTTCTATTCGTTATATGATGGAGACCTTGCGCGAAATTATTGGCTTAGACTTTCCAATGATAAAAATACCTACTCCGGTAGCCAGATTTTTTGCTAATTTCACCCCAATGTACTATCGTGTAACTAAGAGTATCCCCCGATTTACACCATATTCGTTAGAAGTGCTTTCCAGCAATTCTAATATTAGCCACAAAAAAGCAAGCCGAGAACTGGGCTATCAACCGCGTGTGTTTTATCAAACCTTGGTCGATACTGTTGCTTGGTTGTTGGAAAACCAATCCTTGGTGACAGACTTGCAATAAAGTTTGCACGGATGTGCGTTTTAATCCCATTGCCCAATAAAATTTAATACCGCGCCAAAGACCAACCCAATTTGCCCGAGATGATACGTCGTAATTACTCTGAGATTGCGATTTTTTAATGGCGCAACAAAGCGATCCCAGGCCAGCCAACTGTCTGATATTAAGAAGAAAAGGGCGCCGCCGCTCGTAATTAGCGAGGCCCAGGGGTTCCAATTATGCATCACCATGGTCAGCAGTGCGGCTGTGACCATCAGCCCGATGGCTGATGTATAAATCAAAATCGGTATTTTCATTTTTTGTTGTCCGGATTCATGCAAACCGGCCACGATTCGACGGTATAGTGTAAAAGCTGTGATGCCAACCAGTAGCACGACAAAGAAGCTGGCAAAATTGGATTTGGGAAGGGTTGGCATGAGCCCAATTGTGTAAGCAACGTGTGCGAGTAAAAAAGCGATTAGCCCAGCGATAAATTGCTCGCGTGGCAGCATCAGGAAAACATCCCCAGCCATAGAACAAATTAGTGCTAAGGCAAACCATATGCTAGGACCTTGAAAATGACTGGCTTGCCACAGCCACGCTAGCAGCGCGAGCATGGTGCCTGGTTTGGCGATATAAATCACTTTTTTCCAGTCTTTGACCGATGCTAGCCAGGTCAGCGCTGCGGTACCGATGGTGAGATAAAGTAAATTGTAATTCATGTGATTGACCTTGTATCAACCCGGAAAATTGCACACATTGCTGCCTGCGATCAAACCTTCTTTAGCGCTTGAATCCAAATTGGCGCAAAGCGCTCTCATTATTGCGCCAATTTTTACGAACTTTCACACGTAATTGAAGATAAATTTTTCGCCCACTCATATTTTCAATTTGTGTGCGCGCGTGTGAACCAATACGCTTTATCATACGTCCCTTTTCGCCGATGACAATGCCTTTTTGTGATTCCCGCTCAACAATTAGTGTCGCGCGGATATATGCGCCACGGTCGCCGCGTTCGGTGTATTCGTCAATGCGAATGGCGATCGCGTGGGGTACTTCGTTTTGCAGGTGAACTAAGGCCGTAGCTCGAATCAGGTCTGCGGAGATTTCGCGTTCATACAGGTTAGTGACCTGTTCAGGGGGATAAAAGGGTGTTCCTTCTGGGACCTGTTCCCTGAATACTTCGAGCAATGTCACTAGTCCATCGCCGCGGCTGGCTGAAACAGGAATGGCTTGGGCAGATGGCACTAACGCCAGATACTCTTTTGTACGCTTGCTGATCTCATCGTTGGAAACGCGATCAATTTTATTGATTGCCAAGATTATCTTGGGTGACGCGTCAAGTTCTTCTAGTAGATTAACCAGGATATAATCTTCCTTGTGGGGCGGGGTTTGAGTAATATCAACCACAAAGAGAATCAAATCCGCATCTTCTAAAGCGTCGGCCGCTTCTCGGTTCATATACTCGCCTAATTTGTGAAAAGGTTGGTGCAGTCCGGGGGTATCGACGAAAACAAGTTGGCAGTTATCGGTTGTCAGAATGCCTAATTGCTGTTGCCGTGTAGTTTGTGGGCGCGGGGAAACAGCCGCTATTTTTTGCCCTAGCAAGGCGTTGATCAACGTGGATTTTCCAACATTAGTCCGACCCATCACGGAGATGAAGCCGGCACGGAAAGAGTCTTTACTCTTTGACATAAAAATTATCCTTTGTAGGCGATAAAGACGCCTGAAGTTTTTGAAACGTGGTAAGCGCCATCATGCTTAATAGTGGTTTCTATTTGTGTTTGAAGTTGCTTAAGAACAGCCGTCCATGCAATATGAGCTGGCAAATTAGGTTGATAAAATGTATGCATACTCTGAATATAAGCCAAAACGGGTGCAGCTTCGGGAAAGATCAGAGCACTTTCGAGACGGTGGATTTTCATGCGATTCAGGTGAGGGGCTATAAATTGCCCGCCATTTTCCAGAGAGAAATTCTTGCGAAAAGGGGTTTGCCATGCAGAGATTGATGCTCCCAAAGCTTGGTACGCTGCCTGGATTTCGTCGAGAAAGGCGAGCATGGAGGTTTCAGCATTGGTCGTCGCAATTAGCACACCACCCGGGCGTAAGACACGACGAATTTCTCGGATAACAGCTGGAATATCGGGGACGTGATAGAGCATGTGATTGGCTAAAACGACATCGCAGCTGGCATCAGGGAGTGGGATTTGGCGAGCCCGTGCGTTGAGTAAAATTGCATTTCTAACAAAAGTCTTTGCGGCAACAGCGAGCAGCATCCCTAAAGATAGGTCAGCGCTGATAATAAACCCTTGCGGCGACAGGTATTTTTGTAAATAGGGAATATAGATGCCGGCACCACAGCCTACATCAAGCACGGTGTGGATCTCTTCCCAATCGAGATGGTCAAGTACCCACTGAGGAAAATCAATTTTTGGGTGGGTAAAAAGCTCGTGGGTACGGATTCGAACACTTAGTTGATCTTCATTCGCATATTGTTGCTTTGTGAGATATTGTTCGTCTGTAGTATTCTGGTTGGATTGAGTCATCGGACGCTTGTATTCTATCTTGTCATATTCCAAATTTTTTTCTCTCAAATATGGAATGGTGTGTGACGCAATGTTAGTAGATAATATTTACAATGCTCACGAAAAAATCTTTACCGTATAAATGTTATTCACCGAGGATACCCGCTAGGGTGCGCTAAAACGCGGATTTTTTTCCTGTACTTACATTTAAATCAGCCAATTCTTTTTATCTTTTCGCGTTTTCAGTGCTTGCCGTGTCTCAATACCATTCACATATGTTAAATGCCGCAGAAAAACAATTAAAATATAAAATTTTTTACATGTCATTTGATTATTTATTGTGGTGCCGGCTTAGTCCTGTTCTATTGAGTTTATCTGGATTCTAGATTTAGCAATTATACCTGCTGAATTACCTTATTGTAGAAGAAGCTCATAGATTCTCCATGAATTGCAGATAATGAAAGCAAGAATGGCTATTTTGGGAAAATTGCCTAGTTTATTGTCTTGACCATTATTAATCTAGTCGTTATAATGATAGGCCTGAAAATTATGCCCGGAGTTTCATAAATTGTTTTTGTGGGCGTTCGAAAATATCGATCGGGAGCATGTTGCCCTGTCTGCCACTATTGGCCAGGGTTTTTTTTCGTGTAACCTGCTTGATTAACGGTTGATTACACCTTGCCAAACGGTGTACAGGAGTAGTTGTTTTATGGCACAACTTTCACCAACTAAATCTTATGCTCGTATTGAGGTAAAATTTCCGCTGCCGGATTTGATTGAAGTTCAACATACGTCTTTTGAGCGTTTGAAAAGTGAGAATCTGGCCGATCTTTTTCATGAAGTTTCCCCCATTGAATCCTACAATGGTGATATGCGGCTTTATTTCCCCAGCCGTACACCTGAAGCGGAAGAGTGGGGGTTAACCTATTGGTTTGATGAGCCTAAGCACACTGTTGAGGAGTGTATTGAGCGAGATTTAACCTATGCTTCACCCCTTTATGTTTCGGTGTTGTTAGCCGGACCCGCAGTGCCTGAGCCGATCAAACAAGATATTTTCTTGGGAGAATTTCCCGAGATGACAGATAAGGGCACCTTCATTATCAACGGCACCGAACGCGTTGTCGTTACCCAATTGATCCGCTCTCCAGGCGTTTATTTTGAAATTGAGGTTGATCGCTCTACCGGACATCGATTGACAAACTCCAAAATGATCCCTGATCGCGGCGCATGGATGGAATTTGGCACTCGCAAGAGCGATTATCTCACTCTGAAGTTCAATCGCCGCCGCACAATTCCTGTCACGATTTTCTTGCGGGCTCTGGCGGCTATCGATGATGGTATGAAAGATTCGCCTATCAATAACGGCACTGATGAAGAGATGCTCAATATTTTCAGTGATGTGGATAACAACCCCGACCGCATGTATATCGCTGCTACGCTGGCTCAAGAACCCGAATGGGACTTGAACGATGGAAAAACGACCATCGCTGAAGCTGCATTGATAGAGTTTTTCCGCCGAATGCGTCCAGGTGATCCCGCAACCTTGGAAAATGCCCGAAATTTCTTGGAAGAGCAGCTTTTCGAGCAGCGCCGTTACGATCTTAACCGCGTGGGTCGTTATAAACTAAATCAGACCCTTAACCTTCATGATCGGGTGCCACTCGAGCACCGAACTATCTCCAAGTGGGATATTGTTTATTTAGTGCGCCATATGATCGAAATTAATAATGGCATCAAAAACCCGGATGATATCGATCACTTGGGTAATCGGCGCACAAAAACTGTTGGTGAGTTGATTCAAAATAAATTGCGCATTGGCCTACGCCGAATGGAACGTGTGGTCAAAGAACGTATGTCAATCCGTGATACCGATAACCTCTCTCCTGTCAGCTTGGTTAATGTGCGCCCAGTTGTGGCAGCACTGCGAGAATTCTTCGGATCCAGCCAGCTATCCCAATTTATGGATCAAACAAATCCGCTTTCTGAATTGCGTCACAAACGCACGTTATCGGCTTTGGGACCAGGTGGTTTGCGCCGCGAGCGTGCAGGCTTTGATGTGCGCGATGTGCATCAATCGCACTATGGGCGTATCTGTCCGATCGAAACACCAGAAGGTCCAAATATCGGTTTAATCGGTCGCTTTGCGTCTTACGCGAAAGTGAACGAATACGGCTTTATTGAAACACCTTATCGCCGTGTGCGTAGAACACTGCCTCCCAATAGTCCGCTATTGGTTGGCCGGGCTTTGCGAGAAACGGTTGCACATCCTAAGAGCGGCAAAGTTGTTGCAGAGCAGGGTGAACGCCTCACAGAAAAACAAGCTAAGGCGATTGCCAAGCTTGATATTCCCGAGGTATTGGTAGTTCCGTTTGTTACAGAAGAATATGAATATCTCTCTGCAGATACAGAGGATAAATTTGTTATCGCTCAGGCTAATTCGCCGCTCAATGAATATAGCGAATTTTCCCGTGCACGCGCATCTTCGCGGTTTGAGACAGGGTTTATCTTCTCAAATGAAGAGAATATTGATTATATGGATGTTGCCCCCCATCAAACGGTTGGCATTAGTGCCGCGCTGATTCCTTTCTTGGAGCATGATGACGCGAACCGCGCGCTGATGGGATCTAACATGATGGCCCAAGGTGTACCTTTACTGCGCCCTGAAGTGCCGCTGGTTTCTACTGGCATGGAATATCATGCCGCAGTTGACTCTGGCCAGGTTGTGTTGGCGAAAGATGATGGCGAAGTGCTGGAAGTTATTGGAGGACGCGTGGTAGTTCGGCATAGCGACGGTGAACAAGTCTATCTGCTGCGAAAATATCAGCGTTCTAACCAGAGCACCTGTGTTGACCAGCGCCCAGCCGTGACCAAAGGGCAAATTTTGAAACGAGGCGATGTTATTGCAGATTCTTCGTCAACAGTTGATGGCAATTTGGCCTTGGGTCAAAATGCTGTTATCGCTTTTCTTTCATGGGAAGGTGCCAACTATGAAGACTCTATTGTCATCTCAGACCGCCTTATCCAGGATGATTTTTTCACATCGGTTCACGTTGAAGAGTATGAATTGGAAGCGCGCGATACGCGTCTGGGACCAGAAGAAATTACCCGCGATATCCCCAATGTAGGTGAAGCCGCTATCAAGGACCTGGACGAAGGCGGTATTGTCCGTATTGGTGCCGAGGTTGGACCGAATGATATTTTGGTTGGAAAAATCTCCCCGAAAGGCGAGAAAGAATTAACTCCTGAAGAGCGATTGCTGCGAGCTATTTTTGGTGAGAAGTCCCGCGATGTAAAAGACACCTCGTTGCGCATGCCCCACGGTGGGCGCGGCAAAATTGTTGATGTAAAGATATTTTCTCGTGATGATGGCGTTGAACTATCTGCTGGTGTAGAAACGATGGTGCGAGTTTTAGTAGCTCAACGCCGGAAAATTATGGCTGGCGATAAATTGGCGGGTCGTCACGGTAATAAAGGTGTCGTTTCCGTTGTTGTTCCTGATGAGGATATGCCGTTTTTGGAAGATGGTACGCCTGTTGGTGTTATTTTAAATCCTACCGGTGTACCTGGGCGCATGAACTTAGGGCAAGTGCTCGAAGTTCACTTAGGCTGGGCTGTGAAACGTTTAGGTTTCCGTGCCATTACGCCCGTTTTTGATGGCGCTCGTGAAACTGAAATCGAAGCGGAGCTGGCCCGCGCTTGGATGATTGATAAAGCATGGAAAGTTGTCGGCGAATTGGCCTGGGATATGCTGCGGGAAGAAGATTATGATCCTGAAACTATTCGGGATGATAATGATGCACGACATCTATATATGGAGGCTTGGTTAGGTGAGAAGGGGTATGATGTCTATCGACTGATTGCCGAAGAAACCTACGCTCGTCGCTCCGTACTTGTTGAATGGCTAAGAGAGCAGGGTTTTGACCCGGATAAAATCCTTTCTTTTGAAGATATGGCAATTCCTATCGATGCACGCGATGCGCAAGATTCGCGTGCAGTGGACGCTTGCTTGAAAATCTGGCTAGAAACTGAAGGCATTAATGTTAAAGCGAATATCACTGAAAAAGCTTTGCGAGCAAAATCCAATCAGGTTGCGATGGAAAAGAATATTCCCACGCCACTTTTGGGTAAACACATCTTGCGCGATGGTCAAACAGGCCAACCTTTCGATCGGCCGGTTACTGTGGGCGTGATGTCGATTTTGAAATTACATCACTTGGTTGAAGACAAGGTCCACGCTCGATCTACCGGTCCTTACAGTTTGGTTTCTCAGCAACCCTTAGGTGGTAAAGCTCAGTTTGGTGGCCAGCGTTTTGGCGAAATGGAAGTATGGGCTTTAGAAGCCTATGGTGCAGCCCACGTACTTCAAGAAATGCTTACTATCAAATCTGATGATGTTGTAGGTCGCGTAAAAGCATATGAGGCCATTGTTAAAGGTGAGCCTATGGAAGAACCTAGCATCCCGGCATCTTTCCGTGTGCTTGTCAAAGAATTGCAAAGTTTGGGCCTGGTTGTAGAAGCCGAGACTTCCACAGGTAAAACAATTAGTTTTGGCAAGGATGATGGCCGTGGTAAGCGCCCGGACATGACAACCGGCTTGTTGGGTTTAGGTAAAAAGTATTGACGCCACAATTTCAGCATGGTAAAATCATCGGTCGTTGTCCCTGGTGGACTGGGCAGGCCAAATACCCCTGCCTGATTAACAATATATAACTTTGAAAGAGACGCGAGGCCATCAATGTACTAGCGATGGCCTCCGTTGTTGATATAAAGGCAATAGCAAGAAGTACCAGATTGCATCGTAAGCAAGATATTTTTACTGGAGGCAAAAGTGCCCACAATTAATCAATTGGTTCGAAGCGGACGTAAATCGAAAAAAACCAAGAGCAAGTCCCCTGCTTTGCAGTATACCTATAACTCTTCTAAGCAGCGTCGTATTCAGCAGGCGAAGGGCGCACCTCAAAAGCGTGGTGTCTGTACGATTGTTCGTACCATGACTCCCAAGAAGCCGAATTCTGCTTTGCGGAAGATCGCTCGTGTGCGTCTCACCAATGGGATCGAAGTTACTGCCTATATTCCTGGAGAAGGTCATAACTTACAGGAGCACTCGATTGTACTTGTTCGTGGCGGACGCGTGAAAGACTTACCCGGTGTCCGTTACCATATTGTGCGTGGCACCCTTGATGCCACAGGTGTTGATGCCCGTAAGAAAGGTCGTTCTAAGTACGGGACGAAAAAGAAATAGATTAGAGATTATAAAAATCGTCGGTTGAAATCTTACCGGCGATTCTTTTCGAAGCGAAGTTTTGGTAGATTGATTAGAAACGGAGAATTCAATGCGACGGAATAGAGCGCAGAAACGAGATATTGCACCAGATGAGCGGTATAACAGTGTCAAAGTGCAATCTTTTATCAACCGAGTAATGAAGAATGGCAAGAAAAGTGTTGCAACTCGCTTGGTTTATGATGCTTTTGATATTATTGGCGAGCGTACTGGGAAAGAGCCTCTGGAAGTTTTTGAGCAAGCAATGGCAAATGCCACGCCAGTTATGGAAGTTCGACCACGCCGCATAGGTGGTGCTACCTATCAAGTACCTCTGGAAGTAGCTCCGCATCGCCAATTCGCGTTGGCTACTCGTTGGTTGCTTGATGCTGCTCGTACTCGCTCTGGTAAGGCTTTCTCCGAGCTTTTGGCCGATGAGCTGATGGACGCTTTTAAAAACACTGGTTCTGCTGTGCAAAAACGGGAAGAATCGCATCGTATGGCCAAGGCCAATCGTGCTTTCTCCCATTTCGCCATATAGTGTGTTTGTGTTGAGTATTTATTGATGGTTCGTGAATTTTCTTTAGAGCACTATCGAAATATTGGCATTATTGCCCATATTGACGCGGGAAAAACTACCACTACGGAGCGTATCCTGTACTACACGGGGAAAACGCACCGCCTTGGTTCCGTTGATGATGGTACAACTGTCACCGACTGGATGGAACAAGAGCGTGAACGCGGTATTACCATTGTTTCCGCGGCGGTTTCTGCTGAGTGGAAGGGTTATCTCGTTAATATAATTGACACACCTGGGCATATTGATTTTACTGCCGAAGTACAGCGTTCCTTGCGCGTGCTTGATGGTGGGATTGTTGTTTTTGATGCCGTTCAAGGCGTAGAGCCGCAAAGTGAAACGGTTTGGCGCCAAGCTGATCTCTACGGTGTACCGCGTATTTGCTTTATTAATAAGATGGATCGCGTGGGAGCATCATTTGATCGCACGCTTAGAACGATCCGTGATCGTTTAGGTGCTAATCCCGTTGCTGTGCAAATGCCTATTGGAGCAGAAGCCGACTTCCGCGGAATTATCGATTTGTTTACCAGACAAGCTGTTGTTTGGGAAGATGAGCAAGGAAAAGATCCGATTGAGGTTGATGTTCCGGTTGATTTGGGTGCTCAAATGGAAGCTATGCGGGAAGTTATGGTTGAGCAAATTGCTGAAACCGATGATGATCTTACCCTCAAGTATTTAGATGGCGATGATATTGGTGTTGATGAAATGAAATTAGCTTTGCGGAAAGCTGTCATTGATGGGCAAATTACCCCAGTTTATTGTGGCACGGCTTTGCGCAACAAGGGCATTCAACGAGTATTGGATGCCGTGATTGACTTTTTGCCATCTCCAATAGATATTCCGGCCGTCAAGGGTTTCAAACCAACCACGGAAGAAGAAATTGAACGTCCGCCGGATGAATCAGCACCTATGAGTGCGTTGGTCTTTAAAATTGTTACTGATCCTTATGTTGGCCGATTAGCATACTTGCGTATTTATTCCGGCAAATTATCACAAGGTGCTTCAGTATACAACCCTACAAAGCACAAGAAAGAACGCGTTGGTCGTTTGATCCGCATGTATGCGGATCGCCGCGAAGATATTACTTCGGCCGATGCTGGTGATATTGTTGCTATATTGGGCCTCAAGAATTCTTTTACCGGTGATACGCTTTGTGATGCAGCCAATCAGATCATCCTCGAAAATATTACGTTCCCAGAACCCGTGATTTCGATTGCCATTGAGCCTAAGACAATGGCCGATCAGAATAGAATGTCTACGGCTTTGCACAAACTTGCAGAAGAGGATCCCACGTTCTTGGTGCGTGTTGATCATGAAACTGGCCAAACCCTTATTTCTGGCATGGGCGAGCTGCACCTTGAGGTATTGGTGGATCGGTTGCTGCGTGAGTTCAACGTTCAAGCTCGCATTGGGCAGCCGCGTGTTGCTTATCGCGAATCGATCACTCGTGAAGTTGAAAAAGTTAATTATCGACACTCCAAGCAAACCGGTGGTCGCGGGCAATTTGCCCATGTTATCATGGCCCTGGAGCCGGGCGAAGCGGGCAGCGGTATTGTTTTTGAGAGTGAAATTGTTGGTGGGTCAATTCCTCGAGAGTTTATCCCAGCAGTTGGAAAAGGCGTAAAAGAAGCTGCAGAAGGCGGCGTGTTGGCAGGGTATCCTGTTACTGATGTTAAAGTGCGCCTTTATGATGGCTCCTTCCATGAAGTAGACTCAAATGAAATGGCTTTTAAAATGGCAGGTTCTATGGCTTTCCGAGAAGGTATTCGTAAAGCGGGCCCTGTTTTGCAGGAGCCTATAATGAAAGTTGAAATAGTTGTTCCCGAAGAATATTTGGGAGAAATCATTGGGCAGGTTAACGCTCGCCGTGGAGAAGTCCTTGGCATGGACCTGCGCCCCGGGGGCAGCCAAGCCATTCGATCAATGGTTCCTTTGGCTGAAATGTTTGGTTATGCAACCCAATTGCGCTCGGCCTCAAAAGGGCGTGGCGCGTTCACGATGGAATTCGATCATTACGCCAAGGTTTCAGAAAAAGTCTTTGATACAGTTATTCGAGGCAAGTAGTAATTATTGTTAAGGCATTTATTTCAATCGTAGTATTGGAAGGTACGAGGAGAAAAAGATGGCAAAGGAAAAATTTGAGCGAACGAAGCCGCACATGAATGTGGGCACCATGGGGCACATAGACCATGGGAAGACAACGTTGACGGCAGCAATCACAAAATACTGTGCGTTGTTAGGAGGCGCAGATTTTCGAGCGTTTGACACGATCGATAACGCCCCAGAAGAGCGCGAGCGCGGCATCACGATCAACATAGCGCACGTGGAATACGAGACCGAGAATCGGCACTATGCGCACGTGGATATGCCCGGACACCGGGACTATATCAAGAACATGATCACAGGAGCCGCGCAAATTGATGGCGCCATCTTAGTGGTAGCGGCGCCAGATGGAGCCATGCCGCAAACACGAGAGCATGTGCTGCTGGCGAGACAGGTGGAAGTGCCGAGCATCGTGGTGTATCTGAACAAAGTAGATCAAATGGACGATCCGGAACTGCTGGAACTGGTTGAGATGGAGCTGAGAGAGCTGCTGACCGACTACAAATTCCCAGGTGAGGAGATACCAATTGTACAAGGAAGTGCCTTGGCAGCATTGGAAAGCGACAGCGGCGATCCGAATGCGGCGGAGTATGAAAGCATCAAAGAGTTGCTGCGGGTTGTGGATGAGTACATCCCTGAGCCAGAGCGCGAGACCGATAAGCCGTTCATGATGTCGGTGGAAGATGTATTTTCGATCAAGGGGCGCGGCACAGTTGTGACTGGACGAATTGATCGCGGCGTCATCAATGTAGGCGATGCGGCCGCGATCGTAGGTTTGAGAGATGAGATCGGCAAAACGACCGTTACGGGCGTGGAGATGTTCCACAAACTGTTGGATCAAGGTCAAGCAGGCGATAATGTAGGATTGTTGCTGCGAGGGATAGACCGAGATGAGGTTGAGCGAGGCATGGTGATTGCTAAACCGAAAAGCATACAACCGCACACCCGGTTCATGGGAGAGGTCTATGTGTTGAAAAAAGATGAAGGCGGTCGACACAAGCCGTTCTTCCCGGGCTATCGTCCGCAGTTTTATGTACGCACATTGGATGTGACTGGGGCAATCACCTTGCCGGAAGGCGTAGAGATGGTGATGCCAGGTGACAATGTGAACATGGAAATAGAATTGATCGTACCAGTGGCGTTAGAACAAGGTCAGAACTTTGCTATTCGTGAAGGTGGCTTGACGGTTGGCGCTGGTGTTGTTACCAAGATTCTTTAATAAGGTATATATATGGCTGATCAGAAGATACGTATCCGTCTCAAAGCATATGATCATCGCGTTTTAGACCAATCTGCTAAGCGAATCGTTGATACTGCGGAACGCGCAGGTGCTAGTGTTGTTGGACCTGTGCCCATGCCGACGAAAATTGAAAAATTTACTGTTCGTCGCTCAACTTTTATCGATAAAGATTCACACGAGCATTTTGAAATCCGTACGCATAATCGAATCATTGATGTTCTGGAACCCGATTCTAAAACGATAGATATGCTAATGCGTTTGAACTTACCCGCTGGCGTAGATATCGAGATCAAATTGTAAGTTTACTGAGAAAATATTGTTGTGCAGCCATTTATTAATAATTGGCGCACACTCGCTCTCCTTGATGGTAAGTTCTGGGTGAGAAGCGCGAGAATCAATATTTGTTTGTAAAATCAGAATAGCATGAGAGCCTTAAGGTATGCGGCTAACAAAAAAAGAATGTCGCAGCCCCATTGCTAACTATGTTGTTCGGGAATGATGCAGCTAAGCCCACGCTGACAGTTCCTATGATTAAAAATCTTATTTCTAGTAGGAGACAATTGAGATGTTGAAAGGGCTGATTGGTAAGAAAATTGGTATGACCCAGATTTTCGATGACGTCGGAATTGCTATTCCGATTACTTTAATCGAAGCTGGGCCTTGCTATGTAACGCAAGTGCGCGAAGTTGAGCGAGATGGCTATTCCGCAGTGCAGTTAGGTTATGGTGAAGTAAACCCTAAGCGGCTGACAGGTGGACAGCTTGGACACTTAAAACGCAATGATTTGGCGCCACTTCGTCATTTGCGCGAATTCCAAAGCAAGAATCCAGAATTATCGGAGGGTGACCGGATCACAGTGGATGTTTTTTCTATTGGCGATCACGTGGATGTTGTCGGGCGCAGTAAAGGTCGTGGTTTTGCAGGTGCCGTAAAACGCTGGGGTTTTGCAGGTGGTCCTAAAACCCACGGACAATCCGACCGTCATCGTGCTGTTGGTTCTATTGGTGCTACTTCTGGCACCGCGCGCGTCTTCCCCGGAAAGAAAATGCCCGGTCATATGGGAAATCGACGGGTGACTTCACAAAACTTGAAAGTTGTGCTGGTAGATGCTGAGCGCAACCTCATTGGCGTACGAGGTGCAGTGCCTGGACCTAAGGGCGGGCTGGTCGTAGTCAACGAAGTGCGAAAACAGTAGTGGTTGGAGCGAAGCAATCATGGAATTAAAAGTTGTAAACATGAATGGTCGAAAAGTTGACACGGTTGAATTGCCGGAGAAAATCTTTGAAGCCAAAATTAATGTAGATCTAATGCACCAGGCTTATGTTCGTCAAATGGCGAATGCGCGCTTGGGGACGCATAAAACCAAAACCCGCGGAGAAGTCCGCGGTGGTGGCCGCAAACCTTGGAAGCAGAAAGGCACGGGGCGCGCTCGTCAGGGTTCAACGCGTGCTCCTCAGTGGGTTGGCGGTGGCACAGTATTTGGGCCAACGCCCCGCAGTTATGCTAAGAAGATGCCGCGCAAAATGCGCCGTGCTGCTTTGCGTTCGGCACTCTCAGTAAAGGCTGTAGAAGCAGAAATTGTCGTCGTCAAGAAATTGGAATTGGCAGAAATAAAAACAAAGTTGATGGCTCAAACTCTTGAGAAGCTTGTTGGAAATGATAGTGCTTTAATTGTTATTCCCGTGAAGAGCACTGAATTTGAATCGATTGAAAAATCAGCTCGTAATCTCCCAGATGCAAAAACCATTTTGGTTAATTACCTCAACGTTCGGGATTTGCTAAGCTACGATAAAATCATCCTTCCTCTTCAGGCTTTAGACGCGATTGCGGATCATTTAGGATAAGTGAGAAATCGTTATGGCGACTAATCTATATAAAATATTGAAACGCCCATTGTGGACTGAAAAGACCAGCCACCAATACTCAAAATTGCACCAGTACGCGTTTGAAGTGGACAAGGCTGCAACCAAAGCAATGATAAAAGATGCTGTTGAGACCTTGTTTGATGTGCGAGTGTTGCGTGTGAACACCATGGTCATGCCTGCAAAGCGCAGCCGAAGAGCTCAGAGCGGTCGAGTTGCTGTGCGTCGTAGCGCCTACAAAAAGGCACTTGTCACTTTGCATGATGATGACACAATTGATGCCTTTGAAGGAGTTCGCTAATGGCTGTAAAAAAATATAAACCAACTTCTCCAGGCATGCGAGGGCGCACCGGATATACCTTCGAAGAAATTACGAAGAGCAAACCCGAGCGTTCTTTAGTTGTCAAGAAGCGCAAACACAGTGGTCGTAATATGTATGGTCGTATCACTGTGCGCCATCGCGGTGGTGGTCACCGTCGTAAATTGCGTATCGTAGATTTTAAGCGCGATAAACGCGATATCCCCGCTCGCGTGGCTGCTATTGAGTATGATCCTAATCGTACCGCTCGCTTGGCGCTGTTGTTCTATGTTGATGGCGAGAAACGCTACATCATTGCTCCGCTCGGATTGCAAGTTGGCGATATGGTTGTATCAGGCTCCGATGTCGACATTCGGCCTGGTAACAGTTTGCCCATCAGCCGCATCCCTACTGGGACGATGATTCACAATATTGAATTAAAACCTGGTAGAGGCGCTCAAATGGTCCGCTCCGCGGGTGCATCGGCTCAATTACTCGCGAAAGAAGGCGATTATGCCCAAGTGCGTTTGCCCTCCAGCGAAGTTCGGTTGGTGCATCAAAATTGCTACGCGACCATTGGCCAGGTTGGTAACTTAGACCACGGTACTATCAAATTGGGTAAGGCAGGTCGTAAACGCCATATGGGCATTCGCCCGACAGTGCGTGGTTCTGCAATGAGCCCGAGAGACCATCCGCATGGTGGTGGTGAAGGTCGTTCGGGCATTGGTATGCCTAGCCCGAAAAGCCCTTGGGGCCAGAAAACTCTGGGTAAGAAAACCCGCCGCAACAAGACTACCAACAAGTATATTGTTCGTCGTCGCCGTCGCGGAAAGAAGCGCCGGTAGTAGGAGACGGAAATATGTCTAGATCATTGAAGAAAGGGCCGTTCATTAGCCCGAAACTACTGAAAAAAGTAGAAGCCATGAATGAACGTGGCGAGAAGAAAGTTATTCGTACTTGGAGCCGTGCCAGTGTGATATTCCCCCAAATGGTGGGGCACACCATTGCTGTGCACGATGGCCGCCGTCATGTTCCTATTTACATCACGGAAACCATGGTGGGCCATCGCCTTGGCGAATTCGCAAAAACACGAACTTATCGTGGACATCTTGTTGAGAAACGAGGTAGGTAATGACTGAAGATATTCGTGCTCACCTCGGCCATTTGCAAATTTCTGCCCAGAAGACACGTTTAGTTGTCAACTCGGTGCGTGGGAAAGATGCATCTGAAGCGATGGATATTTTAAAATTTACGCCTAATCTGGCCGCGAAACCCATTTCGAAGCTGATCGCTTCGGCCATGGCAAACGCAGAAGAAAATTTTGGAATCAATCGCAATGACTTATATGTCCATACCATCTTTGCAGATGTAGGACCTACACGCCGCTGGCGTCGTTTTGGTGCCCGTGGTCGGTTCAAGCCTTGGAAACGTCGCTCGTCGAACGTTACCGTTATTCTGCGAGAAAAAGAAGCCTAGCTTGAGAATATCGCTATTAGGCGGTATTCGCTAGAGGCAGGAGAAATTATGGGTCGAAAAGTTAATCCAATTGGTTTTCGTTTGGGAATATACCGAGATTGGGACGCACGTTGGTTTGCCGAAGGTGAAAATTACGTCGAACACTTGCATCAGGATATTGCTATTCGTAAGATGATTCGTACTGGTAGCCCAAGAGCCGCCATTTCACGAATCGAAATTGAGCGATTTCCCGGGAAGATCAAGGTTATCGTTCACACGGGTAAACCCGGCGTCTTCATTGGTCGTAAAGGCGTCAATGTAAAAATGGTGCGTTCTGAGCTTGAGGCGCTTGTCGGTAAGAAGATAGACTTGGATATTCTTGAAATCGAAAACCCAGATTTAGATGCTTTCCTCGTTGCCGAAAATATTGCCGATCAGTTGCAGCGCCGTATTAGTTTCTCGCGCGCAATGAAGCGTGCTATTGGGCAAGCCATACGTCAGGGAGCAGAAGGTGTTCGCATTCAAGTTTCAGGACGATTGGGGGGTGCTGAAATGGCACGCACGATCCACCTTCGAGAAGGTCGAGTGCCGCGCCAAACATTACGCGCAAATATTGATTATGCCATTGTGGAAGCTGGTACCACGTATGGTCGCATTGGTGTTAAGGTTTGGATCTACAAGGGTAACATTGTTACCAAAGCAGATCAAAAACCAGAAAATTCTAAAGGCGTGTACATCAGTAATTAGTGTCGTCTAATCTTTAGATTAAAAGAGAGTGATCAACTATGTTGATGCCAAAACGTGTAAAGTATCGTAAGCAAATGCGCGGCCGCATGAAGGGTATGGCTCGGCGCGGATCAGAAGTACATTTTGGTGACTTTGGCCTGCAAGCCTTAGAACCAGCGTGGATCTCTGCCCGTCAGATCGAGTCGGCCCGTCGTGCTATGGTACGTGCTATGCGCCGTCGCGGTAAAGTCTGGATTCGCATTTTCCCTGATAAACCTATTACCAAACGTGCTGCTGAAAGCCGCATGGGAAAGGGAAAAGGGTCGGTGGAATTCTGGGCCGCAGTGGTGAAGCCTGGTCGTATTATGTTTGAGATCGGCGGTGGTGTTTCGGAAGAAGTGGCTCGCGAAGCCTTGAAATTAGCTACCTATAAGCTACCTATTAAAACGAAAATTGTATCTAAGGATTCAGGAGAATAGCCATGAAAGCAGCAGAAATTCGTAAGCTATCTACCGATGAAATCCGTGAGCAAGTTGACGAGGCTCAAGAAGAATTGATGAACCTGCGTTTTCAACAGGCGACTGGCGAATTGGTGGATTATACCCAAATGCGCGTCTCTCGCCGTCTGGTTGCTCGTTGCAAAACCATTCTTGTTGAGCGCGATCGTGAAGCAGCAATGGAAGGTGAAGCATGAACAACCGTCGTCGACTAATTGGAGTTGTTGTCAGTAATAAAATGCAAAAGACGGTTGTCGTTGAAGTTACCCGAACCTCGCGTCATCGCCTTTATAATAAAGTTATTTCTGTTACCAATCGATTTATGGCTCACGATGAATTGGATTGCAAGATCGGTGATGAAGTTCGCATTGTAGAGAGTCGTCCTATTTCTAAGCGTAAACGCTGGGTTGTAGAAGAGATTCTTAAGGGTATCAAAGCGGCTCTTGAAGTGAATGCAGAGGACGCGCAATGATCCAACAGGAATCACGCTTGAAGATAGCCGATAACACCGGCGGTCGCGAAATACTTGTTATCAAAGTGTTGGGCGGCACGCGACGACGTTATGCCTATGTGGGTGATGTAATCGTTGGTACCATAAAAGCGGCCACTCCTCACGGTTCTGTCAAGAAAAGTGATGTTGTTCGTGCTGTTGTCGTGCGCACAAAAAAGGGCTGGCGTCGTAATGATGGTTCCCACATCCGCTTTGATGATAACGCCGCCGTTATATTAGATGGTGAGACAAAGAACCCGAAGGGAACCCGAATTTTTGGTCCCGTCGCGCGTGAATTGCGCGAAAAGGGTTTTATGAAAATAGTTTCGTTAGCGCCCGAGTCTCTCTAGCGCTGACCAACAAGTAGGAGCGAAAATAGTGAAACGAAAAATTCGAAAAGGTGACACTGTTGAAATAATCAGTGGCCGCTCCGAAGAGAAGGGCAAACGTGGCGAGGTGATTAAGATTTATAGAACCGAGAACCGCGTCGCTGTACAGGGCATTAATATCCGTAAAAAACACCAGGGCGATGTTCAAACCCAGGGTCGGAGTATGTCCCCCGGCATCATCGAGTTTGAAGGTCCAATGGATATTTCAAACGTGATGCTGGTTTGCCCCTCCTGCGATGAGGCTACCCGTATCGGCATCCGGCGAGATGATGACGGCGGCGCACACCGCGTCTGTAAGCGCTGTGAGGCAGAGATAGACTGAGGCCAATCATGAGTGTATTAAAAGAGCGCTACGAAGAATTAGTTCCAGATTTGATGAAATCGTTAAATATTACGAACATCATGGATGCCCCGCGTGTTGAAAAGATCGTGGTTAACATCGGTGTAGGTGAGGCCATAGAGAATGCCAAAGCCTTGCAAGCCGCTGTTGGCGATTTGACCATTATCACAGGGCAGAAACCTATTATCACACGTGCACGCAAAAGTATAGCTAACTTTAAGCTGCGAGAAGGCGTTGCCATTGGTACAAAAGTTACCTTGCGCGGTTATCACATGTGGTCTTTCTTAGACCGTTTGATGAATATTGCGCTGCCTCGTGTACGTGACTTTCGCGGTATTTCGCCAAATTCCTTTGATGGACGCGGTAATTACACACTGGGCTTGCGAGAGCAACTGGCTTTCCCAGAAATTGCGTATGATAAAGTTGATAAAATACGCGGCTTAGAAGTTACCGTTGTTACCTCAGCAAAAAATGATGAAGCAGGCCGCGAATTATTGCGCATGCTCGGTATGCCATTTTGGCAGGAGAGTTAACCATGGCAAAAAAATGCATGACTGTACGAGAATCCCGGCGAAAGTATAAGGCTCGTGTTCGTAATCGTTGTAAAGTTTGTGGCCGCCCGCGAGGTTATATGCGTCGTTTTGGCTTGTGCCGCATTTGTTTCCGTGAGCTGGCGTTAGATGGCAAGATTCCTGGCGTCAGAAAGTCTTCCTGGTAACCGGGTGGAGGGTTAAAGTATGAGTTTTACTGATCCAATCGCCGATATGCTCACTCGCATCCGCAATGCTGTCATGGCCGGCCAAGTAGTAACGGCTATGCCCAGCTCAAAGATGAAAGTAGCAATCGCAAAAATACTAAAAGCCGAAGGCTTTATTGTAGATTATGAAGTGGTAACAGGTGAAAAGAAGGACCGCAAAGTACTTCGCATTAACCTGAAATATGTTGGTGAACGACGGCTGCGTCGTCCTGTGCTGACCGGGCTGGATCGCATTAGCAAACCTGGCCGCCGCATATACACCAGCAAGCATGAAATTCCCTGGGTGTTATCTGGTATGGGGATTGCTATCTTATCCACTTCCAAGGGCCTGATGACCGGCCGCAAAGCCCGCAAAATGGGTTTAGGTGGTGAGGTTGTCTGCAAAGTTTGGTAAGTTAGGGATTAGAGATTTAAGCTCGCATGATCTTGAATCTCCAATTTCCAGTCTCAAACGTGTAGGAGGTTGAACTGTGTCACGTATTGGTCGTTTGCCAGTGGTAGTGCCGCAGGGTGTCGATGTAAAAATTAAGGGCGGGTATGTGCGTGTAAAAGGCCCCAAGGGCAATCTTGAACACACATTCCCGGCTGCCATGGATATCACCTTCACCGGTGGTGAAATCCATGTAAAGCGCCCATCTGATGAGCGCGAACATCGTGCCTTGCATGGTATGACCAGAGCAATTATAAATAATATGGTCGTTGGTGTTAGCACAGGCTTTGAAAAAGTGCTGGAAATCAATGGCGTTGGATATCGTGCAGAGATGAAGGGTAAGGGAATCACCCTTCATGTTGGTTACTCACACCCGGTTAATGTTGAAGCTCCCGAGGGCATTAGCTTCGAAGTTGGGCCGCGCGGTCTGTCCATTGTTGTGCGAGGCTATGACAAAGCCCGGGTAGGCCAAGTAACTGCCGATATCCGCAAAGTACGCCCGCCTGAACCTTATAAAGGTAAAGGCATAAAATATAAAGATGAGCGCATCCGACGAAAGGCCGGTAAAGCTGGTAAGGTGACTTAATATGGCTAAAAATAAATCTCGTACCGCTGCCCGACTGCGCCGACATAGGCGTGTTCGCAAGAAGGTAACAGGCACTTCTGAAACCCCGCGCTTGAACGTTTTTCGCAGCCTGAATGAAATTTATGCTCAGGTCATTAATGACGAAGTTGGCCACACTGTGGCATCTGCTTCATCAACTGATGGTGAAATCCGAGCCAAGAAAGCGGGATTAACAAAAATTGAACAAGCTAAACTTGTTGGGCAAATCGTTGCCGAACGTGCTAAAGCAGCAGGCGTTGAGCAAGTTGTTTTTGATCGTGGCGGTTATCGTTATACAGGGCGTGTTCGTGCCTTGGCCGATGGAGCCCGTGAAAGCGGCTTGCAGTTCTAATGTTGCTGTAGGAGAAAGATATGGCGAAGAAGTATCAACAACCTGAAAAAGAATTCGACGAGCGCGTTATTGAGATCAGACGAGTAGCCACTGTTGTTAAGGGTGGTCGTCGTTTCTCATTTCGTGTGACAGCCGTAATGGGCGATAATAATGGTAGGGTTGGTGTTGGATTAGGGAAAGCTAACTCAGTGCCCGACGCGATTCGTAAAGGAATGAAAAAAGCACGTCAAAATATGCACCGAATTGCTGCCTTTAAGACCACGATACCCTACGAAGTGCTGGGAAAAACTGGTGGTGCCCGTGTGATGCTGAAACCGGCCTCGCTTGGTACGGGCGTTATTGCAGGTGGTGGAGTTCGTGCTGTCTTAGAAGCTGCTGGAATCTCAGATATTCTGACAAAATCCTTGGGTAGCGATAACACCCTGAATGTTGTTCAAGCAACGATGGACGCGCTCGATCAATTGAAGTCGCCGCAGCAAGCTGCTGCTGAGCGCGGCCTCCCCGTAGAACGGGTTGTGCCATTCTGGGATTGAGGAAAGCGATATGGCGAAGAAAAAGAAAGCGAAAACTCTACGCATAACCTTGGTGAAAAGCCCCATTGGTTACACTAAGCGCCAAAAAGGCACAGTTAGTGCTTTGGGTTTGAAGCGCATGAATCAGACAGTGGAGCATCAAGATAGCCCTGTAATTCGTGGCATGATTAACAAAGTTAGCCACTTAGTGCAGGTTGAAGAGTAGGTAAAAAATGAAACTGCATGATTTAAAACCTAATAAAGGCGCAAAGAAAAGACGCAAACGCGTAGGGCGGGGTATTGCCGCTGGTCAAGGTAAGTCAGCCGGTCGTGGTACAAAAGGACAAAATGCTCGCTCTGGTGGTGGCACATCCTTGCAGCATCAGGGCGGTAATTTACCGTTCTTTCGACGCTTGCCTTTCAAGCGCGGTTTTACACCCCCCCCATCGAGTTAGTTATAACGAGATTAACCTCTACCAACTTGAAGGATTTAAAGCCGGTAGCGATGTCAATCCAGAAACTTTATTTGGATTACGAATGCTAAAAAACACAAGCAATCCAATTGTAATTTTGGGTGAGGGAGAAGTGAAAGTTGCCCTTAACGTGCGAGTGCATCGTGTGTCTAAGGGTGCCCGAGCCAAAATCGAATCTGCTGGTGGTAGTGTTGAAATTATTGCGCTCTAAACGATTAAGGAGTCAACTATGAAGCGGTCTGCTTGGCGCTATCTGTGGACAGCCCGAGACATTCGACGTAAGCTGCTGATAACCCTTGGCATTTTGGTTATCTATCGGCTTGCGGCCCATGTTCCCGTTCCTGGCGTAAATCGCGATGCAATTGCATCCTTGTTACAAGGTGGCGGAGCAACAGGAACCCTGGTAGGGATTATGGATATGCTGTCCGGTGGTACCGTGGCAAATTTCTCAGTGCTGGCCATGGGCGTGTATCCTTATATTACAGCTCAAATTATTCTCCAACTCCTGGTACCGGTGATTCCAGCATTGCAGCGACGCATGGAAGAAGATCCGCGCGAAGGCCGAAAATGGATGGAAAAGTGGACATATATTTTGGTAGTTCCAATGGCTGCGCTCCAGGGTATTGGCCAGATTCGAATCTTTGGCAGTTTTGCAGGAACCCCAATTATTGAAAATTTTGGTTTTAGCGGTGCGACATTTTTGCCTTCATTTGCTATTATTCTGAGTATGACAGCCGGTACCATGTTCGCAATTTGGTTGGGTGAGTTGATTTCTGAATACGGCATCCGTAATCAGGGACTCTCACTGCTGATTTTCGCCGGTATTGTCTCGCGTATTCCTCAAAATGTTGGGCAATTATTAAGCGATGAGCAAAGCCGTTGGTTTGTTATGAGCTTCATGCTCGTCTTGACCGTTATGATTGTTTTTGTCATTGTAATTGTTCAGCAAGGTCAACGCAATGTGCCGGTAATGTATCCTGGTCGCCGCGTCGGACGCCGCATGTCGATGCCTGTAAAAGGCACCTTACCTCTGCGTGTAAATATGGCCGGTATGATCCCTATCATCTTTGCACAATCATTGCTCACCTTCCCGGCGATTATTGCTGGCTTCTTCTTAACTTCAGAAACTACCTGGGTTGTCAATTTAGCGGTAAATATACAAGCAATTTTTGGCGGTGGCAGTGATTGGTACTGGTTCTTTTACTTTGTAATGGTTGTGGGTTTTGCATTCTTCTATACGGATGTGTTATTTGCTCAGCAAAACTATGGTGAAAATCTTAAACGTTCTGGTGCTCAAATTCCAGGCGTTAGCCGTGGAGAACCTACTCAACGTTACTTGACCCGCGTATTGCGCCGCATCACTTTCCCGGGCGCCTTTTTCTTGGGATTAGTGGCCACTACACCTTTCTTCGTGGGGCTTGTTATACCATCGCTTAGTGGTTCGGGTACTTTGCTGGTTACTTCAACGGGCTTGCTCATCGTCGTGGGTGTTGTGCGCGATACCTTCTTTAATATTGAAGCTGAACTCAAATTGCATGGTTATGATGAGACTTTATTAGTTCGATAGTAAGGAAAAAATACACTGACAAAGCATATCGTAATGCTTGGTCCTCCTGGGGCAGGAAAAGGCACACAAGCCAAGCACCTGTCTGAAAAACTTAGCTTAGTTCATATCTCATCCGGTGATTGTTTCCGTGAAAATATGAGAAAAAAAACAGAACTGGGCCAATTGGCAGGAGACTACATCAATAAGGGTGAATTGGTCCCCGACGATGTGACCATTGCCATGATTCGTGAGCGGCTGTCTCGCCCCGATTGCGACCCGGGGGCATTATTAGATGGCTTCCCGCGTACGCCGCCTCAGGCGGACGCGCTCGATGCTATGTTAGTTGACCTCAATAAGGGACCGGTTAATGCCGTTCCTTTCATTGCAGTCCCAGATGAAATATTGGTTGAACGCTTGACCGGTCGCTGGACTTGTCGTGCGCACGGACATATTTTCCATATGAAATTTAATCCACCTCGGGTGGCAGGAAAATGTGATCACGATGACTCAGAACTTTATCAACGAAAAGACGACCAAGTGGAAACGGTGACTCACCGTATTCGTGTTTATTATCAGCAAACGCAGCCACTGATCGATTACTACCGTCAACGTGGTTTGCTGCTTGAGGTAAATGGTTCTCAAGAAATTGAGTCCGTTTTCAGCGATTTACTGACCGCGTTGTCCAATATTTAGGAATATATTTCATGGTTTGGCAGCGCGGTGTTGTACTAAAAACATCTGAAGAAATTGAGATCATGCATGAAGCTGGCAAGATTAATGCTTTAGCGTTAAAAACAGTGCGCGACATGATCCGCCCGGGCATTTCAACATCTGCTCTGGATGATGCTGCTGAAGAGGTGATTCGTGACCATGGTGCTGAACCCACATTTTTGGGGTTCCCTGGTCCATACCCTTTTCCGGGCACATTAACGATTAGCATCAATGAAGAGTTAGTGCATGGTATCCCCGGACCTCGCTTGTTGCTGCCTGGCGATATCGTCTCGATTGATTGCGGAACCACTTATTCTGGCTTTGTTGGTGATTCAGCTTTTTCAATGGGCGTTGGCGAAATTTCAGACCAGGCTGAGCGCTTGTTGAAAGTTACTGAAGAATCGCTCATAGCCGGTATCAAATTCATGAAACCGGGTAACCGTGTTGGCGATATTTCTGCTGCAATCCAGCAGCATGTTGAAGCGCACGGCTACCAAGTCCCTCGTTCTTATACAGGGCATGGGGTTGGACGGCAAATGCACGAGGCGCCCCAGGTGCCGAATTTTGGACGAGCCGGACGAGGCCTGGTGCTGCGCCCTGGCATTACACTGGCAATTGAGCCAATGGTATTGATAGGCACATATCATACGCAAGTATTGTCTGATCAATGGACAGTGACTTCAGCCGACAACTCACTGACAGCTCACTTTGAACACACGGTAGCTGTCGTAGCAGATGGTCATCTAATTCTGACGGCATAAGCATGAAAAAGTGCTGGACGGAATTAAAGAAGGCGAGTATAATTGCGTGCTTTGGTTTGGCTGGCAGATAGATAAGAAGCTTGCCAGAAGAGAGGAATTATGAAAGTATCAGCATCGGTAAAAAAACGCTGCTCAAAATGCAAAATCGTAAAACGTAAGGGTAGAATTTACGTTATTTGTGAAAATCCGAGACACAAACAGCGACAGGGATAATTAAAAAATGGCACGTATTGAAGACATAGATCTCCCCCGAAATAAACGGGTTGAAATAGCTCTGACTTATATTTATGGCGTTGGACGCGTACGCTCCAACGAAGCGCTGGCATATGCCGATGTCAACCCTGACACGCGCGTAAAAGACTTGACCGAGGGTGCAGTCGCTAAGTTGAGAGAATATATTAACCAAAATTTTAAAGTTGAAGGTGACTTACGCCGCGAAAAACAATTACACATTAAACGTTTAATTGAGGTAGGTAGCTATCGAGGTCTTCGCCACCGTCGCAATTTACCCGTCCGAGGGCAGCGTTCGCGCACCAATGCGCGCACCCGCAAAGGTCCCAAGAAGACGGTCGCAGGTCGTGGTCGCCGCCGTGGCGCCACCAAGAAATAATTTGGTTGTAAAGGGGCTTGGATTACTTCATTGCCAAGCCCCTTAATTCGCATACAAACGTTGACGGACGAGCTCGCTAACCGGAGCGGGAGGTACCTTCCTGTTGTTTCACTCCCCATCCGTGGCTGGCCGGACAGTAGTACTCGACCTAGACCTAGTAGTGCAAAAATAGAACAATGAGTGCGAGGTAGTATGGCAAAGAAAAGTTCTGCGTCTGGCAAGAGGCGAGGCGCACGTAAGGTAAAGCGCACTTTGTCCACTGGGCAAGTGCATATTTATGCTACGTTCAATAACACAATCGTTACGATAACGGATCTGCAGGGAAACACGGTTTGCTGGGGGTCGCCCGGAATTATGGGCTTTAAAGGCTCCCGAAAAAGCACCCCCTTTGCTGCTCGTTTGGCTGCAGAACATGCAGTCAAGGCAGCTATGGACATGGGCATGCGTGAAGCAGTTATCTTTATCAATGGTCCTGGTCGTGGTCGTGAAGCTGCTATCCGTGCCGTTCAGGCAATGGGTATTAAAGTAACAGCGATCACCGATCAAACGCCTGTTCCCCATAATGGTTGTCGGCCGCCGAAGAAACGCCGCGTATAATATCTAATCAATCCCCTTTCAATCCGGGAACGGAACAATCAGCCCCTGGGCATTGTGCCGTTTGCACGGGTTGCAGGGTTACTTGAAACAATTTTAGAACGAAAAGGATCAAACTATGGGACGATATCGTGGGCCAGTGTGCAAATTGTGCCGTCGAGAAGGCGAAAAGCTCTTCCTCAAAGGTACACGTTGCTTTGGCAGTAAGTGCGCTTTCGAGCGTCGTGCATACCCCCCGGGGGAGCACGGACGCGATTCTCAATATCGACGAAAACGCGAATCAGATTATGGCCGTCAGTTACGAGCAAAGCAAAAAGCTCGTCGTACTTATGGCATTATGGAGCGTCAATTCCGACGCTATTACGATAAATCACTACAACGACGTGGCTTAACTGGTATGAATTTGCTGCAAATATTGGAATCCCGTCTCGATAATGTTGTTTATCGCATGGGATATGCCAGTAGCCGTGTGCAAGCGCGTATGTTGGTGTCGCACGGACACTTCAATGTCAATGGACGTCGCACCAATGTGCCTTCCATGTTGCTCTCCCCTGGCGACAAAGTTGAAGTTCGGGGTGGTTCCCTCCAGCGAACTTACTTCAAAGAGTTAAGTGCATTTGCGGAAAGTCGTAATGTGCCGGATTGGGTTACTCGTGATTTAGAAAATTTATCGGGCGAAGTTATGCGTTTGCCTGAACGAATCGAAGTTGAAGGTAACCTCAATGAGCAGCTTATTATTGAGTATTACTCACGTCGATAAGTTCTTGCCGAAACGGTACGAAACCTCGTATTTAAGATTAGGAGGGTCGAACTGTGTTGAGTTTGAGTAATATGGTAACGCCGAAAATCGAGCGAGAAGCAGAGTCTCGAAATTATGGAAAATACGCGATTGCCCCGTTGGAACGCGGCTATGGACTTACCTTAGGCAATGCCCTGCGCCGAGTACTATTATCCTCTATCGAGGGGGTTGCGGTAACATCAATTCGAATCGCTGATATTCATCACGAATTTCGAGATATCCCAGGTGTACGGGAAGATGTCATTCACATAATGATGCAGATCAAGAAGCTGCGCATGAAACTTCTTGATGTTGATTCAGCCCGCTTGCACCTTGAGGTCCATGGTTCTGGTGTCGTTACAGCTGCTGATATCATTCCCCAACCTGAAGTAGAAATTATTAACCCCGAACTATATCTTTTTACGGTTGATAATCGGGTTGAACCGTTGGAATTTGAATTAACGGTGCAGCGCGGCGTTGGATACTCTCCGGCCGATGATCGAACGGGTCGTCTGCCCATAGGCGAGCTTCCCGTTGACGCAATTTATAATCCGGTGCAGCGTGTGAATTTTGATGTTGGCTTTGCCCGTGTAGGCCAAAGCACCAACTACGATAAACTCACAATGGAAATTTGGTCCGATGGTTCGATAGAACCTGAGACCATCTTAAGTACAAGTGCCAAATTGCTGATGGAATACTTACAGCACTTGGCTGGTGTTAGCGCCGAGTCGTTGGCTGCCCTTGTAGAAGTACAAGACGTGGCAGAAGATAGCATTATTGGTGATGAAGTTATCGAAACCCCCATTGAAGACCTTGATCTTACTGTACGTGTGTTCAATTCGCTCAAGCGAGCTGGTATCGTAAATGTTGGCGAGATAATTGAATTAATCGATAAAGGTGATGATGCCGTCTTATCCATCCGTAATTTTGGCTCCAAGAGCCTGCAAGAATTGAAAGATAAGATCGCTGATAAAGGCTACCTTCAGGGCGATCCCGAGATAAAAAAAGAAGTGGAGTAAGCTGAAATGCGACACAAAATAGCTGGAAAAATACTTGGCCGGAGTTCAGGTCAACGCAATGCTTTGCGCCGGGTATTGATTAAACAATTATTCGAGCACGAACGAATTAATACTACCCGTGCCAAAGCAGAAGCTATCCGTGGTCAGGCCGAGAAATTAATTACCCTGGCCAAGCGCAGTAATAGCGCTGAGGATGCTTCCAAAAGCGTTGCCGCTCGCCGATTGGCCGTCGCTCGCTTAGGTGACGACAAAGAAATTGTCAAGAAATTGTTTGATGAGATTGCCCCTCGATTTGAAAATCGTCCCGGTGGATATACCCGCATGCTTAAACTGGGTCCCCGTCAGGGTGATGCCGCCGAGATGGTGATTTTAGAATTTGTCGAAGAGTAATCTTCTATCAACGAGTGGCAGTATACGGTGATTGACAAAAATAACACTGGATACTGACTCATGGCACATTACAAAGTTATTCTCGCCTACGATGGCACGCACTACCGGGGCTCACAGCGACAGCTTGCTGAGATTCGGACAGTGCAGGGAGTTGTAGAAAAGGCACTGCGCAAATTAGGATGGACGGAAGCCTCAACCAGATTTGCTGGGCGTACCGACGCCGGTGTGCATGCTTCGGGCCAAGTCTTTGTTTTTAACTTAGACTGGCGGCACAGCCTTGAAGACCTTAGCAACGCACTCAATGCGTTGCTCCCGAAAGATGCCTCTGCCCGTCAACTGAACGAAATTTCGGAAGATTTTCACCCTCGCTATCACGCAGTTGCACGCAGCTATCGCTATCGAATTTTTGCCGATTCTGTGCGCAACCCGCTCAAAGAGCATTACGCTTGGCGGGTGTGGCCAGCCCCCAACCTGAAATATTTGCAGGCCGCCGCACAGGTATTTCTAGGAATTCACGATTTCGCTGCTTTTGGCCGTCACACGAGCCCCAACGGCCCCACCACTCGTGAATTGATGACTGCTAACTGGTACTATGATGTCGATGATCTAATCTTTGATGTCACAGCAAATGCTTTCTTGTATCACATGGTGCGGCGGTTGGTGTTTGTCCAGGTAGCTGTAGGACAAGGGAGATTGGGTGTTGAAACTTTGCGTAAGCATTTGCAAACCCCCAGTAATCTGCCTCTGCATGGATTAGCACCTCCCCAGGGATTATCCCTGAAAGCAGTGCATTATCCTTCTTAGCACAATGGCGAGAGATGCTAAAAATTGTATAATAGTTCGCGTTGGTTTATATCAACGCTAAAACGAAAGTAGATTAACAGGTGTTTTTTGCCTGAAAATGAGTACGGAGTATAATACCGTGTATAAAACTTACTATCCTAAAGCTGATGAAATCACCCGAGATTGGGTTATCGTTGATGCTAACGACCAAACCCTCGGGCGTGTCGTTACCCAAATAGCAGTGGTATTGCTTGGCAAACACAAGCCAACGTTTACCCCTGGCGTTGATATGGGTGACCATGTTATTGTTCTTAACGCACAGCACATCCGCGTAACTGGCAATAAGCTTGACCAGAAAATGTACTACCGGCACAGTGGCCGCCCTGGCGGCTTGAAAACGATCAACCTGCGCGACTTGCTGGAAAAAAATCCGCGCCGTGTGATTGAAAGAGCGGTGTGGGGTATGGTGCCTCATAACCGTATGGGACGCAAATTGATGAGAAATCTTCGCGTATACGCGGGCGTTGATCATCCCCATGCTGCCCAGCAACCGAAAAATATCGAAGATGTTTTACCTTCGAATAAGGAGTAATAATGACTGAACAATATTACGAAGGCATTGGACGTCGAAAAGCCAGCACCGCTCGTGTGCGTGTGATGAGTGGATCCGGACAATTTATCGTTAATCAAAAGCCGATGGAAGAATATTTCCCACGTCTTGGTGATAAAAGTGCCATTATGGGTCCACTGGAGACTGCTGGACAGAGTGCTTCATTAGATGTGAGCGTGATTGTTAAAGGCGGCGGAGTTACAGGACAAACAGATGCTGTAAAATTGGGATTGGCTCGCGCCTTGAAAAAAATGAATCCCGAACTTAAGGTTGCGCTGCGTAAAGGTGGTTTCCTTACTCGCGATGCACGCGAAAAAGAACGCAAAAAACCAGGTCTCAAACGAGCTCGCAAGGCTCCGACCTACACCAAACGTTAACCTTTCTATCCAACATATGGGACGTAATGCGTTCAAAGACTTGGTTCTTTTACGCATTACGTTTTGCATTTAACCCTAAAAAAAATTATGCAAACGAACGGTATTACATTGCTAGGTTTAGGTCCTGGTAACCCGCGATGGCTTACACTTCAAGCGTCGGAATTGCTCAAATCGGCTTCCGAAATATACGTACGCACCGACCAACACCCCGCTGTGGATGGTTTCCCCGCCGCATTGCAAATACACTCATTTGATTATCTATTTGAAATCAAAGATTCTTTGGGGGATATCAATGCTCAGATTGTGGCGCATATTTTGACGCTAGGACAGCGCCCTGAGGGTGTTATTTACGCTGTGCCAGGACATCCTTTAATTGCTGAGAACACATGCCCAGAGATTATACGCCGCGCTGCTGAAAACAAAATTCCCGTCCAAATCATAGAGGGTCTTAGTTTCCTGGAGCCGGTTTGCTCATGCCTGGGCGTGAACCTGTTACCTCACACAACCATGCTAGATGCGCTCCAATTAGCGAATGCGCACCATCCACCTTTCCCGCCCGATCAACCAGTACTGATCGCCCAGATAGATCGCCCGCAAATTGCCGTGCAGGTTAAGGCGGTATTGCTCACCACCTACCCCCATGATCACCGCGTCCAACTTGTGCATGGCGCTGGAACAGATGGACAACTGCTCGAAGATCTGTCTCTGGCGAAGCTAGATCGCAGCGTGCATCTCGGCCCTCTATCTACCCTATATCTACCGCCATTGGGGCCTGCTACATCCCTGGAAGCCTTTCAAGAAATCGTGGCGCATTTACGAGCACCTGATGGTTGCCCCTGGGATCGTGAACAAACGCATCAATCATTACGTCCACATTTGCTTGAAGAGACCTACGAACTGATAGCCGCACTTGATGATGGCGATTCTGCTGCTATGGCCGAAGAGTTTGGCGATTTGCTGCTGCAAATTGTTTTACATGCCCAAATAGCCAGCGAAAACGAAGCATTTAATTTTGCCGATATAGTTCATGGTATTCATACAAAAATTGTGCATCGCCATCCGCACGTTTTTGGCGATCTCAGCCTTGAAGATGCCGGTACGGTTATCAAAAATTGGGAAAAAATTAAGGCCGAAGAACGAAAAGATAATGGCAACGATGATAAAGGTTTATTGGATGGTGTGGCTAAGGCTATGCCTTCTTTGGTGCAAGCTGAAACCTTTCAACAGCGCGCCGCCCGTGTGGGCTTCGATTGGTCCAATATTCAAGGTGTGCTTGATAAAATCCCCGAAGAGATTCTAGAGATCCAAAATGCTCCCAACCAGGCTGATCGTGTTGATGAATTCGGCGATCTGCTTTTTGCCTTGGTTAATTGGGCCCGTTGGTACAATATAGACGCTGAAAGCGCCCTGCGCTCGACTAATCGTCGTTTTCGAACCCGTTTTTCTTATATTGAAAAAATGGCTCGTAAGCAGGGTCGCAGCTTGCAGGATTTATCTTTGCAAGAAATGGATTTACTTTGGGATGCAGCTAAGGATTTATAAATATCAGTTTTAGATTTTGTTTGCAAAACATACTGTTATTAATAGGGATATCTTGCTCCCCCAGTTAAGATGTACCCCGCGAGTTTTTGATAGCACTCGCGGGGTATTTGTTTTCTATGTTACCCGCTAATAATTCCCTTTAATATATCGCTTCCAAGCCCGGCAACACCTTTCTGCTCACCCCCACTCTTGCTAAAAGTAATCCCGCGTTTGATTCGGTCTACAAGGCGCGAGAAAGGCAAACTTTGCAAATATACTTTTCCAGGGCCGGTCAATTTAGCCAAGAACAAGCCCTCGCCACCGAAGATCGCATTTGTAAATCCGCCGATAAATTGAATATCGTAATCTACGGTTGTGGCAAAAGCAACAATGCAGCCTGTATCGACACGCAAGCTTTCACCCGCGGCTAAATCTTTTTCAATAACTGTGCCGCCCGCGTGTACAAAGACCATACCGTCGCCGGTCAATCGCTGCAAGATAAATCCCTCGCCGCCAAAGAAACCGGCGCCCAACTTTTTTGTAAAGGCGACCTCAATTTCAGTTCCCTGTGCGGCGCATAGGAAAGAATCTCTCTGACAAAGTACCTGCCCATTAAATTGGTCGAGATCAAAATCCACAATTTTTCCGGGGAAGGGGGCTGCAAAGGCGACGCGTTGCTTTCCTTGTGCGCTGTTGAGAAATGTCGTGATGAAAAAACTCTCTCCCGTGACAATGCGTTTGAAGCCTTTAAAGATACCACCGCCGGTGTCGGTTTGCATTTGTATTCCATCTTCCATGTAGGTCATCGTGCCAACCTCGGCGCGCACACCCTCACCCGGATCAAGCTCAATTTCTACCAACTGTAGATCATCGCCATAAATGGTGTAATCAACGACATCAGCCATACTATTTCTCCTTTATAAATTTAATAGATTCCTGTTGCTAAAAAATTCAGGCTTTCTTTGTGTTTCAAATATAATTTTACTATGCTTTAAATGCATGAATAGGTATTAGGGACTTTATAGATCAAGTGATATCAATTTTATCGCCCTCGACAACCTCACCAATTTTCCACAGCGGCTGTTTCTTGGCTTGCGCTTGCGCCAACATTGCATCAGCTCGTTCAGCGGAGACGGCCAGCAGCAGCCCGCCGCTGGTTTGCGGATCGAAGAGTAATAGTTCTTCATGCTCTTCAAGTTCGCGTTTGAATCGCACATGGGGCTGAAAATATAACTTATTATCTGAAGCGCCTCCGGGGAATATAAAATCCTCCGCATACCGGCGTGCTCCTTCAAGGAACGGTAAAGCATCCCACTCGAAGTGTAATCCAACACCCGAAGCCTTGGCCATCTCCCAGCCGTGGCCTAGCAAACTAAAGCCGGTGACGTCTGTGGCTGCTTGCACCCCAAAAGTCGTTGCTAGCGATGCAGCATCCCGGTTGAGACGCATCATCCAGGTTGTAACATCGTTGATATCCTCGAAACTGGCCTTCTGACTTTTAATTGCCGTGGTTGTGGTGCCAAAGCCCAGCGGCTTGCTGAGCATCAGCACATCCCCAGGACGAGCGCCAGATTTTGACATCAATTCATCCGGGTGCACCATGCCGATTACGATTAAGCCGTATTTTGGTTCTTGATCTTGAATGGTGTGCCCGCCAGCGATGACCACACCAGCCTCACGCGCTTTCTCTGCACCGCCGCGCAGGATCTCGCTAAGCAGGTCCGTTGGCAGGCTAGGGGGTAGGGCAGCCACATTTAAAGCTAAGAAAGGTTTGGCACCCATTGCGTAAATATCCGATAAACTATTGGCCGCCGCGATCGCGCCGTATTCGTAAGGTGAATCCACTACCGGTGTGAAGAAATCTGTGCTGATCACCAGCGCGTTTTCATCATCTAATTTCCAGACGGCCGCGTCATCAGGAGCGTTGATCCCAATCATCAGGTCAGGATAATCGCTGGGTTTAAAGATATTTTCAATTGGACGCAGTACCTGCGCCAGCGTCTCCGCATTCAATTTAGACGCTCAGCCGGAACAGGTGGATAGTGCCGTTAAGCGAATTTTTTCTTCAGAGGGTGTGTGCGTGTTGGCTGTCATAAAAATTATTTATGCGTTGAGTCAATCAAAGTTGGCATGCTGCTAATAAAAATCCACGAAGGCGCGCCCGAAAACTGTTTGGCGTCCTCCGTGGAATATTTCTTCGTCAGCGCATTTTTAGTACTTAGGGTGTGCTATCTGCGGGCACAGTAAGATTTGTTGTAGTTCCAGTATCTTGATTTTGTAATTCAGGCAGTGGCAGCAAGAAGGGATTATCACTGGGCAGCAGCATAATCTGGATGCCGGGAGCCAATTTTTGGATGTATTCTAATGTTAACACATCAGGATTAATCTCAATGGCCAGCGCCAACAATTTCAATGCTTCCGCTTCTGCTGTCGCTTTAATCAGGCGTGCCTCAGCTTCGGCGTGGGCATTGATCAGCAATGAATCTGCCGAGCCCTGGGCACGAATCACAGCTGCATCGGCTAAGCCTTCAGCAGCTTGACGGGCTTGTTCAGCTTCTTGTTTGCGCTGTTCTACCACAAAAACGGCCTGTTGTGCTAATTGCTCGGCAATTTGTTTTTGCTCCACCGAAGCGGCATACTCAGGTGAGAAGGTGATATTTCGCAGCACGAAATCGATCAATATTAAGCCGCCTTCTTCCATTGTTTCTCCCATGGCATCGGTCATCAATTGGGTTAGTTCCGTGCGTCTGGAGCTGTACACCTCTTCGACCCCGAACTGCGAAACGGCACCCCGAATCACGCCTCGGGCTTGCGGGCGCACTAAATTGTTGATGTACTGGCCTTCCCATTTGATATGGGTGCCAACAATTTTGCTGGGGTCAAGCGTAAAAATGATCGAGGCATCAACCAGCACCACCTGACCATCCGATGTGCGCGCTTCCACAGAGTCATCGCCTTGAATTTGACCCTCTGCAGGAGCTATCGACATCGTGTAAGTCTGTCGAGAGATCGGGTACATAATTACATTTTCAAAGTAGGGCACAACCCATTTAAGACCGGGTTGCAAGGAATCTGGGCGCACGCCAGCTTGACCAGGCATAGCAGAAACGACTACGCCGCGCTCTTGTGGCTCGACAAAGATTAATCCCGCGCTGGTCGTGTTCAAAAGCAGCGCTAATACAATGGTGATGACCAAGCCGGTAATGGTGGCTTTGGTGCTTTGCCCTCGTGATGCTCGGATAACAGTAATGGCCAATAAGCCAATTACGGCCATCCAGGCTAATCCGGCGATTGCAGAGATAACTACGGTAATATTCATTCTTCACTCCTTAATGCATTATGTTGGGCTTTTGGGCACTTTGTGTTAAACTGAAATCTTACTCTTAACATCGGCAGTTTCCAAAAATTTTCATTAGGTACTCGGTACAAATGAGCGCGTACATGATACCATAATTATATGAGGATTACATGAAAAGCGTTGAAGGTAAAGTGACGGAAATCCATAGTGCCTCGAACGGATTCGCAGCCTTGAAGATAGCCTGCCCGACCAAGATGCTTCCTGCCCCGGGGCAGTATCTGACTGCCAATCGGCCAGGATCAGCACACTCATTTCTAGCTGATTCCCTTTTTCCGGCAGGATTCTCATCTCATATTACCGTTGGCGCATCAACAATTCTTAATACACTATCCTCTGAACCTGGTCACTGGTTACCTGGAACTACTTTACGTTTATATGGGCCTTTAGGTCGCGGATTTAGTCTGCCGAAAAAGATTCGCCGGTTGGCGCTAATTGCTTTAGGGGATACCGCCGCACGCTTATTTCCTTTGATCCCCATTGCTCTTGATCATGGCGCTGACATAACTTTATTTGCACAAGTCGCCTTGCCCCAACTGCCCACAGCAGTTGAAATTCATCCCCTTGCTGCATTGCCCGAAATGCTTTCCTGGGCCGACTTCGCCGCCTTAGATTTGCCGCTAGAATCTTTATCTGTGTTGCGAACCACGCTGGGATTAATGCCTCATACACAATTATCTTGCCAGGCCCAAGCCTTGATTATCTCCCCCATGCCTTGTGCGGGGATGGCGGCCTGCGGTGTTTGCGCAGTACCTGCTCGGCGTGGCTATAAACTTGCCTGTAAGCATGGTCCGGT
>PVMK01184219.1_pt1 | contig 54163 bp, 50 predicted proteins | sample 1853481 | NCBI WGS metagenome assembly PVMK01 (sample SAMN08533507, study PRJNA380276) | Marine sediment metagenome, whole genome shotgun sequencing project.
CCATGGCGTTGGTTTTAAGGCGGGGGACTTTTAGAATGAACCGGCGAAATACGGCAATGCCGATACCGATGATCACCATGAGTCCCGAAAAGATCCCTTAAAAACATAAACGGATTGACTGTTGAATAGTAATCGGAAAACAGTTTTGCAGAGATAAAGTTTTCCAGGGCATGCATCAGGAGCAGGAGCATAAATCCGCTGTATATGAGCATGTGCATCAGCCAGCGTGTAAAATCTTCTTTCAAAATTCTTCGTTGCAAAACAACATCGAGGATAAATACTTTCACCAAGATCAAGATTTTTGAGCTGAAAACAACACTGGCGATTCCTTTGACGGATGCGGATAACCGCTGGGAGGGTGTATAATCCCGGGCTGAAATACCAATTTTCATCGAACACCACGTATAAAACTTGTAGATCAGACCCAGGGCGAAAATAATAAGTGAAATATAAAGAAGCGTATTAAAGACCATATGGAAGACCTCCAAAATTTAACAAAAAGAATCGATTGCTCAAACTCTGATTTTTCATGAAGTTGGATTTGCGATTGTAACAACCCATTAAATTAAAATCGACTTCCAAAACAGATTTTAATATAAGGCACTCAAAGTTTTGTCAAACAATAATTGATGAATTTGTTATAGATATTGTCGAGCCGTTAAATGGTTGAGTGTTAAACCATTGATGTCACGTTAATATATTGATTTTTAAAGGGATTTTAGCATTAGTCGTCTTGAACAATATACCACAATGAATTACCAACAAATATTCCATCGACGCAAGATCCGGGCGAAAAACCCATCCAAATTAAATTACGGTATCAATCTCTTGGGCAATTCGGACCGCCGCCGCCTTTGGATCCTTTGCATCTCTGATGGGACGGCCGATCACAAGATAATCGGATCCATCTGAAATCGCCCGGGCCGGTGTTGTTATTCGCCGCTGGTCATGTTTCCCCGTCACATCCCATTCGGGTCTTATCCCCGGGGTCACCGCAATAAATTCGCGCCCGAAGTGTTCTTTAATAATTTTAACTTCGAGCCCCGAGCAGACAATGCCGGTGCAGCCGGCCGCTTTGGCCATGGCAGCCCGTTTCACTACCAGCCGACGCATGTCATCATAAAACATTTCCCTGAACCCGGAGGCTTTAATGTCTTCACTTGTGACACTGGTTAAAACCGTAACCCCAAGGATGCCGACCCGCCCTTTGGCCCCTTCAACCGCAGCTTCGAGCATCCTGAAAGTCTCGCCGCAATGAACCGTTGCTAACGCAATACCTAAATCTGCGATTCTCTCCATAGCGCGAAAAACCGTTTCCGGAATATCATGAAGTTTCAGATCTAAAAACACTTCAGCTCTCCCGGAAGCTTTTATAAAATCGATTATTTCAGGACCTGATCGGATAAAAAGCTCCAAACCCACTTTGAACATTCCCACTGATTCCGAAAGCAGTTCCACATAGTGTTGGGCGGTCTTTACCGATGGAACGTCCAAGGGAAAAACGATGTAATCTTTTGCTTGTTTCATCTTTGAAATGTCAACCTGTAATGATTTTCAAAACATCGGGAACGATGCGAATGACAATCGGCAACATGCCGGGCTGCTCCCCGTCAACGTCGAGAAGTACCTGCTGGCTTGATAATGCTTCCACTTTTTCACCGGCCAGAGTAATGACTTTGTCAATATCATTTATTTTACCGTTATACAGTTTCGGAAGGTTTAAAAAAATTTCAGGCATTGTTAAATCCCCGATGACCGTAACATTCAAGAGTCCGTCACAGACCGATGCACCCGGGGCGACCCACATTCCACCGCCATGATACTGTCCGTTTGCAACCGCTACGTTCCAGATCTGCAATTCCTGTTCAATACCTTTATCGACGCGGATCCGTATTTTTTTCTTTCCATATAAAAAAATAGAAATGAGCGTTGCCCACATAAATGAAATAAAGGGACCCAACGCTTTGGTCGTCCTGTTAACCCGCCGGGCAACTTCACCGCCCAGACCGAAACTCGTTATATTATGGAAGTATCGACGACGTTCATGACCATCGTTATCTCGAAAAAACAGCATCCCCAAATCGATGGTTCGGACAGTGCCGGCAGCAATAAGATCGACGGCCTGTTCGAGGTCTTGGGGTATTGAAACGGTTCTGACGAAATCGCAGCCTGTCCCGTTGGGGATAAAACCCAGTGCCAAATCCGATCTCACGGATGCTTCATGCATCATAATACCGTTAACAACCTCGTTCAGGGTACCGTCTCCTCCCACACAGACGAGAAGCCTGACCTTTTGGGCAACGGCATTTTTTACAAGCATTACCGCATCTCCAGGCCCTCGGGTCATATACGCCTTAAAAGAACCCAGGCGATCTCTGGCAAGCGCTTCGATAATCGGCCAGTCCGATCCCGTTGATCCGTTTCCTGCATGAGGGTTGACGATAAAAGCGATCCTTGACAAATTAGCTCCTGTTTTGTTTGCGCTCAATTAGGGTAAAATATTCTCTTTAAACGCTCGATTCAGATCCGCCCCGGTCAGAACAGGCAAACACGGTTAAACAATACACGGAATTTGCTGTTAAAAAACCACGTAGCGTATAATTATCTATCCATAAAGCAATTTTTACAACAAGCATTTACATTTTTAATAAATCTATTGAAATTACTGACTTTAAAATGTTATAAAATTTATTTCTTAATACAGGGATGAATCCTTCATGAAAAATTCGAGACAGCCTTTGGGGAAAAAATGAATCTAAAAGAAAAACAGCAGACCCTTTTGCGAATGCTTCCCGCAGTAGATTACATCCTTGAGCTGGCAAAGGCAGATTCTTTCTACGACAATGTCCCAAAATCTGTTCTGGTCCGCTCCATCCGCTCTGTTGTTGAAGATCTTCGGATGATTATCATAGACGACCGACAGGATCTCACAGAGACAGACCTTTCGGACGCCAACATCCTTAAAAAGATCAAAAACAGTGCAAAAAGAGCCATGGCGCCGGTGCTTACCCGGGTCATCAACGCTACGGGCGTTGTTGTACATACCAACCTCGGCCGATCGTTACTTTCGGACGATGCGGTGCAGAACCTTCTGGCCGTTGCATCCGGATATTCCAATTTGGAATTCGATCTGTCAAAAGGCATGCGAGGTTCCAGATACAGCATTGTTGAAGATATTCTGTGTGAAATAAGCGGCGCTGAAGCGGCCATGGTGGTCAACAACAATGCCGGAGCCGTCTTTCTATCTTTAGAAACCCTCGCCAAAGATAAAAAGGTTATTGTATCCAGGGGAGAACTGGTGGAAATCGGGGGGTCATTCAGGATCCCGGATGTGATGGCCAAAAGCGGCGGGATTTTGAAGGAGGTGGGGACCACAAACCGTACGCACGTTAAAGACTATGAAAATGCCATCGAGCACGATACCGCCCTTCTCCTAAAAGTCCACAAAAGCAATTACAGTGTCGTCGGCTTTACCGCCGAAGTCTCTCTTGAAGAGCTGGTTGCCCTGGGCGCAAAATATAAGATCCCGGTTATGGAAGATCTTGGCAGCGGAACCTTTGTAGATTTTTCAAAGTACGGTCTGTTAAAGGAGCCCACGGTTCAGGAGTCGGTTAAAGCAGGCGCAGACCTTGTCACGTTTAGTGGAGACAAACTCCTTGGCGGGCCCCAGGCAGGCATCATGGTAGGAAAAAATGACCTCCTTATGAAAATCAAAGAAAATCCCATCAACCGGGCACTTCGTATCGACAAACTTACCCTTGCAGCACTCGAAAGCACCTTGCGGCATTACAGAAACATAGACAGGGAAATGGATTCCATCCCGACACTGCGCATGTTGACCCTCTCTCTGGCACATATCCAATCAAAAGCAGAAATCCTTGCCAAGATGCTCCAGAATATCAGCGATACCAGATTGTCTGTAGATCTCATCGACACATCCTCGAAACCCGGCGGCGGTTCTCTCCCCCTTTTAACACTCCCCAGCAAAGGTGTGGGTGTCAAGGTCCAGGGAATCTCTGCCAATGCGGTGGAAAGACAGATGCGGAACAATAAACTCCCCATCATTGGAAGGATCGAAGAAGATCTATTTATCATGGATCTTAGAACCATACTCGATGACGAACTACCGATCATCAAACATGCTGTTGAACACATGCTGAAAAAGGCCTGACCATGACACAAAAAAAAACAGAATTGTTTCACAACCGCTCTTCCAGCAAAGAGTTTCTTCTTTACAAAACCGATACCAAACCTAAAAAAGATACGGCTGAAACCCTATCTTCCACGGCGTCGGACAGAATTTCAAAAGCATTTCCGGACATTCTTGCACAAAAGAACTTTATGGATTACGCCATGGCACAACTCGAATCTTCGACACAATTCAAAGCCATGGTCATCAAAATCGACAACCTCAAGAACAGCGCCGAAACAGCCGGTGACTTTGGGATCGATCTATGGATCGATGTGGCCCATGCCGTCGATGCAATATGCCGGCGTGAAAATGGAATTTGGGGCCGGCTCGACCAGGGACGGTTCGGATGTTTTTTTAACGAAAAAAATGAGACGCCCCCTGTGGAACTTGCAAACAACATAAACAACAGCCTGGCAGAAATTAGAAACGAGACGGTCTCCATCGGCATCGCTTCATTCCCCACCCTTAGTTTTGATAAAGATCAAATCCTCGATCACGCCGGCAAAGCGCTCGATCACGCCGCCTTTTTCGGGCCCGGCAGTACCGTGTCATTTGATGCAGTGAGCTTAAATATCAGCGGAGACACCCGCTATCAGAATGGAGACATAGACGGGGCCATCGAAGAGTTCAAGACAGCGCTTCTGCTCGACCCGTCGGATGTCAATGTCCATAACAGTCTGGGTGTATGTTACGGCATTTTGAGCGATTATGATAATGCACTGAAAGAATTCCAAGAAGCCGTCCGGCTCGACCCGAACGAAGTCATGAGCCTTTACAACTTGGGGCTGATCAACATGTTGACCGGAGATAACGAAAAGGCACTCCAATATTTTCTCGAAGCCGGTGAAAAAGAAGACGATATCTTTGAAGTTACGCTTCAAACTGGAAACGTTTATCTAAAAATGGGGAAACCGGAAAAAGCGAAAAATTTCCTTGAAAAAGCCGTGACACTCAATCCAGAGTCAGGCCCGGCTTTTCGTTGCCTGGGTGAGTGTTACAACGCCATGAATATGATAGACCATGCGATTACCGCATATAAAAAAGCCTCCCGGCAAAACCCCAACGACGCCGAATCACTGTCGACACTCGGCTACCTGTTTGATCTTTTGGGTGAAAATCCTGAAATTACAACTATTTTATGCCAGCAAAGTATTGACATTGCACCTGAAAACGGTCTGTTCAGGCACAGACTGGGCAACCTATATCTCAAAAGGAATCAACTTGAAGACGCACTGGAACAGTTTCAAAAAGCCCATGATCTGGGCCACGACTCCGGAGATATGATCGATAAGATTAAACAATTGATGCTGAACAATTGATACCGGGAGCAGGGGTTGCCTATCATCCACCATGTATTATGATTTTCAAAAGACTGGGTCGGTTAAACCATGAAAAAGATTATTCTTGACATACTTCAAGACAGTATCAGCGTCAAAGACCGGTTTATTAAAAATAACATCGATCTTATTGAAAGAGGGGCGGATATACTCGCATCGGGCATTGTCTCCGGTCATAAAATCCTGATTTTCGGTAATGGCGGGAGTGCTGCGGATGCCCAGCATATTGCCGCCGAATTCGTTAACCGGTTTCAGATTGAACGGCCGCCCCTTGCGGCGCTGGCACTAACCACCGACACCTCCATCATAACCAGCATCGGGAATGATTATCACTTCGACGAAATCTTCTCCAAACAGATTGCGGCCCTGGGAAGAAAAAATGATATTGCCGTGGGAATAAGCACCAGCGGGAACTCTAAAAATGTTGTCAAAGCCATACAGGCAGCAAAAAATATCGGAATGTTCACCATCGGATTGACCGGTCGCGGCGGCGAGATAGCGACATGCTCCGATCTTGTGTTTGCCGTGGAATCGGATACAACGGCAAGAATTCAGGAAACCCATATCACACTGGGGCATATATTGTGCGACCTTGTGGATCGGATTTTGTTTCCGGAAAAATTCAGTGTCCCTTAACAACAAAAAATCGAATAAAAAAGATCGTACGTGTTCAGGAGGTGCGCTTTTCCGTGTAACGATATTAGCGGAGTGGCTTCGTTATTTCAATAACTTAGCAGTGGGGGAGACCGCGGCTCCCGCATGCTTTACGCGGGAGAACGCGGAGGGGGCAGGAATGCCCCCGCTGCTAAGTCATTGAAATGACCAGACACGTAGATGCCGGAGTAAAGCGGGAGAGCGCACCTCCTGAACACGTACCGGAAATCATATAACCGTTTAGTTTTTTTAAAAAACTAGATTATTATAAAATCATAAGGTTAGAGAACGTTATGCCGCAAAAGTTTAAGCCGATAGATTTGAGCCGGGTGAAAAGATACCCGCTTTCACAACGAAAAAGCAAAGTATCCACAACGGATTTCGGAAAAACATGGCAAAAAGGCGCCCCTTTCAAGGAATTTGTTGACCGTCTTCCCGATATACTCGCCGGAAGCCATCTCAAGACCGTCATTTCTGCCATTGTTAACGCTTTTCAGAAAGAAAAAACCATCGTCTTTGCCATGGGAGCCCATGTCATTAAAGTGGGTCTAAACCCCATTGTTATCGACCTGATGGAACGCGGTATTATCACGGCCGTCGCAATGAACGGCGCCGGCATTATTCATGATCTCGAACTTGCCATGGCAGGACAGACATCCGAAGATGTATCGGCCTCTCTCGGAGACGGCACCTTTGGAATGGCCCACGAGCCAGGTGCTTTTTTATGCGACGCCATCTATCTCGCCGGAGAAAAATCCGCTGGACTCGGCGAAACCATCGGTTCTGCCATCATTGAAAAGAAGCTCCCCTATTCAGAACACAGCATTCTCGCTTGTGGTGCACGCCTCGGCATACCGGTTACGGTCCATGTCGCATTTGGCACGGATATCCTTCATATGCACCCCGGTTTTGACGCCGGTGCGGCAGGAAAAGCGACCCACAGAGATTTTCGCACGTTTGCGTCCGTCATCGGCACACTCGAAGGAGGAGTTTACCTGCATGTGGGATCTGCGGTCATACTGCCGGAAGTCTTCTTAAAAGCGGTTACTCTGGCACGGAACCTGGGGCATCATCTCGATCAATTCACAACGGTGAACATGGATTTCATCAGACACTACCGGCCCATGACCAACGTTGTCAATCGGCCCACAGCCAGAGGCGGACAGGGCTTTAACCTTACGGGTCACCATGAAATCATGCTGCCACTTATCGCTGCCGGAGTTATTGAAGCGATCGGGTAGATTCACGCGTGCTTACGCCCGTGGTCCTTTGCCAATTATTGAAAGCATTTAAATTTATTGAAAAGATAAGGAACTATTTATAATGCCGATTTATGAATATCATTGTGATACATGTGAAAAAGATTTTGAATGTCTGGTTTTTGGAAATGAGCGTCCTGCTTGTCCGTCATGTAACAACAAAAAAGTCAAAAAAATCATGTCCGCATGCACCTTCTACAGTAAAGGCGGCCATGGTCAAACGGTTAAGGCGGCTGCTTCGGCATCATCTTGTGGTGGATGTTCGGCTACCAGTTGTTCGAGCTGTAGTCACTGATGGGAAAAACACTCAAAATAGGAACCCGAGGCAGCAAACTCGCACTCTGGCAGGCAAACTGGGTTAAATCGGCGCTGAACTCCCAGCACCCTTCTCTTTCAGTTGAACTCGTCATCATAAAAACCAAAGGGGACAAGATTCTCGATGTACCGCTTGCCAAGGTCGGCGGCAAAGGACTTTTTGTAAAAGAAATCGAAGAAGCGCTTTTAAACGGCCGCATAGACCTTGCTGTACACAGCATGAAGGATATGCCGTCGGAAATACCGAAAGGGCTGTGCATCGGCGCAATTCCCAAGCGCGAAAATCCGCAAGATGTTCTAATTTCAAAAAAAGGACTGCCCCTTTTACAACTTGAACCCGGTGCCAGAATTGGAACCAGCAGTCTTCGTCGTGCCGCTCAGCTTCTCCATGTCAGACCGGATCTGCGCGTATTCCCCCTAAGGGGAAACCTGGACACGCGCCTAAAAAAACTCGAAACTGAAAATCTTGATGCCATCGTTCTGGCGGCGGCAGGTGTAAAGCGCTTGGGTCTTGAAAACAGAATAACCGAATTCCTCGACGAAAATATTATGCTTCCGGCCGTTGGCCAGGGTGCCCTTTGTATCGAGATCAGGCAAAATGATCCCGAGGTAGCGCCGATGGTCGCCAAACTCGACCACCCTCAAACAAGAGCGATCATCATGGGTGAACGTGCCTTTTTAAACCGCCTTGAAGGCGGTTGCCAGGTTCCGATTGCAGCCCACGGAAAAATCGACAACACCATATTTACCATTTGCGGTCTTGTGGCCACTGTCGATGGAAAAACCATTCTTAAAGAGACCTTTTCAGGGTCTGAGAGTTCGGCCGAAACCATCGGCGTAGAACTTGCCAACCACCTGGCTTCCATGGGGGCGAAAACCATAATGGAAAACCTAAAATCTGATCTGGATCTAAACCATGAACGGTAAAGTCTATCTGGTCGGTGCCGGACCCGGTGATCCGGAGTTGATCACGTTAAAGGGGTTGGAGTGCATCAAGAACGCCGATGTCATTATTTACGATTATCTTGCATCTCCAGGCCTGTTAAAACATGCCCGAGAGCATGCTGAAATCATCTATGTGGGAAAAAAAGGAGGAGATCACACCCTTTCCCAGGATAGGATCAATGCGCTGATCGCGGAAAAAGCCCAAAAAGGTCTCACGGTCACCCGGCTGAAGGGTGGCGATCCATTTATATTCGGCCGCGGCGGCGAAGAAGCGGAGGTCCTGATCGACGCCCGAATTCCTTTTGAGATTATCCCCGGTGTCACTTCAGCCATTGCCGCTCCGGCCTATGCCGGCATCCCGCTCACACACCGAAAATTTACCTCCACAATCGCTTTTGTTACCGGGCATGAAGACCCTTCGAAAGCGGAATCGAGTATCGACTGGGAAGCAATTGCCAGGGGGATTGGAACCATTGTTTTTCTTATGGGTGTCAAAAATCTTCCCCATATAACCGACCGTCTCATGCACCACGGTATGCCCCCGGAGACCCCGGTTGCCCTCGTCCGCTGGGGAACGACCCCCAAACAGACCACTGTTTCAGGAACACTCGCTACCATTGTCGAACGTACCAAAGCCGCCGGTCTCAAACCCCCGGCGATTATTGTTGTGGGTCACGTCGTAAAATTAAGAGAAAAAATGCAATGGTTTGAAACCCGGCCCTTGATGGGAAAATGCATCGTGGTTACCCGAGCCAGGGAACAGGCCAGTGACCTGGTCAAACGTCTTTCCGATCTTGGTGCAGAGTGTCTCGAATGCCCCACCATAAAAGTTTCCCCGCCGGAGGATGTCAAACCATTGGACAGCGCCATCGAAAACCTTTCATCGTATGACTGGTTGATCTTTACCAGTGTCAACGGCGTTAACTTCTTTTTTGAGCGGCTTTTCCAAAAAAACAAAGATGTCCGTGCCTTAAAAGATATCCATACGGCGGTTATCGGTCCGGCAACAGAAAAAAGACTTTTCGATTTTGGACTCAAAAGCGATATTGTCCCCGAAAGCTACCGGGCCGAGTCTGTGATCAAGGCATTTGCCGGAAAAGATGTCACCGGGAAAGAGATACTCCTGCCCCGTGCAGAAGAGGCCAGGCCGGTGCTGCCGTTGGAACTGAAAAAGATGGGGGCCGCTGTTGATGAAGTAACAGCATACCGCACCCATGCGGTCAAGGACAACGCCGATGTCCTGTCTGCACGCCTCAAGGAACGATCCATAGATATGATCACATTTACAAGCTCTTCCACCGCAAAAAACTTCCACGCCCTTTTCCCGAACGAAGATCTAAAGGATCTGATGCAGGGCGTCACCATCGCCAGCATCGGTCCCGTAACCGCCGATACCGCACGAGACCTGGGATTTGACGTCCACATCGTCGCAGAATCCTACACCATACCGGGGCTGTGCCAGGCAATTCTAAAACATTTCAGCTGAGGGAATCTTACCCAAAGACATATTGACCCGCTCCCATGTTTTAGTGTATCCTTAATTCTTTCCAAGCACTCAACACAATAAAAGGGAACCGTCATGGACGACCATCTCGATAAACTCCATGGATTTGTCGATACGATTACATCCATGAAAGAGACCATTATCACCAACATCGTATTGATCGGACAGGTCCCCGCCCCCACATTCAAGGAAAAAAAACGCACCGGTGTCTTCATGGAAAGACTGGCCGAATTCCAAGTTGATGAATGTACCACCGATGGCTACCGTAACCCCATCGGCATCATCAAGGGGACCTCCGAAAAAAAGCCGCCCATCTTTGTTGTCGCACACCTGGACACCATTTTCAGCAAAGATATCGATCATTATTTTACCATCAAAGAGAATTCAATAACCGGTGCAGGTATCATGGACAATTCTGTGGGCGTGGGCGTCTTGCTCTCTTTGCCGGAAATTTTTCGAAAATTAAATCTGCGCTTTGAATCAGACATTGTCCTGGCCGGTGCTATACAGTCTTTGGGCAAAGGCAACCTGAGAGGCATCCGGCACCTTTTAAAGACATGGGCCACGCCCATCAGGGGGGCGATCTGTATCGAGACCGCTGAACTCGGAAGGCTCAGCTACTACACAGATGGAATGATTCGATGTGAAGTCGATTGCAACATCTCCTCAAAAAACGGCTGGGAGCATAAATTCAAGCCCAATGCAATTCTGATTTTAAACGAAGTAATCAACCAGATACTTAAACTCCGGTTGCCCCAAAGACCGCGATCACGGGTTATTATCGGAAAAACCTCAGGTGGTTTCAAGCACGGCGTGATCGCATATAACGCAACCCTCGGTTTTGAGATTCAAAGCAACTCCGACAAAATGGTTAAATCGATTTTCAACAACATAAAGGATGTTGTTGAGGGCCTCGGTCATGAACATGAAGTCGATTTGAAATTAAAAACATTAAGCAATATCCATGCAGCACGGTTAAATTTCGGTCATCCTCTGGTAAAAAGTACGGTTGCTGTGATGAAAAAACTCGATTTAGTACCCATCAGTGAGCCCAGCGAGTCTGAGCTTTCAATCTTTCTTTCACGTAAAATTCCAGCGGTTACACTCGGAATTACCCGAGGTGAAAATTATCACAAGCAAAATGCCATCGTGGAAATCGAGCCCATCTTTAAAGGAATAGCCCAGATTATCGGTGTATTGATGGCCATTGACAGCGGAGGATGCGATGAAGAGCAGTTGGCTTGAAAAAAATACCTTCCATTATTCGGAATTCAACGACCTCAATCGGCTTGTGGAGGAAAAACAACGGAAAAATCTGAAAATTTCTCTGTGCCTGCCCACGCTTAATGAAGAAAAAACCATCGCAAAAGAAATTCTGATAATGAAATCAGAGCTGATGACTCGCTATCCCCTTCTCGATGAGATCGTTGTTGTCGACTCCGGATCTACAGATAAAACCAGAGATATTGCAAGTGCATATGGGGCGGATGTTTATGAAGCAACAGAAATTCTACCGAATCTGGAAAATTTCAAAGGGAAAGGTGAAAACCTCTGGAAAGCCCTTTATATTACTAAGGGCGATATCATTGTCTACCTGGATGCAGACATAAAAAATATTCATCACAGGTTTGCCTATGCGCTCTTGGGGCCGCTGCTTCTTTTCGATCATATCAAATACGTTAAAGCCTTTTATGACAGACCGATTGCCATCGGAAAAAGTAAAATCAGACCCACCGGCGGCGGCCGGGTCACCGAGCTTGTTATCAGACCGCTGTTCTCTCTTTTCTTCCCGGAACTCACACAGATTTTACAGCCGTTATCCGGTGAATATGCCGGCGTTCGGGAACTATTTGAAAAAATTCCATTCCCCATCGGGTATGGCGTCGAAACCAGCATGATTCTCGATATCTATGAAAAATGGGGGCTTGATGTAATGGCCCAGGTGGACCTTGACAAGCGGATTCACAGAAACCAGGACACAAGGGCCTTGGGAAAAATGGCGTTTGCGATTTTACAGACGTTCATCAGACGTAAAAGGAAATTGGGGTTGGTCGATTTAGCAGAGGATCTTTTCGATGAAATGATACAATACAACCTTGTAAAAAACCAATACATGCCGGATATTTACAAAATGGAAGGCCACGAAAGGCCCCCCATTATCGAAATTCCAGAGTATCGTGAAAAGTTTAAGAAACAGATGATTTGATCACGCCATCAAGAAAACACGAAATTTTCGATGTTTCGTGTTTTCTTTTTTCCGGATCCTTGTGATATATTTTATTTAATCTTGAAAAACCTGGTCCTCTGGAGCAAGTCAGAAACAATTGGCTATGTCTGCAAAAGCAGTAAGCTTGAAAGTGACTAAAGTTTGAAGTGAACTAAAGTGAGCTAAAGTTGATGTATGTGCCCTTGGCACTATCAATTAAAGTAAAAAATGATTTGCGCTGAAAGCGCTTTCCTCAACTTTAGGCAATTTAGGCATTTTAGCTCATTTTAGGCACTCGATCTATGGAAAAATAATCCCCTTCCAGGGGTAACCCAAAGCCGGGCTCTCTGGACCCGGATTCTTTACTCCAATTGAACATTTTGATTTCCCGGGAAAAATCCAAATTAAGAGGATACAAAAACATTGCCAGACTCAAAACTGATCGACCAATTTAATCGCAATCTGAACTACCTTCGCATATCCATTACCGACCGCTGCAACCTTAAATGTCTATACTGCGTGCCTCAGGATCTGATTCCAAAGCTCCCGCACCATGAGGTATTAAGCTATGAAGAGATACTCCGTATTGTCAGGGTAAGCATAGGCCTTGGGATCTCCAAGATCAGAGTAACCGGTGGAGAACCGCTGGTTAGAAAAGGTGTTTATCAATTTTTAAAGCACCTGGCCGGAATAGAAGGACTTCAGGATATATCTCTGACCACCAACGGTGTTCTGCTCAAGGATAACATACATAAGATCAAATCCGCCGGTATAAAAAGAATAAATATCAGTCTAGACACTTTAAACAGAGAAAAGTTTGCGCAAATTACAGGCTACGATTTTTTCGATCAAGTATGGGAAGGCATAGAACTGGCTCAAATAACGGGATTTTATCCCATCAAAATTAATGTGGTACCCATTAAAGGTGTCAACGATGATGAATTGGTAGACATTGCCAGACTGTCCATGACCTATCCATTTCACATACGTTTTATCGAATACATGCCCATGGGTTCAAATCATATGGACATTGACCGCCATTTTCTTGTCCCTGAAATTAAAAAGCGCATTGAACAATTGGGTGAACTTGTCCCGGTTGACAGGAGCACCAATGACGGTCCAGCAGAACGATTCAAGTTTAATTCGGCCCGGGGAGAAATCGGCTTTATTCGACCCATAAGCCGTCATTTCTGTCAGACGTGCAATCGGTTAAGATTAACCGCAAGCGGCCAATTACGCCCCTGTCTGATGCATGACAAACAGGAAGATTTAAAATCAATCATACGAAAAGGCTGCTCTGACAGGGAGCTGGCCGAGGTTTTTCTCGAAGCAGTTCGCCACAAGCCTTTGGAACACAAGCTTAAGACGGATCACAATGCCGGGAGTGCAGTTCAGATGTGCGCCATAGGGGGCTGAAAAAGGGGCGCAAAAAAAAGCCTGGGCCGTATCAGTGGGAGGCTACATTTTCTCGCACAAATCATCGGTTTACGACCCAGGCTGTATAGACGACTTCACCCGAAGGTTCCTTGCCGCGTTTCGTTTCGAGGTTTGCTAACAGAACTAAAACAATTAATCAAGGATTTTTTCACACCGCAGCATTTTTTCACAGGCATAATCCTGACCGGTTTCTAATGCATGAGACCGGGAAGGAACGTTACGAGCTCCGGAACACCCATTAATATCAGCACGCAAATAATATATGCCGGTAAAAAATACGTCACGCCTTTGAACACATCTCCCAGTGGAACATCCTTGGCCATGCCGGCAACCACATAGGTTGTGGCTCCCACAGGAGGCGTGACGGCACCCAAGGTTGTAATCACGGTAATCGTCACACCGAACCAGATCGGATCGTATCCCAACTCTCTGGCCACCGGAAAAAAAATGGGAATGGTGATTAAAAGCAGCGCCAGGGCATCCATAACCGCCCCGCCGACAATATATATGGCAAATATGATCATCATAATGGCGGTTTTGGAAACCGGCAGACCCACCACCCATGACGCAATATCAAAAGGTATTCGGGTTACCGCCAGAAAACGGCCGAATATAACGGCACCGGCGATGATCATAATAACCATGCAGGATATACGTAGCGTATCGACCACCGACGCAATAAATCCTTTCCAGGTCAAACGGCCTTGAAGCGAACAGAGAACCACTGCAAAGAAAGAGCCTGCTGCGCCCGCCTCCGTAGGTGTGAAAAATCCAAAATAAAGACCGAACATCACCAGTAAAAACAACGTTGTAATTTCAAAAACGCCGGACAGTGCCTTGATCTTCTCAACAAAGCCGGTCTTCGGTCCCACCGGTCCCCAATCAGGATATATACTGCATAAAATAAAAACGGTAAGGATTAAAAGAACGGCCAGAATGATCCCGGCCCCTATTCCACCATAAAAAAGCTTTGCAATGGACTGCTCTGTTGAGAGGCCGATAACGATGAGGACGACACTGGGAGGGATGACAACGCCCCAGTGTTGAGCCGCAAGCAACAGCCCCTACGCTGAGCTTGGGCTCATATTTATATTTGTTCATCTGGGGCAGGGCTATGGTAGTCATGGTTGCCGCTGTTGCGGCATTGGAGCCGCAGATCGCCGAAAACGCCGAGCAGGCCATGATCGTCGCCATAGCAATTCCGCCGCGAATCTGTCCCACCCATTTATACGCGGCATTGTACAACTTTTCATTGACTCCGGAGTAGAATGCAATCTGACCCATGAAAATAAAAAGGGGAATAACGGTAAGCCCGTATTTTGAATACGCTTCCCATAAAGCAGCACCGATCATATTAAGGCCGGCCTTTAAGGAAATCACATAACAAAATCCGCAGAACCCGACAATGCCCATTGCAAACCCGACGGGGGTGCCCAGCAAAAATAAAATCAGAAGGAGGGCGACAATTCCGATAATACCCACAAGTCCAAGACTCAATTTTTACCCTCCTTTTTCGGAACAAAAGACTTTATCAAATCTGTAAACAACACCAGTGAGAGAACGGCACACCCCAAAGCAACACCATAGGTAAAAGGATAATAGATGATTCTAAGTGTCTCTGTAATTTCTCCCGTGTTCATGAGGGTTGTCGCTTTTACGGCAAGCTGCCAGGCTGCAACACAAAAAAAGAGAAAACAGGCGGTATAATTAATCGTATCGATAACCTTTCGATGCTTGCCAGAGAAGGTGTTGACCAAAACATCCACCGCAATATGGCCACGTTTCATTTGGGTATACCCCAGCGCAAAGGCCGTCACTATCGCTCCGAAATATCCCATCAGTTCAAATGTGCCTCTGATGGGCACCCAGACCAGACGAAATAATATATTTGCGCAGGTCAAAACGATCATCCCCACCAGAAAAACACCCCCGATCCATGCAAGGGACCGGCTTAAAAACCCACTGATTTTATCCAGAATTTCCATAACGATTTTTCTCAAAAATATAGCAGTTGAAGCTGGAATTTTGAACCATCGTATCTTTTTGGCTTTTTAAAAAAATTGGGATGAGCATATCCAGATGATCCGGTTTTTAAGCGGTTTTCTGTCCGTGTGCATGGTTGCGGGCTGGATAAAATACCCACACAGCACGTCTTAGTTAGTGTCCGTCCAGAAACGAGCCGTTAAAAACCGGATTGTCTGAATGCCATATTTTATTAACAACGCCAAATTGAAAAAATTTACAGGTTCTTTGATCGACCTGATTATTTTGAATGTTTTTTTGTCAAAGTTTTAATATCTTCTACGATAGCCTCGGCGGCCAAGCCTTTTTCTTTGGCGTTCTTAATCCAATTATCGGTTATGAATTGCAGTTTTTGGTTCCACATTGCCATTTCCGAATCACCCAGCTGAATAAATTCAACATTGTAATTCTTTTTTGACCATTCTATGGAATCTTTCACATGATTGTCCATGTAGATACCGGTCCATTCAGCCTGTTCTGTGCCAAGATCTTCCATGACCTTTTTCACATCGGCCGGCAGGGCATTCCAGGAATCCATATTCATCACCACGGCAAACGGATAAATGACGGTATTGGTCATGGTTACAAATCGGCAAAGCTCCGCGAATTTGAAGTCTTTCATGGTTTCCAGAGAAGAATATAGACCTTTAACAACACCTTTCTGCAGGGCCTCGACTGTGGCCGGCATCGGCATGCCCACCGGATTGGCGCCCCATGCTCCCAAAATTTGAGCCGCACCGCCGGATGCTCTGAGATCCAGCCCCTTTATATCCCCAAGATTTCTGACGGGCACTTTGGACATGATATTGGTGGGCGCTGTTGTAAACATGGTCAGCACCTTAACCTTTTCAAAGGCGGCGGGTTTGTATTTCTTGTAAAGATCCCACAAAACAAGACTGCCCACTTTGGCATTCGGCAAGCCCACAGGAAGACTGGTTGCATTGGTCAGAACAAAACGGCCCGGCTGGTAGGCCATGCACAAACATCCGATATCGGCTTGTCCTGCAATCACCCCATCCATCATGTTTTTGGCGCCAAGTAGCGTGCTTCCGGGATAGGTGTTAATGGCAACCTTGCCTTGGGTACGCTTTTCAACTTCTTTTTTCCACCGTTCCATCTGAACGCTCGGAAAGGTCGGTGCAGGTGGAAAGTTGGCATAGCTCAGTTTGATCGGACCTGCTTGAGCCGGCACGGGCATTAGCGTAGCTATCATAAATGCTGCCAAAAAAATTCCGATAATAACATGTTCCCATTTTTGCCTCATTTTTGCCTCCTTTAATCTTTTGGTTGCTCGTTGTCCTTACTGAATATTAAAACTCCATGAAGCCCCGCAAAGCGGGATTCCCGCTGCGTTCCAGCAAGCTGCAAGGAATCTTCGACGGTAAGGAATATCCATTTTAATATTCCCGCGCTGTTGCCGTTCAACATCGCTATCCCTACCCTCTATTTTTCGTTTCGGAGGTCGAAAACCCGTTTGCTTTTTCTCTCTGTGCGCGGCAGGGATCCATAATCGACGATCTCCACTTGGCACCTTACCAGGATTTTGCGCCGGATCTCTGTTGCCACTTGTTCGGCTAATTGATCATCATCTGCGTTTTTCCACCCTGCTTCCCGTTCCACTTTAATTAGCATCATGTCCCGTCCGCTTTCACGCTGTTTGAGATATATCTGGAATTCACTGCCGATTCCGTCATGGGGGCTCAAAACATGATCGATCTGGCTCGGATAGATATTGACCGCCCTGTAGATGAACATATCATCCGTGCGGCCGAGGATCCGGTCATGCATGGGAAACGGCGAACCGCAGGGACACGCTCGACCCATAATGCGGGTAACGTCATATGTGCGGTAGCGAATCAACGGGCTGCCCTCTTTGCTTAATGTCGTTACCACAAGCTCGCCCTGTTGGCCGTCGGAAACCGGCTTTAATGAAACCGGATCGAGAATTTCAAAAATAAAATGGTCTGCCCAGTAATGGATGCCGTTGTGAAGCTGGCAATCAAGCCCCGTTCCCGGGCCGTAAAGTTCCGTCAATCCATAAATATCAAAAACATTGTCCACCCCCATCAGTTCTTTTATGCGCGCTCTCATGGCATCACTGTGGCGTTCCGCCCCCAGGATAATTTTTTTGACCTTTATTTTGGACAAGATGTCGCGTTTATGAACCTCTTCTGCCATGAGCAATGCCATTGATGCAGTGGAACAGAAAACCGTCGTCTCCATGTCCACCAACATTTCACAGTGCATATCCGCATTGGCCGGACCCAGGGGCACCGCCATGGCACCGAATCTTTCACAGCCGGCCTGAAACCCTACGCCGGCGGTCCACAAGCCGTATCCCACGGCGATTTGCACCCTGTCTTTGCGGGTTAAACCCGCTGTTTCATAACACCGGGCAAAAATATCGGCCCACACATCAATATCTTTTTGTGTGTAGCAGAGCACCTTTCGCTTCCCCGTCGTCCCTGAAGAGGCATGAATCCGAACGATGTCCTCAAATGGAACGGAACGCAAAGCAAAAGGGTACTCTTTCTGCAAATCATCTTTATCGGTAAGGGGCAGGTGTCGGATATCATCGAGGGAGCGGATATCTTCGGGTTTAATGCCCGCATTGTCCAGTTTTTTACGGTAAAAGGGTGAATTGTTGTACACGTGGCCCACTGTCCATTTAAGGCCATCGAGCTGGGTCTTTTTTAATTTGTCTTCAGTCAAATCTTTAGGGATAAAACTCATGATAAACTCCTACCTGAACTGAGGTCCTAATGTTGCATCTATATAACATGTTGGCGCTTTGAAAAAATACTCCATTCAAATACGCCGACCTCCAACAGCTCCAGCAGAAACCCGCTAAAAAACCGGATCTCCGGAATGCTTGTCAAGGGCCTTTTTCCACAGAACTAAATGGTTCCAAATCCATTAAACCCTGTTTCCAGCGCCGTTATGGCATCGCCCAGCATCTTCTTTTTTCCTGCCAGACTTTTTTCAAGAACCGCCTTTAGATCCTCTAAGGAGCAGAAAAGACGGTTTTCGACCGTTTTTGAAACAACGCCAATGGTAAAACCGAGCAGGATCAAGTTAACGGACTTCGGTTGATGAATACGTTGCGCCAGTCCATTCGCATCCACAGCAAACACCGGCGATTCCGCCCCCTGAACAACATCTTCACGACGGTTCACAGCAGCCCAAGCATCGGGCTTCAGATAAAAACCGTGCTGGCTTAAACCGCCCGCTGTTAAAGCCAGCAAACCGTCCGCATTGGCGGGTCGTATCAAGGGACTGGAAAAGTTCCCCACTTTAAGGTGTGATAAAACCGTTCCGCCCCGCTGGGCCATGCCGTGGGTTTCCGAGGTAAAAACTGAAAATCCCTTCATAATTGCCGCCTCTGCCAGAAGACGCGTGACAAAAAGGATACCCTGTCCCCCCACTCCGCTGATAACAATCTGCTGTTTCCTGGATCCGCTCATATTTCCGATTCTTCTCAATTTCCTCTATATAGAAACCGACATAATTTAAAAAGATAAAAAGTTGGTCCGATTTTACGATAATTCCAAAAGCCTATTTCGTGCTTTCGGAATTATCTTTCCCCTTTTCCTGAATAGATTTTTTTGGACAAACACAAATGCATACACCGCACCCATTGCACAAGATGGGGTCGATATTTACCTGCTCCGCTTCTTCATCCAAAACCAGCGCCGGACATTCAAAATGATCGACGCAGTAGGCGCAGCCGTCGCATTCATCTGAAACTTCAACCTTGATCGGATGATGCGCCGGTTTTTCTTTTCTGAGCCGGTCAATAAGACAGGGATGCCTCGAAATAACCACCGCCGGTCCGTGTTCCCTGCTGTATTTTACCGCATCTTTAAGCAGGGATATAAATTCGTTCAGGTTGTAAGGGTCTTCGACCCGGCAAAATTTAACGCCACATCCTTTGACCAGTGCCTCAATCTCAACAGAATCCAGCGACTCTCCACCGGCCCCCATGCCCACGGCTGGTGTCGGCTGGTTTCCGGTCATTGCTGTGGTTCGGTTGTCAAGAATTACGAGTACAAAAGACACCTTCTGAACCACCGCATCTATCAGCGCCGGGACGCCGGCATGAAAAAATGTCGAATCCCCAATGGTAGCCACAATATCCGGTGGTTTTTTTTCATTCTTGAACGCATGGTAAAAGCCCGCCGCCTGGCTGACTGCAGCGCCCATGCACAGAACGGTGTCCACCGCACCAAGGTTTAGCCCAAGGGTGTAACATCCGATATCGCTGGGATATATCCCCTTTGGCGCCGCCTTTTTAATGGCAAAAAACGCCGCCCGGTGTGGACAGCCTGCACAGAGTGTCGGGCGGACACCGGGGCCGGACGCACCATCGATGTCCGCTGTGTCCATACCGGCAAATTCGCTGATGATCTTTTGGACGGTTTCAGGGAGAAGTTCTCCGACCCTGGGAACCGAACGGGTCAGCTTCCCTTTGATGCGATGGCGATCCGCCAGCTGCATCTCAATGATTCCGGTTGTCTCTTCCACCACCAGAATCTGGTCATAGGTGTCGATTATGTGAGATACGAAATCTTTATGCAAAGGGAACGGCTGCAGTACCTGGTACATGGGGATGCGGTCCCACAGATTTAGATCTTTCATGATTTCTTTGGCATGGCCTGCTGCCACACCGGATACGATCAGGGCTTTTGAAGCATTGGCCCCGGCATTGAGCCTGACCGGTGCTGTTTTCGAGTAGCCGGCAATGGCGTCGAGCTTTTTCTCCAGCGCTTGATGCAGATGAAACCGAAATTTAGGTGTCGCCGCCCACCGGGCAGGGTCTTTTTGAAAATTGATTTCCCTTGGATGCCACTGGACATTTCCCGGTTGAATATCCTGCCTGGCATGACAGACTCTTGTGGTGGGACGCAGCATCACAGGTATTTCAAAAGCCTCGGAGAGCTCGAAGGCTGTGGCAACCATCTCTTTTGCCTGCATGGGAGAATCCGGATCGAGCACCGGGATCTTTGCCATCATGGCCATGAGCCTGCTGTCCTGCTCGGTCTGTGAAGAATGGGGTCCCGGATCATCTGCGCTGATCACCACGAATCCACCGGTTACGCCAAGGTATGCCGCGCTCATGAGAGAATCGGATGCCACATTCAGTCCAACCTGTTTCATGCTGACGGCCGTGCGCAGTCCGGTCATACTTCCTGCATAGGCAATTTCAAAAGCGATCTTCTCGTTAACCGCCCACTGGACGTGTCTCGGCACCGATTCTTCTTTTTGCAAAGCAGCAAATGAAGCGAGAATCTCGGAAGCCGGAGTCCCTGGATATGAGGTTGCCATTGTGCATCCGTTTTCCATCAGACCCAGCGCAATTGCCTCGTTCCCCAGCATTAATTTTCGTTTGATCACTTACTTCCTCTATAACGGGGCGGCCCTATTCCCGCCCCTGGTATGATGACATGGAACGTAACTACTCAGGTATTTAGGTTGAAGACTGAAGGCTGAAGTATATCAATCATCTCGCAACGCTCGAATTAAACCATTCAAGACCTTCTCTGTTTCGACAATCTTTGCTTCAAGCAGAGATGAATCCTGGTTGCGCAAGAACCCCAAACGCTTCGACAAACTTAGCTGATTAACAGGTCATTAGGCTGAAGACCGAAGGCTGAAGTGATCTAACAGTCTTCACTCTTCAGTCTACTCACCTACAAAATAATCTGCCTGACTGTCACGTGCGCAACCTTCAACGATGTTAGAAGGAACCGAAACCGCTGCTCGCCGCATTTGAGAAGTTAGACCATACAACTCTTCTCTCGGAAACCCTGCGGTCACCCGATAAACCAATACTGCTACCTCGTCAGCCAGTTCAAATGCCCTAAGTTTTGTGTGATCGCGCATGATTTGTCCCTAAAAGCCTTCAACCTTCAGTCTATCCACCTGAGTAGTTACCATGGAACAAAAAAGCCAGTACTTTTTGAAGAAGTGCTGGCTTATAGTAAAAGAGCCATGAACCTCTTCACCGCCGACTGACGATGCCGCTCACAGCTCTGAAATCAATTAATAATGTGTTCAAAGGTGGTGAGCAAGCTTCATAATCTTTGCCACCACCACAGTTCAAATTTCATGACCGTTTCTCTCACTATGGGTTCCATGTTTAAACGGTTTAAAAGAATATCTCCAACTATCTAAGTAAAATACATTTGTCAAGCGCTTTCCTTATTTTCTTCTTCGGCCGGTTCTCTGCAATTCAGACAAGACCGCCCTTTTTCCCATCCGGATAAGGGTTCGCGCAGGTTACGTATGATGATGTTTAATATCCCACGTAGTGAAACGGCTCTATCTCGGAAAGCTCTTGGGGGGTGAGGGTTTTAAAGCCTGATGCTTTTATCAGATCTTCAGCCTGCTCTGCATCTTTAACATCCAAAACAAAGACTGCATTTTTCCGGCTTTCTATGACAAACCCATAGCCATTTTCAATGTTGATATTTGCAGCGCAAAGGATCTGTAGTAGTTCATCAAGTCCACCCGGGCGATCATCCATCAGCACCGTAATAATTTCTTTGAGTTCCACCGTGATGCCTTCTTTGCGGAGGACCTTTTGGCCCTGTTTGGGGTTGTCAACAATGAGATTGATAAACCCCGAATCGCCAAAAGACGATATGGTGGCCGACCGAATATTGATCTTTTTCCGGGCAAGAATTGATGTAACTTGAGCCAGGATGCAGGGTTTGTTTTCCGCCGGTATTGTAAGTTGATAGGCTTTCATAGTTTTTTGTTTAAAATTTTCCCGTCCATCGGACATCACGGGTTGTATTATGTCTATAGTAAAGGATTTTATCCCGAAAATATAGGAGAACAACCGAAGCCTGTCAATATAATTCGAACACGGAACCAGCCACGTGTCACGCCTGCGAATCTTTTGACAGCCGGGTTTTCCAAGCCTTACTCGACGTGCCGGTGCAAACTCAAAATTCTTCTGTTGGCCCGGTAGCTGCCGCCGAAACGGTTGGCGCCGTCAGCCTCCATTCTTTCACGGCCGTTGATCGGGGCTGATCAGACGTACTTTTTCGAAATCGTCAATCCACTTTTGGACGCGCCCGGTGCCGTACGCCTTTTTCCATTTAGCCACAATGTCATCCACGGGGATGTCGGCGTAAACTCCGTTATACTCCAGATATTCCATAAACTGTTTTTTATCCTGACTGTATTCATGGAAAATGGCATCTTCACGGCCATTGAAGTCAAGGGGGGCCACATTGTGTTTTTTACACAATTCGACGTTGAATGTCGGAGTTGCCTTGACCCATTTACCGGCCAGATAAAATTCTGTAAATCCGTGATAGACAAACCGATCGGAGCCGATGTATTCAAGAAGTTTGGGGGTGGCCAGATGATTTCGGACCGTGGCGAATCCGACTCTGGACGGAATATTGCACGCCCTTCCAAGGGCGCAGAGGAGTCCGGCCTTGCTGATGCAAAATCCCCGGCCGCTTTTTATGATATTGCTGGCACGATAATGCTCAGGGAGATAGAACGGGTAATAGGGATCGTACCAGATATCGTCCCGCACCGCGTAGTAGAGTTTTACGGCTTTATCCACAGGATCGTCCCCTGCATCTTTTACGGTTTCATTGGCATATTCCACAACCGTTGCATGATCACTGTCGAGGATTGCCGTGGCCGAAAGGTATTTTTCATCCATAGGGTTCATTCTGTCACTCCAATTATACCATCGCTTCAAGATTTAATATGATGTCCATCTGCAACGGATTCAAAAAAAACGAAATGCCTATACAGTCGATTTAACCCTATCCGGGGTGAATCTTTTGTTTGTCAGATAAACCCCCGAACAGACCAGTATTGTGCCGATGAACAGACTCAAGGTAATCGGTTCATCTAAAATAAAAAAAGCCAGTACAACCGCACAGATCGGAACGAAATTAATAAAGAGGCTTGCCCGCATGGCCCCGATTTTCTTGATCCCTTCATAATACCAGACAAATCCGATGACGGTTCCGAAAAATCCGAGATAAAAAATACTCAACCAGGCCATGTTGGTATAGCTGCTGTAATTTTTGAACATTCCTTCGAAAAACGCGGGGAAAAACAACAAAACGGTGCCGATCACCGAAGAATAGGTTACCGAAGCCAGGGGACTCAGAGCGTTCATGACGGCTTTGCCGATCAAAGAATACGCCACCCAGCTTAACACACAGCAGAAGATAAAAATTTCTCCCCATCCGATACCGCCGTTTACAATCTCGCTCAGGCTCCCCTTGGAGATGACGATCACTGCACCGATCACCGATATGATAATACCGGCACCTTTGACCATGTTCAGTTTTTCTTTAAAAAAATATGCGGAAAGAAGTGTAATTAATATTGGGTTGCCTGCAATAATAATGGCCGCCCGCCCGGCATTTATGAGTTTGAGTCCTTTAAAAAAGAAGACATTGTATGAAAATACACCGGTCATGCCCAGAAGGAAAACGGGAATCATTTGCCGCTTCCCGGGCATGGGGAGCTTCCCCTCGATCCTGTATGTAAACAGTACCAGGAAAATCGAGGCGATAAAGAACCTGAAAAAGGCCGCTGAAAACGGACCCACATCTTCGGCAACCACACGCCCGGCGATAAACGTTCCCCCCCATAACAGTGCGGTTAATAGGAGTTTTATATAAACGATCATTAAACTTATATTCCTTATATCTTACCCCGAATAGGTCGGAAACAAAAAAATTTATCACGAAAGCACGAAAAATCAAAACACGAAAAGAATGATTTGATTTCGTGCGTTCTTCCTCTCGTGTTTTCGTGATTTATTTTATTTTTTCAACAAATAACAAAATTTCTAGAATCAAAGAACAATCTATTGGGCAGCCGGATTTGAAAAATCAAGACCCAGCACCGCATCGATTTGCGTTCCCACGGGGTTTGTCGATAGGGGCTGCAACCCTTCCACCTGTTGTTTTATTTCAGAGAATGTTTTGCCCACAATTCTTCCGGATCCGGCAAACAAACGAACACATGCCTGAAAGACAAAGAAACTTAAAAACAGTACGATGGCGATGGTCAAAAATGCGTGTAGAAAAAAATCGGAAGACAGATAATGCCCGGCAAAGTAATCCCTTGCAGTGGTCCAGCCCACATGACCGAGTATAGCAATGACCGGCAGGTTGAAAACCATCTGGAATATAAACCCGCTAAGGGTCTTGGAAGCCTTTTCCAGGGCATTGTCCAGACAACGGTTCCAGAGGGCGGTCAGGTCCCCATCTAATCTGTTGTTGTCGGGAAGAACATTTTTCATATTACGCGCCGATGGGTTGAACCGGGCTTTAACCAGGGATTCGGCGACATCCGGCCATTCCTGCAAAATGGTCATCCGGTAACTGCGCATGGCGGCATCCACGCCATCGCTTTTGCCGGTCTCGGCCACCGCCGCCCGGGATTCTTTAAAATGCAGCAAAGAAGAAACCATTCCTGTCAGCTGACGAATCGGATTTCCGAATCTCAACATGGCCACAATACCGGTGCCAAAAATCAGAATGCGCGCCCATAGGGCGATGAGCCATCCCACCGGTCCCAGCCAACGTTGTGCAAGTTTCTGATATAACAGGACATTAATGCCGAAAAACTGGCCGACGTTGTTGTCTTTGATTGCAAAAAGCGCATCCGCCAATGCCTTTTTTTCGGCGGACTGAATACGCGTTTTTGCGTCTTCCAGCCCCTTGGCATCTTTTTCGACTTCTGTTTTCGTCTCTTGAAAAACATAATCCCGCAAACTTCGGGCATTTTCGATCCGCCGGTCCACCACGTATCCAGGGCGATTGAAGGTGCCGAAAATCATCTGCCGTAGGTCCTTAAATTGATCAAAATCGTGCTTTGGACGCGCCGCGGGGTCCCACTCAGGATTGCGCAAATGCCGACGAGCGGAAATACACAAGACGGTTTGAACCGGTCTTTCCCAGGCGGCATTGATGAACGTTTTGAACTCCGGTAAGATTTTTTCTTTCAGTTCGCCTTCATCCTGACGGTCGCACTTGTTGATCACCACCACCAGAGAATCTCCGCCAAACAGGCGGACATAAGATGCCAGAAAATCTATGTGATCTTTTCTTTTGGGATTTTCAGAATCAAAAACACAAATGAGTATGTCTGAAAGCGCGATGGTTTTTTGCACTACCGGAATGTGCGTCTCCTGTTCACTGCTGTCCGTATCCGGTGTATCGATGAGCAATACATGTTCCAGGGTTTTTGCGGCTTGACTCGATCGAAACGCGACACTCTCCAAGCCGAGCTGTTCGCTCAACGGGTCGGCGTCTTTCTTTGCCTGGCTTAAAACAACGACGTTCCGGGTGGTGGGCCGATGATGCCCCACTTTGGACAGACCGTCGACTTCAGCCAGCGCATTCAGCAGCGTCGACTTGCCGGACCCGCACGGACCGATGATGGTCACGATGAGCTTGCGCTCGAATCGTTCCTCGAGATCACCCATCATGCGGAGGACTTCGCTGCACTGCTTTTTCAGCCCTGCCGCCGGCTGCCACAGGGGCGCCCGGTCAATGGCTTGGTGAAGCATGTGAACGTCATTTTTGAAGCCCTCGATCCTGCCCAGGGCCTTGATTGATCCTGTTTTTTGGTTTGAAATCATCATGATACCATCGCTTTTTTGCACGTCTCGATGTTGGTTTCGATTCCATGGATCAGCGGGTTTGAGGCGTCCAGCGTATCTGTTGCAGCCCGTATGATTCCGCCGGTGACCTCCTGTTCGAAAAGATCCTGTACCGCTTTGAGCTTGTCGTTCAACCACGTTTGCACAATGGGTCCGAGCATCTCTTCAAGCTGCTTCTGATCGGCTTTTTTAAGCCCCGTGGTGGCGGGTATCGCAACCAGTGCATACAGATCATGCAGCCCGAACAGGCCGGTCAACTTGACCTTGATTCCCACAGCACCCACTGGATCTCCGGTTGAAATGATATACGTAACAGCCGCAGTGGCCGGAACGACATTCAAGAATGCGGCGAACATCTGCCGAATTTTGGTCCACATGCCCATTTTTCTTCGGTATTCGTCGGCCAGGTCTTTCAGCGTCATTTCGATTCCATGGGACAACTCCACAATCACATCCCGGCGTGAAAGAATGGACTCGAGCACAGATTTCCAATCCATGCTCCTCAATTGTTCCTGTTCCTGCAACACAACCGGATGGGCAGAGACAAAAAAGGTCAGGGTCCATTTTTCTTCGCCGGGCTCTGTATAAGGTCTTTCGGTGTCTTTGGGCGCCTCGCCGGCTCTGATCTGTTCAAGAGTTTCAAGCATTCGCCGGGTAACCGGATCCTTCAGGGGCGCGTCGACGGAAATGTCTGAATGGACCGCTGTGGAATGGATGCTGTTTACGGCTTTGAGAAGATCTTCTTCCACCCGGTCGACAAAATCAGGGGACGGAGTCTGTTTTTCGGTATCGGAAAAAATCTGTTTGACCTTTTTTGCCGTGCCTACCAGTACTTTAAAGGGGCCTTCGATAAGGCTGCCTGTTTTGCGCATGGCCTTGACATAGGGGGGGTCCGTTTCCATCCATATCTCAACAAACCGTTTCATCACCCGATCCATGGGAAAATGCTGCAGCGCTTCTTGAACACAATGACTCTGGGCGGTCTGCAGCGTATCGAGATAAAGGCGCAGCTCATGGTTGGAGATTTTTGAATGTTCAAGGATTTGGGCGGCCTGAATCAGCACATCCTTCAAAATAGAAGACAGCAATTCGAGTCTGATGGTGTTCGAATCGACGGCTGTAAGGGCCTCCATAAACGACGGATCTTTTTCATCGATGGACCGCAACGTCATGAATTTTTGGCCGGCCGCCACGGCATTATCCTCATCCGTTCGATAAATACCCTGCACATAACAGGGCGCGTCGCTGCCGTATAAGTTGCCGGCAACGGTCATTGCGTGCGCTCGAACCTCTTCGTCCGAAAAACTGGGATAAACGCGATAAATCAAAAAGCATTTCCGAATGCCGATGCCGGTGAGCATCTGGGCGATGAAATCGGTATTTTCGCGATTGTTATAGTTGGAATTGGTAAAAATATATATCAGAATATCGGATGCTTCCAAGGCTTGCCGGGTAACATCCCGGTTGATGTATACGCCTTTGGCACCGGTATCAAAGTCCGGTGTGTCCATGAGAACCAGATTCCTGGGAACCGCATCGTTTAATACATAGAGCGGAGGACCCGACAGGGTGAGGTCCTGCTGGTTTTCAAGACGGGCGGGCCGATGCCCGAAGGGTTCAAAAAGGACGGGAAGAATATCCGGCCGGTGGAGGATGTCTCCGTGAGCGGACACGAGAACGCGGCGATTGAGCCCCGCGCTGCCGCCCACCGGTGAAAGCCGGTCACCCACAATGGAGTTGAACAGTGTCGACTTTCCCGAAGAGCCGCCGCCGCAGATGGTGGCCATTATGGGAAAATCCGGTGAGAGCCGGACAAGCAGTTTATGGTCGACAATATGGGCCCATGGGTCCGTCTCCTTACCGCGGTCGAGTCCCAGCAAGTCCACTATCCGTGGAATATCGACTCTCAATTGTCTCAGAGCGTCATTCAGATTTTGTGTATAAAGATTTTTCATAACGGCCGTTACACTGATAACACATTTCTCCCCTCAAAGGAATGCGCTAATGACAACCTCCTTTCGCGATGGAACATACCCCTTGCCCGAAACCTTTTTCCTCGGGATGCCACAGGACGGTTTTGCTGATAGAAAGAAGAAATTTCCATACAATTAATTTAATTAAGTAGTCGGGGAGTTTTTATTATAAAACCTTTCTATGAGCGGAATGAATGATCTTTTTTTAAAGCGTGTACTGTTCGAGTGTGTTAGGGATCGTTGGAAAGAACAGACGAATGCCCGATATTTTCATTGAAAGAAGTTATATTGTTGGAAAACCAGCCGATTTCTTTATATATTGATATCTGTTCTTTCTTTACGAGCCCTTAAACACGAGTTTACACGGTTTAAAAAAGATTATTCATGGAGCGATTTAACGCTGAAAACGACTCGACCCCTGGTTTAATTATCCGACCCCTCACCCCACCCCCGCAATCCCCAAATCAAGGACACAAGGCCCAAGCAGCTCACAGCAGCCGAAACAACGGCGGTCAAAAGGATCCCACCGGTTAACCAGACCACTCCGCCGGTCAGGGCACCGACCACCCGACCGGTGCCTGCCGCCGCAAGGAAGGCCGAAATCATTGTCGCCCGAGATCCGGGAAGCAGTTCCGTACAGAGTGACAACGCCGAAACAATGGAAAATTCAAAGGTTATAAAAATTAAAAACAGCCCCCCCAGCGCCTTGGGAAGGGTCTGACCCAGCAGCGGTAAAACCCCATAACTGGCAATACACAGGGACAGCCCCAAAATTATGGAGCGTTTCAGCCCCAGGCGGTCGGAAACAGCCGCGGTCAAGCCCTCCCCTGACAACTCCGCCGCCCCGATGATAGCGGTGCCAAGGCCCAGAGCCACCAAGTTCAGATCGAAAGACTTTTCCATCCATGCACCGTAAACGACAAAAAGATTATCATTGGCTGCGCTGATAAAAAAAGAAAAACCAACGGCCCCCATTGCAGCACGTTCCTGCCCCAACCGTCGCCAGGAATTCCATAAGCCGGAAGCAGTTTGATGCTTGATGCGCTTTTTCCCCTCTTTGGGTATCAGGATTCTCAACGCCAAAATGCCGATCACGCCGATCACGCCCATGGCGAAAAAGGGGGCTCTCCAGCCCAGACACTCCATGAGGATGCCGATCAGCGGAATTCCCACCAGTGTACTGCCTGCCCAGCTGAACTCGAGTACGCCGATGATCCAGCCCCGCCGGTGAAAGGGGACCCTTTGGCTGACATACGCCTGTAACGCCGGGTCAAAAATACTTTTACCAAGACCGGCGATAAACAGCGACACCAGAACAACACCGTAGAACGGGAAAAAGCCACCGGCGAACATTCCTGCAACCAGCATACCCATTCCGGCCAGCATCATCAAACGATACCCTAAATGGTCGGCAAAAGGACCAAAGAACATGCCGAGCAGCGCCGTAGACTGATTTGCTGCAATGACGGACGTAATTGCGGTCAGCGGCACCCCCAGCCCACGGCTCAGCGCCGGCGCAAACGGATAGGCAAACCGCCGTGCAGAATTGAGGACCAGTCGGCATAACGTTACTACGCAGACTTTCCAGACCAGGCCGGAACTATCCCAGCCCGGAGTTGAAGTGGTTGATTGACGGGACACAAGTGAACTCCGCTGCAAAATTTATGGGTCGCCCCTGAACACGTACCATTTTACCATGTTATTTATGCAGCTATAGAGTTAGCTGTGCCATGACCGTTATGCAACAGAAAATTTTCAAAATATTGGGATGAAGCTCCCTGCCTCCGCCTGGAAACAGGATCTCCGCCTTACGCCCACAAGGGGACGGGGTACTAAAATATCCGGGTCCATCTTAGATCCCGCCACGCGGGGGAGGATCCGGTTTTTCAAGATAGAATAAAATCGTTCCATCGACAAAAATAGCTTTACTGTCTTGAAAGAAAGACATAAGTTGATAAATTACGCATAATTCAAAACTATGGGGCCTTTGGGAGCACAGGATGAAAATTAGAGTGGAATGCTATGCCGGGTGGCGGGGAGAAGAAACCCCCCGGAGAATCTTTATGGGAAATAGGAAAATAGAGGTCAAGGACGTTCAAGACCGATGGTTGTCACCCAACCACCGATATTTCAAAGTTCATGGAGATGACAACGCCGTTTACATTCTCCGCCATGACCCGGAAACAGAGAACTGGGACCTGACGTTCTACAATCGGGCGGAAACCCCCTCCAATTCGACATCCGAATAACCCTTATCCAGCTATCTCCTTTACAACATTATCGAATATGGACAGGCAGGTATCGATCTCTCCGGCAGTTACCGTCAGGGGGGGAGAAAATCGGATGGTGTTTTCACCGCACCCTAACAGCAGTAGCCCTTTGTAAAAAGCGTTTTGAATAATTTCGTCCCGCCACGTTCTGGCAGGTTCTTTTGTTTCACGGTCTTTGACCAACTCCACCCCCACCATCAACCCTTTGCCCCGGACATCCCCCATGCATTCGTACGACTGCTGCAGTTCCCGAAGTCCTGCCATCAGATAGTCCCCCTGATCGGCAGCATTTTTCATAAGTTCTTCTTCAAGCAGTTCAATGGTCACCAGCGCCGCCTGGCATGAAACAGGATTGCCCCCGAAGGTGGACGCATGAGAGCCGGCTTCCCAATTCATAATCTCAGTCCCTGCGATCAATGCCCCCAAAGGCATGCCCGAAGCAATCCCTTTGGCCAGAGCGATGATGTCCGGATCCACATCAAAATGTTCCATTGCAAACATTTTTCCCGTTCGCCCCATGCCCGACTGAACTTCGTCGGTTACATAAAGGATGCCGTATTTTTTCGCTAAGCTATTCAATTTCTTATGAAATTCAGGCGGAGGCACGATATACCCCCCTTCTCCCTGGATCGGCTCCACGATAATGGCGGCAACCTCTTCGGGGGGTATAGTCGTTCGGAAAAGGGTATCTTCAATCCATTGAACACATCCTAGTTCGCACTCGGGATATTGGAGATTATAGGGACACCGATAGCAATAGGCATATGGAATATGCGTGATCCCCGGAACCAACGGGTTGTAGTGTTTTTTCTGGATGGTCTTGCTGGCCGTAAGGGACAGTGCCCCCATTGTCCGCCCATGAAAAGCCCCGTAAAAGGCCAGATTCAATTCACGCTTGGTATGCCATCGGGCCAGTTTGAATGCGGCCTCAACTGCTTCTGCGCCTGAATTCCCGAAATAAACCTTTTTTCCGCCTTCTCCCGGAGTAATACTCGAAAGCTTTTTTGCAAGAGCAATCTGGGCTCTGTAGTAAAAATCGGTCCCGGACATGTGCAACAGGCGGTCGGCCTGCTCTTTGACAGCCTTGACAACCCTGGGATGACAATGGCCCGTGGCGCAAACAGCGATGCCGGCGGTAAAATCCAAAAATATATTGCCGTCCACATCATTAACCCAAAGGCCTTTGGCTTTTTCAACCACCAGAGGATAATAACGCGTATAGGAAGGAGAGACGTATATCCGATCCTGATCGATCAGTTTGAGTGCTTTTGGGCCGGGCAGGGGCTTCTGGATCAGCGGTGATTTTATCATAATACCTCCATAGAAGAAAAATGTGTGCTAACCTTTCGGGCACGCGGATAGAACCGGGCACGGCGTCTGACGTACGACGCGATCTGTCGTGGATCCCACAAACAGTTTCTCCACAAGACCTTGCCCCCGCACACCCAGAACAATCAAAGCGATTTCATTTGCCTTAGCATAGCTGATCAGTTCCTCGTGTGGCTGACCCTCCAGAAGCACGGTTTGCGGGGTACACCAGTTACTGGCTTCTTGGGGAACCATTTTTTTAAGTCTGTCTTTTATCCGGATCTGCAGATCATCTTCAATATCTTTTTCATATTCCACGGACGTCTTGAGCCAGTCCACATATACAGACGGCTCTTTCACGTGGACAAGGTGCAGTTCGGATTGAAACTCCTGAGCCAGGCTGAGTCCGTGTTGAAATGCCAGAATAGAATCCTCAGAGAAATCACAACCCACCAGAATTTTTGGGAAGTTTATCGTTTGATCCGAAAGGATGTTTAAATTATGCTCCGGACCACGAACGATCAGCAAGGGACAGTGAAGCGTGCGCATAAGACGTTCGGTTACAGAGCCAAGAACCAGTCGTTTGAGACCGGATCTGCCGTGCGTGGCTGAAATGGCCAGGTCCGCACCCTTTTCCTCAACTAAACGGGATATTTCATCGGCGGCATGACCGATGGTAACCAGAGGCTCCCATTCAATCTGAGCCTCGCCGATCAACTGTTTAATTTGCTTATACGCGTTATTAATGGCCAAGTTCTGCTGATCCATAAAAAATATAGGCCCATCTCCGTATGTGATGCTGGTGGGGAAATCGACCACGTGGCAGATATAAAGTTTGGCTCCGAACTCTCGAGCCAGAGCAATACCCCAAGAGACAGAATGGTTGGAAAAGTCTGAAATATCGGTGGTACAAAAAATTTTGTTTATTTCTACTCTCATGGCACACCCTCCTTTCTTTAGCTCGAATTTCTCATTAAGAAAAAGTGAGACGATTTTGATCAATATAAGATAAAGCCGTTCTCATGTCAAAGGGAACTCACCCGGATTTACCGGGTGAGGATGCGATCGAGGATCAACCCGTGAAAACTGTCCGCGTCAGGCGAATCGAAAAGCCATCCGAGATGCATCAAACAACGGGAACAAACGGCAATTCGCCAGCGATAGCCTGCAAACCAGCCAAACTCATCCGAAGAAGGACCTACATAACCGCACCCTTTGACAGTTCTAAAGCACCCGATCTCAAAAACAATTCCATGGGGATTGGCAAAGGTATGCTGGTGGGACCCCTGGACGGTGATGCGCTCAGCAGGATGTGTTATGATATTAAGGCATTGCCGGCACCGGACATACGCTTCGGAATCCAATATGTCCTCTTCAGTCTCGTCTTCAACAAAACTTTCGATCATTTCAATGTTTTGTTTTTCAGGCGGAACACGAAAAAGATAAGACAAAATCATTCTTTACCTTCTTTGAACCGGACATGTTTGGCAGGGGGGAATGGTTTTTTAGAGACCATTCCTATCTGTCTATCCAGTTTAGGGTAACATTGTTTCCGGACAAATTTCAACATGGAGTTGAAATTAATGCACAACGCCCGGAATCTTTCTCTATGGTACGTCCAATTAAATGATCTGTCTATAAAGTCCTTGAAAACACTTCAATTCTATATTATTGTTCATTTAAATTTGAAGATTTCACTCGGCAAACCGCAGTCAATGCACTAGCAATGCTGCTTCACAACCTGTTGTTTCGAATTTCTCATGAGGCCCTATTGTTGGATTTTCTGCATGAGAATTTCGGGATAAAACGGCGACCTGAAATTCAACATCTTCAATGGAAAAAAGACGGGGACAATCTAAGCGATGAACACATCGACAATTGTTGTAGCGCTGCTGACGTTCTGGCTGGTGATGGGACTGGGTTTTCTTTCTAAATACGCAAATGTGCGCAAAAAAGGAGAGAGTCGGTACGGAGCCTGGACTTCATATGAAGGACTGTTGTTTATCTTAAGTATTGTTGTCCCGTTGGTAATTATTATTCACAAATTTTTATCGCACTGATTTTATAACCGAAGATAAAACCCCGATTGCGCGAATTCACTCCTTTGGAGTATCGCCGGTTCCAGAGTCGGGCAATTCAAGGACTTCCGTTGTCGCTTCTGCCGGGAGTTCCTCCACCGCACGCAACTTACGCTCCATGACTCGGGTTCGCACCTCGGTCTGGGTTATCGTACTTGAGGCCGTTTTCAACTGCCTCTTTACCTTGCCCAGGACGTCCCCGAATTTTCCAAATTCCGTCTTTACAGCTGCCAGAACCTTCCAAACCTCACTGGACCGCTTCTCTATGGCCAATGTACGAAAACCAACCCGTAGACTGTTCAAAATTGCCGACAGGGTCGTTGGTCCGGCAATCACAATTCGGTAATCCTGCTGAATCTTCTCTACCTGGCCCGGTTGCCGAAGGACCTCTGCGTAAAGGCCTTCGGTTGGGAGAAACATGATTGCAAAATCGGTCGTTTTTGGCGGGTCGATATACTTATCGCGGATCTCTTTGGCTGAATTGTGTATGGAACGGATGAGGGCTGCAGTCGCTTTCTGAACGCCCTTTGCATCGGCAGCGTCTGCGAACTCCACGAGTCTCAAGTAGTCTTCCTGGGGAAACTTTGAGTCGATGGGCATCCAGACACAAGATTCAGGATCATCGTCACTCCCGGGCAGACGGATGGCGTATTCAACACTCTCCTGGGACGCGTCTTTGATATTCACATTTTTTCCGTATTGATCCGGAGTCAAGACTTGCTCCAAAAGCGCACTGAGCTGGACTTCGCCCCAGGTTCCACGCGCTTTCACATTCGTGAGCATCCGTTTTAGATCACCAACCCCTGTAGCAAGATTCTGCATCTCACCCAGCCCATGCTGAACAGCCTCAAGGCGCTCGCTGACAAGCTTGAAGGACTCGCCGAGCCGTTTTTCGAGGGTACTTTGCAATTTTTCATCAACGGTCTCCCGCATCTGATCGAGTTTCTTTTCATTGCTCTCCTGAAGATGCTTTAATTGTGCATCGATGGTGCTTCGAAGGGTCTCGAGCCCCGACGTATTCGACGCCGTAAGTTCCTGGATTCGCTTGGCAATGGAGCCCAGTTGATCGCTTTGTGACCGACGCATTTCACCTATGGTCTTTACCACCGTATCCATCGAAGATTTCTGACCTGCAGAGACTTCCTCCCTGAGATTCCTCGCTGCTTTAGCCGATTCTTCACGACCGAAACGCAGCTCCTCTCGAATTGCCGGTTCCACACCGGAACTCCCGTTCGATTTCAACTTTATCAGGGCCCAAATCAGCAGCAGTACACTGGCGGCCAGGACAACGAAACGGGCCCATATGAAGATATCCGTCACGATATAGAACCCCCTTTATCGTAATTTATCATTTATAGAATAGAGGAAAGGCTTGGATATTTTTGGTCGAACGGTACGGATGGAAAGATGAAGCAAAAACGTGAGCAACGGCTTCCTACTCGCTCTGGATCATTTTTATTAAGCTTTCTAACGCCGTCCTCAGCGCCTCACTTTCTATTTTGAACTTTACACCCACGCCATCCGGGTGGAGCCGAACAATTTCACCCTTGATTTTAAAGGGTTTTTGATAATCCGGAGACATGAAGGTCATCAAAGTTTCTTGACCTTTCGAAAAGGTTTCACTGGTTTTGATGAATACGCCCCGTTCACTGATGTTTTGAATAAAGTCCCGATAATATCGATCCGCCACGTTATAATCGACCATCGTTGAGAAATCTTTTCGACGACACGATCTCCGTTCCTTGTTTTGTCTTTCTTCTAATTCATTTAAAAGCTGCCGCATTTCTGATTCGGACATTCTATCGATTATTTCAAATAGAAAGGCACGGACTTCATTTTTCCCGATCTCAATATCCTTGTTTCCCATGGTGAAAATCCTCCAAATCCGATATTAAAGCGCCCGCCGGTTATGAACAGACGTTGGCAATTATTTATTTAGTGTCCATCCACAAACGGCATCTTCCCCGATAGGGAGATCGGGATGTTCCATCAGCCTTGGGCGGCGTTTTCGCTCTTTTGAAATCCTCAAAATAGCACGCTATTCCTCGGGTTTCAAAATCGCTCAGACCTTGCCCCGAACCAAAATCTACCATTTGTGGATGGACACTATTTAACAATTTTTAATTTATGCGTTTCTTTTAATCTTTCCCACAGCTTTTGCAAATTTCGGGTTTTTTGGGGAAGATATATTGTCCGGCAATTAACGATTTTCGCACCATAACGTATCAATATTAAAATTTTTTCTTGAAATCAATCAAAAAAGCCGGGGGATCGTGGAGGACTTGAATATTGATGAACTCGTAAAAAGAATACCCCTGGAAAGGGTTGCTTTTTCCAGGGGTATCACAGAGGATTGAAAGGAGAATGGAATGGCAACATTCCATAAGTACCGTTATTCTACATTTGCACAATGTGGCATGTCAAGAAGTTTATTTAAAAAATAAATTATATTCAGCGTCTGAAGGATGTTTATGGACTGTACGAAACAAAAAAGCCCCTGGAGAAAGGCGGGCTCCAAGGGTCAGGTTTGGCTGAAGCTGAGTTGTAAAAATGTGAAGTTATTTTTGCGCAAGCCCTTTCCTATTGTTCAAACGAAAATGAAATAGCCGTCTGCCTTAGAAACACACGGCAGACGGCTATGGCGGATTTTATTGATCGGCCGGCTTTATCCTTTCATTTCATTGATCCTGTCGGTAAGCTCGGGAATAAAATCGAGGATGTCGTCCACGATACCGACATCGGCAACCTGGAAAATCGGCGCCTTGGCATTCTTGTTTATCGCAATGATAAACGGGGCGCCCTTGATGCCGCCCACGTGCTGAAACGCTCCGCTGATACCCAGGGCCATGTAGACCTTCGGCTTGACCGTCTGGCCTGAGGTCCCGACCTGGCGGGATTTCTCCAGCCATCTTGCATCCACGATGGGTCTGGAGCATGAAACATCTGCGCCCATGGCTTCCGCCAGATCGAATATTATCTCCAGATTATCCTCGTCTTCGATGCCTCGGCCCACCGATACCAGGACATCCGACTTGGTGATATCGACGTCGCCGACCTCTGCTTCCACAACTTCCAGAAAACGGCGTGCACCCGCCGGAAGGCCGCCTTCCATTGCTTCGGCGGTTTTGTCGACAATCTTGCCCGCGGCGCTTTTGCTTTCATCGGCTTTAAAAGACCCCGGACGGACGGTAATCACCGCACCCTGGGAAATATCGCAATTTACATGGGTGCTGACCTGTCCGGTGTATTCCTCACGCACAGCTTTGAGTTTTCCGTCTTCAACACCTTCAAAATCGACGGCATCCGGAAGGTATGCTGCGTCAAGTTTTATGGAGAGGCCCGGTGCCAGATCCATACCAAAATGTTCATGGGGGACCAGAACGATACCGTCTTTTGGTAAAATAAGGACCAGTAAACTCCTCAGCACCTCTGCATTTACATACGCCAGCGCTTCATCATCGATCTTCCAAACCTCGCTAAAAGAAGACGCAAGCTCGTTGCACACCGCATCGAGATCGGCACCGGCAATAACAGCCGCAACTGAAGCATCGGGATCGAGTTTCCTGGCTGCTGCAATCATTTCAAGGGCTGTATCGTCTGGAACACTATCTTTGTGTATAATATATGCGAAAACCTGTTGCGCCATTATTTGATCCCTCCTTTGGCCTTTAAGAATTCAAGCAGTTTGTCAGTGATCTCTTCGGTACTCCCCTCCAGCATCTCTGCGCCTTCGCCCAGCTCCGGGACAAAATAATCGAGACGTTTTGTCCTGGCGCCGGATTCTCCAACAGATTCCGGAGCAATCCCGAGATCGCCGGCGGTATGAACCGGGATTTCAAGTGATGCCACCTTCCTGATTCCACGAATACCGACATATCGGGGTTCATTGATGCCTGTCTGAATGGAAAGAACACAGGGGAGATCGATTTCATGCATCTCCTGGTTTCCGCCCGCAATTTCCCGGCCGACTTTTATTCTTTTGTCATCAATAACCTCTATAAAATTCACCAAAGACGCATAGGGCCGGTCGAGCATCGCCGCCAGCATCCCGCCAACCTGACCTGCCCCGTCATCAGCCTGGGCACCGGTCAGAATCAGGTCATAATTTTTCTTCTCAACCTCGGCTGTTAAAATCGCTGAAATTCCTCTTCCATCGGATCCTTTAAACGTTTCATCCGAAAGGAGTATCCCGTGATCGGCACCCATAGCCATTTCTCTCCGAATGACTTCTTCATCGTCCTCATCCCCAACGGTAACAACGGTAACCGAGCCACCCACCTTATCTCGAATCTGAATGGCTTCCTCAACCGCATAATTGTCCCATTCGTTTACAGAGTATACCAGGTCATCCCGCTCGATGTCCGTTCCGTCTCTGTTGACCTCGATCTCGTTTTCCGAGGTGTCCGGAGCCCTCTTAATACAGACCAAAATTTCCATATTTTACCTCCAAAAATTTTAGTTATTCGTTATTTTACAACCAAGTAAATAAAGACTCTTTACATCAGGTGTCATCCATCATGATTCAGTTATCATGTGCCGATCAATCAGCTCCACCAGATCTATGGCCGTCATCTCCCCTTCCAGACCACTGGTCTTGATGGCATCCTCAATATTGACCATACAGAAGGGGCAGGCCGTGACAATCACGTCTGCACCGGCGGCCTTGGCCATCTCGACTCTTACCTGCCCCATCCTTTTTTCTTCTATAGGTTCATAAAACAGCATCAGTCCGCCACCCCCGCAACAAAAGGATCGGTCCCGGCAATTTGCGGCCATCTCCACCCGATGGATCCCTGGAATCGCATCGATAACCGCCCGTGGATCGTCGTAGAGGTTATTATGCCGTCCGAGGTAACACGGATCGTGATACGTATAAATTTTGTTCGGTTCCTCAACGGGTTTTAAACGGAGTTTTCCCGACTTGATACACTGGATCAGGGTCTGGCTGATATGCGCCACCGGTGGAACATCTTTGTAGTCATGTTTCAACGCATTGAAGGTATGGGGATCCGCTGTGACAATATGGTCGACACCTGTATTGACTATGGCATCCGTATTTCGGTCTCTTAATTCCTGAAAAAGCATCTCCTCCCCGAATCGTCTCACCTCGTGGCCGCTGTCCCTTTCCGCCGGTCCCAGTATTCCGAAATCAATCCCTGCTGCCGTTAGAACGTGCGCGGTGGCCCTGCCGATTTCCTGAATCCGGTCATCGTAAGATGTAATGCTGTCAACAAAATAGAGGGTGTCTGCTGTCTCTTTTTTCTTGAGTATCTTGACCGTAACGTCTTCGGGCAGATCTTTGGTCCAGTCCGAACGCTTTTTCTCCATCTTACCGTAAGGGTTGCCGCGCTTTTCCAGAGCATTCAGCGGCTTTTGAAGGGATTGGGGCACCACGCCATCATCCACCAACCCCCTTCTTACATCGACAATCTTGTCAATATACTCGATAAACAACGGACATTCCTCTTCGCAGGCACCACAGGTTGTGCACGACCAAATTTCATCTTCTTCGAGCACATTACCGATAAACGGTTGGCCGTCCACCGGTTTACCCTTGAGGGGATAGAACTTGAACGAATAGTCACGGCATTTTATGGAGATAAACCTTGGTGAGAGGGGGCGGCCCACAGCATTGGCCGGACAGTTATCGGAGCATCGCCCGCAATCTGCACAGGAGTAAAAATCAAGCATGTGTTTCCAGGTAAAATCCTCGAACTTTTTGACTCCGAACGACTCGAGTTCGTCAAGCTGGTCATCGTCAACACCCCATTGAACCGGTTTAATCGTACCTTTGTCGAGTTTCATTAAAAATACATTCGGCAAGGACGTAATCACATGAAAATGTTTCCCCAACGGTAAAAAACAGAGGAAAAAGAAGAAGATCAGCTCATGTGAATAATACGCTCCCAGATGTAAATTCTGCAGCATATCCACCGGTACGAATCTTAGAGTATGGGCGGCAAGCCATGTTCCGGTCATCGGAGCCATAATCTCCGGCTTCAATCCACTCTGGATCTGAGCTCCAGCCAGGCTCCCTTCAAAAACCATATCACACGTCACCAGTCCTATAATCAGCATCAGCACCAGCAGAGCTTCCCAGGTATGTTCCCTGCCGTATTTGGCCGGCACTGCGTATCGTTCGGGCTTAATGATTATCCGTCGATACATTGCGGCCAGACAGGCGACCAGGATAAAGGTTCCGGCAAAATCTTTGAAAATCACGTAGATATGCCCTAGGGTGCCGTCCATGCCTGGTAGCAGATAACCGTCTGAAATTCCCAATAAAACGAGAGTTATCGAGCGCAGGGACAGAATCATGAAACCGGAGAACAAAAGAATATGGATAATTCCGGCATCCTTGTATCTGGGATGACGGTACTGCCCGACGGCATACTTTAACATTTTTAAAAATCGATCCGGCAAGCGATCCAACCTTTGGTCTGGAGATGCTTTAACCAGTGGTTTCAGCCGAAGTGCAATGATGTACGTAAATATCCCGATACCAACCAGCGGTATGAGCAATGAAAAGATTACGGTGGGAATCCCAAGAACAGTAGCCTTGGCCGGAGAAATCAACGCTGCTTCCATTTTTTATTTTTCACTCCCTAATCCGGATAAATTTATTTATTGATTGTTTTAAACCTGTTTGATCAAAAGGGCCTAAGATCATCGTCCAACAATGAATGAACGTTCATTCATTTTTAACAGACGAATTTCTCGAATGTCAAGAAAAACGTTCAGTTTGTCGTTTTTATATATGCCAAGATGGATTTAAGTATCCTGAACCAGCATAAATTACAAGCTTTCTTGACAAATCTCCATTTTCATCCTAACAGATATAAACAAAAAAACGCTGTTGATCTCAAGTTTATATAAAAGTTTCCGCAAAATCACCGTAACCGACCAAAAATGGGGGGGGTAGGACATGGCAGCAGAAATTAAATATGAGGATAAGCCCTGGTTGACCAGTTATGAAAAGGGTGTACCTGAAAAAATCGAATACGAAGAAATATGCCTTCCAGAAATTCTTGAAAGAACCGCCGGCAAATTCCCGGATAAAATGGCACTGTCGTTTCAGGGATATAAAATTACCTATCGCGAACTCAATGATATGGTTAACCGTTTTGCATCCTGTCTTCACGGTTTTGGCATCAACAAAGGAGACAGCGTCGCCATTCTCCTGCCAAACCTCATACCCTGTGTCGCGGCCTGTTATGCAATATTAAGAATCGGCGGAATAGCGGTGATGAACAATCCTTTGTATTCAGATCGAGAACTTGAACATCAATTCAATGATTCAGGCGCAAAAGTACTTGTTACCATAGATCTTTTAGGTAATCGGATGATCGATCTAAGATCGAAAACAAACATAAAACAGATTATTTATACGTCCATTGGTGATTACCTTCCTTTTCCGAAGAACCTTTTGTTTCCCCTTGTAGCCAAAAAGAAAAATCTTGCCGCCGATGTGAAATCCGCTGAAAATGTCTTTAAATGGAAAACAATTCTGGAAAAAAGTTCTCCCAATCCGCCCGATGTTAAACTGTCGTTTGATGATGTTGCCATGTATCAGTACACCGGGGGTACCACCGGTGTTTCCAAAGGTGTTATGCTCACCCACAGCAACCTGAGCAAACAGATCCAACAGATTGGCGCATGGTTCCCCACGTTCAACAGCAACGAAATCATGCTGGGAGCGCTGCCCTTTTTCCACGTATTTGGTCTCACCACCGCAATGAATCTGGCCATTTATCTGGGGTGGGGTGATATCCTCGTTCCAAAGCCCCAACCGGAGCCTTTGCTCGAAGCCATTCGGAAATTCAAACCGACATTTGCCCCATTGGTCCCCACCATGTACATTGGGATACTCAATCATGCAAACATTGACAAAATCGATCTGACATCCATAAATGGATGTTTCTCAGGAAGTGCGCCCCTGCCTGTGGAAGTTATCAGAGATTTTGAAAGTAAAACAGGCGCTGTCATCGTTGAAGGATTCGGTTTGACGGAGTCATCACCGGTAACACATATAAACCCGCATGCCGGCGGGAAGCGGAAAGTTGGAAGTATCGGGATCCCCATTTCTGATACCGACTGCCGCATTGTAGACCTCAATGACGGCGAGACAGAGGTCCCCGTCGGGGAATCCGGTGAACTCCTTGTTAAAGGCCCCCAGGTCATGAAAGGCTACTGGAACAAGCCAGAAGAGACCGCCAACACTCTTAAGGACGGCTGGCTCTATACCGGAGATATCGCCAAAATGGATGAAGAGGGGTACTTTTATATTGTTGACCGAAAGAAGGACATGGTTATTTCCGGCGGCTACAACGTCTATCCCCGCGATATCGAAGAAGTGTTATATGAAAACCCCAAGGTTCAAGAAGCCGCCGTCATCGGCATTCCACACCCGACCCGGGGTGAATCCATCAAAGTGTTTGTTGTCCTGAAAAAAGGAAAAACCGCCACTCAGGAATCTCTTATTGAATATTGCTCGGAAAAGCTGGCCAGATACAAGCTTCCGACCGAGATTGAATTCAGGACCGAACTTCCAAAGACAAATGTCGGCAAAATTTTAAAAAAGGAATTGAGGGCAGAGGAGATGGCGAAACGAAAATGAAACTTCCCGCCGCAAGCGGACGGAGTACTTCCGAATTCTTATCCAGCTCCTTAAAAAGTTGTCGCATTCAGACAATCCGGTTTCTAAAGGGTTAAACCATGCCTGTGGAGAAGGAATGACCAAAGACATCACCGGAAAGATAATGCGCTTTAGGTGGCTGGTTTTTTTAGTACTTGGCCTGGCCTATTTTTTTGTTTATTTCCACCGCCTCTCGCTGTCCGTCGTGGCGGACGATCTAATAAAAGACTACCAGACAACCGCCAGCGTAATGGGGCTGCTGGGATCGACATACTTTTACTGCTATGCCTTCATGCAATTTCCTGCAGGACTCCTTTCAGATTCGTTGGGTCCCAGAAAATCTGTTACGTTTTTTTTAATTATCGCTTCCATAGGCAGTATTATATTCGGACTTGCGCCGACCATAAAAATTGCCTTTGTGGGAAGGGTGCTGGTGGGCCTCGGTGTTTCCATGGTCTTCATCCCCACCATGAAAATCTTATCCCAATGGTTTCGCCCTCACGAATTTGCTTTCATGGCAGGCATTCTAAATGCAATCGGCGGAATGGGGGTTTTTGCAGCCACATGGCTGCTTGCTTTGATGACGCTTGTTTTCGGATGGCGCATCTCTTTTGAGGTGATTGGCGGCTGCACGTTTATCATCGTAGTGCTGGTCTGGTTGGTTGTAAAGGATAGGCCTGAAGATAAAGGCTGGCCTTCCATCGATGAATTATTCGACGATGAAAGCGGGAAAACCTCCAGGATGTTAAAGCAAATACCCCTGCTGGAAGGGGCCCGGCGAGTCGTTTCCGAAAAATACTTCTGGCCGGTGGCGATTTGGTTCTTTTTCGATTGCGGGATATTTTTCGGTTTTGGCGCGCTGTGGAGCGGACCTTATCTGATGCATGTTTACGGAATGACCCGGGCGGAAGCCGGCACGGTTCTCAGCATGATTGCATGGGGCATGATAATCGGAAGTCCCCCCCTTGGAATTTTGTCGGACAAGTTAATGAAAAGTCGAAAAAAACCTTTTATTTTATGCAACATAGTACTCGTCATAGAACTCGCATTTCTGAGCATTTACCCCATCGGCCTTCCACGCATCGCTCTGTATATTCTATTTTTTGTTTTTTCCATATGTGCTTCATCGGTTGTGGTATTGGGGTTCACCATGGTTAAAGAGCTTTTTCCCACGGAGATTGTCGGGACCTCAACCGGCCTGGTCAATCTCTTCCCTTTCCTGGGGGGTGCCGTCTTTATGCCGCTTTTGGGCCGGGTTTTAGATGCTTATCCCAAGTCCAACACCGGGGAATATACCCTTGAAGCTTACTCGATGCTCATTCTTATTCTCCTAGGCGCTTCCATTGTATCCCTTGCTTGTACGATTCTTACCAAAGAGACGTTTAAACCGGACGCCTCATGAACCATAGCCACTTGAGTAGATACTGTGTATGATCTGTTTTTCTTTTCCCCGGGCCCGATATTTCAGCCCGTTGAGAACGGTCTCCCCAGGATTTTTCGGAAAAGACTTTTTACGAGTTCATCAAATTTATCCGCCAAATGATTTTTCATCAATCTCTACAGCAGCGCCGTTGGTCGCCAGAATGGCTTTCATCTTGCCAAAAGTAATCGGAAGGATCGTGCAGAGGAAAAATTCGGCACTTTTAATCTGGCCTTCATAGAAGGGGACATCCTTTCTTTTGGCGCCGTTATCCAGCTTTACGGCAGCAATCGTTGCCCGCCACAGCAACATCCACGACATAACCACATCACCGCATACTTCCATGAAAGGATATGCAAAGGCGAAAGCATTCATCACTTTGGGCGACATGGCCGTTGTTCCCATATGCAGTGCAACCTCACCCAGCTTATTGACCGCTTCTTCCAACCTGGCTGCAAAGTCTTCCAGTCCAGCGGTCTCTTTTGCCTTTGCAACGGTTTTTTGAATCTCACCTAAAAGATCCATGACCGGTTTTCCTTTATTCAATCCCAGCTTTCTTCCCAGAAGATCCATGGCCTGAATCCCATTTGTTCCTTCATAGATCATCGTTATCCGACAATCCCGGAGGAGTTGTTCCATGGGATAATCCTGAATATACCCGTAGCCCGCCGTAGATCTGGATACCGTGGCTGCAAACCTCGAAACACCGGTCGGTGACATAACCTTTGGCAATCGGTATGAGGACATCGACAATGCCTTGATGTTTGGTTTTTTCTTCTATGTCTTCCGTAATTTTTATCCGATCTTCACACATTCCGACATAATAGAGAAGACTTCGTATCCCTTCAACATACACCTTCATGGTCATCAACTGGCGCCGTATATCCGGATGCTGTATGATCGGAACCGATGGAGCATTCTTATCGAGTATCTGCAGGAGATTTTTACCCTGTATCCGTCTGCCGGGCGTAATCAACGGCATACATGTAAGCTGACGAGGCACAACCGAAACCCTGAAGGCCTACAAGGAGACGCGCTTCATTCATCATCAAAAACATGGCCCGCATGCCTTTGTTCTCCTCGCCCAGCAGGGTCCCCCTGCATTTGCCCTTGCCGCCAAGCGTCAGGGAGCAGGTTGAATTGCCATGGATCCCCATTTTTCTCTTCGATGCCGGTGCAGACCACGTCATTGAACTCACCCAGGCTCCCGTCATCGTTCACCCAGAATTTAGGGACAAGGAAGAGTGAAATACCCTTGGTCCCTTCAGGGGCGCTTTCGATACGGGCCAAAACAGGATGAACGATATTTTCGGTCAGATCGTGTTCCCCTCCGGAGATGAAGATCTTGTTCCCGGTAATGGAATATGTCCCGTCATCGTTCTTGACCGCAGAAGTTGTGAGAGCTCCCACATCCGATCCTGCTTCAGGTTCCGTAAGCAGCATTGTACCCGTCCATTCACCGGTATACATCTTTTCAAGAAAGAGCTGTTTCTGCTGGTCGGTCCCAAAGGCTTCGATCAGTTTTCCTGCACCGTGGGTCAGCCCCGAATATATCATAAACGCATAGTTCGCACCCACGAGATAATCACTTACCGCCAACGCAACGGTAATCGGCATTCCCTGCCCTCCCCACTCGGGATCTTCAGTCATGGCCCCCCATTCACCTTCCTTTAAGAGTTCATAAGCTCTGTGAAAAGACTCAGGGACCGTCACCTTCCCGTTTTCAAACTTGCATCCTTCCCGGTCACCCAATGTTTGGGTGGGAAGAATCTCTTTAATCGCAAGGTTGCGAGCTTCGGATATAATCATATCCACCGTTTTTTTATTAAACTCAGCAAACGTTTCATGTTGGCTCAGATTTTCAACCTGCAACTGCTCGTGAAGGACAAAATCAACGTCTCTTCTATCTGCAATATATTGTGCCATTTTCCAATCTCTCCTTTTTGTTTTTTATATCAACTCAATCTGATTGAGGTAAATAATGCTGTAAAACACATCCGGCATTTTATACACCGATTCCCTTTATAAAAAGGTCTACAAGTGGATCTGCCATGGTAACAAGATCGTATTGTCCGTCCGAATGGATCCAGGTATTAATGACCTCATCAACGGCACCCAGTATAAAACGCTTAACAAGGCTCAGGTATAAATCTCTCCGGATTACCCCTTCTTCCTGGCCCTGTTCGACAATTTCTGAAACTATATCAAGATACAGTTTGGACATCTCTTTTATCTGCGCTTCGACCAGGCGGCTGTTCTGATGGGTTTCAGCCCGATAGACCATTGCCATATTCCTGTCATTCTGAAATTCCTCGAGATGTCGACGAATAAGATTGCGAAGTTTATCAACGGCATTGTCGGCTCCGTCAACTTCCTCTCTGAAGCGAGCAAAAACCTGTCTGGTTTTATAGCTGAAAAACTGAACCAGGATATCATCTTTGTTTTTGAAATAAAGATAGATAGTACCGTCAGCGACCCCTGCTTCCCTGGCGATCTGCGAAACTGTTGACTGGAAAAAGCCTTGCTCCGCAAATACTTTGACCGCTGCTTCAAGGATGCGATCATATTTGTCATTTATTTTTTCTTTGGTACTAATAACGGACCTCCCCAACCCGAATATTTCATGAGATACTAATAAGTAAATTATCCATTCTTAAAACTTTAGCTCACTTTAGTCACTTTCAACTTTAGCTCACTTCACTTGAAACTTTTTCCGGTTTAATATCAAAGTCAGCATATCAATAAAATGTCGCGTAGGATTTGTACTACTTCACAACATTATGAATGAACACTCATTCATTATCAATGGTATTGAAAAATGTCAAGGGAAAATTAAAAAGATTTCTTCGAATGAATAACTGGTAGATATCAAATAAAAAACGGGGGTTGTGATTGGAAAGGATGTGATATTGCGGGTGTCTTTGCCCCTTGAAATTTTTATTCAACGCAATGAGCCCGCATTCATTTTCTTTGAATACAATGGGGATATTAGGTCTATAGGGTTGAAAGAATTTTTCTGATTTCTTCAAGAAAACTGGGAAACAGAAATACGAATAGGTTTTTGATCTTTTTTGTTTTATAATACGTTATGCTATTCCATCAAGATCTTTGAAAATGTATCTGGATTCTCTTTAGAAACTATCCTGTTTGACAATGAAATGATTTCCAAATCCTTTTTGCCGTCATTTTTAACTGTATGTGCGACTTCTGAGTTTATTTTGGTCAATACGGCCCCGGATCCCTTGAAATTCTTTTCTGTGGTTTCGGATGAATCTTTTTTGGCCCAGGCCAATGTCCATGTATCTGAATAGGCAATGATTAAAATTTCTTTCCTTTGACCATGAAAATGATTTCCGCGTATTGAATTTGGATGAATTTTTCCAAAATGGATGTTTTGTATTTTATCCAAAAAACCGATATCCACTTCAGAAATGCTAAACAATGCGCCCCTTATATCACCGTAATCTTCCAGGTTTATAATTTCAATATCTTTCATATGACGCACCAGCCCCCCTTTAATCTCCTGCCTTACGTGAATATATACCCTGCGGCCTTTAACGCTGCAACCGCTGGGCCTGTTTATAACCGCTGTTAACGCGCTTGTAGAACATCAGGATCTCCTCTTTTTAAAAAAGTCCGCCCGTTCACGTTTTGGCTTCATTTCGTTTATCAAAGGGCACGTTCGCCGAGATTGCCGTATCGATGATAATTGGAACAGACACTTTGTTCCTGAAAATACTGCAACAGTTCTATTCTTCCTTCCATGGAAACCTTTGTTCGGGAAATATAAAAGCCCGTCTCTGCTGCGATCTGAAATACTTCATCCGGCACCCGATCCGGCGCCGCATAACGGATACGCTGGATCTCGGGTATCATCGCCATAAGATCCTTGTCGGTTTGATCGGTCATCGGTGCGTCACCGACAAATCGTTTACCCTGTTTACCGTAAAGAAACGCTGTAACCGAGTTGTTCAATCCCGGGGGAAGACTGATCAAAAGTTCACACCCTGATATCTTTACCGCAGCGATTCTAGCCAGGACATCAAACAGACTGTCGCCCGGATGAACACGGATGGCCACCGTACCCACCGGCAGATATCGGAAGGTGTTGTCCTGACCCCTCAAATGGAAGTAATCCTTTTCCCGGGAAAATTCCTGCTCCCAATGATAAAGATAACTTTTTACGGCCCCGATGGTCCGGGTCAAATCGGTCTTAAATTCACCCAACTGGCCCCAATCCAGTTTTACCTTCCATTCCTGGGCCACCCGTAATAAGCTATGATCGTTTTGAATCGCGCCTGCCGTAGGAAATCCAATATCTTCAAAATTCATAAATTGAAAGACATAGTTCGGACCGCCCGCCTTGATACCCGCCCCAAGCGCTGATCTGCCCATACCGCCAAAAGGCTGGCGCAGAACAATGGCGCCGGTGGTTTCTCGATTGATGTACAGATTCCCTGCTTTTATGCGGTCTTTCCAGTATTCCTGCTCCCGACGGTCCAGGCTCTCCAGCCCCGAAGTCAATCCGTAACCGGTCTGGTTGACCATCTCAATGGCATGATCCAGATTTTCGGCGCACATCACACCGAGGAGGGGGCCGAAAAACTCGGTGACGTGCGTAAAGCTTCTCTGCTGCACCCCCCATTTGATGCCCGGTGTCCACAGAAAGGGATTGCCCTGAACATTTTCCGGTTTTAACGCCCAGGATTCACCGGCCTCCAATTGCGTCATCGCTCGTTTCAAATCCCCTGCCGGCGGCTGGATCAGGGGCCCCATTCTGTTTTCAAAATCCCAGCAAGAACCTACAGCATTGCTGCGGGCGGCATCGACCAGTTGTCTTTTAAACGATTCGTCCTCATACATCTCCCGTTCCAGGATCAGCAATGACGTTGCCGAACATTTCTGGCCGCAATTGCTAAAGGCCGAGTGAAGCACATGTTTGACAGCCTGGCTTCTATCGGCCATGGCGGTAACGATGGTCGCGTTTTTCCCGCCGGTTTCCGCCGTAAGAAAAACCCCCGGTCTTTGTTTTAAAATGGTCATCCCGGTATCGGTCCCGCCTGTCATAATAATAAAATCAACATCTGAATGTTCAGCCAGATTTGTACCGGATGTCGAGCCGGAACACGGCAGAAACTGCAAAACATTTTTAGAGACGCCGCCGTTCCAAAAACATTGGCACAAGTGCCATGCGGTCAGGACCGCCGCCGATGACGGTTTGAATATCACCGTGTTGCCGGCAGCCAGTGATGCCACGATGCCGCCACAGGGGATCGCGATGGGAAAATTCCACGGAGAAATGACCAGCCCCAATCCCTTGCCGCAGCATTGAACATTTTCCAGATCCGTAAAGGCCCTTGCGGAAAAAGGATAATATTCGGCAAAATCCACGGCTTCCGAGACTTCGGCGTCGGCTTCGGTAAAAATCTTCCCGGTATCGGCAGCTGCAGCACCGATCAGGTCTCCCCCTGGCCTTACGAATTTCCATGGCCACCTGCGATAGTACAGCATGGCGTTGGGCCATACTTTTTAATCGCCATCCGTCCGGATCGTCCCTGCCCGTTGCCAGAGCCCGGTTCACATCCTCTTCAACGGCTTCGGCATAGGCGGCCACGCGGATTTCTTCCGGAAGCTGGGAACGGTCCATAGATTCTCTGATCGGCCGGTTCGCAAAAATTTCCTTTCCGGCCACCACCAGGGGAATTTTTTCCAGCGGATCAGACGAAGATTTTTTCCATCTTCCCCGGACGGCTTGGGCCCATCTGCGATTTGCAGCCAACGACCAGTCTGTATCCGGTTCGTTGTTGAACTCGTTTTCGTGGAGCGTCCCCATTGTTTCGGGGAACGATTCATGTTCCCGATTCTGGATGCGGTTCGGCGTCTTGCCGGCTCGCTCCTTGTAATGATACGAATCAACAAACTGTTCTTTTAGAAACTCCCATGCGTTGGAATCTGTTTTGAGACTAAACGAATACCGCAGAAAGTTTTCCGCATCGGTATTTTCATCCAGCCGGCGGATGAGATAGGCAATGGCATTGATGAATTGCGCTTTGGTAGCAACCGGAGCGTAAAGCATGATATCACCGGGCATTTCATGAATGGCCCGCCGAACATGATCGGCCATTCCCTCCAGCATTTCAAAAGAAAAATAATCGGCAACTCGATTTTGCCGGGCCATCTGATACGCATAGGCCAGCTCAAACAAATTGTGGGACGCAATGCCCAAATGAACCGCATGGATATTCTCCGGCGCCATACCGAAATCGATCATTCGCTTGTAATTGGCATCCACGGACAGCTTGTTATCATATGGCGCCAGGGGCCAGTTCCGAATCGCCGACTCCAGCTTTTCCATCTCCATGTTGGCCCCTTTGACGATGCGGATTCTGATGGGGCTGCCGCCATTTGCCACCCGTAGTTTGGCCCAGGCCGTAAGTTCTTGCTGCACGGAATACGAGTCCGGCAAATAGGCCTGCAAAGCAATTCCTGCAGGATAATCTTTAAATACATCTTGCTCCAGGGTCCTTTTAAACGCTGCAACGGTAATCTCCAGGTCCCGGTATTCTTCCATATCTAGGGCAACCAATTTGGGAGCCGTGGTCTTGTCATTTCGGATGTAAACATTATCCCTGGCCACCTTGTAAAGCAGGGTAAGACGGTCTTTCAAGATTTGGACCGTATGCTCAAACGCCAAGGGTTCGATTTGAGAGTAGATGGTGGAAATTTTGATGGAAATACATTCAATCTCCGGATTTTTCAAATCGTTAATGTATGTATCGAGACGAAGAAGTGTTTCGGTCTCACCGAGGAGGGCTTCTCCCAGATGATTGATGTTCATCTGAACCCCTTGTTTTTTCCTTTTCTGCAAGTGTGCATGCAACTCGTCCGCTTCACCCGGAATAATGGCACGGCTGCTGTCGTGACGCATTTTGTCGATCATTTTTGGGATTGAAATACTGGGGATATACCGACCCAAGCCGAGAAACATTTGTACCAGCAGCTTGTCCACGGATGAAAAAAAATCGGGTACACCATATTTTCTAAGCAGACTGTTGATCTGATCCGCAACACGAGCCGGGTTATGGGACCTAAAGCTTTGATCGATCATTTTTGTTAGAATCACTTTGTCCATGGGATGGGTCAACAGACGCATCATTTGCTCGGCAATCCCCTTTTCCTCTGAAGTCAACAACGCATTGGCACGATTCTGCCAGGCTTCTGCAAGGGCAATGGCCTCATTTATGATTGTCTCATCATGTTGTGGATCCATGGAATTTTATCCCCTATCGACCGGTTTGAAACACCCTAATTGATCGCAAACAAAATTGGAAAAATAATTAGGGTAACATATGCTTGACAGTTCTGCGTTGAACTTATAATTCAAAGCCGTTAATTAATAACTCAAGTTTCCCACCCTTAATTTTCAGCAACGCCAATACAGCGTTGCAGGCCGGGAAAATTTTTTAACGTAAAATCATATGGATGCGATGCTTAATTAGGATCAAAAAGAATTCCAAAATATATACTTTGTGTCTTCGTGCCTTAGTGGCTAACATTTTCTTGCTTCAGTTTATCCAGCCTAAGGTTCATGTGAATCATATAGGAGATTTTTGAAATGACCGACATTTATAAATTTCTAGCCGATCACCAGATAGAATACGAACGCCACAATCATCCCCCGGTTTTTACGGTTGAGGACGTCAATCGACTTGTTCCGCCACTACCGGCGGCAAAGACAAAAAGTCTTTTTTTACGCGACACCAAAGGATTAAGATATTTTCTGATAATTGTCAGAGGTGAAAAACGGGTCAATTTAAAAGCACTGCCGGCAATTCTTAACAGCAGCAAATTGCGGTTTGGCTCTCCGGAACACTTGAAAAAATATCTGGGTGTGGACCCCGGATCTGTCTCCATTTTTGCGGCTGTGAACGATATGGATAAAGCGGTAGAGATAATCATAGACACCGCTTTATGGGAGTCAGACGCTTTTCAGTTCCATCCCCTTGTAAACACCAGCACCCTGGTTATTTCACGGGATAATATCAAACGTTTTCTGGGTAAAACCGGCCATGAAACTCAAGTGCTCGACGTTCCCGGATTATAGCATGCAATGCACTTGATTTCTATGCAGGCGCCTTTGGGCAGCCCACTAACCTCCACGACGGCCCTGGCCGGGCGATGCGCTGAAAAATATTCGGCGTATATTTCGTTGAAATCAGCAAAATTGTTCAAATCAATAACAAAAACATCCACGGCAACCACATGGTTGAGATCGTATCCTGCGGCCAGTACCACCTGTCGCAGGTTCTCCAGTGCCTGTCTGGCCTGGGGAACAAAATCAGGACCGATCAGTTCTCCGGTCTCAGGTTCCATTCCAAGCTGCCCGCTTACAAAAAGCCAGGGCGCCACAGCGATCCCCTGAGAATACGGCCCGATGGCCGCCGGCGCTTGATCTGTTTGAATCACTTTACATGCCATAATATCCTCCCTTCTTGTCCAGTTTATTTTTGAAATTACTAAGGAGTACAAATCCTACTTGACATTTTTACTGATTTACTGATTTTGATATTAAAACAGAAGAAGTTACAAGTGAGCTAAAGTTAAGGAATTTTTCAGCCAATTATATTTAATGACAGCGCGTTAGCGCTACCTCAACTTTAGGCACTTTAGCTCACTTCAAACTTTAGGCACTTGTAAAAAGACTTCGGTAATATTTCCAGTGATAAGGGTTATGTAGAGTATCTAATTGACTTATTAAATACTCTACCAGTCATAGAGAATTTCCCAATGATCCTGAAATGACCCGTCTTTCTGGGTGTAATGATACGAAAGCGTTTTACCTGTGCCCGCTCCCGTATTTTTGCTTTCTCTCCAGTACCGCAAATAAATGGCCGGAAGTGAACCCAAAGCACCTTCGGAACTGCCTGGTTTCGCGGGATCCTTCAGCCACACTTCTTTTTGCTCGATCACCTTCCATATAGATCCGGAGACTTTGCTCCTGACCCTCTCACCCACATGGGGAAGCGCCAGCTTCTCCCGCAACTCTTTAAACCTGTACATGGAAAGTTCGCCGTAATCTAGGATTTTTTCACCAAAAATCGTAATGCCAATTGCCCCTATGGGCGCCGTTAGGAGAATGGACAAAACCGCGACAGCCAGAATTACCTCTCCCGAAGCGACACCGGCCGCAAGGGGAACCGCCCCAATGGCAGCCTGGACAGTGGCTTTGGGAATGTACGCCACAACACAAAAGAGTCTTTCTTTCCAATCAAAAGGCGTCCCGATGAGTGACACATACGTACCGACACTTCTAAAGATAAGACCGATGAAAATAACCAGGGTTCCGGCCAATCCTGCTTTCCAGGCCACATGAATGTTCACCTGGGCCCCCACCAGAACAAAGAGCAAAAGCTCTGCAAATATCCATAGTTTCTTTAGTTTCTGAGAAATAATATGTGCGATGGGCTCTGATTTTTCCAAAATGACGAACCCGATGGCCATAACGCCCAGAAGGCTTGCCACAGGCACATACGCTTCGCAAAACGATTCCAGCCAGGTAAGAACTATGGCCACCCCCATGACCATCATCGTCCGTTTAGGGGGACGCCAGTCATATTTTGTAAAAAGACGGTACAAAAAATATCCGGGAATGATTCCTACGATAATCCCCAGTGTGATGGAAATGGGAATTTCAGCCAGCTGAATAAAAATATTGCTCTGATCTCCACCGTACATACCTAAAAATACGGTAAACAGAACGATAACAAAAACATCATCCAACGAAGAAGCACCCAGGATCATGGTGGGGATTCCCTTTTTAGACCCCCCGCCCTCGATCCATAAAGTCGATCATCAGGGGAACGACAACAGCCGGAGAGACCGCAGCCAAGATGGAACCCAGAATGGCGGCCTCGAGATAGGTTATATTTAGTAGCCAGGGCGCCACAAGCA
>PVMK01115528.1_pt1 | contig 54149 bp, 45 predicted proteins | sample 1853481 | NCBI WGS metagenome assembly PVMK01 (sample SAMN08533507, study PRJNA380276) | Marine sediment metagenome, whole genome shotgun sequencing project.
TTGGCGTGTCAATTCCGCTCACCTGGGTATCGATCGAGGTTTTTGATTTTCGAGTCTCGCTCGCGCACCTCATGGTATTCGGGATTTTTGCTTTCTATATGACCCTGGATCGGATATTCGCGTTGGTGTTCCTTATTTTTGGCCTGATCGTTGTTTTCCTGGCAAATATAATCGGAAACCTCGACCTCCCAACCGCCGGGATCGTCGCGGCAGCGGCATTTTTCGGGGGATACCTCGCCCAATTTGTCGGCCACGCGGTCGAGAAATCCATGCCGGTTCTTATCAAACATCCGATCCAGGCCAACCTGGCCGCGCCTTTTTTCACGATCGTCGAGATTTTCCATATTCTGGGCCTCCGGCAGGGGCTTTTTGACGAAGTCCGAAGCCAGGTAAACGAGCGCCGCGACCAGGAATCCGGAGCAGCCCCCGGATCGGCCTGACTGCCGTTACTCCGAGTACAAACGCTTGGACATTCCGGCATAACTTGGCACACTCCGCCGTCCAACTATCGAGATAAGCCTGCGACTTTGCAAAATCAGGATCAAAATAAACCGCGCGCCTCATTTGAACGGGCAATAACATTTATGCAAGCCGGCGACTTCGCGATGGCGGAGCAGATCTGCAGAAATTCGCTCAATGAGTTTCCGCGAGACGCCAATCTGCTCGTTTTGCTCGGTGCGGCGCTGGTCAAGCTGGAGCGGCCGGAAGACGCGGAACACACATTGTCGCGAGCGGCGAAAATGTTTCCGGACTTCTCCCGCGCGCATGAAGGACTCGCTGAGGCATTCATCATGCAGGGCAAGCTCCCTGCAGCACTTGATTCGCTCGAAACCGCATCGTTACTGGAACCCGGCAGCGCTTCAATTCGTTTGAAGCGGGGCAAAGTTCTCATAGGCCTCGGGCGTGACGATGACGCCAGCAATGAATTCGAGGCTTCATTCAAGTTAACGCCTTTTCGCGAGGAACTGGTAAAGGGACTGCGGTTCCAGCGCATGAATAACATGAAGGATGCCGAGCGTGTTTATCGTAATGTGCTCAGGCAGGATCCGGAAAATGTTGACGCATTGCGACTGCTTGCAGGCATCGCCATGCGAGCAAAGCAATGGGGTGATGCCGAGGTATTGCTGAAAAAGGCGCTGGACAAAGCACCCGATTACTTTCAGGGCTGGATGGATCTTGGTATTGGCCTGCAAGAGCAGGACCGGATGGACGAAGCTCTGGACGCCTTCGCCAAAGCCACCTCGATTAATCCCAAAAAGGCGAATCCATACACCGCCGCAGGAACAACAGCTGCAATGTCTGGCCGCCACGATGAATCTCTGGACTTTTTCAACGAAGCGCTGAATCGGGATTCAGGCAATCCAGGTGCATTGGCCGGCATCGGTCACGTATTGAAAACTATCGGTGATCAGGAAGGGGCTATTCGCTCGTATCGCGAATGCATCAAACATAACGATGAACATGGAGACGCATACTGGAGCCTCGCCAACCTGAAGACGTTTCGATTCGAACAAGAAGAAATTACAGCGATGGAGAAACATGCGGCGAATGAAGAGCTGGGTGACGAGCCCCGCGCTAATTTTCTATTCGCCCTCGGCAAGGCCTATGAAGACGCCGGAGACTACGAAAAAGCATTTTCCTATTATGACCATGGTAACCAGGTAAGGCGTCAGAATGAGTCATATGATCCGGTACAAACAATTGACCAGCACGATGAGTTCATCCGCGTATTCAGCAAGGAATTCTTACGTGAGCAGGAAGGGCATGGTCACCGTGGCGATATGCCGATTTTTATCATGGGACTGCCGCGATCCGGTTCGACATTGATTGAGCAGATACTGGCAAGCCACTCGCAAGTTGAGGGCACGCACGAATTGCCGGATCTCGGTCGTGTCGCGCGCAATGTAGGGAGCGGAACGTCAGGCAGCGGAACCTATCCCGCTGCTCTGTTGGATGGTGATATCGAGCATTTGCGTGACTATGGCGCGGACTATTTGCGGCGAACGGAGCGCCATCGGGAAGGCGACGTTCCTTGCTTTACTGACAAAATGCCGAATAACTTTATTCATGTCGGTTTTGTTCACCTTATCCTGCCGGACGCGAAGATTATTGACGCCCGCCGGCACCCGCTGGATAGCTGCCTTGGCAGTTTCAAGCAGCTTTTTGCCCGCGGCCAGCCATTTACCTACGACCTGTACGAGCTGGGTGAATTTTACCTGCAGTATATTCGGATAATGGAACACTGGGACGAAGTGTTGCCAGGCAAGGTTTTGCGAGTGCAATACGAGGAAGTGGTTTCTGATCTTGATGCCCAGCTGCAGCGCATGCTCGAGCACTGCGACCTGCCTTTCGAGGAAGATTGCCTCAGATTCTATGAATCCGACAGAGCTGTGAAGACGGCCAGTTCGGAACAGGTTCGGCAACCAATTTATGCCGGTTCGGTGCAATCATGGCGGCGTTACGAAGAGCACCTGGGGCCGCTTATTGAGGTGTTGGAGCCGTTGTTGCGCGAATTGCCTAAGGATTGGCAGCCAAAATCGTTCTAGAACGCCAGAGCGGATCTATGCGGACGTGCTGCTAGCGATAAAATCTCGCGGCATATAGTCGAAAATAAACGTGATCCGATCCTCTTTGCCGCTGTTCATCACGCTGTGCGTTTTTTGATTGTTGATTTCATACGCATTCCCGACTTTCAATTGAAACGGTTTGCCATCGATCATGAATCGCACACGCGGGTTCGTGGTGATCGGTATATGAATTCGATGACTGCGCCGAAAGGTCGCATGCGCGTCGAAATGCGGATTGATACGACCACCCGAAAGTAAATTCGCCGCCATCGCACGAATTATTGTGCCTCCCGGCGGGTAGAAACGCTTGATAATGTCGTGCATCAACGGTACCGCCACGTCGGCGAGCTTGTCCCAGCCTTCTGTTTTGCTGACCTCGAGCTTGTCCATCGGCCCGTCGCAGAATACGAGCACCACCGACCGCGTCTGTTTATGCACTTCGTAGTCATTTTGCCGCGAGCTGTTGACCAGCCAGGTGTCTTCATCCAGGCCCAGTACCCGGGCCTGCAGCGTCGCCATGTCGACCGGGCCGAGATCCTTTAGCGGTTGATCGATATTCATATTCAGAGCTGTTGTATTTAGGCCAATTTGAGAAATTGCAGTCTGGCAGGTGTCCTTTGAAGAGGCAATGGCGAGCGATTTTCGCCTTCGAGTTCACTATGTGGTACGCACACGACAATTTTACGGAGAATTTCAGTTTCATGCGTATCTATGATTGGCGTAGAGCCTTGGTTTGATTACTATAGGGGCAGGTATTTCCGCAAACCGTCTTCGGGGGATTCAATGTCGACATCGAAAAATCATGCTCAGCCTGCTGTACCGGTAAAAAGCACCCTGGCAGTTGCCGTCTCAATGGCACTTACCGGACAGACACAAACAGCTCAGGCACAGGACAGCGAGTCCGGCGGACTTGACGAAATCACCGTTACCGCACGCAAGCGCGAGCAGAGCCTGCAGGATGTCTCCGCCAGCGTGCAGGCCATCACTGGTGAAGACCTGAAGCGTCAGGGCCTGGCCAATATGGAGGACGTCATTCGTTTCCTGCCCAGCGTGTCACACATTGGCGGCACAGCAGGAGCCAACAAGATTATTTTCAGGGGCGTTTCAGATAACCCGAATGCATTCATCGCTGCCTCATCATCTGCTCTTTACCTCGACGAGCAGCCACTGACGCAGTTCGCGATAAATCCGGAACCACGCATGATCGATATTGAGCGCGTCGAAGCGCTCGCCGGACCGCAGGGAACACTTTACGGTGACAGCTCGCAATCCGGAACCCTGCGAATCATCACCAACAAACCAGACCCAAGTGCATTTTCTGCTTTTGGCGATGTGATGTACCGCACGGGCGAAGAATCCGATGCAAGTTACTCGGTCAGCGGCATGCTTAACCTGCCACTGATCGAGGACAAGTTTGCGCTTCGCCTGGTTGGGTTTTCCGCAACTGACGGCGGCTTTATCGATAACGTACTCGGCGTATCTCCGATGCGAGGCGGCTTCAATAATGCCAATGTTGTCGAAGACAACATAAACGGAGTGGACAGCGTTGGAGGCCGTGTTTCAGCGAAATGGTTCCTGAACGATAACTGGTCCATTTATGGGGCGGCGATTCACCAGAATGCGGAGGCGCAAAACCGTAACGATTACGACCCGGGCGTGGGCGACCTGAAGACGGTCAAGTTTTTCAATGACGTACGCGAAGACACTTGGAGCCAGTTCGCGCTAACCGTTGAAGGCGCGTTCGGCAATGGCTTTGAGTTTGTTTCGTCAACCAGCTATTTCGATCGTGAGGTCGACTACATCTATGACCGCACCACTTATGCCGCGTATTTCAACTACACCTTCTGCGGCCTGTACCAGTTTCCGGGTTATTGCTGGTCGGGACAGACGTTTTACGACCAGGACACAGTTCTTGGCCAGAATCAAATCCAGGAAAACACTCGGTTCACACAGGAATTCCGCCTTTCACGGTCGACAGACAACACTCGCTGGGTAGTTGGTGCGTTTTACGAGGAGAAGACGGAATTCTGGGAATACCGTGCTCAACCAAATCAATTCCTGACGTCCCCTCTTATTGTTTATTACTGGGAAACCGTCAATAGCTACACGTTTACGGGTTCCGACCCGTCCTTCTGGCTGTCGGGGGATGACACCGAGTGGGAGCAATGGGCAGTATTTGGCAACTTCAGTATGGACTTCAACGATCAATGGTCTGCTGAACTCGGTCTTCGATACTTCGACCAGGACATGAAAAAGACCTACTTCGTTGATAAACCATTCCTCACTAACTCTGCCTGGCCGGACGTCGTAAATCCAACAGGCGGCAATAGCAGCACCGTGCCAAAAGTGTCGCTAACCTATCGTATTAGTGACGAAAAATTGATTTATGGTCTGTATTCGGAGGGCTGGCGGGCCGGTGGCGTAAACAGGAATCGTACGCCATTTACCCAGTTTCCCGTCGCTTACGCTCCGGACAAGTTGAAAAACCTCGAATTCGGCACAAAAACACGATGGATGGATAGTCGCGTCCAGTTAAACGCAACCGTATTCTTCATGCAGTGGGAGGATTATCAGATCGAAGTGGTTGACCCGAGTTTCTCACCTTGCGGTCCCGGTGAAATTCCGGACGTCGACCTTTGCGACCAACCCTTCCAGGTAGTGGTCGGTAACGTCGGTGATGCCGAACAATTTGGTGTTGAATTTGATCTTCGGGCCGTCGCAGGCGAAAACCTTGATCTGGGTTTGAACCTGACCTATCTCGACGCCAAGACCAGCGAAACGTTTACGGTAACCAGGGTCGTACCAAAAGGCACGGCATTACCCAATGTTCCGGACTGGAAACTCAACGCATTTGCGCAATACAACTGGCCGGTTAATTTTGTATCTGACGGCGCTATGTATGCACGTTTGCAGTATTCGTATCAGAGCGAGTCTGACAACCAGCTGGAGCCGTTCCCGGAATTGGCTCCTCTCGAATACCCCAACCTGCCGAAGCGAGTGCAGCCTTCCTACGGCATAGCCGATTTAAGCATCGGCCTGTCTGGCAGACGCTGGGAAACGATGTTGTTCGTCAACAATCTTACGGATGAGCGTGCGGTACTGTTCAATAACGTTTTGTTCCATGACACTTTTTTCGGCAGGAACAAAGTGAATACAAATCGGCCACGGGAATACGGGGTGCGGTTTCGTATGAGTTGGGGTGACTAAACCCTGCCTGCAGTAGTTAAAAAGAGCGGCTATTGGCGCTCTTTTTTGGCCCGCTACTTTCTAACCGGCGCGGAGAAATCCACGCGCTATGAACAACCGAACGATGGGTAGAAAGTCACCAGCAATTTTCTTCTCATCCGCCTTCGCTGCTTCCGCAAACCGGGATACGCACTCTCGTACGTTTCGACTGCCATCCATCTGATTCAGAAACGCCATCACGGGCATATCGATTTCTGCCTCCATCGGCATGCCATCGGTCAAGGCAAGAACGGACTTTTGTCCCTCCCAATGATCTTCCACGCGAGAAAATTGCTGCTCAAGCGTCAGAAAGGGTGATAGCTCCAGTACGGCGTCGAACAATTTGCTCTCATCGTCATGTTCATGGAGAAAATCGCGTGCAGTGATTCCCCGCAATATGGCGGGGCCCGCATCACCGCTAAGGTCGCTGGCGAGATCGTGCACGTGAAACCAGTTCGCGGCATCGCGCCGACGAAGAACCATCAGAACAGGATGAATTCCCGTTACGTTTTTGTCAGTAAAATAGTTGAGCCAGCGGTCGAACGTTCCTTGCCCCGGGTCAGGTCCTCCGCGTATGTCGGATAGCCTTGTCGCAGTGTAGTTTGCTGGTCGCAACGGCGGGCTGTGAAGTAACCAGGTGTCGCAGCCTGTGTTGGCCGTCCATTCCATCATCCTGTCCTTCCATGATTCGCCATCGAACTCGACCGACTCACATAGCATCTGCAGATGACCGCCCTCGTTCAGATGACCCGCAGCCTCGGCTACCAGCTGACGGCAGAATTCATCAAGCTCAAGCTTGTTATCCCTGTAAGTGAATTCTTCGTCCGGGCCAAGCACGAACGGCGGGTTGCTGACGATTAGATCGAATTTTTGGTCCACTATCGCCGAGAAACGGTCCCCTGTGACACACTTGATGTTGTCGCGTCCATTAAGCAGCGCATTGAGTTCGGCGTAACGTGTTGCTCTCTCACTGATGTCGCTGGCAATGACGCCGGTGCTGTGCAGCGACATGAACAGAGCGTGTACTCCGCAACCTGTGCCCAGGTCCAGCGCACGATCGACTTTGTTTGTGATGATCAGTTGTCGAAGGTAGTTAGCCGAGTGCGTGCTCGCCGGCAAAACGAATTCACTCGCCTCATCCGCCCCCAGTATTCGGAAGGCGTCCGATGCGATCAGAAAACCACCAACGGGAACGCTGACGACGCTGGCACGGTAGCCAACATTCGTTGCCCGTAACATTCCGGTACCAATGCACAGCTCCAGAAACCATTCCGGAAGTACCGCTTCGGTACTGTCCTTTTCAACATCCACACCAACTAGAAACAGGCGTGCGAGCGCGCTGCCAGCGTTCGCAACGTGCGTGCGGTGCAACATGGTTTGTACCCCACCCTCTTCTGGCGGTCTCGCTTGCCCGAGCGAACGTTTTAGCCCGTCCTCGGTGTATCCGGACTCGATGAGAAAATCGTGCAGCCGAACAGCGTCGGATTTTTCCGGCAGTGTAATCATCGTCATTGTGTTTTTCATTCCTGATAATGCCAAGTTATATCAATGAGTCTCGCAGCAGTCACGATCCCAGTAAGGTGTGCCGTCAAAGTACTCCACCAGAAAATCAATAAACGCACGTACGCGATAACTAAGGTGCCTGGTTGGTGGGTAGATAGCGTACGCCGTCGCGACAGGCCAGCGGTAGTTTGCCAGAATCGGAACCAAATCACCCCGCTTGATTGCCTCGTGTGCGATGAACATTGGCTGCATGATAATGCCAAGACCGTCTGTCGCGATTTTCCGCAGCATGTCTCCACTATTGGCCGCCATAACACTGTTTAGCCGGACACTCTTTTCTTTGCCATCGTCTTCCCGATAGATCCAGTAATCGGCGTTTTCAAGATTGCTGTACACAAGGCAGCGATGGTCGCTCAACCTCTCTGGAGTCTCGGGTGCGCGGTGTTCCCGCAAGTACGCGGGACTCGCGCAAATCACGGTCCGGGATTCAAACAACCTGCGCGCAATCAGGCTTGAGTCCCGCAAATTGCCAATTCGAATGCCAACATCGATTCCTTCCTGAATGAAGTCGACTCGCCTGTCGCTGAGATCCAGGTCAAACCGAATCCGCGGATGCAGCCGGTTGAATTCGGCGATGGGTTTTCCCATGTGATGTATACCGAACGACAGGGGAAGCGCAACGCGAAGCTGGCCGTGTAACTCTCCGTGTTCCTGCGCGACCGCTGACTCTGCTTCGTCCAGATCGGACAGGATCCGCGATGAGCGCTCGTAAAAACTGCGGCCGGTATCGGTGATATTGAGCGTGCGGGTAGTACGGCGCAGGAGCTGGACGCCCAGGCGCTCCTCCAGGCCGGAAACCCGGCGACTTAAGACTGATTTACTGCCGCCAAGCCGCTCGGCCGCAGCGGTAAAGCTGCCAGTCTCTACCACCGCCACAAACGCCTGCAAATCCTCAAATTTGTCCATATTGTTGTGTTTTTCGTAACAATCAAGTACCAATACTACTATTTATCTCGTAACTTACAACAGTCATGCTCATCTAAACGCTAATCGCACAGTTGCCGACAACAAGCGGCACAAGGAGAATGAACATGAAAGACACAATAAGCCTGCTTAGGGTCGATTCCAGTGGCCGCCACCAGGGCTCATCCACCCGCGCTTTGACGGATTCGCTAATCGAGGAATTGGCATCGCGCAGCACGCTTGAGGTATCAGTACGGGATCTTGCCGACGGTATGCCACATGTAGACGAAAGCTGGATACAGGCGAATTTTACGGATGTCGAGGAACGAAGCGAACAACAGAAAGACCGGCTGCAAGCGTCTGACGACCTCGTCGCTGAAGTGCAAGATGCGGACGTGATCGTGATCGGTATGCCGATTTACAATTTCGGTGTACCGGCAGCATTGAAGGCCTGGGTAGACATGGTTGCCAGAGCGCGACTGACGTTTCGATATACCGAGAATGGCCCGGAAGGCCTGCTCAAGGGGAAAAAGGCCTATCTTGTAGTTGCGAGCGGCGGTGTAGCGGTGGATAGTGAAATAGATTTTGCGACACCTTATATGCGGCACGCCCTTCGATTTCTCGGCATTACCGATATCCAGGTAATCAGTGCCGAACAACAAATGAGTCGTGGCGCAGAGTCGGTTGACTCCGCTCAGGCACAAATCACTAACCTGGTAAGCGGTGCTGCAGCACGCGCCGCCTGATCAATGGAGGCAGAAATGATTACAGTAAGAAAAGCCGCCGATCGCGGTTCGGTCAACCTGGGTTGGCTTGACAGCAAACACACGTTTTCATTCGGCGACTATCACGACCCGGAGCACATGGGCTTCGGCAAGCTCCGGGTCATCAACGACGATCATGTGGAACCCGGCCAGGGATTCGGCACGCATCCTCATCGTGATATGGAAATAATTTCCTACATCATCGATGGTGCGCTTGAACACAAAGACAGCATGGGCAACGGATCTGTCATGCGAACAAACGACGTCCAGCGTATGACCGCCGGCACCGGAATCACACACAGCGAGTTCAACCATTCGAATGACGAGCGTGTGCATTTCCTGCAAATCTGGATTGAACCGGAAAAGAATTCGCTGGAGCCTGGCTACGAGCAAAAATCGTTTGGCCAGGATGAAAAACTGGATCAGCTGCGATTGGTCGTGTCGCGCGATGGCAGGCTGGGATCGCTTCGTATGAACCAGGATGCCGATTTGTATGCGTCTGTTCTTTCGGCAGGAACAGATCTTGCCCATACGTTCGAGGCAGGGCGAAGAGGATGGATTCAGGTCGTTAATGGCGACCTTAGAGCGAATGGCGAGACACTCAGCACAGGCGACGGCGCCGCGATCGAGGATGTAACGGATTTAGTCTTCCAGTCCGATGGCGATGCTGAGTTTCTGTTATTTGACCTGGCCTGATCCGTAGGAGCGGCAACCTGCCGCGAATAATTGAATCGCGGCAGGATGCCGCTCCTACGTATACACTGTAGCGTCGTGGTCGAATTGTAGAAACAACATGAATATCAAACGCCGACTGGTGCAAGTGGCTTTGCTCACCGCACTCGCACTGCAAGCTTGCGACCGAAGCACCGCACCCGTTACAGAACCTGAGCCAGATGCAGCAGCAACGGTCACCGCAATCGCCGATCACTATTACGCTTTCACACTCGAGCACACCCCGAAAACTGCCTATTTCAAAGGTGTCGATCTGGACCGGCATGACGGAATGTCGGACAACAGCCCCGAGGCCCGTCAAGCAGCAGAGGCAAATGTAGATGAGTGGCTGCGCGGCCTGAGGTCGATCGATGCCGACACACTTATCGGGCAACCGGAGTGGATCACACATGCCTACCTGCTGCAGGAACTCAAAGCTTCCGAGGCACAGCGCATTTGCCGTAGCGATCTTTGGAACGTCAATCAAATGGGTGGCTGGCATTCCGGCTACGGTCAAATTGCCCAGCTGCAACCAGTTGGTACTCCAGAGCTCCGGGAGCAATCTCTTGCACGCTGGTCGAAGCTGTCTACTTACATCGACCAGGAAATCATCAATCTGAAACGCGGTCTTGAGCTGGGGTATTCGGCGCCAAAGACGGTTGTGCAACGTGTTATCGATCAGGTAGACGGTCTGCTCGCGCTCGACACTGAACAATCACCATTTAACTCGCCTGCGGAACGGGATGATGACGGCACGTTTGCTGCGGCAACCCGCGAACTGGTCGCCGATCAGATTCACCCGGCACTGCAGAGGTATCGTGACTTTCTTGCCGATACCTATAAAAAAGCAGCCCGTGCAGAGCTCAGCGTCACCGCCAATCCAGACGGTCTCGAATGTTACGAAGCATCGCTGCAGGCTTATACGACAGTTAGCCGCTCCGGCGCGGACGTGTACGAACTTGGCAAGGAAACGGTTGCAGCCAACACGGCCAAAGTGATCGAACTCGGGCACACCGCCTATGACCTCAATGATTTCTCGGCAGTCATGGCAAAAGCGAAGTCTGACCCCGCCGATCGATTCACCAGCAAAGAGGAGCTGCTGGAGTTTTCTCGCGAAGCGGTTCGCAGAGCCGAGGCTGAGATGCCGAACTGGGTAGGTAACATGCCGGCACAGCCAGTTGAAATCGTTCCATTCGCGGAGCACGAGGAAGGTACCGGCCGGTCGGCCCACTATCGGCCCGGCACGTCAGAGCGGCCTGCAGAATATCGGATCCCCCTGTACAAGCCCGAGGAACAATCACGTGGCAATGCTGAAACCGTTGCCTTTCACGAAGCATGGCCGGGTCATCACTTGCAGGTCGCGATTGGACAATCGGTAGACGGGCTGCACCCGATTACCCGAATTATCTGGTTTTCCGGTCCCGGCGAAGGCTGGGCCCGTTACGCCGAAGCGCTGGCGGAGGAAATGGGCCTGTACGAAACCACGACGGGACCCATAAAGCGTCGTGCCTGGCCAGCACGTGGCATGGTGGTCGACCCCGGCATTCATCTTTTTGGCTGGACCCGTGAAGAAGCCGTCGAGTTCATGATGGTAGCCGGGCGATTCCCGGAAAGCGCTGGCGATGAAATGGTTGACCGAATCGCTATTCTTCCAGGCCAACTCACCGCCTACGATTCCGGTGGCCTGGAGATTCTGGCACTGCGCAGGGCTGCCGAAAATGCCATGGGTGACGATTTCGATATTCGTGAATTCCATGATCGGGTTCTGAAGAACGGCACCATTCCGTTAATCCAGTTGCGCGCCCATGTTGAGGCATGGATAGCGGAATACGAGGCGCAAAACTAAAGCTCTGACTCTCCTTTTGCTGGTTTGTGCGCATTCATCAATCACGCTAAGCTCGGTCGGATTCGTGCATCGGGGGAGCACTCTTTTTGAGCTGGGCGGACGTTTATCAACAGCTTAGGCGAAGACGCGTTATTCGCACAGCGGTCGTCTACCTGGCCCTGGCCTGGCTTGCACTGCAGGTTGCTGACCTGCTTGCCGACTCTGATATTGTTTCTGACAGCTTCGTCCGCTGGCTGATTTTTGCAGGCATAGTCGGCTTCCCGCTGGTGCTTGTGCTTAGCTGGATCTACGAAGCACCGTGGCGCGAGCGTAAATGGATCGCGATTGCAGGTGATGTCGGAATCATCGGGGCCATAGCGGTAGCGGCATCATTGCTGGCGTGGCAGCAATGGATGACCTCGTTTACGCGCCCCACCATCGCAGTCCTGTCGTTCGTACCGACGGATGCTCGCGACGATACGATTAACCTCGCCCGCCACCTCGAACAGCGATTTCGTTTTCTGCTTTCGACGCGGCCGGAAGTCCGGGTTGTCGAAATTCGCAGTTCCACGCATGACTCTCTGTCAGACCTGTCGCTTGCCGACAAGGCAAAGCGTCTCGGTGCAGATCTAATGCTTGCCGGAACACTGAACCAGGGAAACAAGCAAATACGCCTGACACTTCGACTACATGATGCCAGTGGAGAGTTGCTATGGGATGAACGATTCGAAGACCGCTTCATCGACCAGACACAATTGCAAGACTCTGTTCTCAATGCGATGTGGCGCAAACTGCCAATGTCTGATGCCGCATTAGCCGAAACCAGGTACATGACGGCAGCCTGAGAGTATCCGGCCACGGAACAAGCTGTCCGTGCCATTGTCAACGCGGAAAGCAATATCGATTCCGATGCAAGGCAACAAATCACGCTGTTCGATGCATTTATTGAGGCACAAGACGACAATGGCCTGCTTCATTTGGCGCGTGCCCATTCATATTTTCGCTTGTTTCAGGAAAGTGGCGACACGAACATGGCGCTTGCACTGTCTGCTGAAGCAGCCGTCCTCGATCCGATCAGCGATTCGGTCGTTACCAATTAAGCTGTTGTTAGGGATGTCCGCTAAACGCGGCAGTCAAAAGTTAACAACCGTTGTCATACCGTCGTCAATCATCAGAGTTTGCGGCGCAGAAAACGTAATATCGTCATCAACTTCCGGGTCGTCATCGCTCGCCTGACAAGTGAATGCCGCGGTGTACTCACCCACCGACAGAAAATTGACTTCGTAGACATACGCGCCGTCTACATTCTGGCTGACGGTAGCGGTGGTAAATGGTTCGATTACCGCATCACCAATATCACCAGGGACATCAACAAGCCCGTTGTACAGATACACCGCGTTACCTGTATCCAGCGCCAAATCGTTGGTGCAACTTTCGTCGATGACCAGCGCCTCGGCGACCGTCCCGGTCAGCGTTCCGTACGACGCCAGATCAGTCACTCGCAGCGCCGGTCGCAGATGAAAGCCAGGCTGCCCCAGCGGATCCGTTAATGCTTTACGCAAGTCCCAGTCAATAACCAGGTTGGTGGAATGATTCTGCGTTACAGTAAATCCGCTCACCAACTTCAAGCCGCTGTTGCTGCCGCTCGGAACTCTGAGTTCGACCTGACCGGTTGGAGTCATCGCCCACGAATCGAAAACGTTATCGAACTCCGCATTGACGGCGAGGCGTACCCAGTTGTAGGTACCAACGGGTACTTCGGTTTCTTGCAATAACTGGGCAGTAACTCCATCCGTCAGGGTCAGAAGATCAAAGGATTTCGGCGCATCGAACGTGATTACGATCTGGTCACCGGACGATGGCATAAGCGTGACACCGGCGAATTCGACGACGACCGCGGAAACATTATCTACAGGCGCATCCGTTATTCCAATAGAAACGAAACCGGTTTCGTCGACATCCGGACCTCCCGAACCGCCACAGGCAGCCAGTGTGATTGATGCTATGACGAGGGACACCCGTCCGGCTTTTGACAGCGCAGTGTTCATATTTTCCGACCCTGATTCAGTATTGTTATTTCAGCGCACTGTATCAATTCAGCACTGCTTGTCCGGTATACATTCACATAATAAGGACATTTTCGGTACAATATAATGTGTCAATATTGCGACGGTGGTTCAGTAGACCGATGTTTGTCAGAGCCATTGAAGAACTAAATAGCACGCCAAAGTAGTGTGCTGAATGTCAATCAACAAGGGATATCTCTGATGCTGAATCAACGGCTTGCAGCGGCAGCTGCGTTTTTTTTGCTATTTACCTTGTCCGCAGCAGTTTGGGCCGAAGAAGATGAGGCTCGCTTCAGCAGTTCAACGTTTGAGGGAATGGAGCTACGCAGTATCGGGCCAGCCTTCATGTCAGGTCGGGTTGCTGATGTTGCTATTCATCCGGGTGATCCGAATACCTGGTATGTCGGTATCGGTTCCGGTGGCGTTTGGAAAACCGTTAACGCCGGCACGACCTGGGAACCCATTTTCGATGACCAGGAATCCTATTCGATTGGCAGCATCACGATCGACCCGTCCAATTCACATACGATCTGGGTGGGCACCGGCGAAAATGTTGGTGGCCGGCATGTTGGATTCGGCGACGGCATTTATCGCAGCCGCGACGATGGCGTCACCTGGGAGAATATGGGGCTTGCCGATTCGCAGCACATATCCGAGATAATCGTATCGCCGAAAGATCCGAATACCGTCTGGGTCGCAGCACAGGGACCGCTATGGTCGAAAGGTGGCGATCGCGGCGTATTCAAGACAACCGATGGCGGCGCAACCTGGACCAAGACGCTCGGTGATGACGAGTGGACCGGCGCCACCGATATCCTGATTGACCCCCGTGATCCGGATCGACTGTTTGCGGCAACCTGGCAGCACCAAAGAACGGTCGCCGGTTACATGGGTGGCGGGCCGGAAACCGGCATTTACCGCTCCACCGATGGCGGAGACACCTGGGAGGAACTCACTGAAGGCCTGCCCGAGGGCAACATGGCGAAAATCGGCCTCGCTATTTCACCGCAGAAGCCGGACGTCTTGTACGCCGCGATAGAACTGGATCGTCGCACCGGAAAAGTATTTCGTTCAAGCAACCGGGGCTCGTCCTGGGAGGAACAGTCCGAAACCGTTTCCGGAGGAACCGGCCCGCACTACTACCAGGAACTTTATGCGAGCCCGCACGAATTTGACAAAATTTACCTCGCCGATGTTCGTGTACAAATTTCTGAGGACGGCGGAAAGACTTTCAATGTAATGACCGAAGTCGCCAAGCACTCGGATAACCATTCGATTTCCTTCCGGCCCGACGACGAGGATTACCTGCTGGTTGGAACGGATGGCGGACTTTACGAAAGTTTTGACGGTGCCGAGAACTGGCGCTATATCGCCAACCTGCCAACCACACAGTTTTACAAACTGGCGCTCGACGATGCGGAACCGTTTTATAACGTCTTTGGCGGCACCCAGGACAACAATACACAGGGCGGCCCGTCTCGCACCGATCACAGGAACGGCATTCGCAACGCAGACTGGTTTGTCGTGGTATTTGCAGATGGGCATCAACCTGCGACAGAGCCCGGCAATCCCGACATCATGTATGCGGAGTGGCAACAGGGAAACCTTGTGCGCATCGACCGCACGACTGGTGGTTTTGTTTACATCAAGCCACAGCCGGAGAAAGGCGAACCGGCAGAACGGTTTAACTGGGATGCACCCATTCTTGTCAGTCCACACGAGCCGACGCGATTGTACTATGCGTCACAGCGCGTGTGGCGATCCGATGATCGCGGCGATAGCTGGCGAGCGGTGTCCGGAGACCTGACTCGCAACCAGGATCGCATGCAATTTGAATACATGGACCGGAAGTGGAGCTGGGACGCGTCGTGGGATACCGAAGCGATGTCCGCTTACAACACCATCACGTCGCTGAGCGAGTCACCACAACTGGACGGACTTATTTACGCCGGCACCGATGATGGCCTGATCCAGGTGACTGAAGACGGTGGCGAAAACTGGCGACAAATCGAGGTGGGATCACTGCCGGGTGTGCCGGATACGGCGTTCATCAATGATATCAAAGCTGATTTGTTCAATGTAGATACGGTGTACGTCTCGCTCGATAATCACAAGTACGGCGACTTTAAGCCGTACCTCGTGAAAAGCACCAATCGCGGCCGATCCTGGAAATCGATCACCGGCGATTTACCTGAGCGAACCCTGGTCTGGCGGCTGGTGCAGGATCATGTGCAGTCAAACCTGTTATTTCTTGGCACAGAATTCGGTCTTTACTTTACCGTTGATGGCGGCAAAAAATGGTTACAACTGGAAGGCGGCGCACCGACAATTTCGTTCCGCGACCTCGCAATACAGCGTCGCGAGAACGATCTCGTGGCCGCCACGTTCGGGCGTGGATTTTATGTCCTCGACGACTACACGCCATTGCGCCATATAAGTGAGCAATCACTCGAACAGGACGCCATACTGTTCCCAACCCGTGCAGCACGGTGGTACCAGGAGGGCTCCAAAATCGGCGGACCCGGCCCTGCATCGCAGGGTGCCAGCCACTTCGTTGCCGAGAACCCGCCATTCGGGGCCGTATTCACCTATTTCCTCGGCGATGATTTGCAGAGTCGGGAGGAAAATCGACAGGCCGAAGAAAAGCCGTTAATCGAGAACGGTACCGACACGCCTTTCCCCGGTTGGGATGCAGTGGAGGCAGAACGAAGAGAACTAAAACCGGCCATATTGATTGTTGTCAAAGACAGTGACGGGAATGTAGTGCGGCGTGTCGATGGCGAATCGTCAAAGGGAATACACCGGATCGCCTGGGATCTGCGCTACCCGCAAAACGAAGCCTTGCCGACGGAGGAAAACTATTTCGGATCACCACGAGGATACCTGGCCGCACCGGGCAGATACACTGCGACACTCGTCAAGCGTGTCGATGGCCAGATCTCGACGATTGCAGATCCGATTGAATTTGATGTCGTACAAATGCGCTCTGGCGCGCTGCAGGGTTCAACGGCAGAGGAAACAGTTGCATACTGGCAGGAAGTTGCGGCACTGCAAAGATCTGTCAATGGTGCAGTGGTTACGATTACCAACACACTTGAGCGGTTCGATCTGCTTGAGCAATCGCTGGCACTGTCTGTGGCAGACCCGAGCACCATGGATGCAGAACTCGATGCGCTCAAGCAAGAGCTTTACGATATCGAAGCGATCCTGAAAGGAAATCAGTCAAAAGCAGCAATTGGTGAAATTGAGCCTCACACGATTATGATTCGGCTCCAGGTCGCAGGGTTTGGTTCCGCATATTCGACCTATGGCCCAACCGCAACTCAACGGCGCAGCTTCGAGATTGCCACCGAGGAGTACACAGACATACGTGACCGCCTGAACGTCCTTATTATAACGGCACTGCCTGACTTCGAACGTCGACTGCAGGCAGCGGGAGCACCGTGGACACCCGGGAGTCCGCTACCGGATACCAAATAGAACTCCGTAGGAGTTTGTTTGGTTACGATTCCGACCAATCGCGGCTGGAAGCCGCTCCTACGGGTGCGATTGAATACAGAACTTGAGCTTAGGGACATAGTTGGGGGACAAGCGTGACCGGAACAGTAAGCTTTGACGGCGCAGCACCGGCTGGCACGATCAACCTTGGCATTGGGCAACCCTCTGCCGATTTATTGCCGATCGAGCTGATACGCGAGGCAAGTGATGCGTATTTCCAGGACGCACATCCGCACGACATTAATTATGGCGATATGCAGGGCGACCCGCGTTTTCTCGATTCACTGGCTGGGTATTTATCGGATGGATATGGCGCCACAACGAATGCCGACCAGTTGTTCGTCACCGGCGGCAATTCCCAGGCCTTGGACCTGGTCTCTACGGTGTTCGCAAAGCCCGGCGATACCGTTTTCGTTGAAGAGCCAAGCTATTTTCTGGCGTTTAATATTTTCCGCGATCATGGCCTCAACATCGTCGGCATTCCGGTTGATGATGACGGGATTGATCTGGAGCAGCTGCAAAGTGCGCTTGAAAAACAGAGCCCGGCATTCGTCTATACCATTCCTGCCTACCACAACCCGGGCGGGCAATCGTTAAGCGCCGTGCGTCGCAAGAAGCTGATTGAACTGAGCCAACAGTCCGGTTTCCTGATAGTGGCCTACGAGGTTTACCAACTCCTTTCCTACTTTGACGTCCCTCCCCCGGCGTTCGGCACCATGATTGAAAGCGACACCATCATTTCGCTCGGTTCGTTTTCAAAAATCCTGGCGCCGGGTTTGCGGCTTGGCTGGATACAGACGCCCTCTTTACTGCGGCAACGCCTGATGGCGAACGGCTTTATTAACAGCGGTGGCAGCATCAACCACTACACGTCTCACATCGTTCGGTCGGCAATAGACCTCGGGCTGCTGGAGAAACACGTAATCCGATTGCGCAAGGCATATGGATCGAGGGTCAATGCAATGGACGATGCGCTGCGGGAACACTTTGGAGACATAGCGCAGTGGTCTCGTCCCGACGGCGGATATTTCTTTTGGCTCCGATTTTCTGGGCATGTGGATACGAGCCCGTTGAAAGCAAAGGCCGTCTCGCTTGAAACAGGATTTCAGCCCGGCGCCGTATTTTCGAGCGTGGATCATTTGCATAACTATATGCGCTTGAGTTTCGCTCACTATAATGAAGAAGACATTCTCAATGGCGTCGCCCGTTTGCGGCCGCTTTTTGACTGATTTCGCTTTGATGGAGAACAAAATGCGACCAGCGCTCAATCTTTCGATACTACTCTGTGTTTCCTCGCTGCTGGCCTGCGTGCCGGAAACCGCGGATACGGAAATCTCTGCAGCCGACGAATTCCACGCATTGCTCGAAGACCATTGGGCCTCGGCAGTTTCTGAAAAGATTTACTTCCGAAATGACGGTGACGCGTGGCGAATGGACGGGAAACTGTCGGAACATACTGCCGAAGCCAGGACCAGACGGCACGACTTCAACGAATCGATGCTCGAGCGCCTTGAGTCCATTGATCCACAGAGCCTGAGTGCCAGGGACCGGATATCCTTCAAGGTGTTCAGGTATGAGCGCGAGACGGAACGAGACAGTTATCAACAATACGATCACCTGTTTCCTTTTATGAGCATGGTTGGCTATCACACCTACTTCGCTGAGGCGCCGTCCAGCATGTCGTTTCTTGAAGCTGATGACTATGACAAGTACCTGATCAGCCTGGACGATTATCCGCGTTACAACGATGAGCACATTGCGTTGATGCGAGAGGCAATCGACGCCGGTTACACGCACTACTGCGAAAGCATTCAGGATTACGCAAAAACAATGCGAGCGCATATTGTTGATGATCCGCAAGAGAGTGCGCTGTTCGTGCCGTTCGAGAATTTCCCTGCAACATTCAGCCAGGGACAGTCGGCAGCGTATACCCGCAAGGGGCTGGCGCTGATTGAAGAAAAAATAGTCCCGGGTTACGAAAAACTCCTGCAGGTGTTTAAAACGGAGTATTTGCCGAACTGCAGGAAAGTAGCGGGCATCTCAAGCGTACCCAACGGCAATGATTACTACCGGTACCTGATTCGTTTCTTCACCACAACGGATATGACCCCGCAGGAGATCCACGACCTGGGCTTGTCCGAAGTTGAACGAATACAGGGCGAGATGCGCGAGATTATCGAGTCCGTCGGTTTCTCAGGTGATTACAAAGCATTTCTTGAGTACTTGCGAAATGAGCCGCGATTTTATGCGAAGAGTGTTGATGAACTCCTGGGTAGAGCCGCTCTCATCAGCAAAACGGCCGAAGGTGCCGCACCGAGATTTTTCAGTGTGTTGCCCCGTGGCACGTACAGCATCAAGGCAAATCCCAATCGTGGCACCTTCTATATGCCTTCGTCCGGAGACGGTACGACTGCCGGCATCTACTTCGTCAGCACCAAGGATCTCAACAGCCAGCCGTTGTATACACTGGAGGCACTGACCCTGCATGAAGGTGTTCCGGGACACCACCTGCAGTCCGCGCTTGCAATGGAACTCGGTCTGCCCAAATTTCAGCGGACCCTGTATCACGCAGCGTATGGCGAGGGCTGGGGGCTGTACTCCGAACGTCTTGGCAAAGAGATGGGCTTCTACACTGATCCTTACAGCGACTTCGGCCGACTGACTTATGAGGCGTGGCGTGCGAGCCGACTGGTCGTCGATACCGGCGTGCATGCATTTGGCTGGACACGACAACAGGCGGTGGATTTCATGCTCGACAACACGGCGGTAAGTGTTCTCGATGCGAACGATGAAATCGATCGTTACATCACGTGGCCGGCACAGGCGCTTGCCTACAAGATCGGTGAGCTGAAGATTCGCGAGCTCCGCGCACGGGCTGAGTCCGAACTCGGCGCCGCGTTCGATATTCGACACTTTCACGATACGGTGGTCGGCAACGGCTCCGTGCCAATCGCAATACTCGAAGAAATTGTCATCGATTGGATTGCGCAAGAAAGAAAGGATCTGTAACCATGCGACCGCTCCTGTCCGTTCTTCTGATTTATTTTACTGCTCTTGTTCCAACGGCCGCGGCCCAGTATCCGTCTGTTGAAGAGTTGGTCATTAACCTGGGCATCCGGGAATCACAGATCGCCAGTCGCGATATGGCCGGTTGGTCACGGCCAGACAAAGTTACTGTTGTGGTTTGGGACGCGTTACCCGCAGGCGGCCCAGGTTCAAAGGAATGGATGATCGAGGTTTCTGATGGCGTTGAAGTCGACATCATGGTCGCATCTCAGGGGGGGCTTGACCTGGATCGCCTTGCCGACAGTGATGTTTACATCGGCTGGTGCTTCGCAAACGCAATTTCAGTTATTGAGGAACTCGATTATATCCACATCTTTTCCGCAGGCCTTGACCGCTGCACATCCATTCCCGGGCTCCTCGAATCGAATCCAATCGCAACCAATAGCGCCAAAGCAGCCAGCGAAACGATTGCGGAACACAGTATCGCATTGATGTTGGCAATCACCAGGAACCTTCCTTTCCACCATTCCGCGCAACTTAGATCCAAGTGGCGAGACGAAAGTGACAGCTCGTCACCCACCATATCCGTACAGGGCAAAACGATGTTGGTACTCGGGCTTGGTGGCATTGGCTCGCAGGTTGCACGTCGTGCTCACGGGCTGGGAATGCGGGTAATTGCAACCCGCAACTCCAGCCGCACAGGACCGGCTTATGTCGACTATGTTGGCCTCAGTTCAGAAATGAGCGGGCTTGCAGGCCAGGCTGATGTGGTCGTAAATACTCTGCCGCTGACCTCGGCGACAAAAGGCATTGTAAACGCGGAATTTTTCGATGCGATGAAAGACGGGAGCTACTATGTCTCCGTCGGCCGTGGTGCCACGACCGATACCGTTGCATTGGTCACGGCGATAGACAGCGGAAAACTAAACGGTGTCGGGCTGGATGTTACGGATCCTGAACCATTGCCGAAAGATCACCGGCTGTGGATACTGCCAAACGTTATCATCACTCCACACGTGTCGGCCTTGTCCGATCGCAGCTCACGCAACACGAGGGTCATCGCCCGGGAGAACTTACGGCGCTATATATTGGGTGAGAAGCTGCTGAACCTCGTTGATCTCGAACGGGGATATTGAGGCAACCTGTCAAAACTACTTCGGAAACAGAAACTGCACCTGAATTCGCAGTTCCCAGTCTGCACCGAAGTCTGGCGTTTCAATGTTCTTGTAGGCCTGGATATTCATGTTGACCGGCTGTTTGCCGAATTTCATGACCCTGCCAAAACCACCGCCGAACGGCACCGTCCACTGGTTGCCGCTATCCGCTTCCCAGTTCGCTGTAATGATTGGCGCTGTGGTTGCGTACCAGCCGTGGTTGAAATTGTAGTTTACGAAGTATTGCCACGTAAACAAATTGACATCAGTGCCACTGCCGCCGCCAACAGATTTTACGTTACTGAAAAGTGACCCGATGACCCAGTTACCGGGCATCGTAAGAAATACCGCTGAAATGCCAGCCCCCCACTTGTCGCTGGTCAGCCGGTCATTGGATCCCGTTGGAATCAGGATTACGGGTCCCACACCCCAGGTCCACTTGCCGGAGTTTTTTGGCGAGAAAAAAGCGGTGAAAACAGTATCGCCAATACCGGTAACGCGATCTTGTCCGGGGGCCACTCCGGGCTGCGATATCACCGGCACGATGGTTCGCGTAATCAGATTCCAGTTTTCGCTTAACGAGAACGGCCATACCGGCTGAATATTCAGCGTATTTTTTGTTGAATCATCCGGACCGATACCGAAATCTGTATTATTCTGAAATGGCAGACTAATGAGACTTGCGATCGGATTTTGTGCGGCCTTCGCCAGCGCTTCGGTAACATCATCATCTGCATCCTGAGCCTGCACGAAACTGCAAAATGATAGTGCGAATAGCGAAACAAAAAGTCGTCGAATGATCGTTGAATTCAGTGAATGCATAGTCGGTATAAGTCCTGAGAGCCTTTACATTCGGGGTTGCGAGGGTAACTCACCAAACTGGCGCCGATAGTCGCTTGCGAATTGGCCAATGTGCCAGAAGCCCCAACGGTTCGCAACATCGGAGATTGGTATTTCTTTTGGCCGTACAAGCAAGTCTCGTCTGACTCGAATAAGCCGTTCAGAATTTATGAGCGCTTTCGGACTGACGCCGAATCGATCACGAAACGCATATTCCAGAGTTCTGCGACTCATCCTCGACGTCTCGGCAATATCTCTCACCGAGACACCGTCTTCCAAGCCGGCCTCGATAGCCTCGAGTGCACGATTAACTGCCAATGATCTCACCCGTTGTGACGGCGAATGCTCTAATGGCGAACCTGCTGCCAGTGCCGACACAAGCTGCTCGGCAATTTCATCACGAAAGTAATCACTTCCGGCCTCTCCAGCACTTCTCCGGTTCGAAAAACATGATGCCTCAAGGGAAAGATCGACAAAGTGACGCAATTTGCCGCTGCTAACCGGGTCCAGTTGCACTGTTGAATCAGTGAATTCGAGCTTGCCGGAAATGTCAGGAATCCCCAGGCGCTCACAGGCTTCTGAAAGTTGCTCATCGGAAAAAGATAATGTGTATACGTCGAATCCCGGTGGCGAGATAGAGCGGAACTCCCTGTCTTTTGCGAACACCGCCATGATCTCTGACGTGAATGTCCGCCCGCACCAGTCACACTCCGGTGCGCCCGTATCAAGAATCGCAAACGTCCTCATACCGGGCACCGATGCGCCCTGCTGGTAAGCCGGACGATCAAACCGCGCTTTCGCCAGCGACCAGGACTCACCGACTACCTGTGCCAGGTTGGCGTTTAGCTTTCCGGATCCGATTTGGCGGAAATCAATATCCCAGGCTGCCGCCACTTCGGTGAACTCATCGAATTCCTCGAATCGACCGGCAATCGCAATCAACTCAGGTTTGATGTGATTTTCATCTTTGCGCATTTTTGATGTTGTTATTTTCTGCTGAAGGTTATGTTCGCCGGTAAACCGAGCATGGCAATCTCGCTCGGCCGCAGAGTGTATCAAAGACAGGCGAGAATGGACCAAAATCGAAATTACGGCGGCCGACCGCCTCTGTCAGCAGACGCATTACGCAGTTATCGTGTGGTTACGTTTCTGACCGAGAAAGAAAATGAGCAACTGCTCAAGATAGCAGCAACGCAAGGCAAGTCTGTTTCCCTCGCTTGCCGTGACCTCCTTGTGAGAGTTCTGTGCTCTAATACCGCCGATTAGTTTCGCACTACCGCAATTTAAAAGGATAACAATGATGAAGTTTAGAACAGAATTTACAACGTGGCTGGGCGCGATCGCATTGTCGATGCTGTCGCTTTCTGCCTCGGCACAGTGGGCCGCGCCTGATATCCAGGAACCTTCGGATCCCGCTACCATTCAAAAGGCACTGACTGGCGGTGTACCCATGGGCCGCTGGAAGGAAGGCCTGTTGTTCGAGGGAATTTCGCCCATGCCGTGGCTCAAGAGCGCGGCAAACTGGTTCCCGAACACGGAAGAAATACAACCCAATGAAATGCGTATCCATTTCATGGGCACGGCGCCGATGATCCGGCCCGGGCAAATGAACACATCTATTTTCGTCATGCTGGGCAATGGTGACAATTTTGCATTCGATATCGGTGAGGGTTCCGTCGCGAATTACGTCGCATCCGGAATCGCGCTAAATGAAATCAAAAAAGTATTTATCACCCATCTTCACGTCGACCACTTTGGTGCATTGCCATACGTTTGGATGTTCGGCACATGGGCTGGCGGTTGGCATGAGAGACTGCGTGTCTGGGGTCCGTCCGGCGCAACTGACGAATACGGTCTGGACACCATGATCGAGGGCATGAAAATGATGACCGGCTGGCATCGGGATGCGTTCAACGTCTTTCCGGTTGGCGTAGGCTGGGACATCGAGTCGAATCAGTTTGACTTCAAAGACAACGGCGGGCTCATCTATGATGAAAACGGCGTCAAGATAATACACTGGGAGCGTTCGCATGCTAAAGACGGCGCATCCGCATACCGGCTTGATTGGAACGGACTTTGTTTCGTATGGACCGGTGACGGGCGTCCGAGCGAGCGCGATGAGAAGTATGCGAAAGGATTCGATGTCCACGTAACGGAATTGCAGCAGGAAGTGGTTGAGATCAACGCTGGTGTACAAGGTGTGCCACCATTTCTGGCTCGGTACACCATCGACACTCATCACACACCTGCCTATGCGTCTGGGTATCTCGCAAACCAGGTGCAGCCGCGCCTGTTCATGACGACACATATGAGTTACGACCCGTATGTTGCGGAAGAGACGGTCGCAGAAGTTCGGGAACACTGGAAAGGGCCATATCACTTTGGCGCTCCAGACGGCATCGTCGTGAATGTCACCAAAGACCAGATCTGGGTTCGCGAAGGTGTACTTCCGGATTTTCCTAACAGCAAAGCACCACAGTTCGATTTTGGCAACGGCCAGTTAGTTGTGCCTCATCCGCCGACGAGCCGCCAGGAAATCCAGAATCAGGAAATTCGCGATCAGCAGCTTGATCCGGATTTATATTATCCTGAGGGCTACAAGCCGGAGCTCCTTGAGGAATGGCCGGTAGACGGTGATCTCGTGGTCCCGCTCGACGCGATGCCAGAAAACCTCAAGAAGAGCATGAGCGATCGTTGGAGTCAGAAAGTCAGGAACATGAAGATCCTGGAAGAGCAGGCGAAGGAAGAATAGTTCGAGCACTGCAATTTAGAAGCAATCGAGGCGGGCCCCGTGTGGGGCCCGTTTTTTTTGCGACCCTCTGGAGCGCTACCGCATCTAGTGAACAACGATAAAAAACACGGGATGCCAATGAGAACCAAACCTCCTCTAATCGCAATAGCCTGTGGGCTAATAGCGGTTTTTTCGCACGCAGTTCAATCAGCCGAGCCGAATATCGATCAATCCACCGCTAAAGAAGCAGCGATCCTGTTTCTTGACGCACTCAGCGCAGGGCCGGAACAAGATCTGAACGCTCTTTCCGAATCGTTTTTCTCCGTGGAATTGCGGGAGCGCCTCGGGACAGATCGGGCTCTGGATATACTCAGCATGCTGTCGGAGGATTTTGCCGGCTTGGACGCCAGGGATGCGGTCCACGAACTTACTGCCAATGGTGATCGCTGGGATGTGCTGGTGGTCAACAATCATGATCAGCGCTACCTGTTCGGGCTTGGTTTTACCGGATCCGACGATCCGAAAATTACCGGGCTAATGGTGAACCGGCTGCCGCCGGATGTTCCAACCGTCAAACCTGACGGCCTTGCAATCACCGCTGAGAAGTATCTTGAGGATCGTGTTTCAAAAGACGATTTCAGTGGATCCGTGCTGATAGCAAAAGGCGATAAGATCATCTACGCGCAGGCTTTCGGCATGGCGGACATCCAGGCGAAACGCCCAAATACACTCGACACCCCGCTCAATCTGGGATCAATGAACAAAATGTTTACCAGCCTGTTGATTGGCCGACTGGTCGCCGATGGAACGCTCAACTGGGACGACAAAGTCGGACAGCATCTTCCGGATCTGCCCAATGAACGCATTCGGGATGAAGTGACTTTGCATCAGTTGTTGACCCACACGTCCGGTGTCGGTTCCTATTGGAACCAATCCTACGAAGACTCGAAGCAAACACTGGACTCTCTTGATGGATTCCTTGCGACCTTTATTGATGAGCCTCTTTTGTTCGAGCCCGGACAGGGAAATGCTTACAGCAACGGCGGCCCGGTCATACTGGGGTTAATCATCGAGAAGTATACTGAGATGAGCTATTACGATGCCGTTCGCCAATTCATCTACGAACCCGCCGGCATGAAGCACTCTGATCATTATCAGACGAACGATGCGTCGGCCGGATTCGCGATCGGCTATTTCCCAGGCCCGGATGGCCTGGTAAGCAACGGCGAACAACTGGGCCAGATGGGATCACCCGCTGGCGGTGGATATGCGTCCGCCAACGATATGCTGAAGTTCAGCGAGGCCATCGGCAGTAAAAAACTGCTGGACCAGGACACACTCAAGCAAATATGGACACCCTACGCCGAGCTGGGACCGGATTTCGGTTACGGCTATCTGTGGGGCACAGGGATAATCAATGGCCACCACTGGGTTGGCCACAACGGCGGCTCGCCCGGTGTCTCAGCGGACTATCGTTACTACCCGGAGACTGGCTTTACGGTGATCGTTCTTGCGAATCGCGACCACATCGCAGAGCCGATGTCAGAATGGTTAAACCAACTTGTTACGCTATCGGCCCGCTAGCTTGTAAGCCTGCGCAGCGGCGATATGGTCTCGTTGCCTGGCGATGGACGTAACGGTATGTTTTGTGCGAGAAGTAGCGAGCAAACAGCAAAGCCGGTGCCTATGTAGAACACCAGGGAGTGCGATGTCATCCAGACCAGGCCCAGCGCTGCCGGCACTATAACCGAGGCGATGTGGTTGATGGTAAATGTCACGCCTGCACTGCTCGCAAGATCCTTCGGGTCGGCGATTTTATGAAAATACGTGCTCATCGCGATATACATGGCGAAGAACATGTGATCGATAATATAGAGACCAGCAGCCACGTAAGCGTTCTCAACAAGCCCGTAGGCAGTGAAGACAATAATCAGGCCGACGTATTCCATCGTTAAGGCACGCCTCTCTCCAATCCTGCGGATAAGCCGGCCGATTTGCTCGGCAAACTTCCAGTTGAATGCGTAATTGAAGAGGAACAGAAGTGTTATCTGGCTGGCCGAGTAATGAAACTTCTCCACCATCAGGAACGCAGCAAACACCATGAATATCTGACGCCGTGCTCCGGAGAAGAATATGAGAGCGTAATAAAGCCAGTAACGCTTGCGCATTATCAGCTTCTTGTGCTGTTGAGTCTTTGACGGAAAATGCGGAAACGCTTTCCACATGATTATGGATAACATGAAACAAACGCTGCCGGCGATTAGAAAAATCCATATGTAGTCTAGCTCGAGAATCTCCAGGCAAAACCAGAGAGCCGAGTACACAGCGAGAGATGTAACAGAACCAACGGCGATTAGCCGGCCAAGAACCTGCGGCGCTTCATCGTGACTCAGCCACTGCAGTGAGAGCGATTGTTTGATGGCCTCAAAGTAATGAAAGCCAATCGACATCACCACGGTCGTAAAGTACAGGCCATACGTCGTCGGAAAAAACCCGGTCATCGCGACGCCGATACCAAGAAGAGCTAGCGCGAATACGGCGAGGATCTGCTCCCTGACTATTAACAACACAAAGATCACGGTGAATGTCAGAAATCCTGGCACCTCTCTCAGGCTTTGCAGAATGCCAATCTCTACCCCGGTAAACGCCACGCGCTCAATCACGAAGTTGTTGAGCAAAGCTGACCACGCGTTGAACGCGATGGGCATTGCAACGGACATGAGGATGAGCAACGCGATCGGGCTTTGCCACGTTCCGCCCCTGGGAAACTGAACCTTCACGATTGCGCCGCCTGCCTGATGCTCCGTGCCTGTCGTCCAGCTCGCCACACGTCGAAGACGAATAACGATACCGCGGACCAGATGAGAACGAAGCAGATGAGATACGGCAGCGTCAGTTCTTCACCGTAGTAATAGCCCACGAGAAACTGCCCGGTCGGCCCGATAAACTGAATAAAGCCGAGTGTCGCGAGACGAAGGCGGCGAGCAGCGTATGCGAAAAAGGCCAGCGGCAGAACGGTCATCGGTCCGGCCAGTAACAACAAGCCGAACATTTCCGGGTCAGCCCAGGTAAATGGAGATGTTTCACTTTTTACGAGGAAATACAGATAAGCCGCCGACAGCGGAAACAGGACCAGCACTTCCACGAACAGGCCTGGCATCGCCCCCACCACAACTCTCTTTCGTATTACGCCATACAGAGTGAATGAAACCGCCAGGGCGACCGAAATCACGGGGAAGTTGCCACCACTGAATGTCAGCACCGCGACACCGATTGTTGCGAGCATTACCGCGACAACCTGCATTCGTCGCAATCGCTCGCCAAGGAACACGTAGCCGACCAATACCAGCAAGAGTGGGTTGATGTAATAGCCCAGGCTTGCCTCGAAAATGTGTTCGTTTTGCGCTGCCCAGGTGAAAATCAGCCAGTTGACGGAAACAACAATGGCCGAAGTCGCCAGGAGGCCCAGAGTCTTGCGGTTTGAGAAAATCTGCCGGACTTCCGGCCATTGGCGAAGCGCCAGGATAATCAGCGCAGCAAACGGAAATGCCCAGACAATGCGATGCATCAGCATTTCTATCGCTGAAACGCTATTTACCTGGACGAAATAGATCGGTGTTGCACCCCATATTGCAAAGGCCAGCACGCCAGACAGGACGCCATTGCGAGCGCTGTGATCGTGATGATTTTCGTGAAGATTTATAAGGAGAACCCCTTATCGTCAGGCGATTGTTGGTATGTTATTGGATAAGTATCCCATGCGGATAGCTGGAGGTGAATCATCATGAAATCAGGAATTCTGGCCACGACAGCACTGCTCGCCGTAGCGATGCTTACAGGCTGTGAAAGAGACTATATGTCCGAGCGAGGCTTCGCCCTGCCGGAGGGAGACCCGATAGCAGGTCAGGAGACGTTTCTCTACATGCAGTGCAATGAGTGCCATACCATTAGCGGAATGGACCTTCCCAGGGTACCGCTTGCTGACCCGCCTTTCGTAGAGCTTGGCGGAGAGGTTACCAAGGTCAAGACATACGGTGACCTGGTAACGTCGATCATCAATCCGTCGCACAAACTCGCCAAAGGCTACCCACATGACGAAGTGGCCAACAACGACGAGTCAAAAATGTACAACTACAACAACTTCATGACCGTTCAGGAATTGATCGATGTTGTTATGTTTTTGCAGCCGCACTACGACGTGGTTATTCCTTACTCCGCCTACCCGGGGTATAGGTAGAAATCACAACGGTGCATAAGGGTGGACCGGGCTTTCGCCCGGTCCGAACCGCCAAAGCAGGCGGGAGTCACTCTTTATTCGTAACGAAGTGCCAATACTGGTCGCGAAGTAGCTGCGCGGCTCGCTTGTAATGCAATCGTCAGCCAGGCCACGGCGAGAGCTGCAACGGCGCTCGCGACGAACAACCAGGCCCAGTTGGCGAATGGTGCTTTATATGCGAATCGGTTCAACCATCCGCTCATAAAGTAGTAAGCCGTTGGCCATGCGATAACATTCGCAAGCAGAACCAGTTTCGAAAAATCCGCTGTCAGTAACAACACAATGTCGCGTACCGATGCACCCATTACTTTTCGGATGCCGATTTCTTTTGTACGTCGCTCGGTTGTAAAAGACGCGAGTCCGAACAAACCCAACGTTGCCACGAAAATCGCGAACGTCGAAAACAGACCAAACATCGTGGCCTGTCGCGCTTCCGAGCGATAAAGCGCGTCAAAGCGATCATCCAGGAATTCCCAGAAAACCGGTTCTGCCGGAAGAATCTGTTTCCATACGGTTTCGAAATGCGCGATCGCATCCCGGTGATCGCCCGCTGCGAGTTTCACCGACAGCCTCCGTCCGTAATTCGCGTTTGGCTCAGCGTAAACAGTCGCCTTCATTTCATCGTGTAACGAGGAAAAGTGGATGTCCGGAATGACGCCTACAACTTCACGATCAACGAATGAGTCAAGTTCACGATTCATTGGTTGCCTTACTATTTTCCCAATCGCCTCCTCCGGTGTCCATCCAAACCGGCGCGCGGCAGATTCGTTAAGAATCGCCGAGGCCTTCGTTACTGGGACTTCCTCAGTCGGCATATCAGGACGCATTTCATTTTGACGAAATGGTCTTCCCGCAAGAAATTTAACGTCGTAGTGATCGAACCACTGGTAGTCAACTTTCATGTCGGCTATGCCCATGATGTTGTCCATCGTTAGTTGAGTGGTTTCGGCGATGTAGCCTGATCCGTCCAGATTCTGCATACCGGGTACGCGTGAAGAGTACACGACCGACAGAATATCCGGATGTGACTCCAGCTCTGCTTTCATTGGCTCGTACGTCTCCCAGAAATCCGCAAAATATGGAATTCGCGTGACGATATTGCGTGACTTGTCGTACCCGAGATCAATGTCGCGTGCGTACTGCATCTGCGCCATTACGACGCCGGTCGCAATCAAAAGAGCGATTGACGTTGCAAACTGAAATACCACGAGAATCTTTCGCAGCATCGCAGAACCGGCAGATGATGCAGACCCTTTGAGAACGTCTACCGGGCGAAATCCGGACAGGTAAAAGGCTGGATAGCTTCCGGCGATCAGCCCAACTCCAATCACACCTATCAACAACGTTCCGAATACCCCGGCGTTAGCAATGGAGAAAGACAGCGGTATTTCGAGAAACGATGCGAATACCGGCATGACCAGCTCGACAATCGCGATTGCCAGCAGCATTGCTAGCATCGTCAACAAGATTGATTCACCAAGAAACTGAACAATAAGTTGGCTGCGCGTGGCGCCCACCACCTTTCTCACACCAACCTCACGCGCACGTTGCATTGAGCGGGCTGTTGTGAGATTCATAAAGTTGATGCACGCAATAATAAGGACAAAGAGCGCAACCGCCGAAAATGTGTAAACAGTCGACAAGCTTCCGTTTGACCGCCACTCCGCATCGCGATTCGATGTGAGATGAATATCAGTAAGTTTCTGAAGATTGAGCCCTGTACCGCTTGGAGCATCTTCACCGCGATGCTTAATCAGAAAATCATCAAACCTCGATTCCAGGTCATCTGGGTTGTATCCTTCGGGGAGTCGCAGATAGGTGTAGTAGTTGTTACTTCCCCAGCTCTCCATTTCGCCTGGCCCCATCATCATCGGCACTACCGCCATCGATCCCAGAATCTCAAAGCTCATATGTGTATTTTCAGGCAGATCCTCGATCACCGCGGTTACGGTGACATCAACCTGCCCCATCAGGTTAACGACTTTTCCGATCGGATTATCATTGCCGAAATAACGTTCTGCAGCTTGTTGCGTCATCACCAGGCTGGTCGGGCTGACAAGGGCGGTCGCCGGATCGCCTTCGATGAACTTGATACCAAACATGTCGAAAGAGTTCTGATCAGTGATGACCATGCCCTGTGCTCGTTGACTTTTACCTTCGTACGTCACCGTTATCTGCCCTACGGCAAGGAATCGAGTAATGTCTTCGATTTCGGGAAAGTCTTCTTTCAATAATGGAGCAATTGGCGGTGCAATGGCCGCGAGCTTCAGATTCTGGCCATAGAAGTCCCGGGTCACCCGATATATTCTGTCGGCGTCGTTCCACTGCTTGTCGTATGACAATTCATGGCGCACGAACATCGTAATAATGATGCAGCACGCAAGGCCGATGGCCAGACCGATAACGTTAATGGCGCTGAAGAGTGGATTGCCGGTAATATTCCGCCAGGCGATTTTCAGGTAGTTACTAAGCATGGCTCGCACCACTTGCCTGTTTCAGGCCCACTACGTTCTCCGACAACACTCGACCATCGAGCATGTTTATTACGCGACTCGCATGATCAGCGTGACCCTGGTCGTGCGTCACCATGACGATAGTCGTCCCATCTCCGTTTAGCTGACTCAACATTCCAAGAACTTCCTCACCATTTGTTGAGTCCAGGTTCCCCGTAGGCTCATCTGCAAGAATCAACTTTGGATTTGTTACGACTGCCCGAGCTACTGCCACGCGTTGCTGCTGCCCACCGGATAACTGCTGTGGTCTGTGATCAGCCCTGTGCGCGATTCCCACGCGTTCCAGTACTGCCTGCACTCGCTCCTGACGTTCTTTCGCTCCCACACGCTGATACAGAAGTGGCAGCATTACATTCTCTGCGACCGTCAATTCGTCCACCAGGTTAAAACTCTGGAATATGAAACCAATGTTTCGCTTGCGAATTCCCGCCAGCTTGTTTTCGGAATAATTTGCTACATTCTCACCGGCAAACGCATAGCGGCCGGAATCCGGCGTATCGAGCATCCCGATAACGTTCAGAAGCGTCGATTTTCCACAGCCCGAAGGACCCATGATCGCGATGAATTCGCCTTCACTGATCTCCAGATTCACATTATTGAGGGCGGTGGTTTCGACATCAGCTGTCCTGTATGCCTTTGTCAGATCATGTATCTCGATCATTTCTTTCTCCTGATTCATTTCAATATGTCTAATTAGCGTTCGATAAACAGACGCTCTACTTCAATAAAGCTGGCATACGACGAAACGATTACTTTGTCGCCGGCTACCAGTCCTGCGTCTACTTCGATGTTGTTGGGGTTCCTGCGGCCAAACTGCACAGTCCGGCGACGTGCCACTTTGCCGTCGGCATCTAAAACGAAGACCCAGGCGCCGCCTGTGTCATTGAAAAAAGGCCCACTCGCCAAAAGTATCGCGCTTTCGGTCGTATCTCCCAGCACCAGCCTCAGCTTCAACGTCTGCCCTCTTCTAATGTCTTTCGGTGCTGAATCGACAAAGCGAAGATCAACTTCAAATTGAGCAGACTGGACTTCCGGGTATACCTTGCTTACCTCGAGCCGATAATCATCACCATCGACGGAGAGAAGTGCTTGTTGCCCAGTCCGTACGCGATTGAGATAAAACTCATTGACCATCGAACTTGCCTTGAACTTGTCGACGTCATCAATTTGGCCCAGGCGTTGTCCGCGCGATTTTGATTCGCCAATCTCCGCATTCAATGATGTCAGCTTGCCGGCGCGCGGTGCACGAATGAGGAGATCATCGAGAGTACCCCTCGCGAGTAACAGGTTTTTCTCGAGCTGTTCAACAGAGCCGTTTAGCTGTTCAATCTGTACAAGCCGTATCTTCTAGTCCTGAACCTGGCTTTCCTTCGTAACAACACGGCGGTTTTGCCAGTATTCGAGCTCATCACGACTGTTGTCATACTCATTTTTCGATATGAACTGATTGCCTTCAAGCTCCTCGTAGCGCTGCACGAGCCTGGTGAGGCGCACAACCTGATAGTCGATTTCAATGAGATCTTTTTTCAGGCTTAGCCTGTTTTGTTCAATCGCCAGCTGAGTATTTCTGAGGTTATTCAGCTGCTCGCTAACTTCCGCCTCACGGGCAATAACGTCGAGCTGCAACGATGTGTTTGACAGCTCAACAATTGGATCGCCAATTGCAACCACTGCGCCCTCTTCAACAAACACCGCTTCAACACGCCCGCCCTCGATAGCATCGAGATAAACCGTACGTTCCGGCTCGACCGTCGCACGCAACGGAATGTAGTCTTCGTAAACGCCGGTTGAAACCTCGGCGATGCGGATTCTTTGCCCATCAAGGGTGAAGGAAGTCGAGCTATCGAAAGTTGCCCAGAAGTAGATAATCGCTGCGACAGAAGCAGCCGCCACCAGGACAACGATTCGCGGTTTTTTCCGGTTCCGGGTGATCTTGCGATCCATGCCGCCGTGCGCGTGTTGTTCAGCTTGTGTGCTCATACTTCCTATAGAGCAAGCGGCGTGCCAACTTTCGCTCTTTGTAAATCAACGGTTTAGCCACCGCACTCAACGATTTGCTGTCCGATTTCGCAATCAAGTGGTCGATTTCGGACACCCGGCAGGCTAAAGTCGTGGCATGACACGCAGGGCCACCATTTTCGTTGTTGACGATGATGCAGATGTGCTGACGGCAGCTCGGCTGTTACTCAGGCAGCACTTTGACCGCGTGCTGACCAGCGACGATCCGGATGAAATAGGCTCAACGATGGCGAGCGAGCGGATTGATGTATTCCTGGTCGATATGAATTTCGCGATTGGCCGGAATTCGGGCGATGAGGGGCTCAAATGCCTCGAGCTGATTCTCAAACAGGATCCGGATGCCGTGGTTGTGCTGATGACCGCTTTCGGTGATCTCAACACTGCAGTGCGCGCCATGCGAGAGGGTGCCGCTGACTTTGTACTCAAGCCCTGGCAGAACGCAAAACTGGTTGCGACGTTGAACGTCGCCGCGGCCCTCCGGCGGTCGCGCGCAACGGTGACAGCGCTTAGTGAAACACGGGCAACCCCCGATATGATTGCCGAATCTGCGGTCATGCAAGACGTATTGAAAATGGTCGCGAGAGTCGCCCCAACTGATGCGAACGTGCTGATTCGGGGTGAAAATGGCACTGGCAAGGAACTAATCGCACAAGCTCTGCACAAGCAGTCCGCGCGATCATCAAACGTATTAATGACCGTCGACCTTGGTTCAGTCGCTGAGAGCTTGTTCGAAAGCGAGTTGTTCGGTCACACGAAAGGTGCATTCACCGATGCAGAGAGCGATCGCGCTGGTCGGTTTCAGGCTGCAACCGGAGGAACCCTGTTCCTCGACGAAATCGGCAACTTGCCCGCCGCCTCACAGACCAAGCTCCTGCGTGTGCTAGAAAGTCGCGAAGTCACGCCGCTTGGAAGTGATCAGGTTGTTCCAATCGACGTTCGCCTGATTTCAGCAACCAATCGGCCCCTGGAAAAACTCGTCGCCGAAGGGAAATTTCGAGAGGATCTGCTCTACAGAATCAACACGATTGAAATTTCACTCCCGCCCTTGCGAGAACGACCTGATGATATCCCTGTGCTTGCTGACCACTTTTCCAGGATGTATTCCCGAAAATATCGCATTCCGGAAAAGCGTATGACGCGGGACGGATATGCCGCACTTGCCAGCCATCACTGGCGCGGCAACGTACGCGAGCTTTCACATACTATTGAACGCGCCCTTATTCTTAGTGATGGCGAGGTTCTTGATGCCAGTAGCTTCAGCCTGATGAAGGAAACCGGAGTGAAGGAAAATCGTTCTTTGAATCTCGAAAGCAATGAGAAAAACATGGTCAAGCTTGCTATCGAACAATCGGGTGGCAATATTTCGCATGCCGCCGGCACGCTCGGCATTACTCGTGCAGCACTGTACCGGCGTATCGAGAAGTTCGACCTGTGAAAGAACGATTGCGGGCTCGCTTCCGGCTGGTAGCTGTTATCCAGGTCGTAATTCTGGTCGCCACCATCACATTACTTGCCTGGTCTATTCTTCGAACCGAGTACATTGCAGTACCTGTGCTCATCGCAACGATCGCCCTGCTCCAGATCCTTGGCCTGGTCCGGTACGTAGAACATCATGTCGATACTCTTGAGGAGTTTTTTGCTGCCATTAACTACGAGGACTTTACCCGGCATTTTGTTAGCGAAGATGTCGACGCGGAACTACGAGGTGCATTTAACCGTGTTCTTGAACGATTTCAGGATGCCCGGGCAGAGCGTGATGTGCAGGCGAACTACCTTGAGGTCGTCGTACGGCACGTCCCGGTACCGCTGATGGCGGTGCGCCCGGATGGCTCCCTAAGATTGGTCAACAACCCGGCGAAGCGACTTATCGGCGTAGGCGCTCTGCGTCATCTCGATGAGCTGGCACAGCTCGGTAGCAATTTACCATCGCAAATGAAGAGCATCGAACCCGGTGAACAGCGGCTTCTACAGGCTCAGATCCGGGATGTGCCTGCGGAGCTGAGAGTTTCTGTTTCAGAAATTCGCCTGGGCGGAGAAACGGAGCGGCTCTACTCGATTGAAAATCTGTCTGGCGAGTTAACCGCACGCGAGTCGAGCGCGTGGCGCAATCTTATTCGCGTATTGACACACGAGATCATGAACACCCTTACACCCGTAACCTCGCTGGCACAAACCTGCGGCACAATGATTGATGATCCGGGTTCGACCGCCGATCTCCGAGAAGCGATAGAAACCATCGCGCGGCGTAGTGAAGGCCTGATGCAGTTTGTCTCTCGTTATCGGGAGTTATTGAAAGTACCGCAACCTGTACCCGCGACTATCAATGTACGCACCGCGCTTGAGAGTGTCGTCACTCTGATGGCCGACAGCTTGCGAGATACGGATGTCACGATGGATGTATCTCCTGAATCACTTGAAGTGCGGGCAGACCCGAACCTGCTGGACCAGTTGTTGCTGAATATCTTAAAGAACGCCAGCGACGCTATGTCGGACGTCGCGGCACCTGCGCTTCTCCTCAGCGCGAACATGGAGTACGGCCGGGTCGTGATACGGATCAGTGACAATGGGCCGGGGATTTCGGATAGCGTAGTCGATCAGATTTTCGTTCCTTTCTTCACTACCAAACGTGATGGCAGTGGCATTGGCTTGAGTCTCAGTCGTCAGATCATGACCGCACACCGCGGTGAAATCGCGATTAACAGAAAGGGGGACAAGACAATTGTAAGCCTGGTTTTCTGAGTCATCCGTTTTTGCCCACCGCCGCCTGGCCGTGGAGCATTCGATTTAATTCTTATACCCGCGGGTTCTTTCCGTACTCCTTATGTCTATAAGCCGTGGTAATTTCCGTGAACTTTTTTAATTTGGGACGCGCGTCTCAAGAATTCCAGGCGAAACCCGCTAATCGTTGTTACCACGCAACTAATTCTTTCAAATATGCCTGCATTCGTGACGCATGGTTTTTCAAGATAGTTCCCAATACCCTGAATTTGCGAAAAATTCATAAGCCGATTTCGCTATCTGTAATAGCGAATCGTTATCAGCCTCCAATACTCATAGTTGTAGTCTTTTTGCTACGACTGGCGGGGGTCGTATTGATCGCGGTAACGCTTAGTCGCGCTACGAAGGCGATTCGACGCAAACCCCATTCGTATTTTTTCTACCACTGGACCTGAATCAGAAAATTCTTAGATCAGTTTGAAATTGAATGGAGAAATACAATGAAGAGTAATAACGCGGTACGCAGTGCCGTCCGGCAGGCAATAACTGTCGGGGCACTTGCTACGGTGCTGGGATACAACCCGGTAGCCGTGGCGCAGGACGAAGTTATTGAGGAGGTAGTTGTTACCGGCACCAGAATCACCGTGCCTGGCATAGAATCATCCAGCCCGATCTTTTCGGTGGGCGATGAAGAAATTGCGCTGCAACAGCAACCTGAAGTCGAACGCATCCTCAGGCTTTTGCCCATAACCAAACCAGCCGACGGGCAGAACGTGAACAATGGCACGGTCGGTGTCGCCTCGATTGATTTGCGAGGACTCGGTAGTCAGAGAAATCTTGTGCTGGTAGACGGCAAACGAGTACCCCCTACAACATCAATGGTATCGTCGACACATCGGCTATTCCGACAGCATTGATTGACCGCATCGACATCATTACAGGCGGTGCATCGGCAGTGTATGGGTCGGATGCCATCTCCGGCGCGCTCAACTTCATCATGAAACGCGACTTTGAGGGTGTGGATCTGCGCGGCTACTATGGCGTTACCGAGGAAAACGATGGCGCCAATCGCAATCTCGCGCTCACAGTCGGTTCAAATGTCGCCGACGGTCGCGGTAATGTTGTCTTGTCCGTTAACTGGTCAGAGCGAGACGGTGTTTTGCTCGGTGACCGTCCCTTGGGTCAACTTGGCATCGATACAGTCGATGGCTCTAACTACGACGCGTTCCTTGCGGGAGAAGCTCCGGAACCAGCTCCGGCAGGATGCGATGGTCCCAGCGCTGTTGTATCGGGCGGCTCGACAACAACCATACCGACCCGCGTTGCGATCGCCGGCGCGTCCAGCCTCGGCCAGTTTCGCAATGATGGCTCACTCGCAGATAACTGTAGTGTTTTCAACTTCAACCCGTTCAACTACTACCAGACGCCCCTCGAGCGGTTTGGTGGTACCGCGATCGGCCATTTCGAGATCAACGAACATGCCGAGGTTTACTCAAGGATAAACTTCAGCAGTACGAATGTACGCCAACAGGTTGGGCCTTCCGGTATTTTCGGCACGACGATGTTTACTCCCCTGGCGAACCCGTTAATGTCGGACCAGGCGCGCAACTCCATCATTGCGCAGGCCGAACTTGATCGTCAGGCCGGAAACATCAACCAGGCCGGTACGCCAGACCCGGGTAGCCCTGGGGACTTCCTGTTTGAAAACTGGCGCGACCTTAACGCGAACGGAGTTGTGGATGCGGCCGACGACCTGCTGATCTCATACAGACGACGCACGGTAGAGTTCGGACCTCGTTCGACCGGCTACGATAACAATGCATTTCAGATCGTAGTTGGATCGCGCGGAACCATCATGAACGACTGGAACTACGACGTATCGTTCCAGCATGGTGAATCCGATCGCACCAACATCAGCGCCGGCTACACCAACGTTGCGAATATTGCGAATGCAATAGACTCAGTTGATGGTGTCACTTGCCGTAATGGCGACCCGTCTTGCGTGCCAATAGACCTCTTCGGTGGTTTCGGCTCGATTACGCCTGAAATGGCAGCATACTCAAGTGCGACAGCAATTGAGCAACAAAACTACCAGCAAACGATCTATTCAGGATCTGTATCGGGACCGATCAATGCTCTGCAAATCCCCTGGGCAGACACTCCTGTAGCAGTCAGCCTGGGCGCAGAGTATCGGAAGGAAGTTGGCTCTACTACACCAGATGACTGCTGGAAGCTTGCACCGAACAGCTGCCTCGGCGGCGCCGGTGGCAACAAACTGCCCGTCTCCGGCGGTTTCGACGTAACCGAGTACTTCGGTGAGGCGATCATCCCGATTGTTTCCGGAAGGACAGGATTCCAGCAGCTGGATATTGAGCTTGGTTTCCGGGCGTCGGATTATAATCCAAGCGGTACAAACGAAACCTGGAAAGCCGGATTCAGCTGGCGGCCCATTGAGTCTTTGCGCTTTCGTGCAATGGCGCAGCAGGCCGTACGAGCGCCAAACGTCGGCGAGCTGGCAGCACCAAACGTCACCGCGCTAAGAAACGCGACGCAGGATCCCTGCTCGGTCGTGAATGCCGCCAATATCGACGCGACATTGACAGCGCTTTGCATATCGACGGGCATGAACGCGACGCAAGTTGGTGTGGTGGAAGATATTGTCTCCGGGCAGGTCAATACGTTCGAGGGTACTGATCTGACGGCGTTGCCGAAACCGGAAACGGCGGACACGATTACGGCTGGCTTCGTTTATACGCCTGACTTCAACCTGGGCCCTGTGGATGGTTTTATGCTCTCGGTCGATTATTATGAAATCGATATCGAGGATATCATCGGTATCTTCGGTGCGCAGGAAGTACTTGACGGCTGCTACACTGCCGGCGTTGATTCGGAGTGCGACAAGATCGTTCGCATCGGTGGCGCGCTGACCTTGCCTGGCTCGGGTGTTGAGCTGTTCACGACCAACCTTGTGAACCTGAAAGCGGAAGGAATCGAAGTCGGGTTCGCACTCGGTGTTGAAATGGGCCGGTTCGGCACACTGGATATCAACGGTAACTACAACCAGTACCTGACGCAGGAATCTCAAAGCTCGTCAGTTACGCCGGTGACCGACTGCAACGGCTTTTTCGGTACAACCTGTGAGGGACCGCTGCCGGAGTCGCGCTGGATCCAGCGTACCTCATGGAACTTCCTGGACGACTTTACAGTGTCTTATCTGTGGCGTCACATAGGTTCAGTCGATGTTGAAACTGCCGAAAGGGCGAATACGTTTGCAGACTTCCAACGTATCGGTTCGGTGGATTACGTTGATCTGACTGGTGTCTGGCGGATCAATGACCAGATCGACATCAGTGCTTCGATCCAGAACCTGTTCGGTGAAGATCCGCCGGTGGTTGGTAACGAAGCGGCCGACACATCATCCAACAGTGGCAACACCTTTCCCAGTCAGTACGACACACTGGGCGCCGTGTACACATTTGGATTCCGGTACGCGTTCTGAGCACATGGCAGTACTTAAAGGCGGGCTTCGGCCCGCCTTTTTTATGTTCATGGATGAACGGTATGCGACCAGGGCGGTCTACCAGACAGGGGGATGAATTCATGACGACTGAAAATGCAAGCGAACTGATGCAGGCAGCAAGCCAGGCCGGGAGCCCTGCAGAACAACGCGAATCAATCGAGGCGGCATTGGCTCTCGACCCATATTTCATTCCTGCGCACCTGGCCAAGGGCCAGTGGCAAGAGGAACACAGCGATCCCGGAATAGCCGCAGTTACGTACAAACACGCGCTGCGAATCTCTCCACCGGAACACCTGTGGCCGGCGAATTTCCGATCGCAACTTGAACACGCGAAGGAGATCGTAGACAGGCACTCAATAGCACTTCGCCAACACCTGTCGAAAGAACTGGCTGATCTCAGAGGAGCACTGCCGGCGCCTCTACAGCAGCGCTGGAATGAAGCGATATCGATAAGGGCAGGAGGTTCGCAGCCGTACGTATCCGACAGCAATCAATTGTACGTGCCACGGCTGCCCGCTATTCCATTTTTTGAACGAGAGCAATTTCCGTTTCTTCAGGAGCTTGAACTCTCGACCGATGCAATTCGGGAGGAGTTGCTGCAGGCCTTACGTAACAACAAAAGCGAATTTACACCTTATATAAAGTACAACGCCGGTGAACCAGTGAATCAGTGGGGAAACCTGAATCATTCGGATCGCTGGAGCGCGTTTCACCTATGGCAAGGCGGCACGCCCGTCCAGGAAAACCTGGACCGGTGCCCGGAAACAGCCAGGGCTTTGTCGAAACTGGACATGTCCGATATCGATGGGCTATGCCCAAACGTTCTGTTTTCCGCCTTGGCGCCACATACACACATTCCGCCTCACAATGGCGAGTGCAATGCGCGCCTGGTCGCGCACCTGCCGCTTATCGTGCCCGATAACTGCCTGCTTCGCGTGGGCTTTGAAGAGCGTCAATGGAAAACCGGCGAAGTTCTTGTTTTCGACGATACGCTGGAACACGAAGCCAGGAATGACAGCGACGAGCTGCGTGTTGTTTTGATCTTCGATCTCTGGAATCCTCTGTTGTCAGAAACAGAGAAGAAACTGGTCAGTCGACTGGCGAAAGCGACGCGTGAGTTTGGTAGTTAGCGACTAAGCGACTCCTGTTACTCCACAGCAACCGGTTCGAAGTTCTCGCCGAATACAACCATTTTCGTTATCGTGCCATCCGGACCGATCTCGAATGTCACGAAGTCGCGAAAGTCCCATTCCGGCTTCGTAATCGCGAAAACTTCATGGTGCCAATGATCGAGCCTGAACGCATAACGCCCACTTATCAGTGACAAGGCCTTCCGCTCCTCGACCACCATGAGCTCGCCAACAATGACATTGCTGTATGTGCCTGCGTACGCCGCTAATGGCAATCCTGGCTTTGTCCGTTTGATGCGTGCCTCATCCTGCTGCTCACGGTCTGCCTTCTCCTCATCCGCCGAGGCCTGATAGAGATCAAATATTTCCTGGTTCCAGTCGCGTCTGTCGTTTGTTGCGGAGTTATCCATGACGGACCACAACAACGCGTGGCGCATTTCGGCATGGTCCCGGTTACCCAGGACAACGACCGCCCGGTTTTCTGCACGATCCAAACCGATAATCGCGATCAATCCGGACAAGCTGCCGGTGTGGAAGTCGATTTTGTGGCCCTGAAAATCCTGCTGAAACCAGGCGAGTCCATAGGTGCGCCAGTTTGGCTGGGTCAATGCCACTGTCGGATAAAAGTCGTCCGGCGTTGCGAGTTGCTGCGGCTCGAACATTGCAGACACGGCATCATCAGTCAGTAACTTCTGCCCATCCGCTGTGGTCGCTCCACGCAACAGGAACTGCGCCCACAAACTCATGTCGTGGACGGATGACCAAACGGATCCGGCTGCATTCGTTACGTCTTTTTCGAAATCCCATTCGGCTTGCGTGAGTCTTTCTTCGATATAGCGATACGGAAGCACGTGTGTTTTTGTTGCCGGCGCCTGCCAGAGAGAGCCATAGGTCTCTTGCATGCCAATCGGGTGCCAGACACGCTCCGTCAGAAACTCGTCCCAGGGCTTTCCGCTTACTCGCTCAATGATAAGCCCGGCCAGTTCGAACATTGTGTTCTGGTAGATCAGGCGCTCCCGCATACCCGCGATTGGGTCGACGTACCGCAGGCGCCGTATTTGATCATCCAGCGCCATGCCTTGCAGGAAGATCCATGCGTCAGTAGAAGGCAGACCGGTACGATGTGCCAGCAAATCCCTGATAGTGATCTGCTGCGTCAGGGCGGGATCGCCAAAGTGCAGCTCCGGGATATATTTGATAACCAGGTCGTCAAGACTTAACAACTCCTCATCTGCCAGCATAAGAACGGCTGTCACAACCATGGCTTTGGTCGTTGACGCGATTGCAAACAGCGTGTGCTCATCAACCTGCGCACCGCCGTCCGCCTCTGTCATTCCGAATCCGCGCTGAAACTGAACCTCTTCGCTGTCAACGACAGCGACAGCCATGCCTGGCACATGCCATAGCTGCATGCCCGTCCGCACTTCATCAACCAGGCCATCACTGTCGACTGCAAACGCCAACGGTGGCATCAGAATCGACAAAAGTGCCGCCGGTATTGTAAATGTTGCTATGTAGCGTAAATTTCTGGTCATTCGCCCTGGCTCCCCGGTTGGCCACTAATAACTGATTGTTGTATGGTGAACCCACTGCTCTCGCCATTCAATCACCAGCATGACGAAAAACAAAAATGCGGGCGGCGAAGCTTAACAACAATAAATGACAGGGGAACCAATATGAGTCTTATCAAGGGCAGCCTGCGGCTGCTGGCTATCACCTTTGCGCTAGTTCTGGGAAGTTCATTGGCGCTCGCGCAAGACGATGAAGGGCCACAGACACAGGGCGAAGATGCGGTCTACGTTAGCGTAACGTATGTCGACTACAAACCAGGAATGCGTGCAGACGCCCTGGAGCTTATCGCCGAGCATTTTGCGCCTGCTGGCAAAGCAGCTGGTACTCGGGCGCCTGTAGCAATTCATTTCCAGACGGGCAAATGGGACGCTGCATTTCACTGGCGACTTGAAGGCGGCATGGCGGATCTTGAGTGGTACATCTCACCGAACGATATCAAATGGATGGAAGCTTTGGTCGCACAGGAAGGCAGTAAAGAAGCGGCCGATGCAATTATTGCGAGTTATCGCTCAATGGTCGCCCAGACATTGACGAATGTTGGCCATCGCCATGTACCTGAAGAAGCCGAAGAGTAGGACTTGAAATAGTTGGACGAAAAGGTCAGAGCCCTCGGCTCTGACCTTTTTTTGTACGCCTAGCGACTCGTTTCAACGCAGGCATCAGGCGAAACCAGTTGAACATCGACCGCGTTTTGCCGCAAATCGGTCTCATCTTTCATCCTGAGGATCACCACGTTGCCGATAATAACCAGCGTGATTCCTCCAAGAATATTCCAACCGGGCTCAAGGCCTTCGAACAGGAATGAAACAACAAGCGCGACGACCGGAAACATGACCATTGCGTAACCTGCCTTATGCGCTCCAATTCGCCCTAGTAATTTCAAATAGGCACCGAATGCAATTATGGAGCCAAAGATCGCCAGGTAAAACAATGACGCGACGTAACTTACGGACCAGTCGAAGTTAAATGTACTGCCCTGCCCAAACGCGATTGCGCCAGTGACGATCGCGCCATACATCATGCCCCACGCGTTGGATTGAATAACCGGCAACCCTTCGCGCTGCGCACCTTGAGACACCATATTGCCAAGTGAAGCAATAAACGCGCCCATGACACACAGCGCTGCTCCGTAAAGCGTCGCATCTGTTAAGGACAGTGTTTCAACCTGCGGCAGAAACAGTATGACTATGCCAACGATACCGATCATCGAACCAGCGACGATTTTCTTGCCCACGCGAACACCAAAGAAAACCCTGGCGTTAATCATATTCATCCACAGCATCGTCGAAAAGCAGATCGCAGTCAGTGCGGACGTAATGTATTGCTGGGCGTGGTAAGTAACGATGTAGTTCAGGCCGAAAAGTAACAGGCCCAACAAGACGAATCGTACATGAGCACTCGCTGTGAACTTCAGATTGACCCCCTTCCATCCACACCAGGCGAAGAGGCCCGCTGCTGCCAGAACGTAGCGGTAAAAGACCGAAACCTCCGGGGCGACCGTGCCGAGCTGGTATTCAATACCTATCCAGGTCGTGCCCCATACCAGGACGGTAACTGTGTACAAAAACCGGTTACTCATCATTACATCCGTTTTGTTCCCGGCCGCAATCAATTTCGCACAGCGCTTCACGCATCATGCGTGTATGTACGTCGCGGTAATGGTGCAGCCGCGACGCGGCTCCAAACACCGAACCAAGCGCGTTTTTCCAGGAAACGGCCGGCAGGTGTACAAGTCTCTCAACATTTTCCAAGCCTTTGTTCAGTCGCATCGTCCCCTCCTTCATTTCACGAATCGAATTCATGGGCTTGACTTTACCGCTATTCTGGGTCTATAACAGATCCAATTTACAGAAAATGTGACCTGAACAGTTATGTTAGCCATCGACAAACAGCGCGACGAATTCCTCTACAGGCAAGTCATTGATTTAATTAATGATAATATAGAGTCAGGTGCATTGAAACCGGGCGACCGGCTGCCATCTCTACGGAGGATGAGCACCCAGATCGGGGTAAGCATCCCGACTGTACGGCAAGCCTATATCGAGCTCGAACGGCAACGTCGCGTTAAATCCCGGCCACAGTCGGGGTTTTATGTGCGCGGCATAACAGGTAACGCGCTGGTTCTTCCATCCCCCGAATTCAGTGCTACGGCAATGCCGGTACCGGTCTCCGGACGCAGCCTGATGGAACGCGTTTACGATGGCATTTATCAACCCAATGTCGTGCCATTTGGCATCGCCAACCCCTGCCTTGCCAAGCCGGCTGCCAAAGGTTTGCACCGCGCGATGAAAAGAATCATGGCCCGCGCAGAGGAACGCAGTCTTTCCTATGCACCAACGCAGGGTGAAATAGGCCTGCGTCGACAGATCGCATACCGCTATCTCGATACTATCGGAAGCAACATCGAGCCGGACAATATTTGCATCACAAATGGCGGCCAGGAAGCACTACTGATTGCACTGCAGGCGGTCGCAACAAAAGGCGACATTATTGCTGTGGAATCCCCGACCTATCATGGGCTTCTTGAACTGATCGACAGCCTCGGCATGCTCGCCATCGAGGTTGAGACCTGTCCCGAGGACGGGGTAATGCTGGAACCACTGCGAAGAACACTTGAGACGCATCCGGTAAAAGCTTGCTTGTTTTCAACCACATTGAGCAATCCACTGGGCGTTAGCATGACCGAGAAACGGCGCGAGAAACTCGTCGAGATTATTGATCAGCACGACGTCTGTTTGATCGAGGACGATGTCTATGGGGAATTGCTCTTTGATGGTTATCGCCCCAGGCCGGCCGCAATGTATTCGCGGAGCGGACGGGTTATCACCTGCGGGTCGTTCTCAAAAACCGCAGCGCCTGGTTACCGTATTGGATGGATTATTGCCGGTCCGTACACGAAGGAGGTGACGCGCTTGAAGCGGTCATATTCATGCTCATCAGGTTTACTGCAACAATTGACACTGGCTGAGTTTATGGCGAGCGGCGATTACGATCGCCATCTGAAAACACTGCGCCCAGTGCTTCAATGCAATGCAGATCGTATGAGCGCCCTGGTCGCGAGACATTTTCCGGCTGAAACACGCACATCGAAACCCGTTGGCGGCTCCGTCTTGTGGTTGGAATTGCCACACCCTGTAGATGCCGAGAAACTATTCGATGTGGCGATTGAGGCGGGCATCAGCACCGCGCCAGGCAAGATTTTTTCGCCTTGCGACCGATACAGGAATTTCGTTCGGCTGAGCTTTGGTCATCCATGGACGGATGAAATAGAAAGTAGCCTGGAGTGGCTGGGCGAAAAAGTGTCAGCCCTCGCTAAGGGCTGACACTTTCGTTTTGCTCAATTAGTTTTCCGAAACTACTTCTTTCTTGATAACGCGAATCTCATGCATGCCATGTGGTCCATCGCTCGTGTCGATGAAATTGACATCGCCGCTATGACCTGAAGAAGCCAGTAGCGACTTGATGCCTTCGCGGGTGACCTCGTCAATAGGCTCGGAACTTAGAATAGTAACGCCGTCGAAATTGCCACTGGATACGAATTCGGCATCACGCATTATATGCACTTCAAAGTTCTCGCCGTCACCATCATCAACCCACAGGGCACCATGTTCGGCACCGAATAATGGCATTTCAATCGTTTTGCCATCAACGTCGAACTTGAAACCTTCGGCCTCGCGTGTGATCAGGATTGAACGCCCGTTTTCATCCACGATTGAACGCGTCTCACCCTCTTGCATGTCTTCGAGATTGAAGCCGAGATCGTCGCTGTCCAGGTTGAAATGAACCTCGTCCCCACCGTCACTATCAGCGATAGCGATGCTGACCTTCATGCGATGTTCTTCACCGGCCGACGCCACTCCCGCCAGGATCAGTGTGGCTGCAAAAATTGCAATCTTCAGTATTTTCATCGGTCTGTCCCCTTCGTTTATTGATTACTCTACAACCCCCAGATGCGTCATTCGGTAAAATGGTCGCAAATCGGCCGCTCAGGGCCCTTGCAGAGCCTCAATTCACTACGATTAAGCCAGTCTATGCAGATCAAGACAACAATCCAGGTGACTTTGCTGGCGATAACGGGCGCGCTGGTCGCATGCGGCAGTCCAACCAGTTCCACGCCGCCTCCCACAGAAAGCGCGTCCTGTGACGGTTTTGGCGACTGGCAGACTTCCGAGTTCGTGCTGCCCTATCCCGTCGGCAGGTCCTACAGGATCAATCAGGCGAACTGCTCCGGTTTCGGACACTCGGGATTCTGGCTGTATGGTTACGATATCGAGATGCCGATCGGCACAGTAATCAGCGCTGCTCGAGCAGGCGTTGTTCAGCATGCCCAGGATGGCGCAATTGACGGCGACCGCAACCAGACCAACCTCATCACCGTTGAGCACGACGACGGTACCGTCGCACTTTACTCGCATCTGACGCTCAACGGTGTACGGGTCACGATCGGCCAGGCTATTCAGCAGGGAGACGAAATCGGCCTTTCCGGAGATACCGGCAATACCGGTGGCCTGCCACACCTGCACTTCTCCGTTCATCCCTGCGGTGCATTGCCCGGCTTGCCCGGTACCGGCAGTTGCCCGTCCGGGCCAGTAAACTTCCGAAACACAGATGCAAACCCGACAGGATTGCGAGCCCGGCAGACATACGAGGCATTGCCGTTCTAATCGAAAGCAGGGGCGGCGGCTGAATCAGCCTTGAGGCCGGCAATGTGCCCGGGGGAGTTGCACATTGCTTTTGTGGCCTCGGCTGGGGCGATCCGGGAAAGCGTTCGGAAAACAATGCGTCGGCCATATTAATCTGCAACCTGTACATGGGCTCGCCGCCTGCCGAAAAAGGCCAGCAGCAAGACACTCAAAAGCACAACAAGCTGGATAGCCAGGCAAGCAACGAGAGCGGCGCGAACCTCGCCCGTCATCTCAACGACCCGACTGCTGAACCACGGCGCTATCGCGGATCCTATTCCGCCGGCCAACAGCACATAGGCCACGTTCTTGTGGGTCGGTGTTTCGACAAAGCTCAAACCGAACGCCATGTAACCGTTGAAGGTTGCACCAACGGATGCGCCTACGATGTACGCGGTTGCGAGAACCGTAGCCAGGTCTGATGCAGACAGCATCAACCACAGCCCGGTCGCCCCGATAGACAACATGGCAATCAGGAAAAACTCGATGCGGATGCGGGAAACAATATACGTGCCGGCAAGCGAGCCAAAAAACGCACCCGTGAATACATTGGTGAGCAATCGACCGGACTGCTCAATAGCGGCACCAAATGCCTGCTCTGCATACTGCGGTGCCCAGATGAATATGGATATCTTTGCCGTCATGAACAGCAGAACACTGCCTCCGACGGCGAATATTCCAACATTCCAGCTCGTCTCCACCCGTGGCTCATCGCCGCCATTTCGCACTTCGCCGATGTCGGTCGACGCGGCGATCACAGCAATCACCAGGACAACTACCGCGACAACAGCGTACGTGCTCGCCCAATGGTAGTTGGAAGCCAGGAACCAGGTCGTCAACGCCGTGAATACGATTCCGCCACCGTTGAACATCGCGTCTTGCGCCATCAATACTGTCTGTCGCGGCTTGCCACTCCAGATCCGGCTGACGAGCGTACTCGCAGCGCAAACCTGGATGCTGGCAAATACACCGATCAGGAACAGGCAGACGATCAGGGCGATACTGCTATGGACGGTATACACGGCCGCCACTGACAGCGCGATGAGGACATAACCGAAAACAACAACAGTCTTCAACTTCATGTAGTCGAAGACATAGAACGAAAGAACGTATCCGACAAATACGCCAATCGTGAAATAGCCGAAACGCGCGACCGCCTCTGTCACCGAAATGCCGTAAGCGTCGGCAACCGGTCCGCTGATCAAGCCGATCGGATTCAGGAAGCCCGATATGACGAAAGAGGCGAAGATACAAATCAGAATGATTTTTATTCGATTCATGCTGCCATTGTGCCCGTCGGTTTCTGGAACGCAAGGCGTAGACGCATCTCTCTTCGCATCAATGCAAGACTAAGTACCGCTTGCAGTAGCACAGTCACTGCGGATAAGACCCAAATCTGCTCGATCTGAAAGTTACCGCGTGTAGAGAGCCAGATAGCGGGCATTGCGAATGTTATCAAGCGAATGCCGGTACTCAGCAGCGCAGGCCAGGTATTACCCAGTGCCTGGAACATGCCGGAGCAGGTAAACACCAGCGCTGCCGGAACAAAATTCCAGGAAATGATTTTCAGGAATGTCGCCGCAAATGCAACCGCCATTGCCGGCAGGAATATGGACTGCATTATCCTGGACCCCAGCCCGAACCCGGCCTGGGCCGATGAACCGAAGTCTCGAATAGTCCAGTAAATTATCGCCGTAAATACAAACAGCAGGATAAACTCGCCACCGGCCGGGAAGCCAATACTCATGGCTGGTCTTTGCGGCCAACTGAGTGTGCGATCAGGGCAAGACAACCGACACCGAGAATTTGCGTAAGGGCAATGATCAGGAACATGGCATTGCCGCCCGCACTGACACCCGCCAGTGCGACATCACCAAGATCGCCGACGAAATACAGATCGACGAGATAATAGAGCGTTTGAACCAGCATGCCGATACCCATTGGTACCGCCATTTCAACAATATGCGCTGGTATTGAGCCCTCTGTCAGATCTTTCAAATTGCCCTCCCGCCGGGCAGCGCATGATACGCAATCCAGCGGCCGCTGGCTCGTCTTACGGGCGAACGAAGAACGTATTATCATAGGCCCCCGATTTTCCGACCGACCCTGTACGGAGCTCAGCCTATGTACCGCACTGCCTTTTCCATGATCGCCATAGCCTTCCTCGCCACCGGTTGCTCGAAAGAGCCAGTGGAAGTCTATGACCCGGCACACGACTATTTCTCCTTCGCGAATACGGAGCAGTTCATCACACGGCACCTGGAACTTGATCTGACCGTTGATTTCGACAAGGAACAACTCCGTGGCAGTGCCATTCTGCATATGGAAAGACTCGATCCCCTTGCAACGGAAATTATTCTGGACAGCCGCGGCCTCGACATTAGCGGCGTGAGCATTTCACTCGCTGACAGCCCGATGGTGCCGGCCGAATTTCAAGTCGGTGAAGAGGACCCGGTATTGGGCTCGCCAGTGACAATCGAGCTGCCGGCAGATCTCGAAATAGCATCATCGTTTATGGTGCGCCTCGAGTACGCGACCGGCCCCGACGCATCCGCCCTGCAATGGCTGCCACCGGAGCTGACCGCCGGTGGCAAACAACCATTCATGTTTACGCAGTCCCAGGCAATCCATGCTCGTAGCTGGGTGCCGCTTCAGGACACGCCCGCAGTGCGCATTACCTACAAGGCGGTCATACACACGCCGTCGAACCTGCTCGCCGTGATGAGTGCAAACAATAACCCGCTGACACCGCGCAGCGGAGAATACGAATTCGAAATGCCGCAGCCAATACCTTCCTATCTGCTGGCACTGGCGGTCGGCAATATATTCTTCGCGCCGCTAGGTGAGCAAACGGGCGTATACACCGAACCTGAAGTACTGGATGCGTCTGCATTCGAGTTTGCGAATACACAGGACATGCTGGATACGGCTGCTGAAATGTTCGGCCCGTACCAGTGGGGTCGTTACGACCTGCTCGTCTTGCCGCCAAGCTTTCCGTATGGCGGTATGGAGAACCCCCGGTTGTCGTTTATTACTCCCAGCCTGCTTGCCGGCGACCACAGCCTGGTATCAGTGATCGCACACGAACTTGCACACTCATGGTCCGGTAACCTGGTGACCAACCGAACCTGGCGTGATGGCTGGCTCAACGAGGGCATGACGAATTACCTGGAGTCCCGGCTGATGGAAGTGCTTTATGGCAAGGAACGAGTCGACGAAGAAAACGTACTCGGCTACAAAGAGCTCCTGCTGAACTTTGATCGGATCATTCCGGAAAGGCAGGCGCTGGCACCACCATTTCCGAGTGGTGATCCCGACGATTTTCAGGGCACGATTCACTATCACAAGGGACAGCTGCTGCTGCAGTACCTGGAGAACGGCTTCGGACGGGAGATCTTCGACGAGTTTCTTGCGTCGTATTTTGACGATTTTGCTTTCCAGACGATAACGACTGAACGATTTCTTGATTACCTTGATGAGAATCTTTTGAAGGTGCACGAAGGAAAAATCAGTCGCGAGCAGGTTGAGCAATGGCTGTACAAGCCAGGCCTGCCCGACGATGCGCCTAAACCACATTCGGAGTCGCTTGATCGGGCAGCGGCGCTGGCTATCGCCTGGACCCAGGGTGAAGTACAACTCGATGAAATTCCGGTGGCCGAATGGAGCCCGCAGGCCGCAGTTCATTTTATCAACAGTCTTCCGGCAAGCCTGTCAGAAGAGCAGCTAAACGAGTTGGACAGTGCTTACGGTTTCAGTGACACTCGCAATGCGGAGATCGGCAGAACATGGTTCATCCAGGTTGCAGAACGGCAGCATCGTCCCGCTTACGAAAAATTGGAGCAACACTTGAATCGCTATGGCAGAACCCGGCTGGTTGCGCCTGTTTATCGTGCATTGGCAGAAAACGGTTCGGACCTCGAGCTTGCCAGGGAAATGTTCACCAATGCGCGAGCGAGTTATCACCCGATAACGATTGCGAAAATCAACACGTTCTTATTGCCTGGCACCGAGTAAGCGTCACGGCAATGTTTGTCTGCGGTGGTTTTGACTGGTGCTAGGATCGCTTCGTATCAAGCCAGAACGCCACCGCGGCAAACAGGAAATAGGACGAGAGGGCCGATATTGAGAGAACCGTCTTGCTGTCGCCCTGCAGCGGCCCGAAGATGTTCACAACGTTTACCGATAGCAGAAATATTACAAAGACCGGCATGCCGTACTTGCCCACCGCCGTCGTAGCAGATGTCGAGCGCATATATAACCAAAGGGCAGACAGCAGAAGAGCCGCCTCGATAGCATACGTCCCTATGGCACTATTCCAAAGCCCAAAGCCGAGCTTGAGTGATGCATCGCTCCAGAGAGGTAGATCCGGCGTATGAACAATCAAGTCGAGCAACCAGTGCGAGAAAACAGCCAGCGCGACGACTATTGCCACTGAGTTTTTCTTTACGAAGACCCACCGGAAAAGCACGTAAGCCGCTGCAGCCCACAAGATGGACGCGAGAAGGCTGTGCGTAAAAGGCATGTATTCCAATTCGAAATGAGTGGACTGCGTGAAGTTCTCGACAATGTTCACTCTCTCGACTCCGAGCAATACCAGCGGAAAAAACAGGATATCGACGAACTGGACAGCCAGAAACAAAACGCCAAGAGATGCTCTCTTTTCGAACTTCTTAAGAGCCAGGCTTGCGGCATAGTGACCAACAAACATTGGCAGCCCCCTTAATTCGGATTATTTTCTCCCATTGTAGACCAGTGGCGCATGCACCAGTCAATCAATCGGGTGACCGCTGCCGTGGGGGCTCGAAACGGCTTCAGTCAGGCCTCAAGACCGCGGCTACCGGGCATTCGCTGCGGATATTGGTTTGAAGCGCCTTAGATTGCCGTATGCCCGAAACTCATCAACGACGAAGGGCGTGTTCTGAAACGCGACGATCTTCCATTGTGTACTTGTTCGCTCGAGCACTACCGTAGGTATCGCATAACTATCCACCGGGCCACCCTCATCGCCCCTGGCGACGAATCCGTTCAGTTGAACAATTGCAACATCGGGCTTTATGAAGCGGACTTGCCGAATGCCAATATTGAATGTCGTGTCAGCGTGAAAGTTATCGAATATGAGCTGGTGACCCCAGGCGATCTTCTCGTCGCCCCTCTTCCCAAGCTCGAACAACACTGTGAAATATGCGTCTTCGGTGAATGCGCCTGCCCAGGCATCACGATCTCCGACCTGCCACGCAGTGGACAATCGTTCGAGCACTCGAACGATTTTCATTTCTTCTCTTTTTTGCGAACTGTTCGCAGCGAAGGTCGGCGAACCAACCAGCAGCGAAGCCAGAATGACAATCAACAGGGATCTCATCATGTTTTCCCACCCTACCTTTCGTAAGCCGCACATGCGCCGCGGATTTAAAGTCTGGCAGCCCGATAATCTTGGGTCCCCCGGGGGGAGTCATCCTTGGCTTCCTGAATGAAGCGAGGACCCGTGGCTTTCCGTCCCTGTCCTTAGGCGAAATTGGCTTTGTCGTTATTATTGATTGAGCGTAGCAGCGGGCCGGAGACTTTAGCGGGCCTTTTCACTTAACTCACAGATACTGCATTTTGTTAAGTAAGTACCGGCTCTTTCGGGGCAAAGCAGACCCCGGAAATACTGGATATAATGGACTCTGACTTATGCGAGCAGCCAGTTTCGGCCTCGGCCTGCGGGAGCCCGCCCCAGCGGGCGAAATCCCACTTACAGGGCTTTCCTAATGTGATTTCGAGGATGTTACCGCAGAAACATCGAAGGTCAGCTCTTGTCGCGAGCAGCCGCTCACCCCATGCATGCGCTAATGGCTCAGTTCGGCCAGAAGCCGCTGGTCATTCGTCCTCGGTCACGCGGTGGAGTGTTGCAACAATCGTCAAGCGACCATTGATCACCCCAAACGAAGTTCCAGTTTGACCAAACTCACTCCACGGTTGCTGTCGGATGTCATACATTACCTGTTGCCAAACCGGCACGGTACTTTCATCGTAGCCTATGACCTCAATCAGGCACTGGGTCGTTCTGCAATCAATGCGTGAAATATCAAATTGAGCTATCGATGAGTGGCCGCTCAGATATTGAAGCAGCGTCTGCTCCATGTAGTAGGCCCAACTGTCATCTTTCGGCTCTGCCTCCAGTTGCTCCTTCAGATTGGCTGGCCACGGAGCTACTGAATCAACGTCGGCCACACTCTCAGATGGCAGTTCGAGCTTATCTCTATCAGCCGTCTTGGGCGTGTGTTGAACATTTGGAGTAGTCAAATCGACAGATTCGACCTCTGAAATACCGGCCGTATTGGCCACAGGCTCTTGTCTCGTGGTGGCTTCTTTCTTGTCGCTATCGCCTAGCAACCAGCCAGCTGTTGCGCCTACGAATGCCCCGCAGATCACTCCGAGCATGAAAGATTTTGAATCCATATTTGGATTATCGATTAGCTGTCATTGGAAGCCGAGTCAAATGGCTGCAATGGGTCATCTGCAATCATTTCAACCGCTCGAATATTTGCATTTGAACGACTGGAATTGGCCTCTTAGCCGCCATTCTATAAGCAAATCTTGAGGATGAGGTGTCAGGTAAAATGGTCGGAGAACAAACCTGACACCTTTACTGGTAGCGTGCAACCAGGTTTCGCACGCTACGGCATTGTTCAGGGTCGGCCTGTCGTAACTTCTGCGGATCAGCTAAGACACTCGGGGCAGTAATCTTCTTTTTTGCTGCCAAATCGTGAGCTTGTGTCTCGCTGCATCCAGCCCTGCTCTTTGAGGATACTGCGCGCTTCAAAGTTCTGCCTCACCGGCAAATTGACGCGCTTTCCGCAGCGATCACATTCTATTTGTATTCTGCT
>PVMK01124874.1_pt1 | contig 54139 bp, 50 predicted proteins | sample 1853481 | NCBI WGS metagenome assembly PVMK01 (sample SAMN08533507, study PRJNA380276) | Marine sediment metagenome, whole genome shotgun sequencing project.
CGGTTCTCTGGTATGGAAGCGATGGGGTTGTGTTCAGCGAAGCCCTTACCGAAAACACCGGAGGCTCTTCGGAATTTGCCGAAAACGTATATTAGCCGAACCCTCTATTCGGCCTTGACCAGTCCTGGAGACGAAATGGGGGCCTATAGCCGATGAAATCGTTTCGCGTTCGGGTGGTAATGAACCCGACGCATTCGCCCTATCCGTATACGACATCACCTGGGCAATAGCGTTGGCATATGTTTCAGCTGCTGAACCCGACAACATCGACTCTCTCAAAACCGCCTTCGTATCAGAAGCTAATTCTTTGATGGGAATCACCGGCTCAACGGAGCTTAACGCTGCTGGAGATAGAAAAACCGCTAATTTTGACTTCTGGGGCGTCAGGATGGATGGAGAGGCATTTGTTTGGAAGAAGATCGCCTTTTACGACTCGTTATCCGATACAATTACCAACTTTGAAGGTCAAAATTAGGGGTCAGGTCTCCACTTTTGACATTAAAGATGGTTCTATAAGAAGAGATCCTGAAATCATTAGACGTGCTCAGGGTTACACAGGGGATTGCCGCGACTTCGTCTCGCAATGACACAGATTGATTCAGGATGACAAATGTATTAGAAACGGCATGCAATGAATAACGTTAATAAAAAATGAATTAAAATTGTTAAGAAACGTAAAGGGGTTGTTGCGGGATTTTACGATTTAGATTTTAATTTGTTTTTTTAGTTATGGAATTGCCAGTCTTGATCTTTCTTTTGCTTCGTTTTCTTTGTATCAAGATAAAGAAAATGAAGAATTGCTAATAAGTTTATTGTTTTTAATATGTTCTTTGCCTAGATACAAAGAACCAAAAATCACGGCTAAACAAAAATATACTAAAAATTAAATATTTTAACTAAATGATTTTAATTCCGCCCCATCCCTAAAACCATTCTTCACGTTAAAATAGTTAATTTTCTTTACGTATTTTTTGTAATGCCGGGAGATCCTGAAACAAGTTCAGGATGACAGAGGCGGGCTCAGTGTTTCACAAGAGATTCTGAAATTAATTCAGAATGACACATAGGTTTATGAGAAGGAAGGAGATTGCCGCGTCGCTTTGCTCCTCGCAATGACAACGAGATCCTGAAACTAGTTCAGGATGACACCAAACTACAAAAAACTTGCAAGATGTTCGCTGATGTTTGAACGAGCTAGTTTGGTAAGAGCAGCTTTCTCAATTTGTCTAATACGTTCACGAGTCAGAGAATAATTTTTTCCTATTTCATCAAGTGTATAGGTTGTTTGCCGATCAATTCCAAACCTTAGCTTGATTATCTCTTCCTCTCTAGGGTTTAGCAGAGTTAAAGCTTCTTTAAGTTTTTCTTTGAGTGATACGTCCGCAAAGACTGAATCGGGTATAATCGCTGTCTTATCAGATACTAATTCAAGAAGGGTAAAATCCTCACCTTCAAGAACAGGAGTGTCTAAGCTAATTGCATGACTAGTGTCATTTAAAATTCTTTTTACAGCTTCCAATAAAACTCCGGATTCATCAGATATTTGTTCTGGAGTTGGTCTTTGTTGTAATTCTTTTGTAAGTTTTGCAATTGTTTTATGAACATGTTTCTTTTTCTCCAATAAATATAACGGGACCTTAATAGTCCTATTCTGACTCATTAATGCTCTTATGATTCTTTGATGTATCCACCACGATGCGTATGTGGAGAAGTGAAAGCCCTTTTTATAATCGAATTTCTCAACTCCCTTCATTAAACCTATATTGCCTTCTTGTATCAAATCAGAATATTGAAGTCCCCTACCCATGTATATCTTCGCAATTTTCACAACAAGCCTCAAATTAGCCTTAATGCAAGTTTGTTTAAGTTCTTTAGCACAATCGGAACATTCTCTCATTATTAAATTTAAACTTTTTATCTTCAAGTTGAGAATTTTAAACTCTTTAGAGCTTTTTTTAACCCTTGATTTTAGAACCAAGAGTTTTTTAATCATAGAATTGTATTCTTGTGCTTTTGCTTCAAATATTTTCAACTTTGCAAAGATCTCAATCAGCTTTTTTGAGTTAAAGAAAGGTTCATAGCTCATATCTTTAAAATAATCTGCAAGTAACCTATGCTGTTCTTCCGGAACCCATTTAACTTCTTCTTTAACTTCTGATTGATCAATATCAGAATCACTTTCTGATTTAAAATCTAAATTAGTATCCAAGTCAAAAGATGTAAGATTATTCTCACCTTTGACAACAGAATCAAAAGACACAATATCTCCATCTTTATTAAGCTCATTTTGCTTAACTATCATATTAGAATTTACCCCTAACAATCTTTGTGTTTTAGATTAACTAAGTACGGTCCAAAAAAGCCAACCCCAGAATTGGTAATATATACAGGAATAGTTTGTTTATGTGTAAATCTATTGTTAGTTTACCATTATTAACATATAGATATTCAGGTTGATGATTATTCCATTAGAAAACAAATCATAGCAGAAGAAATAGCAAATTTGCTACAGCATAATTGTTGTAAGGGTCAGTATGGATTTGGCGACTTAGTAAATTTAATTTTAATACTAAATTGCTACAACATCCTTTGCATATGGGCCCTTAGGACCGTCAGTTGCAACAGTAAATTCTACACGCTGCCCTTCATCAAGTGAACGATAGCCTTCGCCGCTAATTTCATTTTGATGAACAAATACATCTGCTTCGTTTTCACGTTCAATAAATCCAAATCCTTTGGATGAATTAAACCATTTAACTGTGCCACTTTCACGTTCTGCCATATTAAAGTACCTCCTGTACTTAATAAGTGATTGGGGTCAGGCTTGGGATTGTTTCGTCGCTACGCTAATAGACTACGCAAGCTCAGGAAAAGTTCGTTACCCCGCACTAATAACTGGGACGTTACTCCAGAATGAATCCATACTACCCCTTCCATTACCATTATTTAATCCTATATATACTACCAGATATTGGGGACAGACACTAATATATTTATTCATATTTAGCATTAGTTACTAAGTGCCATAGGGCTAGGATATATTTATCCAATTGGCATGCAATGAATAACGTTAAAAAAATGTAAATTCAAATAGTAAAGAAATGTAAAGGGGTTGTGGAGGGATTTTACGTTTTAGATTTTAATTTGTTTTTTTAGTGTATGAATTGCCAGCCTTGATTTTTCGTTCTTTGTATCAAGACAAAGAACAATTAAAAATTTTGTAATGCCGGTTTGAAAAATCTTTGGGAAACAAAGGTTCTAATGTACTCTGATGCCTTCAATAACCAGGTATATATCCCTTTTCAGATAATAGGTCTTTGTAATCTCAAGTTTAGAGGACTCTTCTATATACTCCAATGTATGACGGTCAAAACGTGCACCGTATACCTTTTCAACAAATGGTGAAACAATCTGCATAATTTTTTTAAGTATTGGGTTTGCGGGATATTTCATTTCGAGCAGGCAAAATTGCCCCCCGGGCTTTAGTACGCGCTCAAACTGTTTAATAGCTAATGGTTGGAGTTCATCGGGCATAACACAGCATAAAAATGTTGAAAATACCCAGTCAAATTGTCCGGATGGAATAGATTCCATTATGGTGGCATCTTCCTGAAGAAATTCTATTTCACAAGCTGCTGATTTTCCCCGTTTAATCGCTTTTTTCAGCATTTCTTCACTAAGGTCAAAAGCAGTTAGTTTCACACCTGGGTGGTAATACTTGAGGTTACGCCCTGTACCAACTCCGGCTTCGAGCACAGTGCCTCGCACATTTTGTAGTAATATGGGCCTCCAACGCCTGTACTGCAATTCCCAGGGATAATCCAGAATATCATATAACCATGCGGTGATATTATACTTTGCCTGAAGATAAAGGTTCTTCTCATTGATGGGGTTAGCTGGCCGATTCATTGAACTAATCTTTATTGTAACATTACGAAAAGAAAAAGGAGACGAATTCCTTTTGGTGAAAAATATAGATCCTGAAATGAATTCAGGATGACATATTTTACAAACGGCATGCAATGAATAACGTTAAGAAAATGTAATTTAAAATCGTAAAGAAACGTAAAGGGATTGTGGAGGGATTTTACGTTTTAGATTTTAATTTGGATTTTTAGTTAAATTCATTGCCAGCCTTGATCTTTCGTTCTTTGTATCAAGACAAAGAACAAATAAAAATTAATAATTTTTTGAATAAAGAGAGATCCTGAAATAAATTCAGGATGACAGAGAGTTTTAAAGTACCGTAGGGCTACTTAAGGATGACAAAGTGGAGTAGATTCCGGATCGGAGTCCGGAATGACAAATCTTTACAACCCCATTAAGTGTTTATGAATAACTACCATCGCCCGGGTATCCAGCTCACAGTATTCAAGTAAGGTCTTTTTCAGACCGGCCTTTTTCCCCGGGTCTTTCTCATCCAACATCATGTACCAATACACATCTGCTTCATCTCCGGAAGACAGTGTAAGGTTCGTATGACTGAGTTCAGGGTCTATTACCGGAAGTACTCTTTTGATAGAATTAGTACCACCAAACCTGTAGTCCTTGTAATACTTTCTGAATATATTGAGCTGGTCCCAAAGCCTGCTTTCTATAGAAAGGACTTTATCGGCAATTTCAGGGAAATTATCGGCAAGTTTTTTTAATTCAATGCTTTCAAATACTGCATTATATGCAATTACCGACCCGCTGTCGCCAATGGTGTTTACAAGCGCATGTACAAGTCCCGGCCTCGGGTCCGAATCTTCTTCATGGAGGTATTCCTCATGGGCAACTTCCCCGTTTTCCTGCATAATATGACAGCTCCACTGAAAAGGTATCTGCTGGTAAGGGTGAATTCCCTCCCACCTGGGTATTGCCCGTTGTGTAGTTTCAAAGTCAAAAAAATAGAGCGGGTATTCAAGCTCGGCAAGTTTTTTCTTAATACCTTCATTATCTATACTTACTGTTTTATTAACCAACCTGTTTATATACTCAGCCTGGTTATCGGTAAGTTTAGTTTCAGGCGGTATATCACTAATACTCTTTACCCCGGATGAGTAAAACTGAAGCTTCTTTTTCCAGGACAAGCGGGGGATTTTAAGAACAGAATATTCATCGACCTCCTTCCAGCAGTATTCCTTAAATTCACACTCATATGGCTTGCTGCAATGCTCACCTATCATAACCTCGGGTTCATCGTCTTCACGTATAAGTTCCTGGAAGTCTTTAACAATTTCACTGACGCTAAGAGCCGAGACTTTGCCGGTAGTTTTTTCAACACTGACCAATGAATCAAAATCAGGGTACACCCCGGCTGTATCAATATGAATGACATAGGTATCGCGGATATAAAGGCCGTTGTTTTCAAGTACATACTTTTGTATAGCAAGATCCGGATAATGAACCTCTTTTACCCCTGTTGATGCTTTCATCTCTTTTAATTCCCAGGAGCCATCCTGGTTTTTCCTTAATACGTCGCTGATTACATATACCCCTTCGAAGTTAAATGCGGCCTGGAAAATCACAGGAGCATTATCATTTATCAGGTCGTTTGTGAGAGAAACCATGTTGTCGAGATTGTCGTATTCAATAAGAACTCCCCCGGGGTACCTCTTCATAACTATCTCTTCGAACTCGTAACCCGAATCAAAAATAAACTGCTGTTTTAATGATGGAGGAGTTGCCAGTTCGGGGTGGTTTACACTCAGCCATAGCTTTTTTCTACACTGTAGGCCCGAAAGGAATTTGGATTTTGTAAGGTAGTGTTTGGATGGAGGCATAAATAATTATAAATTTAATAGAGTAGTAAGGAAAGTAACGGATTTTGAAAAGAATCATTCATCACTGCCTGGCACGTGGGCTAATCTGACATCTTTTTTGTTGAATTATTATTCTTTCTTTTCTTTTTCTAGATAAAAAGAAACAAAAATCACGGCTAAACAAAATTTACTAAAAATTACACATTTAAGCTAAGAAATATAATCCAACCTCATCCCCTATATTTCTCTTAACGCTGAAATGAATAATTTTTTTCACGAAAATTTTGTAATGCCGGGAATGACAAAAAACTGCCATAAGGCTAACGCTTACGTGCCCATTTTCCGTTTGGCAGCTGTACCGACCAGCCGGACTTGGCGGCGTCTCTCCTCGTTGCGGCAAACTGCTCCGCAGCTTCCGGATATACCTTCTTGTCATTAGCAGGTGTATCCTCCAGGTTGTTGAGTTTCAGGATTGCGGTAGTCATCCCCTTGATAATAGTCTTCCTGTCTTTATTCTCTGCACTCATTACAGATTTGTCAGTTGAGGTAAGGTCACCCCTGGAGACAAGCATACCATTGTTACCTTCACCCACAGTATTGGAACCGAGAAGTGCATAGATCTTGCCCCTTCTCGCAGACCTGCTCTGGAATGCCTTAATGACATTAGGCATCTTCTTGAGTTCTGCTTCTATGGACCTTGCAATATTTTCCTGGGCAAATGCCTTGTTAATAATATCAAAATTAAACTCGCTCGTGAGTGGTACAACCTTGGTAACAGTTATCGTCGGCTCTTCCTCGTAGTATTCTCTCAGGCTCGAGCCTGGAGGAGGCGGTGCCTGTGGTGATGTAGTGTCATTGCCGTCCTGAATATCTTCAAGTAAAAACTCTTCTTCAAGGTTAGTATAAGCCTGCTTTACCTCTTCTGCAGGGAAATAGACATTCACTGTAATTGTCGCACATGAAATCAGTGTCGCCGAAAATAGCAGGAAAAATAAATATCCAAATTTATTGGTAATAGTTCTCATCATTTGCTCCTTAATATGGGTTTACTCAAAATCAATCTCGATATTTCCCCTGCTCGCCCTCCTGGCAAGCTCCCTGATAACGGAAAGCAGGTGTTTTATAGTAATGGAATTCTGCCTTTCGTCTGCCTTGATTTTTAAGTCAGTATAACCAAGTATTCTATTCGAAATAATAAATTTTTTAAACGTAATAAAACCGTCCTTTATATACCCGGCGATCTCACCCTTATCGTATCTCCTGGAAGAACCTGTAAAGAACCTTCCGGTAGCGCCTATCTTTTCAAGAAGTGCCCTTCCAATTGTCCTTTTCTCATCTTTACCGTCCCTGGCCCAGAATGAAAAAGGGCCGTTAATACTCGTATAGCTGTTTCCCCCGGAAAACCATATAAGCCCGTCTATTAATCCTGTGATATAACCCTGCATGGAAGGCAGGCTGTCGGATATACTTTTCAGGCTCAACTCCGAAAACAGCAAATTAATATTGTATAATTCCTCTGAATCGCCATAGTTTAAAAGTCCGCTGGCATAGAGATTGCCTTTATAAAGGTCAGACCTTATATAGATAAGGTTTAACTCGTCATTATCCATTTCAAACTTGGCCTCTATATTGTCCATTTCAAAAAAACCGTACTGCAGTTTGCCAATCTTAATATAGTCCCTTGCTTCGGTGTCCGCTTCCTCTTTTATTTCCGCCAGGTATTTCTTAAAAACCTGCCTGTTAATCGTAAGGTCTGAACCAAGCAAACCCTTAAGCCGGCTTTTTGTATCTTCTATCTCCCTTATTGTTATTGATCCTTCAACGTCTTCTACCAGGACATCCGCATTATTAATAAATGCTGATATTGTTGAATTCTTTATCTTTATTTTTCCGTTCCAGATTTCCTTATCACTTAAAAAATTCAATGCTTCAAAATCAACTGCTACCGATCCCTCGACATCGAGTATAAAAGTGCTGTCGGGCAGGTATCCCGAAAATACATCAATAAGAAAGTCCAGGGGTATATCGGGAGCAACTAAATTTATGTTCCTGTTCTCTCCTGCGTAGTCTTTTACACCTCCGGTAAAAGAAAACCTTTTTCCTTCGTCATTAGATATAAACCCCTTTACTATCGATATGGTTTCAGGGTTTACGGTAAATTCCAGTTCGCCGCCAAAGTCTTCTTCCGTATAACTATTACCAAGATAGAGGTCATCGAACTTCAGAATCCCCTTAGTATCAGAAAAATGCCCACCTGCAATAACTCCTTTTGAGTCAAAATTTACAGTCTCAACATTAAGGTTCCCTTTTTTTATTCCTGAGAGGTTTATGGCAGTCTCAAACGAAATGCTTTCCCTAAGTGTTTTAAAACTAAAGTTTCCTCCGAGTTTCCCCCCGGAAAAAACACCTGTAATGTTATTTATTTTGTAGTCGTCATTTAGTGAATAGTAATCAAATTTTAAGTTGTCGATAATATTGCCGTAAAGATAAGCCTTTTGGGCAACTATTCTTCCTTCTATAACACTGCCCCCATTTTCAGAAGCACTTATTGTAAAAAGCCCCTTAATGTTTTCGGCATTTATACCTGGGTCTGTATATATAAATTTTGAATCTTTAATCTCGAGAAGGTACTCGCTGTTTGCAGTGGCCGGAAAAATAAAAGATCCTGAATCGACAAGAATATCGCCGTAATTTTCTATACCAGCCTCAAGAGAGTTAAATACTATTTTGTTATTTCTGTAATTAAATTTTGTAAAAAAGGTTAACAGGCTAAATGCACCGTATTTTCCATCAGCCCCTTTAATGTCACCTGATATATCAAGATATTCACTATATGATATATCAAGGTTAAGCAGATAATCACTCAGCACAACATTTAGGGAGTTGTTTAGTACTTCCGTCCCCGCGGAAGTAAGTTTCACATCCCAGACTCCTTCCCTGAAATTAAAATCCAGGCTTTTGAGTATTCCGGAGTTCGATTCATAATCGAGATAATTAAAATCACTGTAGGCAGTATCATTTAGCCTGAGGCTGTACCGCGCGGCATCATCTTCTTTTGTATAGATAAATTCCAGGCCATTATCAGTTCTTAGATTCCCAGCAATTAATTTATTGTCTCCTCCAAAGTCGAGCAAGAAATTATCGGAATTCATCCCGGAAATTAATGTAGTTATGCCCTCGTCTTTTTTTACCAGTATATTATCCGAGAAAAGTGAGCCTGAAATTTCAATACTGTCTAAAAATGGAAACCACGGCTCAAGAAGTGATACATCCGGGATATTAAGATTTCCGTTTAACTTCACCATTCCATTCTCAGGAAGGTTCCCTGCAAGGCCTTTCATATCCAGGGTAAGTATCTCACCTATATTTCCAATTAATGAATTGATCGAGAGCAATCTGGTTTCTTTTTTATGTGAAAGGCCGAAACCAACAACACCCTCTTCGGATTTATCAAGGCTGTTTATAAAAGTGAGTTTACCAACCGAATCAAGCCCTTCACTGTAATCTATTTCAGCTGTAATATATATTGAAAGGTCCCGGGGAAACCGTAAAAAACCGGTTATCTCACCCTTTTTTAAATCAGTAAATGCCAGGTCGATTTTGAGGCTTTTATCCTTATTAAATTCAATATCCGAAATAAAAGTTACTTCCTGCCTGAGAGAATAATTTTCTAAGCTGCCTGTAAGTTTTATACTGTTTTCGGTCTCTCCCCTGTAAGGCATCTCGATATCGAGTTCGCTCAGGCTGTACTCGGAATCACCTGCCTTAATAATAAGGTCGTCAATATCTATGTTTCCTATTTCAATCTTTCTTCCCGGTTCCTTCTTTCCCCCTTTTTGAATCTTAATAATATGTTCCGGCAGCTTATCGTCTATCCTGACCAAAGGTCTGTCAACCAATATGCTTTTTATAAAAATCTCACCGGAAAAAATAAGCGGAAAATAAGAAGGATGCATTTTTATCTTGCCTACGGATACCGAATCCCCAAGCCTTGCATCTCTTAAGACGAGCCCGCTAAGAAGGCCGAAAGAAACACTGCCGACACTAAGGTCAACACCCCTTTCATCACTGAACTTAACTATTTCGTTCTGCACAAGTCGGGGCACATAAATTTTTGCTGTAAACAGGTAGGCAACAAGGACAACTATAAAACATACTAGCGGTATAAGTCGGGACTTTCTCAATTCCATTTAGCCATCTTATATTTTGATTTAAAGCATTTCAAAAAAATCTGGTTCAAATGTTAATTTACCTTTTCAGATTTAATATCCGAATAAAAAGACAAAACCCTTGCAACATACTGCTGAGTCTCAGGGTAAGGAGGTATCTTGTTATCATACTTAATAACCGCGTATTTCCCTGCATTGTAGCCGGCAAGTGCAAGTTCTACATTCCCATCAAAATAATCAATAAGGTGCTTTAGTATTCTGACGCCTCCTTCTATGTTGGAATTAGGGTCAAGTACATCTTTAACTTCGTAGTCTTCAGCAGTGGGAGGTGTAATCTGCATAAGGCCCCTGGCATTCTTTGGAGAAACCGCGTTAGGATCAAAATTGGATTCAGCCCGGATAACAGCCTTAACGAGATAGGGGTCAACACCGTACTTTTTACATGCTTTGATTATATGTGTATCAAATCTCTCATTAAATGCGTTTGATGAAAACATTTGATTAGAGTCCCCAACGATATAGCCCGAAAGTGAGGAAGCCGTAAAATAGCTGTTGTCTACAATCCTTGATTTACAGTAAAGCTTGTAATAACGCCCACCCTGCTCAAGCACACTCATACATGGGAATATCTTTACAATCCTAACCTCTTCGTTTTCAAGAATGCCTACAATTTCACCTGCTTTATACGCCTTAATACGTTCATTAATAGGGTTCTTTACTATAGCTTTTTCATTCGACTTATTGCCTGTAACAGTACTTAGGAGATATAGGTCAAAATTGGACATGGGGAGCTGTTCGGCAAGATCGTAATTAATTCTCAGAGTTATATTTTCCGATTCTGCCGCCGGGACAACTGAAAATAAAACTAATAATATAAATATGCAGTGAATTTTCCTGCTCATGTGGGTAGAGGTATACATAAAATATCTGTCAGCGAAATAAGTCTACACCAGAAAATGAAAAAGAAGACAAAAAAAACCTCCGTAATGGAGGTTTTTATAATCCGGGAAACTTAGTTTTTTCTATTGTTCTCTTACAGGAATAAACTTATAGGAGATAACATCTCTGCCATCGGCAGTTTTTTTGATAACTCCGGTTGTAAGTGCCATCTCTTCACCCATCTGAAGGCCTTCTATATCGGCAGACTCCACCTGGGCCATTACCCTTACTTTTTCAGGAAAATCCACAAGTGCCAAACCATAAGGTACCGGGAATTCCGGCATACTTCTTCTGACTATCGTAAAAGAATGTAACACACCTGTAGGGCTTAAAAGTTTTTCTTCAATATCATCGGAAAAGCTAATGGGATCGGCAAGGTATTTTGGAAAAGTGTAGTTGTCGGAATCTTTCGAGTAGCCGGCAATCAGCCTTACCCTTCCTTCGTCATCAGTAGTAAACAAATCCTGTCTGAATATTTCAGCATTATCACTCATCTTAAATAATACTCCTTAAATTAATGTAAAAATTATCCTCACAACCTCATTAAGAGGATTCATATTATATTCAAAATTCCTTTGTTTGTAAAATTAGAAAACAATTTGTAGAATCTTGTTTATGAATAGAAAATTGACCGTGGCTTTGACCATCGCAGGATCTGACCCCAGCGGGGGGGCAGGTATACAGGCCGACATTAAAACTTTTACAGCTCTGGGTGTATACGGGCAGTCGGTAATAACCTCCCTAACTGCGCAGAATATTTTTGAAGTCACGGCCATTCAGGACATTCCCCCGGCATTCGTAGCTAAACAGATCGACGCTCTATATAACGACCTCGGATTTAACTCCGTTAAGATTGGCATGCTCTCAAACAGAAAAATAATCGGTGTTGTGGCAGATAAAATCAAGCAGTACAAAATCAAAAATGTTGTCCTTGACCCTGTAATTGTGGCTACAAGCGGGGCTTTACTGTTAAACAAAAATGCCATCGGGCTATTGAAATCAGAACTAATCCCAAGGAGCCTGGTAATTACTCCCAATATCCATGAGGCCGAAGTCCTCACCGGTAAAACTATCAGGGAAACCGAATCAATTAAGCAAGCGGCGAGGGAACTAAGAGAACTTGGCTGTCCGTATGTTTTGATAAAAGGAGGACACAGGAGAGACACTGTGAATTCCAATGATCTGCTTTACGATGGAAAGAGTTTTACAGAGTTTCGGGCAAAGAGGTTGTCAAGTATGAATTTCCACGGCACCGGCTGTACTTTCTCTGCCGCGATCTGCGCCGGGCTTGCAATGGGCAAAGATCTGGAGGATGCTGTAAGGTCTGCTAAAAAATTTATTTCTACCTCTCTTATCCGGTCTCTTGGTTATAAAAAGAAACAGCGAAGGCTTATACATTACCGGAAAAACTAAAAACCATGATCTCTATTATCATTCCGACATACAACGAATCATCTACAATTGAACAAAACCTGGACAAACTGCTCTCCATAATTTCACCGGACGACGAAGTTATAGTTGTTGATGGGAGGAGTGAGGATGATACAGCAGATAAGGTAAAAAAATATAGCGAATTAACATTCATCCAGCACGATGAAAGGGGAAGGGCTGTTCAGATGAACAGGGGCGTAAGGGAAACAACGAAAGATTATGTTCTTTTTCTGCATGCTGACACCACGATTGATACAACAGGCCTGGATAAACTCAAATACGAGATAGAGAATAGCCGTGTTACATGGGGCTGGTTTTCCATAAGGCTGAACTCCCCCAAATTTATTTACAGGGTCCTTGAGATTCTGGCCTCCTACCGCACAAAATTCGCCCACGAACCGCTAGGTGATCATGGAATTTTTGTAAAGACAGAACTATTCAAAAGTATAGGCGGATACCCCGAAATACCAATAATGGAAGACATTGAACTTGTAAAAAAGTTAAAAAATATTTCGAAAGGTAAAAGAATAAACCACTATGTACTAACAAGTGTGAGAAGATTTGAGAGAGCCGGTATATTCAGGACAGTATTAAATATAAGTATGATGAGAATTGCCTATTATTTTGGCAAATCACCCGATGCACTTTCCAGGTGGTATTTAAACCACAGGTAAGTCCTTTTTCTTTAACCTGTAAAAAATCACAAGATGTGAAAATATTATTATAGGTACGAGAAATGTTGGGAGCAGGCTTAACGGCAGCCTGATAAGTTCAGCCATATTTTCAGGATTTGCGAAAAAGAGTTTTGCCGCGATCCCTACTACAAATAAAATATCAATAAGCCCGAAAATATTCCATAAAAAATAGTAGACAGGGCTTTTAACAACACCCTCTGCGCTTAGGATTATGAGAGTCAGCGCAACTACAGCTACGGCAATATCGCCCCAGCCGCCGTATACTGCAAATTCATAAGGCAAAATTCCCTTTCCGTAAAGGTATAGGAAATAAAAACCCACAAACCGTGTCAGGTGAATTGCAACAAGGTTGTTTAGAGGAATTGAACAAACCCATGACCTAAAGGAACCGGCAAAGACAGACATCAGTATCAGGACAACTACAATTGTAAAAATAATAAGCGGGGGTAATACATTTTTAACGGCGCCCGTATAGCCGGCAATACATGCAAGAACAAACCAAATTATTACAGCAAAATAATAGTTGTTGTTATTCACCGGTTATACCCATCTTCTTACCGACTTTTTATAATCCAGGTACTCAATGCCAAATATATTTTCCAAAAACTTTTCTTCCTTAACAATAAAAGCCTTCTCAATAATTATAATAAAAACAGGTACCACGACAAATGGAGAAATGGAACCAAGTACCATTGCGCCGCCAAAAAGAATTACTCCCATCCCAAGATAAATTGGGTTTCGGCTGTATTTATACATCCCTTCTTTTATCAGGTGGGTCGAATGTTCAAACGGCTTGATTGGTGTTTCGTATCTTTTAAAATAGTCTGCATGCCAGAGAACCAAAGCAAGCCCCGAAAATACAATCACAACTCCAAAATAATTAAAGGGTGGGTAAAACAGAACCATAAGGGGAATTGTGTAGTTAAGAACAAATAATGCTATTACAGACAAAAGAAGATAAAATGGAGGGATATTTATTCGGTTCATAATATTTCTTAATAAAGCATATAGAATAAAAAATAAAAATAAATTATATTTAAAGCCTTAACAAATCCAGGAGGGCCGATTTAAACTATGTCTGAGTTAATTGATGGAAAAAAAGTATCTGAAGATACACGTGCGGAAATAGCAAAAGGAATCGAAGAACTAAAAAGCAGCAGTGGAATAACGCCCGGCCTTGCAGCTGTTCTTGTAGGAGATGACCCCGCTTCTGAAATTTATGTGAGAAATAAAAGAAAAGCATGTGAGAAAGTAGGTATTTATTCCGAGGAACATAAACTCCCGGCTGAAACTACCGAGGAAGAGCTTCTTGAGCTTGTAAATAAATTAAACAACGACGATAAAATTCACGGAATCCTTGTTCAGCTTCCCCTCCCGGACCATATAAATGAAACCAATATTCTTAGAAATGTATCACCGCTTAAGGACGTAGATGGTTTTCACCCTGAAAATGTAGGAAGGCTTGTCGAAGGCAACCCAAGATTCATTTCCTGTACCCCATACGGAATAATAAAGATGCTCGATTACTACAATATTGAGATAAAAGGTGCAGAAGCCGTGGTTGTAGGAAGAAGCAACATTGTGGGTAAACCCATAGGCATACTCCTTCTTCACAGGCACGCAACTGTTACAACCTGCCACTCAAGGACAAAGAACCTCGGTGAAGTTACGAGAAGAGCAGATATTCTTGTTGCCGCAATAGGCAGGGCGAACTTTATAACTGCTGATATGGTTAAGGAAGGTGCCGTAGTTATAGATGTAGGTATAAACAGGAATGAAGAAGGCAAACTCACTGGTGATGTGGACTTTGCCAATTTATCCGACAAGGTGTCTTATATCACACCTGTACCCGGAGGCGTAGGCCCCATGACAATAACCATGCTCCTCTGGAACACACTCGAATCTGCAAAACTTGCTGCGGGACAATAAAAAATTATTAATAAAAAAAGAGGTATTTAACTTAATCAATGCCCCTTTTATGTTTTTCAGCTTTATTTAAATTTATTTTAGGTGTAAATATCATGCCAAAATTTCCATTAATTTAGATTGTTAGGCATATACCTGTTGAAAAAATCTTGATAAGTTTGTAAAAAAGCTGTTGATAAACTGTGAATTACTGTTGATTGTTTTCGTAAAAGTTGCCCACAATTACAACTTTTCTTTCGTCTACAAGGCCTTTTAGTATTGTACTCATGGTCTTATTGAGGGTTGGGTGTTCAAGCCACGGCTCTATCTCGCAAAGCGGCTCCAGCATAAACCTTCTTTTTACAAGTTCCTTGTGGGGGATAGTAAGCTCCTGGGAATCCAGCATGAAATCTTCATAGATCAGTATATCAAGGTCTATGGTCCTCGGGCCCCATTTTTCATTCCTTTCTCGCCCAAGCTGGTTCTCTACAGCTTTTAGTGAATTCAGGAGATTTAAAGGAGAAAGAAGGGTATTGACCTTTGCCACGGCATTAATAAACCTCGGCTGGTCTTCATTACCCACAGGTTCCGTCTCGTAAAAAGATGAGACAGCCTTAATGATAGTAAAGCTCGACAGGTGCTCGATAGCTGCAAGGCAGTTCTCGGTCCTGTTGCCCAGGTTAGAACCCAGACCTATAAATACATTAAACATCTTTCATTCCCCATTTAATTTAAACAGATTTTAAACTATAATGAAATAGCAGGTAGAATGGAGGAGTTAAATATGGAATTACTTAATGATACGGAAATCAACAATAAACTGTCCGGACTCAACGGTTGGGAAAGGGCAGGGAATGAAATTGTAAAAAGTTTTAAGTTTGCAAATTTTATTGCTTCGATTGGTTTTGTAAACAGGATTGCGATACTTTCAGAAAAAGCAGACCACCATCCTGACATACTGATTCAGTACAGTAATGTAAAAATTACCCTTTCTACACACAGCGAAGGCGGCCTTACGGAAAAGGATTTTAACCTTGCCGGCGAAATAGAAGGAGCATTTAACTCATGAGCAACTACGTAATAGGTTCATATTCCGCCGCGTTACTTTTGCTGTTTTTATGCATTATCTTTTTAAGGATGGCCGTACACAACCCCACTAGTATCTCCACATTTAGAATCCTTATCAGGCTTTTTGGTCTTGTCCCCGGATTTGGAGGAGTCCTCTTCGGACTTTATTTGCAGTTTAAGTTAAACAATCCCGATGCATTTCCGATAATGACTGCCTGGATCCTGCTCGAACTCGGCGCTGTACAGCTGCTGTTTATTTTAAAGAGATATGAAACGGTCCTAGCGGGAAACCCTGAACCTGTTAATTAGCAGGAATACATAAAACCATATTATCCCTGCAAGTATTAAGTAAGTACCCTGGAGAAGGGTCTTATGCTCAAAAAACACTACAAGCAAAAGGCAGCCGGAAAGCCCCAGGTATGACACCCACCTGGGATAAAACCTCTCTTCGGCTTTAAGCTTAAGTGCAGCGAGGTTTGTTATCGAATAGTAAATCAGGACTTTAAATGCACTTAATGACCAGTTGGATTTTATATCTCCCGCAAGCATCAGGCCCAGTACCACGAGACATGCAAATATAATTGCATATGTCGGGTTTGAATTTTTAATAGTAGCAAGGAACCTCGGCATATCGCCGTTTCTTCCCATTGCCAGGAAAACCCTTGAGACCCCGAGAATAAGGTTTAGCATAACCCCCAGCATTGCCGTGACCGCGCCGATTGAAACAAGGAGCCTTAGATATTCAGAACTTAGCTTGTCTGCAATACCAAAGAGCGGAGCCACATTATTTTCGGAGAAATCGGAAAACTTATCAGGGCCGAGCACCGATAGGCCTGTAAGTGCAACACCTATATACAGGAATGCCACTATCAATATAGAATAGAATATTGCAAACCTTATCGTGGTCCCTGGTGATTTCATGTCTTCAGCCATAGTGGCAATCCTGCTGTAACCCGTAAAGGCCACGAACACAATCGAAGTCGCATATAAAAATGAAGGGAAAAACGGTGTGTCTGAAAAATGTTTTGGAAGCGCCGTTAATTGGACATTGCCGGTTTTGTGCGCTAGAAAAAGGCCGAAAATGATTATGCTTACCAGTGTTATAACAGTAATTAATACAATTATTGTATTAACGATAATAGTAATCCGGAGTCCCATCTGTATTATGCATCCAAGTATCAGGATGGTTACTACGGGGAATAATTTATCAAAATGTTCATACCCTATATTGAAATAGGATTTCAGGTACCAGGAGATTGCAAGAGAAGCGGCGGCAGCAGAAGCCCCTTTTGCTAAAATAAAGACCCATCCCGCGACAAAACCAATCTCCTTGCCTAGGTGTATCCTTCCAAATTCATAACTTCCCCCGCTGGTTGGATGATTGGCTGCGAGCTGAGCGCTGGAAAAACCGTTGCAAATTGCAAGGCCTCCTGCAATAAAAATCGAAAGAAAAATATAGTAGCCTACAAAGCCAGAAGCAAGGCCGAGTGCAATATAAACACCGGTACCCAGCATTGAACCAAGTCCGATTATTGTTGCCCCTTTTGGCCCGACCTCTCTTTTGAGTACAGGTATCTGCATTAGCGGTAAAGAAAATCAGAAGGTAATTTAGCTACTTGTCATCGTCTATGATTTCATAATCAGATTTTTCAAGTGTAATAGTACCGGTCCTGGGATCATAATCTTTAAATTTGTCCGGTTTTTTCGGAACGAAAAACCTATATAGAGAAGTACCTATAGCAAGTACGCCCGCAACTATCAGGGCGATAAATCCAAAAAAGAAAAATAGCGAAATCCCCACTACAACAATTAAAATTACAGCAATTGTCAGTAATGGTGAAGATTTTGCCCGGTATATTTTTATATTTGGTCCATTGTTCATTTTAGTTCACACAGGGACTGTAACTTCCCTCAATAAGTTTGTTAATGCTTCACTCTCGTTACCTGCTCCCGGATGCGAGACATTTCTCAGCACTACTCTGTGAGAAAAAGCCGGTATCACCATCTTTTTTATATCATCGGGTATGCAGTATGTTCTGTCTTCAAGTACAGCCCTGGCCATTGCCAGTCTCTTTAATATAATAGCACCTCTCGGGCTTACTCCCAATTCAAATATTTCACTGTCTCTGGTTTTTTCAACTATTGTCAGCAGGTAATCAAGCACATCGTCCTCCATATGCACTTTTTCCACAGTCTGCTGAATTGTAGAAAGCTCTTCTGCGCTTATTACCGGCGTCACTGTTTCTTCATGGTTGGATCTGTTTCTATCGGAAAGAATCTTTTTTTCACTCTCCCTGTCCGGGTATCCCATGCTCAGTTTAATTGCAAACCTGTCAAGCTGGCTTTCGGGAAGTGGAAACGTACCATGAAATTCAAAGGGGTTTTGTGTTGCGATTACCATAAAAGGAAGCTCAAGATCGTAACTACTGCCTTCCACAGTGACACTGGATTCATTCATTGCTTCGAGTAAAGAACTCTGCGTTTTGGGTGTAGTACGGTTTATTTCATCGGCAAGTATGATATTTGCAAATATCGGCCCTTTTTTAAATACAAACTCTTTCTGGTTCTGATCATATACCGATACACCTATTATATCAGAAGGAAGTAAATCACTAGTAAACTGAATTCTCTTGAAATTGAGATTTATTGAAAGTGCAAGCGTGTGGGCAAGAGTTGTCTTTCCTACACCCGGAATATCTTCAATCAATACGTGCCCGTTTGAAAAAAGCGCACACAGGCAGTTGTCTATAACAGCGTCTTTACCTATTATATGCTTTTTTATGTTGCTTTTAAGAGATGCAATCTTATCAGAAATTCCGGAAATACCGTTTAACTCTTTATCCATTTCTACCTGCCGTGGCATTTCTTATATTTCTTGCCGCTTCCGCAAGGGCAGGGTTCATTTCTTCCGATTTTCTTTCCACGCCTTACGGGCTGCTTGACCTCATCCCCCTGGTCTTCACCCCTTCCAAGCACCATTTTTCCTTCTTCCTTTTCCCTCTTTTCTTCCATACGCTTCATATCTACGTCACTTACGGGCTGCACCTTGAACAGCTTTTCGCAGACCTCTTCGTTAAATCTCGTAACTATAGAAGAAAACATATCAAATCCGTCTTTCTTGTACTCATAAAGCGGGTCTTTCTGAGCGTATCCCCTGAGTCCTACACCTTCCCTTAAATGGTCCATATTGAGCAGGTGGTCTTTCCATAAATAATCAAGTGTCTGAAGCATTATATATCTTTCAACATGCCTTATTATATCTGTCCCTATTTCAGACTCTTTATGTTCATAATATTCTTTTGTCTTGCTCTTTAAAAACTCCGAAAGAGTGCCAAGAGTGAGATTATCTGCAATCTCATCACCAATTTCAAAATCAATATTGAATATCCTGTTTATGGCTTCCTTAAATTCTGTAAAATCTGTATCTGATTCTATTTTTTCAGGAAGATAGTCCGTAATAAGTTCATCTATCAAAACATCGACAATACTATAAAAATGTTCTTTGAGTGTTTTCCCGCCAAGAAGTATCTCTTTTCTGAGTGAATAAACAGCGTCTCTCTGTGTATTTAATACATCGTCATATTCAAGCAGGTGTTTTCTTGTATCAAAGTTTCTGCCTTCAACTTTTTTCTGGGCATTTTCAATCGACTTTGTTATCATCTTGTGCTCTATAGGTTCGCCCTCATCCCATCCCAGTTTGTCCATGATCCCTGCAATTCTGTCAGAAGCAAAAATCCTCATTAGGTCGTCCTGAAGGGATATAAAAAATCTCGAACTTCCCGGGTCTCCCTGCCTTCCCGCCCTACCACGCAGCTGGTTATCAATTCTTCGGGATTCATGCCTGCAGGTACCTACTATGTGAAGTCCGCCCTGGTCGATTACCTGGGCCTTTTCCCTATCACAAATCTGACTTGCTTCTGCCATGGCTTCATCGTACTGCTCGGAATTGGCTTCCTCTGCACTTACCCTGTATTCTTTTTTTAATATATCCTTCACAAGAAAATCAGGGTTTCCTCCCAACAGTATGTCCGTACCCCTTCCGGCCATATTGGTAGCAATTGTAATTGCACCGACTCTGCCGGCCTGTGCAATAACCTCGGCTTCTTTAGAATGCTGTTTTGCATTAAGCACATTATGTGAAAGTTTTTCTTTCTCAAGATATTTACTTATAAGTTCTGACTGTTCTATAGATGCTGTACCCACAAGCACGGGCACTCCTTTTTCATTCAACTCGCGAATACTATCACAAACGGCATTGTATTTTTCTTCCTCTGTTCTGTATATAGCATCATTATTGTCCATCCTCACAAGAGGTTTATGAGTAGGGACCACGTTTACATCAAGTTTATAGATGTTTTTAAACTCTGCTGCTTCAGTATCGGCAGTACCTGTCATACCGGCAAGTTTCTTATACATTCTGAAATAGTTCTGAATTGTGATTGTTGCCAGAGTCTGGTTTTCACTCTCTATATCTACATCTTCCTTTGCTTCTACTGCCTGGTGTAGTCCATCGCTCCATCTTCTACCCGGCATAAGCCTGCCGGTAAACTCATCTACTATTACAACCATTCCGTCCTTTATCATATAATCCACATCGATCTTAAACAGGTGATGGGCCCTTAGGGCCTGGTTCACATGGTGGAGCATTTCAAGGTTTGTTGGATCATATAAATTAGATACGTTTAAAAGTTTTTCGAGTTTGGATGTACCGTTTTCAGAAAGGTTTACCTGCTTGGACTTTTCGTCAATTGTAAAATCTTCGTCTAATTTCAAACCCTTTACCACTTTATCAATATCGTAGTAAAGCTCTGTGGAATTTTCGGAAGGCCCGGAAATAATAAGAGGAGTCCTCGCTTCATCTATCAGAATACTGTCGACCTCGTCAACTATGGAAAAGAAATGGCCCCTTTGCACATAGTCATCAAGGGAAAATTTCATATTGTCTCTCAGATAGTCAAACCCGAATTCGTTGTTAGTCCCGTATGAGATATTGGCCCCGTACGCATCCTGCCTTGAACACGGAACAAGTGTGGTTTTAAAAGCAGAAAGAATATCAAAGTTTTTTTCAGGTGGAAGTTCCAGGTCTGCATATTCATCTGGCCATACGGAGAGGCTTTTATCCATTACTTCATTTGCCCTTACAGGGTCTTCCCATTCTACGGTATATGATACATCATGGTTTATAACGCCGGTTTTTAGACCTAGAAAATGATAGATTGACCCCATCCAGATTGCGTCCCTTGCAGCAAGATAATCATTTACCGTTATTAGGTGCGCGCCGTATCCTGTTAACCCGTTTAGATAAAGCGGTAGTGCTGCAACCAGTGTTTTACCTTCACCTGTCTTCATCTCTGCAATGCGTCCCTTGTGAAGGACCATCCCGCCGACAAGCTGGACATCAAAAAGCCTCATTCCTAGTGTACGCCTGCCAACTTCCCTTACAACAGCAAATGCCTCGGGTAATATCTTTGCAACGGAATCTTCCAGTGCATTAAAATACTTTTCATCCCGGAAGTTGCCGTCTAATCCGACCTCTTTTTCAATTGTTTCTCTAAATTCCTCTGTCTTGTTTCTTAGATCGGCACTCGGCATTTTTATAATGTCGGATTCTAAAGTGTTGGTCTCACTTACGATATCAACAAATTTCTTTATCTCTCTTTCATTTTGCGATCCTATAATCTTCTTTAAAATAAACGATATCATCTTTTTTAATACTCCGTTAAATGTAAAAAATAGTGAATAATATGAGGCTTAAATATGCTTATAACAGTTTAATAATGAAGAATGTTTTGACAAGGGGTTATTATATTAAGCGGCATTTAATTCTACAGAAACAACCTTGGAGGCTACAGACTTACCAGCAGTTATACCGACAAGTGTATCTACATCCATCATTGTCGACTTATTGTGGGTAATTATGACTACCTGAGAATCCTTGGATATCTCTCTCACTAGCTTTGCAAACCTTGCGGTATTAGTTTCATCAAGAGGTGCATCGATCTCATCGAGTAACAGAAAAGGAACAGGTTTAACAAAACAGGCAGATATTATTAAGGCAATAGCGGACAATGCTTTTTCACCACCCGAGAGCAGGTTAATCGACTGCATTTTTTTGCCCCCTGGCCTTACCATAACCTCAATACCCGTATTTAGGAGATCATCAGGGTCTGTAATTACAAGCTTGCCCTCTCCACCTGCAAAAAGTTTGCTTATAATTTCCTGAAACCTGTTATTTATAAGGTCAAAAGCTTCTTTAAATCTTGTAATTGATTCCCTGTCGAGTTTGTTAATTGCCTTTACTAATGATTCAAGCGCGTTTTCAAGGTCCTCTGTCTGCTCGGTAAGAAAGTTGTATCTTTCTTCAAGCTTTTTATATTCTTCGGGAGCCAGGAGATTCACCAGCCCAAAACTATCAACGCGTTTCTTTAGTTTATTGTACTCTCTGGTTGATTCGTTCAGATTAAAATTACTTCGATCATCCGCATCACCGGGTTTTATTTCTTCTTCACCTGTAATTTTCTGCACCTGTTCGTTAATATGGGAAATTTCAAGTGCTACTCCGTTGATCTTAATCTCTATGGATGAAGAATCATCTTTTAATCCGATTAAATCCTGATCAATATTCTCTACTGCCCGCCTGCTGTCAATCAAACTTTCAGCCGACTTATCCCTCTTGCTTTTAAGTTCGTTGAGCTCTTTTTCTTTGAATAACAACTGCTGGCCCAGTGTCTCTACCTGCTCTATAGTAGCCTGGCCGTTGCCAAGAAGTTCTTCTTTTTCTTTTTCCTTGGAATTTATTTCTTCTTTTTCACTGATTATTTTATCTGAAAGCCTGGTATCTCTTTCAAGTAGTTCATTTATCTCTCTTTCTACAAGCCTTTCCGTTTCAATTATCGCGGCTGACTTAACTTTAAAACCTGTTATATCCTGCTCAATAAGTTTTTCCCTGGTTTCATAGTTCTTTACTATATCTTCAAACTGGGTGAACCTCTGATCCAGCTCCTCTTTTTCATTTTCCAGGTTCGAAAGCTTATTACTAAACTCCTCCACCTGTATGTTTTTAGAAGAAATCTGTTCATCAACTGCCCTGGTTTCAGACTCGATACTGTCTCTTCTTTCTATATATTCTTTTATTGTCAGTTTCAGGTTTGAAATGTCACGGTCTATCTCAACAGCTTTTAATTCTTTTTCACGCAGTACCCTGTCGAGGTTTTCAATTTCACTGTTGTTCCTTTGAATTTCACTGCTAAGGGTATCAAGCTTTGTTTTATTTGTACTTACTTTTTTCTGCAGGTCCGCAGAAATTGTTTCAAGCACCTCAATCTCTCTTTTTCTTTCAAAAACACCGCCTGTGGTAAACCCGCCGGATATAGCTCCGTATCTGTCAACAAAACTACCCTCCATGGTTACGGCGGATACACCGGAACCAAGTTCGTCCCTTAATTTTATAGCTTCATCCAGACATGAAACAACGTAGATAGATTCAAGTATTGAATCTATAAACTGCTTATCAATTTCCTTTACATTAACAAGGTCACTGATTTTTTTATAGCCCGCGTTTTCAGAAACAGCTGGCTTCGGATAATCCTTATTGGCAAGCGGGAAGAAAGTCCCACGGCCGGATGACGAGCCTTTTAACAGATCTATTGCTGTTAGTGCATCATGGCTGTCTCTTACAACAACCCAGTTTGATTTCTCTCCTAATGCAGCTTCAAGTGCTTTTTCATAATTTTCAGGTACCTGGACAAAATCAGACACCACACCGAGTACCCCGTCAATCTTGTTTTCAACAAGAAACTCTCTCACAGCTTCGGGGAGCCATTCGTAACTGGACTGAATATCATTCAGGACTTCAATCTTGGACAGGGCATCGTTTAATTTTTCCCTGAGTCCGTTATTTTCTTCCACACCCTTTTCAAACATCTGTTTATTTGAAATGTATGTATTTACCAGGGTGTCTTTGTTTTGCTGGAAACTGCCTTTTTCATTTTGCAGCTGTTCGATCTCATTATTGAGTCTGACCAGTCTTTCATTACTCTTGTTTATATTTACTGACTGGTTCTCTAATTCGGCTTCAAGCCTTACACGCCTTGATTTTAATTCCTCAAGTTCCTTACCAATACCTACGGCCGAACCTTTTATGGTGCTGTAGTTATTTAGAATTTCAAAAAGTATAGACTTTGTTTTTTCCAGTTCGTTTTTGTTATTGGTGGATTCCTGGCGAAGATTGTCTAAATTATTCTCAAGTGTCTGGAGCTCACTTTGAATACTGTTTTTTTCTATTTCATTACGCTGTAGATAGTTCCTCTTGTTGGCAACTGTCTCTCTTATCTCATTTTTCTCGGACTCAATAGACCCGGTCTCTTTTTTGAGTCTGTTAATATATTCATCAATTCCTGCTGATTCTTTTGTTACGTATTCCCGGTACGAATTCTTTTCATTAATTTTGGTTTTTATTGTGTAGATCTCGTTATCAAATCTGTTTATTTCTTCATTAAATTTACTATTGGCGGACTCGGAATCCCTTAAAGCCTGGTTACCCTGTTCCCTTTTTTCGGTGAGTTCCTTAATGGAAATGCCGAGCCTTGATTTTTCTGTTTCAAGATTACTGTTTTCAATTGTTAATTTATTTAAACGGAATTGAAATATGTTTAACTCCAGTAGTTTCAGGTGCTCTGTGAGCTTTTTATACTCCTCGGCTTCTCCCGCCTGCCTGCTGAGACTCTCCATCTGTCTTGAGACTTCTTTTATCATGTCAGAAACCCTGCTTAGGTTTTCCCTTGTGGCTTCGATTCTGCTCTGGGTTTCTTTTCTTCTTGTTTTATACTTTAAAACACCAGCGACTTCTTCTATTAACCTTCTTTTTTCTTCAGGCTTGGCTGTAATAAACTCTTCAACCTTACCCTGTCCGATAATTGAATATCCCCTTGCACCTGCGCCTGTGTCGAGGAAAAGCTCCGCAATATCTTTGAGCCTGCATTTAACACCGTTTATGGAGTATTCACTCTCACCAGAACGGTAATATCTTCTTTTTATACTTACTTCTTCAAAACCAATACCAGGCAAGTTTTCAACAACCAGTGTAACTTCTGCCATACCAAGCGGCTTTAAGACATCCGTGCCGTTAGCTATAAGCTCTTCCATACCTTCTGCCCTGAGCATTCTTGGATTTTGCTCCCCGAGTACCCATCGCATAGCATCAATAATATTGGACTTACCACAGCCATTTGGGCCAACAACAGCATTTATACCGTTACTTAGCTCCAGTTTTGTTTTATTGTAGAAGGACTTAAATCCTATAAGTTCTATTGATTTAATACGCATAAGTTAAATTCAAGAAAATTTGACTTCAAACTTCTCAAAATTAATAAAGGACTTTAAATCTGTGATTCATTTATACTAAAAGTTATTTCTTAAATAAACCTGACCAGAATTTTTTTTCAATTTTTTTGGAAGAACCCTTAGAGCTTACATTTTTCCCTTTACGGCTTTTTAAGAGCCTCAATTCTCTCTTAGCTTCAATATAATTGGGGTCTTTTTCTATTGCCGTGGCAAAAAATTTCTCAGCACTGGCCAGGTTTTCAGAAAATTTATATATAGAACCAAGGTAATAATAATTCTCTGCAATATTCTTATCCATCTCAATTGCATTTTTAAGCTCTTTCTTTACATCTTCAAAAACTACTTCTTTATCCGGTGCACCCAGGTATTTTGCCCAGGCATTTATGCCAACAAATGCAGATTCGTCCGGATTCAACCCAATAGCCTCTATGAATTTCTTCTCAGCCTCTTTAAAGTTTCTCTGCCTTAAAAGCATTTCACCTTCGGAGTATATAATTTCTGCTTCATAAATAGAGTTAGCCTGTTCCCTGAATTTACTTAATTCCTCTTTTTCATCAAAGGTATTCCTCTTATGTTCATCGCTCAGTATTTCGTATGCTTTTGTAACCTTTGTAAAAATTCTTTCTGACTTTACCCTTGTTTCCTCAGGAAAATTCATATTTGCATCGGGATGGAACTTCTTTATTGATATAAAGTATGCTTCTTTGATTTCATCTACCGAAGCATCTTTTTTAATATTCAGTATTTCGTAATAGTCCTCTTTATCCTGTATACGTTCGTAAAAACTAATTATATCTTTTTCTGAATAATGCAGATCTTCTCCGGGTTGTTCAGACTGTGTGGAAACAACTGAAGTATCTGAGGATAATTCATCATTGCTCCCTTTCTCAATCTCAATACTTTTTTGGGTTCCTTCGTATGAATCCTGAAATGAATGCCCATTAATGTTATGATTGATATCAACTTTCTCTTCACCATCACTGTCCATATTTAATTCAACAAAATCCATTTCAGACGGTTTATTGCCCACAGGGGGGTCAATGTAGTCTGTTGTAACTTCGGTTTTAATCTCAGGCTCCGGGTTTGTTAAGGCTTCGTCATCCTCTTTCTCCTTTATCTCATCCTTACCAAGGTCCGGCTTTTCTCTCTCTGCTGTTGCCTCAAGCTCATCATCCAGGAGAAGCACCTCACCGGTCGGATCTGTAAGTTCACTCTCACGAACCGTGTAGTTTGAACTTATAGGATTGGGAAGCGGATTGAGTTCGGAATATTTCTTAAACACATCTATTAAAAAATCATTAATTTTTATGCTTTTAAACTCTATCCTGTCGTGCAAACCCAAAAGTAAAATTACTCTCAAAATATCATCCTTTTTAAACTGCCCTGTGGACTCAATCTCATTTAAGGAATTGTTCTGCCCCAGCAGCTGTACCAGCCTGAGTTCTTTAGGGCCGAGTCCGAGGGTTGAAATTTCTTCTTGTATATTGTTTTTTATTTCCATTTCAACAAGATCCAAATTGGTGTCAGCTGCATACACGTACCTGTTAAACCCGTCGTGAATTATTTCAGATGGACTTAACTTTGAGTAATACAGGTCGTTTCTTACCTCATTAGTAACGGTAAATTTAAATTCCCCCTCAAGATAAAGGAAAGACTCGAGAATCTTTTCTCTTAACTGCATTTCAAGATATTCGTATAATTCATGCGGTGTGATCATGCCGAGGTTTACGAGGATTTCACCGATCCTGTTATCTTTATCATTTTTTATTTCCTCTACCGCGCGGTCATACTGATACTTTGTAATTTTGTTCTTATTTAACAGGATTTTGCCGAGTAAAGTTTCACCACTGCCTCCAGCTGCAAAATAAGGGTTGCCCTGGTCCGTAAAAATTGAAATTTCGTATTTAGAATTAATATCCAGTGTGCCGGTCAGCCTGTTATTCTGCAGGTATACCAGGAGGTATGGTATAGAAGATTTATTTAACTGTCCGCTAAATGAGTTATTATTTTGTGATTCCAAGTTAACCTCATACACAGTATAAATATATAACTTTTTTAAAAACTATAGTACAAATTTTAAAATAGATCACACTTATAAATAGAAATCCCAGGCAAATCCTGTTTTTCACCTGTTTCAGAGGGGTAATATTAGATAATATTCTAATTATTTGAGCTAATCAGGTTAGGATTAGGTACGATCTCTGATTCATTCCTGATTTTGGCTATCCATGCAGAAATAAGCTCATTTCTTTGCCTTGATAACTGTTGGGCCATCATAGTGTCTTTTTCCTGTTCAAACTGCGCCTTGCTCACATTCTTAGTCTCTTTTAAAGAGATTATGTAATAACTGTCCCCGGATTTATAAATCTTTTTGGCAGTCGGATTGGCGGTTGTTAAAAGAAATGCATCAATTTTTAATTCTTCTAAGTTAAGCTCGGCAGGTGCTTTTGCCCTTGTAAACAGGCCTGTTTCCTTAACCTTAAGGTTAAAAGAATCTGAAAGATTTCTAAATGAAGTTGAGCTGTTGCCAAGCAACTTTTTTAATGATTCATCTGCAGCAATCTTAGCAGCTTCGGATCCCTTAGTCTTCTTTAGCGTAGAGGTAATATCATCTCTTGAATCATCAAGTGATTTTTGTGACTGTTCTTTAATTTCGGCCACTTCAAATACCCACAGGTCACCGCGGTAATTATATGCTGATACTTCATTTGCATTTAGTGTATATGCCTTATTCCTGAGTTCTATAGGGAAGTTTTCTGTGTCCTGTGTTGAAGTAAAGAATTCCGACTTGGTTGCCTCAGCAAGTGAATTCTCTGCCAGCAGCTTATCGAGAGGGCCTATCTCCTTACTTCTTGTAACAGTGTTTAGAAAATTATCATAGATACTTCCGACCCTTTTAACCCTGAGGTTCTTGATAATTTCATCTTTTACCTCGGCCAGTTCTTTTACATTGCCTTCATCATCTTTAAACTCGTCGCCGTAAGAACTGTAATACGAGTTAACCTCATCGTCTGAAATTGCTATATTTTTTTCAAAATCTGACTGGTTAACCTTTATATAGTTAATCTTTCTTTCTTCTTCTGTGAGAAACTGGTCTTTATTCCTGTCGTAATATTCCTTAATCTCGCCTTCGTTGATTTCGGCCGAATTTGAAAACTCATCGGGCTGAAATGATATGTAATAAAGGTTTATATTTTCATTCTCTACTTTATAAAGGTTATAAAGCTGGTCATCTGTAATTTTTGCTGAATTATTTATCAGTTCTACAACTTTTTGTACAAGAAGCTCTTCCTTATAGCCTTTCTCAAAATCTCCCACACTCATATTTAATGCCTGACGAATAACGTTCCTGTAATTTTCAAGTCCGATAAATTTTCCGTCCCGCTGAAAAGAGGGGTTAGTCCTTATTGATTCGCTCAGTTCGTCATCAGATACTGTGAATCCAAGTTCCTGGGCTTTTTGTGCAAGTAGTTTTGCCTCGACAAGCTGCTGAAGTGCACGGATATTAAAGAACTGCATCGCTTCCGGCGGAATATTCTGTAAGCCTTCACCAAATTGTTTATAAAGGTTTTCTCTTACATTATAAAACTGCACGATGGGTATCTTCTCACCGTTAACCTCAGCTGCAGTACCTGTGGAAACACCTGTCTCTGTAAGGTTAATAACCCCAACGTATCCGAATCCCAGTATAAAAGTAAATGCGATCACTACTAACACTGCTCTTGTAAGCCAGCTGTTTTTAAAACTAAAAAATGAATAACTCATATTTATACCTCTTTGCTTAAATTAATAGGACAAATCTATATTATGTTTGGAAAGTTTCAAGCAAAAGAAATCTTAAATAATTTTAGCACCGGTTTAATAAAACTTTACTATCACCTGTTAGATGAGTAAATTTCACCAAAATTTATTTTGACCCGGGAAATAATATGATCACAGCTTTAGGCGGCGGTGTAGGTGCTGCCAAGTTTTTAAAAGGGTTTACAAAGTTGGTTCCTTATAAAGAACTTACTTTAATAATAAACACGGCCGACGACATAGAACTGTATGGTTTTAATATATCACCGGATATTGATACTATTATCTACAGGCTCTCGGGCAACATAGATACTGATAAAGGATGGGGCCTTAAGGACGACAGCCTCAATGTTCTGAATTCACTATCCGCCTTTGGTGTTGAGACATGGTTCGGGCTTGGTGACAGGGACTTTGCAACCCAGGTCTTTAAAAAAGAGTTGTCACAATCAGGTAAAACTAAAACCGAAATAACAAACCTTACCGCTTCATCATTTGGCCTTGAGAATTTAAACATCCTCCCAATGTCAGACGAGTCCGTGGAAACATGGATTGAGACATCGGAAGGAAAAATGCATTTCCAGGAATACTATATCAAGCACCGTATGGAACCTGAGGTAACGGGAATTAATCTTAGGGGAATAACAGAAGCAAATCCTTCTCCGGGAGTCCTGGAAGCTATAACAAAATCGGAGCTAATTATTATCTGCCCCAGCAATCCAATCATCAGCATTGGCCCGATTCTGGATGTGAAAGGAATTAGGGAAGAAATAGTTAACAGCCCGGCAAAAGTAATTGCCGTAAGCCCCCTAATAGGCGGCAAACCCCTCAAAGGCCCTGCTGACAAGCTAATGAGAGGACTAGGGCTTGAAGCATCTTCTTCGGAGATTGCAAATCTCTACAAAGATTTTCTGGATGTTATGGTACTTGATGACTCGGATTCAGACGAGGTCGAAAAAATAAACTCACTTGGTATTAAAACATTTGTTACCGATACAATTATGACTGATGATGAAAAATCAAAAATCCTTTCTGAGAAGATAATGGAATATCTCGGAAATTAACCCTTTTTTTCAGCCGGGTTTGGCACCTCTTTTGGCTTAGGTGTATACGGGATCATACTGTAAAAATAAAACTGCGGTATGGTCGTCAGTTTCTCATCAATACAGCTTGTCTTAATTTTTATTGCGTTGTTAAGTACAATGGAATTTACGCTGTAGCCAAGATTATCTCTTTCTACCAGGAATTCAACGGCTATGTAATCATCCCTGTCTTTTTCAAACTCCCACCTCACTTCATAAATGCCGTGGATACTAAGCTGTTTCCTTATGAAGTAGTCAGACACCTGGGAAGGCTGGCGGAAACAGCACCTCCCCCTGAAATTCTCAAGCACAATATCTCCCTTAAGATGAGCTTCTGCTATTTTAGCAGCATTATCTATGCCGACCCTGCCATAATAGATTCCCTCGGGAAGCATAACCACATTTGCAGAAAACCTGTGTGCACCTACGTGCGTTGATCTCCATACCGATAGTGAGTTGTTTTTTTGCAGTTCATTAAATACAGGCATCCCGTATTTTCCGCAGCAGCTATCATATGCACCGTGTGTGCAGATAATTGCAATCTTTTCATTTATCTCAGAGTCCCTAATGTCACCTTTTTCTATCAGGCTGATTAAGTTGAGTTCAACAAGTTCTTCGTATGTATTTAATTGAAAATGGTAGGATTTTGGCTCAAACTCGGTGGATTTAATATAGTAAAAGTTTATTGGCCCTTCTGTATGAAGTTCTCTTTTTATAAACTGAAGCCGGGAATTCTGTAATAATTTGAGGCCCTTATTTAACTCTGATTTAACTGTTTCCGGAATCAGGCTCTTTTCTAATGAATCTTTTTCCCAGTGTTCCGAATACTCAAGCAAAAACCAGTGGTCCACTCTCGGGGCTGTCCCGTAAAGGTGCTCATTGGCGTTGGATGAGGACTCTTTGCAGCATATATTCTCAGGCATTATGGGAGAGAACTATAACCAAAACTATGAGAGAAAATAGATATTGTATAGAATGTTATATAAAATTTTTATTTTGAGATAACTTCCCAAAGTACACAAGACTTTAAAGCGAAAATCCGATGGCTAGTTGTTAAAAAGTGAAGTGGTTTAGTAAACCAAAATAAATATTTACGTGGAGTTATTTAGCAATATAGCCGTTGTGCCATTGATCTAGTTTATCAAAACTTCATTGATCTTGTATATATTTGGTTTCTCTCCGTTGAGGCCTATATTAAGGTACATGTAGCTGTTGTTTGGGGTATTAGACCTCATGTTGATCTGGTAGTACCAATAGATACAGTTGCTGTAGTTATATTTATTAAGTCCGACCGATTCAACCGACCATATTGCCTCGGGATCAACCTTCATTGTAAGTTCTTTTGCGGTCTTAATTATCTTCCCGAACCCTACAGGAAAATCACCGCTTTCAATATCAAAATTCTTACTTTCAGACAGTCTGGAAAACGGCAGTACCGTTTTATAAGCAATACCGCTGTAATTAAAGTTAGAATTTATCCCCTGGTTGACGTTATTTATCTGGCATGCATAAGCTGGCAGTGCTGTAAAAACAATTACAGATACAATTAGTAAATATCTCATATGAAACCCCCTGATTTAAGTTTGAGTATTAATACGTACGGGGGTTATAAAAGTTTTAATATCCGAATACTTTATCCAGGCCTTCGTCTATAAGGCTATCAAGGCCGTCTTTCTTTTCTTCTTTGGCTGGGGGTTTTTCTCCAGGGGCTAAATTCTGGCCTTCTGATTCATCATCTTTATCACTGCTGAGGCTCTCAATTATTTTTTTCTTGAGTTGTTCCTTTGATTTTTCTTTTGCTGCTTTTTGAAATGTGTTTTGCAGATAGTCCATATCAGGCTGGGGTTTCATCGACTCGTCCATTTTAAATGGTATCTCAACCTGGCCGTTACTGTTTTTTAAATATTTTACAATGTCCTTCTTCTCAACAAGGTCATCAGAAAGGTCCCCCGAAAGGGCAACTACCCCGTTCATATCCATACTGCCGTCAAGTCCGACATAACCATTACCGTTTACTTCATATGCTTTTGTTTTGATATTAATGTTGTCCATATTCACTTTGCCGTTGTTTATATTTATCGGCGTAGAAAAATTATAGAAGTCAGTGTCCCTGCTTTTGAATACCGACGGGTGTTTGTCCTTGATATCATCAGAGACAAAGTTTGTTATTCCCGGGACACCTGTAATACCCTTTACAACGCTATTGGCAATATTTAAGTTTTTAATCCCGCCTTCTTTAATCTCTACACTGCCTTTACCCTCAAGAGTTTTACTTATCTCTTCCCATCCTTTGCCCACACCTTTAAATACCAGCTTAATACTTGAAACTCCAACCAACGGGTACTTCGTGGGGTTTAGGAATGTCTTTGCAAGCTCTGTGATACTAACGCCCGTAAGGTCAGTATGCATCTGAAATTTTGGCACATCCCCGCTTAGATCAAACGTGCCTTTAGAGGTGAACTTGGCGTTAAGGAAATCAAATTTGAAGTGATTAAAATCAATAACCCCATCCTTAAGTGTTGCTGTACCGTTCAGCTTTTTATAATTAACTTTTGAAACTTTTCCTTTGCTTGAACTAATATCTGCACTCTGCGTTCCATCAGCATTTATCTTTCCTGCAATCTTAATATCTTTAAATACTTCGCCCTTTGTTGCTGTCTTCGACATGTCAGACAGATGCAATTCAGCCGAGGTAAGATCATAAGAACCGGTTAAAGGCGAGAAATCAGTAATATCAGCATCAACAAAAAGTTGGGAGCTACCTATATTAAACTCGGTTTTATCAAGCTTTGCCCCGTTGCCGCTAAAATTAATTATTCCGTTAATCCCGGTAATTGGGTTTACAAGTCCCTCGGGTTTTGCACCAATGTTAATCAGTTTTACTGTGCCGTATATCTTAGGGTCTTCGCTCGTTCCCCTTAAATTAAGGTCAATATCAAAATTACCTTTAACATTATAATTTTTAAGAGAGACAAGGTTGTCAGCGAGTGATCCAAGGTCAGCATTATTTGAAATAATTGAAAGATCAAAACCGCTTTTATCCCCGAGCCCCATAGTCCCTTTGATATCCGCTTCAAGTTTGTTTAGCAAAATGCTTATTGTTTTAAAATTAACAGCGGTCTTACCTACCTCAGAATCAGTGGTGATGGTAAAAGCGGTGCCTTTTTCTTTTACAAACAAATCTCCATATGTAATTTTTGTATCAGAAGCATTAAATTCAACGGAAGAAAGTGTGAAGTTTTCCTGCGTCCCGCTTATTTTTCCTTTTAATTTAATTGGCCCTTCCCCGCTAAGTTCCTTTGGCAGAGAATCTCCAACCTGATCAAAGTTTCTGAGGTTTTGAAACTCCACGGGATCAAGTGAAAAAGTGAGATTAAGTTTTACATTCTCTTTTGCCCCGGAACCTACCGGGCCAACATTCCCGCTAATATTCAGGTTCTGCGACTTCGAACCAAAAACAGCACCATTCAGCTTTAAATCATCTATCTCTATTTTTGAGCCGGTGCCCTTTGCATTAAAACTTGTTTTAAGAGGCCCGTTTAATCCAAGGCCCTCGGGTAAGAATTCTTTTATCTGGGGGAAGTTCTTATTAATGTCGGCAAAATTTACCGAATCAATGTTCACAGACAGATCAACAGGTGAATTATAAAATCCGCCGGTTTCACCCGAAGGGCCAATCGTACCGTTTACTTTAACATTCTGGCTGGTAGAAAGAACTGCAATCGCAAGGTCAAAGGAAACAGGTTTATTTTTCTCTATCCCTTCTGAACTGAAATCAATCTGAGAAACCTGGATATTGGTATTGTCTTTCCTGTCTTCATAATGGAGGGTACCGTTCGAAATATCGGCAATGCCTATAAAGTAGTTTGTTTCCTTACCACCTTCTTTCGTATCTTTTTTTGATTCTTTTATAAGGCTCGAAAAATTGTATGTGCCGTTTTTATCTCTTATCAGGTTTATAACGGGATCATCGAGTGTAAATTTCTTGATCTGGAAATCTTTTTTAAGAAGCGGAAGAAACTTAACATTTACAATCAGTTTTGTTGCCTCTACAAAATTTCCGTCGGAAAATGCGGGGTCGTCCTCTATTTTAAAGTTATCAAGGGAAAGACCTAGCCCGCCAAAAATACTTACCCCTATCTCTCCAACTTCTATTTTTCTGTCCAGGCTGTTTTCAATCTTTGATATGACCACGCCCTTATTTTTATTTACCAGGCCGTTAAGGTTAATGACTGCAAAAGCAAGGAGCGCTCCTAAAAGAGCAAATATAATTGCTAATACTGTTAATATTCTCATATGTATGTTCTGAAACAGATTACCCTTAGTCTAATTTATTAATATTTAGTATAGGCTGAGATAGCCCAATTAAAAGTAATTTTTAAAAACCCGGATAATACTTTATGCACTTAACCTGGGCGGTATTAATCCTAAGTCTCAGTATCACTTACTATGTTCGGGAGATCCTAACATTAGGAAGTGCTGATCCCCAGTTTTCCAAACGATATAATAACTCTATACCACTAATGTATATGGAAAAATTTAATACTTATTGGTTATTTAATGTTTATACTATTTTTACTATGGTAAAAATTATCGATTTTGAAAATGAAAAAGTCATTGGCATGTCAATCGATGGAAAAATAGAAACCGGTGATATTGAACTGGTTGCAACGCTTTGTGAAGAGAAGTTTAAGAAGAATGAAAAGCTCAGTATATATGTCGAGATGGAGAGTTTTAATGGAATATCCCTTGAGGCTTTTTTTAAGGACCTTAAATTTGGAATAAAGAATTTCGGTAAATTTGATAAAAAAGCGGTAGTTACGGATAAGTCATGGATAAAAAAACTGGGTAATTTTTCAGACAAACTGTTCAGTAGTATAGAAATTAAATGTTTTTCATTTGAAGAAAAGAATGAAGCACAAAAATGGGTAAGTGAATAGTCTATATGTCTTGCAACTCGGACTCATGTTCCTGGCAGACCTGGTCTATTTCATAATCAAACAGCACTTCCTGGGTTAATCCGCACCTGTACCCGTCCCTTTCGTCTATAAAAAAGTCACAGGTATTACATATCCCGAAGGTCATACTCTGGTTGGAAAGCTGGAGGGATTTCAGGATATTTGTTAAAACATTTTCAGTAATTTCCATACTCCTGTCATTAAAAAAGTCCTCGGAATCTTCGAATGAAAGTTTTTTTATTATTTCGTTGGCCTGTTCTGTTAAATAAAGCTTAATAATTCTTTTGTCATTTTTGCTCTTCTGTTTTACCAGGTATCCCTTGGTTTCAAGCACATTAATACTCTGTGATGTTGTACCCTTGGTATTACCCAGATACTTGGTTAAAGCCGCGGGATTATTACTATATTTGTTGCACATGGAGAGGTACATCAATACATGAAGGTGTATTGGCTGAAGCCCCAGCGGCTGAAGGAATTTTTTCTCTTCAGACCTTAATAAATTACCAATACTGTCCACAAGATTAAGAATATTTGTGAGGCTCATACCAAAATAGTATCGGATCAAAACATTCTTGACAAATTATTTTTTAATTGTTAGTATTGACTCGATACTATATTAATCAAGGAGGTCTTCTCTATATGAAAACCAAGGCAATTTTTTACCACGCCGGATGCCCGGTATGTGTGGATGCGGAGCAGGGGCTTGTCAATTCTCTCGATCAGGAGAAGTATGAATTGGAGACGGTACATCTTGGAGAGCAAAGCAGCAGGGTAAGCGAGGCTGAATCGAGCGGGGTAGAGTCCGTACCTGCACTTGTGATAGGTGAAAACACTTATCATATAAATTTTGGTGCAAGTATCAATGATTTGAAATAGTTATGAATTTAATTGCTGTGCAGGCCCTATTACCCTCAGGAATTGTACGGCAATTATTAAAATGGTGGGGGCTGGTCCAGCCCGCGGGGTGGTGGTTTTTCCCCGTATTTTCCGCCGTGTCTTCTGTGTTTAAACGTTCTTTTTTTAAGAAGTTCTGCAATTACTTCCCTTTCATCCTGTTCCATCTGAAGGGCAAGTTCCTTGGTTGCCTTACCGAATTTATCCATAATCTCAGCCTGTAGGTCCTGAAGCTTCTTTATCTCTGCATCATAAGCCGATACATCGAATTCGGGTGCTGATATGATTTGATTTATATTTTTCCTTGTTTTTCTTACCTGCTTTCTTGTTTTCTTTGTTTCTTTATGCAGATTACGCATTGTTTTCTTTACTAATTTGGCCTTAGCTTTTATATATTTATACGGCCCAGAATTAAAAACCCTTCGCTAAATTTTAAATCATAAGAAATGACTGTATTATGATTATATGAATAAATTCTTTCTTGTAATATTTACATTAGTTTTTTATATAGCATTAATAAGCTGTAAAGACGTACCGCATGATCTAAACACAGTAGAGAATCTTGATGCACGGCAGGGATGGAAGCTTATCGAGGAAAACAAGAACAACCCCGATTTCGTAATACTTGATGTAAGGACCCCAAAAGAATTTAATTCCGGCCATATCGAAAATGCCGCTAATATTGACTATAAGTCCAAAGATTTTAAAGAAAAAGTAGATAAACTGGATAAAAATAAAACTTATGCCTTATATTGCGGTTCAGGCAGACGGGCCGCAGCATCATCAGATATTATGGCAGAGCTTGGGTTCAAACATATTTATCAATTTGGTGGTGTAAAACAGTGGCAGGAAGCAGGGTATACTCTAACCTCGCCGGAGGGCCAATGAAAAGCTATAAACTCGTAATGCCGGAACATTTGAATCAGTTTGGGCATATATTCGGGGGAAACCTTCTCAAATGGGCCGATGAGTATGCATGGATTGCTGCCAGCCTCGACTACCCCGACTGCAAACTGGTAGCTGTGGGCATGGATGAAGTCTCTTTTAAAGCAAATGTAAAAGAAGGCTCAATCCTGGAATTTGATCTTGAAAAAGTAAAAGAAGGGAATACTTCTGTACAGTATCATGTAGATGTTTACAGTAATCTTCGGAGTAATGACAAAATTCTGATATTTGAAACAAACATCACTATGGTAAATTTAGATGAAAATGACAGGAAAAAAACCCTTCCGGAATAAGTTGTTTAAAATAACATTAAAACCTTTTTTAAAATTAGAATTATAGTTTCCCTATTATTTTCCTGTACACCAATAATTAATAGTAATATAATAAAATTATAACCATATAATCTTTAGTATTTTAATATGTCTACTTCATAAGGGGATATTCAATGTTAGATAAAGAGCAACTGGAAAGTTTAAAGGATGACAAAGATAATTGGTATCAAAGTTATAAGGATAGCCATAAAAGAGATGTAGATTTTACAACAATATCCAATATTGATGTGCCCCCGCTTTCAACTCCTTATGATCTGCAAAATCTGGATTTTAAAAAAGAAATAGGATACCCGGGCACTTACCCCTATACCCGGGGGGTGCACAACACTATGTACAGGGGAAAACTATGGACAATGAGGCAGTTTGCAGGCTTTGGTTCTCCCGAGGATACAAATAAAAGGTTTAAGTTCCTTCTTAGCCAGGGCCAGACCGGGCTTAGTGTTGCATTCGACATGCCGGCACTCATGGGTTACGACGCCGATGATCCGAGGTCCAAAAGTGAAGTTGGCAAGGAAGGTGTTTCTGTTTCTTCACTTGCAGATATGGAAACCCTGTTTGATGACATAAACTTTAACGAGATTTCAACTTCCATGACAATTAACTGCTCCGCCAGTGCAATACTTGCAATGTATATTGTTGCTGCAGAAAAAAAGGGCGTTTCCTCAGACAACCTTAAAGGGACACTTCAAAATGACATGTTAAAGGAATTTATTGCACAGAGGGAGTGGATATCGGACCCTAAAAGTTCCGTTAGGGTAATTGTAGATATGATTGAGTACTGCAATAAGCATCTTCCAAGGTTCAACCCCGTTTCTATCTCCGGCTATCACATCCGTGAAGCAGGTTCCACCGCGGTTCAGGAGCTGGCTTTCACACTTGCCGATGGTATATGCTATGTAGAGGAATGTGTAAAACGTGGTATGAATGTTGATGACTTTGCCCCCAGGCTTTCATTTTTCTTTAACCTTCACAATGATTTTTTTGAGGAAATTGCCAAGTTAAGAGCTGCAAGAAGGATGTGGGCAAAAATCATGAAAGAACGGTTTAAAGCTAAAAACCCAAAATCCCTGATGCTTCGAACACATTGCCAGACTGCCGGGGCCAGCCTTACAGCCCAGCAGCCTGTAAACAATGTTGTCAGGGTTGCCATACAGGCAATGGCGGGTGTACTGGGAGGTACCCAGTCTCTCCATACAAATTCAATGGATGAAACCCTTTCACTTCCCACGGAGGAATCTGTGATGGTTGCACTTAGGACTCAACAGATAATCGCTGAAGAGACGGGAGTTGCAAATTCAATTGACCCGCTGGGAGGAAGTTACTTAATAGAAGAACTGACCTCAAAAATAGAACAGATGGCTTACGAATATATAGAAAAAATTGATCAGCAGGGTGGTATGATAAGTTCAATTGAGAAAGGTTATCCTCATAGTGAAATAGCAGGTGCTGCATATCTTTACGAGCGGCAGGTAAACGCAGGGCAAAAGACCGTTGTGGGGGTAAATAAGTACAAACTCGACGACGAGATTTCAATTCCCACCCACCAGTTTGACGAAGGTGTAGAGGACAGCCAGATAAAAAAATTAAAGATTCTTAAAGAGTCACGTGACATGGAAAAAATAAAATATTTACTCATGGACATAAGGGATGCTGCTGTTGAGGAAAGAAACCTTATGCCCCCTATTATAGCGGCCGTAAGGGAGTACGTAACACTTGGCGAAATTTGTAACGTTTTCAGGGATACGTTTGGAATGTATAAAGACCCTGCCCATTTTTAAGAAAAATGATTAACTCAAAAACTAAATCACTGAAGATACTGATTGGAAAAGCAGGCCTCGACGGGCATGACAGGGGTGCAAAGATTGTAGCACGGGCACTTGAGGAATCAGGATTTGAGGTAATCTACACCGGGGTTCACCTTACACCCGAAATGATAGTTGAAACTACAATAGAGGAAAAGATTGATGCTATCGGTATCAGCATATTGTCCGGGGCCCATATCCATATTTTTGATGAAATTTTTAAGCTGCTTAAAAAAAATGAGTTAGAAGACATCCCGGTATTTGGTGGAGGTGTAGTACCGCAGGACGATATCGATAAACTTAAAAGTCTTGGAGTTAAAACAATCTTCCTTCCCGGCACACCGTTAGATGAAATTGTAGACTGGATTAATGAGAATATAGAACCTAGAGCAACTTAAAGAATCCCTGTTCCTTTTAAGACACACCAAAAAAAACAGTACGTTTTAACATTTCAACCTGCATCACAGGTGTTCCGGCATCTCTGTAGATTGTTCTCTGCCCCCCTCATACAGTTTTCCTTGTTAGGTTCCTGTCCCGGGCCGGCCCATGTTTCGCTGCATTCAAATTTTGAAGACTCGTACTCACGCTTACACTGAAATTCGCAGCCGGTTTCATTCTGGGCATAAACCGAAAAACCGGTAAGTAATAAAAACATCAGGGTTAGTAATATTAACTTTTTCATTATTAGCACCTCCGGTTTAAATGTAAATTCAATTTATATAAATGTGAAGAAAAACTTTATTAAGCATTTTTTTTAGACTTTTCAATCCTGAATACTATATACAAACCCGCAAAATACCAGATAGCGGTTGATATGATTGAAACGTATTTAACGGTAGACGGATAACTGAAATCCTCACCCATTTTGCCAAAAATCGACATTAAAATCAGGACAAAAGTAATGATAAACATAATTGAAACCTGGAAGATTGAGTTAACAACCCAGGTAAAAAAGAAATAGTTCAGATAGGTCCTTAAATTACTGCTTTTTGTTACAAAATATATAATTGGAATAGCGGTAAGAGTTGCTAAAAAACATATAAAAATAAATTTATAGACCATCGTTATTATCCTGGTGATGTAATGGGGACTTTAGTATACACAAGTTAGGAAAACTGAAAATGGATAAAGCTATCTATGAAGAATAATAGTAATAGATAGACTAAAACCCCGGAAAAAGAGAAGCTTGTACCTGAATATCAGGTACAAGTTGAATTTATGAGATGTATGCTCTTAAATTACTGAGGTATTACGTTCTGCGCCTGTGGGCCTTTTTCACTATCCACAACGCTGAACTCGACTTTCTGGCCTTCATCTAATGAACGATAGCCTTCTCCGCCTATCTCACTGTAATGAACAAATACATCTTTGTCATTTTCGCGCTCAATAAAACCAAACCCTTTGGTTGCATTGAACCACTTTACGGTGCCAATCTCACGTTCTGCCATTATGGCAATCCTCCTTACTTAATAATTGGATTATGCTAGTGGTTCAAAATCAATTTCAGACGTGAATCTTAATCTAGACTAGAACTACTGCAAAAACAATCTGACAATATCACAAAAAATAATATTTGTCAAAACGAGAAATTTAATATTAACAATCAGTTACCCTATAATTAACGTACAAATAATACTAAACCTTTAACAGTGGCCATCCGTATAATTTTTTATAAAAAGTTGATGAATCGATATTATAATAATGTACAATATAAACAAATTAAAATCAGGAGAATTAATAACAATGCAATTTAAAACGAACCTGTTACTTTTAATCACAATATCCCTTGCTTTCTTTGGTGTATTTTCAGCTATCGGCCAGGCTGAAGCTGAAACAACCCCAACTGTTACCGAGGTCGATTCAAAGTATGTATGCATGGTGACAAATAAGCTGTTCCCTGATGTACAGATTCCAGTGGAAGTAGCAAATAAGACCTATTACGGCTGCTGCGAAATGTGTAAGGGGCAGCTTGCAAACAACCCTGAAAAGAGAATGTCCACTGACCCTGTGAGCGGAAAGTCCATAGATAAATCAGACGCCGTAATCGGGGCAACTGCAAACGGGAACATCTATTATTTTGAAAACAAGGCAAACCTGGACAGTTTTTCAAAGAAGTAGTATTTAATTCTCAGTAACATCCACATTTATACAGCTGACACTACCGAGCCTATTCTGCATTAGCTTGGCAATAGAATCCGCCCTTTCCTTGGCTTTTTCAGCCTTTTCACCGGTGTATAGTTCATCAATTGTTGTGCTGAAAAGGTAAAGCCACCTGGTAAAGTGGCCTTTTTTAAGGGGAATCTTTTTGTTTAGCTCGTGATGGACATTCATTACCTCGGGGCCCCTTTTATAAACCGGCCTTGTAAAAAGTATGGTTTCCCAGAAATCACAGATTATAGAAAGGTGTTCATCAAGGTCTATTTTAGCAATATCTGTAAATATAAAACCAATAACCTGGTCCTTCAGCATCTTCTCATAGAATTTACTAATAAGGAGTTCTATATCAGCCCGGGTTTCAATGTCTTTCATATCTAGTTTGATTTCAGCTCCTCGACAAACTCATCTTTTGGCACAAGGTAAAAAAGCTTGCCCCAATTCTTAAGTACGCCTGCATGCTGTGCTGCATCTTCACCTGTTCCCCAGAAAAGGTCAACCCTGTGAGGCCCCCTAATTGCCCCGCCGGTGTCCTGGTCCAGAACAAACCTGGAAGTTGTTACCCACGTGTTTGGCCTTGTTGAAAACTCATCGGAAAATGTAGGCTTTGGAAATTCCATAAATGCGAGTGTCCCTTTCGGGTAAAAACTCTTGTCAGTGGCTATGGTCCTGCCGTCTACAACTTCTGCCCCCGAATGAGTAACAGGCCTGCCTTCTATTTCCCTGAAAAACACATAGCTTGGGTTTTGAAAAAGGATTTTTTGCCGTTCTTCCGGAGACAGGCTCCTTAAATGTTTATCAAGTGCCTGCATAGTCATCTCTTCTTTTGGGATCTTGTGATAAAGGAGTTTCCCAATACCGACATACGGATGTCCGTTTTTTGCTGCATAACCGAGCCTTATTTCCTTTCCGTTAGTAAACCTTACGGTGCCCGAACCCTGCACCTGTAAAAAAAACGCATCCACCGGGTCTACCCATGCAAGCTCTAGCCTTTTCCCTTCAAGTACACCTTCCCCGTCTATTTCTTCCCTAGAGTAATATGGAACTATATTTTTACTTGTACCTTCATTATAAGCCGGTGTGATACGTCCCGGTATAATCGAGAGATTAGTCCTTGGATCCAGCACCTGGTCTTTAATAGGAGACATCTTCTCAAACTGGTTTGAAAATTTGCCAAGGTGAAAATTCACAAGGTCATTGGGTGTTGCATATAGAGGCTGGGAATACTTTTCGGTTTTTCTTCTGGAACCTGTTAGTACGGGTTCAAAATAAGATGTAATAAACACATCACCCCAATCGTCCTTGCCGTATACCTCGTAGAAATCGAACTTATCCTTTACAAGATTGTAGAAAGTTTTTTTTGTCAGACCAATATTAATCTTTTCAGTCAGGTAGTACATTGAAAGTATATAATCATCCTTGTTGAGTTCCTTTGGACCGAAAGTCAGTGTTTCTGCATGAGAGTGGTAAAGTATTTCAACATTTTCATTTATGCCTTCAGCGAGTTCTTTAAGGCCCAGGTCATCAGAAAGGTTCTTTGGGATACGGGTTTTTCTCATTGCCTGCTTTGCATCAGTGGCAGGGTCCCTGTCACAGGATACAAGAAATAAAAACAGGCTGGAAATACAGGCAAGTATTATTAGTTTGCGCATCAGTATAATATTACAAAGTCTTTTTATTTAAACAAAATCCCGGGACTAAAGCGTGGTCCATCCGCCGTCGATCACAAGGTCTGACCCGGTCATATATTTTGATTCATCGGAAGCGAGAAAAAGTACAGACTGTGCCACTTCCTCCGGCTCTGCCCTCCTTACGAGGGGTATCATTTCGGCTGCGATTTTATCAAGCTGCTCTTCTGCATCGGGTGGGTTTCCCATAAATTCCACATCCATCTTTGTTTTAATATAACCCGGGCAGATGGAGTTTACCCTTATGTTTTCCCCGGCATGGTCAAGAGCCATACTCCTTGTTATCTGCCTTACCGCCCCTTTTGATGCATTATAAGCCATGCAGTTTTCCATCCCCACAATCCCAAGCACACTTGAATTATTGATAATAGAACCGCCGCCGTTTTTGGCCATTATAGGGACTACAAACTTACTTGCCAGATAAACTCCCTTTACATTTATGTTCATCGTCCTGTCCCATACCTCATCGGTGGTTGTTACCACTGTCCCGCCCTCAAGTATGCCGGCATTATTAAACAGAATATCTATTTTGCCGTACCTTTCGTAAAAATCATTTACCGCCTGCTCTACTTCATCTTTTTTGGAAACATCTGCTTTATAGGAGATTATATCACCCGGCCCTTCTGCTTCTAAAACAACCTTATCGAGGTTTTCCTTTGTCCTTGCCATAATGCCGACAGTTGCACCTTCCTGGCAAAAAAGAAGAGCCGTAGCTTTTCCAATACCCTCGCTGCCGCCTGTGATAAAAGCCGTCTTACCTTCTAATCTCATAATAATCTCCTAAATAAAGTGAACTTTTCGGTAAATATATTTATAATAGAACTTATGAAAGTAAAAAACAAATTCATTGCTGCAACAGTCCAGGCATCGCCCGTATTTTTAAATAAAGACAAAACCATTAAAAAGGTTATAAGTCTTATGAACCAGGCTGCAAAAAATAAGGCAGACCTTGTTGTTTTTCCCGAGGCCTTTATACCAACATATCCGTTCTGGCCCAAAGACCTCGGTTTTGGACCCGAGAAGAAAATTACTATGGACCTTCATATGGAGCTTCATAAAAACTCCGTGGAAGTTCCCGGCCCTGATACAAAAAAAATGGGGCAGGCGGCAAAAAAAGCCAGGATTAATGTCATTATCGGTGTAAATGAAAAAGAAGGGGGCACTCTTTACAACACGATACTTTATTTCTCCAAGAGCGGTAAATTAATCGGCAGACACAGGAAACTGATGTCAATTGATAGTGAAAGGTGCATCTGGGGCAACGGTACCTCGGAAGACATTAAGGTATTCGACACCGAGCTTGGAAAAATCAGCGGCCTTTTCTGTTATGAACACCACCTTACACTTGCAAAGTACGCGCTTTATAATCAGGGTGAACAGATTCATGCAAGTCTTTGGGGAGGGCATGGTTTTGTAAAAGACACAATGGACTTTGCATGCAAGCAGTATGCTTTTGAAGGCCAGTCCTTTGTTATTATCTCTGCTATGCATATAACAAAAGACATGATTCCCGACTCCTTCCCTTTAAAGGAACAGACACTCTGGGACTATCCCGGCGGCAGCGGTATTATAAATCCCCGCGGTCAGTATATTGCCGGGCCAGTATTTGATAAGGAAGAGATTCTGTATGCTGAAATTGATCATGACCAGATCATAAGGGCCAAGACCGTAATTGACTGCAGCGGGCATTTTTCACGGCCGGACATATTTAACTTCGAGATAAAAGACAGTTAATACTAACCTGACTAAATGGCCGAATACTCATTTACAACAATACAGAAATTTAATTATTTAATGGAAACCACTCCTCCGTATTTAATTCCTGAAAGATAAGCCATATCCCTGTTAAAAGTGGTTAAATCATCAATATTGAACTGGCTTAAATGATCGTGGCTGCAGGCTCTTGCAAGCACTGTCATAAGTTCTACAGCGGCATGGAAAAAATTTGCCAAACGCTTAGCCGATTCATCAATAATTATACGTGACCTCAAATTTTCCCGCTGGGTTGCAATACCAACCGGGCAGTTATTTGTGTGACATGCCCTCATACCTAAACAGCCTATTGCCTGAATGGCTGCATTAGAAACCGCAATAGCATCAGCGCCAAGAGCCATAGCCTTAACAAAATCCGCCGGAACTCTAAGCCCTCCGGTTATAATCAGGGTCACCTTTTGATTAGAACTATCAATGTGTTTTCTCGCACGGGCTAAAGCCGGAATAGTCGGGACAGAAATATTGTCTCTAAAAATTAAAGGAGCTGCACCTGTTCCCCCGCCTCTTCCATCCAAAATTACATAGTCCACTCCAACCTCAAATGCTGCATCCAGATCGTTTTCGATACGCTGAGCAGAAAGCTTATACCCAATAGGTATCCCACCCGTCTCTTCTCTAACCATATTGGCAAACTCGGCAATAGGATTAATGCTGTCCCAATCCGGAAACCTCGCCGGAGAGATAGCTGGCTCACCCTCATTTAATTCCCTAACTTTAGCTATCTTCCCCATAACTTTATTGCCGGGCAAGTGGCCACCCGTCCCGGTCTTAGCTCCCTGGCCACCTTTAAAATGAAAAGCCTGACATTTCTTAACTTTATCAATCGAATAACCGAAACGTGCTGATGCCAGTTCATAAAAATATCTTGAGTTTGCGGCCTGTTCTTCAGGGAGCATTCCTCCTTCGCCGCTGCAAATACCCGTTCCGGCCAATTCAGCACCCTTTGAAAGAGCTGTTTTCGCTTCTTCCGACAAAGCACCAAAACTCATATCTGAAACAAACAAGGGAATTTCAAGCTTAAGTGGCTTCTTTGCATTCGGCCCTATTACAACTCCCGTTCCAACTTCTTCATCGTCTAACTTGGGTGGTTTATGAAGCTGGGCGGTAACAACTTGTATATCATCCCACTCGGGAAGATCATATCGGGGAACACCCATAGCAGAAACCCGCCCGTGATGCCCGAGCTTTGATAAACCTTCTTTGGCTAGCTGTTGAATAAATTGATAATGCGGTTCTTCACTTCCACCATGTAAATCTTTATATAAACCCTGGTATTCATCTCTGTTATATGCCTGGGGGTTTTCCCTCTCCCAGGCCGAAATTTCATCCACGTCTACCAATACTTCATCATTTTCTATCCAAGAGCTAAATTTGTGCAGACGTTCTTTACTGTTATATGAGCTTATTCCGGTTTCAAATTCATAATCCCAACCATGTACACCACACACTATATCTTTCCCCTGAATAGAACCATCACTCATCAGAGCTCCACGATGGGCACACCTTCCATAAAGCACTGAAATACTTTTACTATATTTTATAACTACTAAATCTACATTTGCTGAAAGAGCGTAAGTTGGTTTTTTATCTTCCAGTTCAGAAAATTTGGCAATAGCAACTTTATTCACTTTGATCCCTCCATTTATTAAATCCGCCTTTTATTTTACTTGTTCCAATTCTTTTCCAAGAAAATAAGAAATAATCGTTCTTATAACAACAGCATCCAGAGAAATTAGATCTTCTGTGGCATGACTGGCAAAATTATGAACAATAATATATATGTACCCAATTTTCAACGAATTATTTGTCAAGCCCCCCATATTTAGGTCCACGCGTAGAGTTAGAGTTTTGTGACAATTGCACCAAAACGATCATCCGATCAAACATTTACCCCTATAACCTTTATATTTGATCATTTGATCGGAACCATGAAATTGCCAATAAAAAAGGAGCAATGACCTTAATCATTGCCCCTTGGGATAATACTTATTTATCTTTAATTAACCACCATGTGAAGTAGGTTAATGAATCAATATTCATTGGTCTTGTTTCTCATTGAGACCATACTCCTTGTTGACCTCGTCATAGGTTGGCTGAATCACGTCCTTCATGTCGAGTTTGCCGCCCGAGATCAAGTCTGAATATGGAATCCTGAGACTTGGATCGGGTAATTGTGGCTTCTCGGTGGCCGCAGGTGGCCAGACGTCTTCATCAATAATCGCCATTCGCACCCGAATATCGTCCTTTGTGATATTCCACACCATGTAGTCAATGGCTAGACTTAGAGGACCGTCGTAGGTTGTCCGGATACGATCATTAATATCCGCTGTAGTGTCAAAGTCTTTAAAGAAGTGATAGGCCACGGCCATCCGCGGTTGTATCATGCTCATCACTTTGCCAAACGCTTCAGGTGCGGTGTGGATCTGGGTGCCCACAGCAAGAGCACCTTGAGGAGTGAATCTGAACTTGGTAATCATGTCCGGCACGGAGACGAAGCACTCGTGAATTGCCAGGTCAGCATTCTTCGCATACTCCGCATACCACTTGTTTGGATAGGTATCACCTCCGAACACAAATTTGAGACCATTCCACTCGAGAGTGAAACTCACAGGACCGTCCAATGCGTGGATGGCAGGGTAGGTCCGTATCGTTACGCCGTTCTCTTGATATATGATCTGATTCATGCCCTTGTAGTCAAACTCTATAACCTCGATATGGTATCCACGTGGATCGGTGATTCCCTTACGGCCGTCGAGGTCCCAGGTAAGCGCTTTCCGCAAGTGATCTATCGCATACTTTGTGCCTCTTTCCGGTGTTTCACCGCTTGGTCCCCAAACGCGTAACGGTTTCTGGCGGCCAGACAGTGCGCCACCGACAAACACCGCGTCCAGATCGCCGAAGTGGTCTGTATGCAGGTGGCTCAGAAAGACTTTGTCGATGTAATTGTAAGGGATCTGAAGAGCCGCGATGCGCTCTGCCGATCCGGTCCCAACATCGAAGAGAAACTTGTCACCATTCCCCAGTTCTAGTAGCCAGCATGATGCTGCTTGTTTCGGACGCGCCGTGGGCATACCAGTGCCACAGGCAATCAATCGCATTTCATCAGGCCGAAGGTCTTCGCTGTTGGGAGCGTAGAAATCACGAGAGCGCGCTTTTACGGGAGATATTTTCTGCTTTTTTCCTTTAGCTGCTTCTGCATAGGTAATATCTATGTGTTTTATTATTTGATCTTTATATACACCTAGAACTGTACCAATTACCAAAACGAATACTAATACAGCTAAAAGATAATAATTTGATAATTTCATAATAACCTCCTTTTTTCAAATATTAATTGATTATTAATATTTTATTGTAAATAAGTCAATGTTATAATTTTAAAGTTTGATTTTATAGCGCGGAGGATAGTAGGAAAAGAATGCTCATGGTAACGGGTGGATCTGAACCATTAACAAATACATTATTACAGCACTGCACCTATATTCTCAACGATAACAGACAGTAAAAGAATATTTTTTAATCATTTCAATGTATTTTTCCGGTTGATTGTGACATGCACGGACAGTAGTGAAGATAACAATCAAAAAATTTCTTGTTGATTTTTTTCTGGTTTTAGTATTTGATACATTAATAGTAGATTATAAATAAAATAAGTTGGGAGGGAATAAAACATGACTGATATTCTGAATGCGAAATTAATAGCAGGTGAACTTCAAGAAAAATGGGCCTGGATATTAGTTTTTGGAATCATTTTTTTAGTTTTAGGAATAACTGGACTGGGAATGACTTTTTTCCTGACTAAACTTGTTGCTTTATATGTTGGATTTTTAATCATTATCGGAGGTATTAGTCAGCTTATTCTTTCGTTTGCAACCAAAGGCTGGAAGGGGACAATTTTCTCTATTCTTATAGGGATCCTTTATTTAATTGTCGGAATAGAAATTATTGCCAATCCTGCTGTAGCTTCAGAATTTTTAACACTTCTGCTGGCAATTACAATAATTGTTATTGGAATATCGAGAATAATACTTGCTCTGACTCTTAGGCCCCTTCTAAACTGGTTTTGGACTTTAATCGGGGGATTAATTACCGTACTTTTGGGAATAATGATCCTGTCAAGGTGGCCTGATTCAGGACTGTGGGTTATTGGATTATTCATAGCTATAGAAATGATTGTTAACGGCTGGTCCTTAATAACTGTTGCACTCGCTGCTAAAGCAACAAAAGCTTAATTATTCAGAGTATGGGCTTTAATTCTTAAGTTGTCTGGGACTCTAAAAAGGTAATAGTGGGGAAATATTTATTGCGGGTTTTTAATATTGAGACAGAACTTCCCGATTAAAATTTATATTACCGATTTTTTGAATTTACTATTTAAACCATCCTTTTTTATAGAAATAGATTGCCAAAATAATTGTTGAAATCAACACCATAACCATAACAATCGGATAACCAACCTGCCACTTATCAGGTGAAAGGTACTTTTCTGTCAATGCATACCAGGATATTAAAAAAGTCTGGGGTAAAAAAATTGCTGAAATAATTGTAAGAACTCTTAATCGACTACTAGTTCTTCCTTGTATGAATATAAGATAACTCTGATTCATATCTATTAGTCGAGTTTGATAATTATTTATTATTCCAACAATAGTTTCCAAATGAATATATAAATCTGAATATGCTTCACGTTGTCTACCAATGCTAAATACATCCGATTCAACTTTCTGCAATGTACCAATACAATAAAGCTGGCTCTCAAATTTTACTATATGTTTTCCCGTAAGACGTTTAAGTTTTACAATGTTACTCCTTTCAATAAGTTCTGGAGATTCATCCAGAGATTCGTCAAGTAAATCTATCCGCTCACGAAGTGCAATCATAAGTTTAGCGTTTTCATCGATTAACTTGTCAAAAATATAGTAAAGCAATGCTGATATACTTTCATCTTTCAATCGGGAATCTGAGGTTAACTCCCCGGCGATTTTATTAATTCTTGTATAAGGTTTTTGGTGTATTGTAATTAAAGTACTGGGTAGACAAATAATTCTTAGATATAATGGATCAAAATCATCAATATTAAGATGGGTAGGAAATTTTATAATGAGAGATTTTTTGAATGATATAACCTCAGTTCGTGAATCATAGTCTAAGAGATTCTTTATTACATTTGGATCCAGATCTAAAGGGCCGATGAGTTTATGAAGATCTGCTGCATCCGGGTTTTCAATATCTATCCACCTTCGTGTTTCGTCTTGTATCCATGCAGGAGGTAAATCTATTGAGTCAATGGGAACAAGGGACTTATTTTCATTAATTTTAAATGCCTTTATATCCATTAAAACATCAGCACCCTATACATAATTAATCAATATAATAGTTTTAAAAACCTGAATTTATTTCATTAAGTCAATTTAACAAAGCTGATATGAATGGCCATATGATTATTTCATCTATAACCATTCATATCTTATATAAAATTAATTCAGCATGAACCCTTAATGTGCTGCTGGTGATTGTAATTTCTCCATTACTTGATCAATTGAAAAGCTTGCAGCCTTTTGCCTAGGAGGAAACTCCTTAAAAGTTGCTAAGAAATTTGCAACATACTGCTGTGCGGGCACAAGTAAAAATGCACGATCAATCAACCAGTCGTAGTAAGTATTTGATGTGATACTTGCACGCTCGTAAGGGTCGCGTCTTAAATTAAAAATTAACGGGACACGTAAGAGAATAAATGGATCTATCCAGGCTTGTAAAGTGGCTTCTGCACGCTGTTCTGCAAATATTAATTTCCAATCCTCATAACGCAAAGCGGTCAGGTCTCCATCGTCTGAAAAGTAAAAAATATCTTTCCTTGGACTTACTTCAACTTTTCCCGTTAGCAATGGGAGGGAATTGTAACCGTCAAGATGGACTTTATATTTACGTCCCATCATTGTTTTTCCTTTTAAGAGCTGTTCCTTGATATTCGGATTTCCAGCAACTGCAGCAAATGTAGGAAGCCAATCCATATGATGCATGATGCCGTTGGATATAGTTCCAGCTTCAATCTTACCCGGCCAGCGTACAGCAGCAGGGACACGCCATCCCCCTTCCCAGTTTGTATTTTTTTCACTACGGAATGGTGTCATCGCAGAATCGGGCCAGGTATTCAAATGTGGGCCATTGTCTGTACTATAAAACACAATCGTATTTTTTGTGATTCCTAGCTCGTCCAGCTTATCTAACAACTGTCCGACATGCATGTCATGCTCTACCATGCCGTCTGCATACTCGTCCTGACCTGAAATGCCGCGAAGTTTAGATTTTACATGTGTACGAAAATGCATCCTAGTACCATTCCACCATACAAAAAATGGTTTCCCGGCTTTATGTTGCTTTTCAATAAATTTTAAAGCACTTGCGACAGTCTCATCATCTATTATTTCCATTCTTTTTTTTGTCAAAGGACCCGTATCTTCTATCTTGCCGCCGGCATAACTATGAATCACGCCACGTGGACCGAATCTTTTTCTAAAATTTGGGTAATCCTCTTCATTAGGATAATCAAGGTTCTCAGGTTCTTCTTCTGCATTAAGATGGTAAAGATTTCCGTAAAATTCATCAAAACCATGATTTGTTGGCAAGTGTTCGTCTTTATCGCCCAGATGGTTTTTCCCGAATTGACCCGTCGCGTAGCCTTCCGACTTCATAACGGTTGCGATTGTTGGGTCCTCCTTCTTCATACCAAGATCGGTGCCTGGGAAACCAACCTTGCTGAGTCCCGTGCGAAAAACGCTTTGACCCGTTATAAAAGACGACCGTCCGGCGGTGCAGCTTTGTTCGCCGTAATAATCAGTAAAAATCATTCCCTCATTTGCAACGCGGTCTATATTTGGAGTCCTATAACCCATAAGTCCCCTTGAGTTATAGCTCAAATTAGTCATTCCAATATCATCACCCCATATAACAAGTATGTTGGGTTTAGAAGATTCTTTGTTTTGTGCACTAAGACGAGGTACAAACGCTATTGAAACAAAAGCCAAACATAAAATAATTATGAATACTCTATTCATTTCATTAACCTCCTTTAATTTTTATTCTAGTAATTCATCATTTTCTTAAAAGAGCTATCATAATAACAATTATTATTTGATAGGAATACCTACTCTTCTTCCGAAATCTCATTTTCGGTTAATTCCGAACCCTCATTTTCAGTTAATAAGGGGGTAGAATTGAAATTATTATATTCTCTAAGAAAATTTATTAACCTTTTAGATGTTAAAGTTAGAGGTACAGCAAGTATTGCACCGATTGGCCCAAGTACTAATCCCCAAAACAATAGTGATAAAAAAACCAAAAGAATTGTCATATCAAATTCTTTACCAATGAATTTTGGTTTAATAACATTATCAACAATTGTATTGATTACAGTAAACCCTATAACAACAATAATTGCTTTTAATAAACCAAATTTTAATAATGCAAGTAAAAATGGCGGAATAATTGTCATTATAAAGCCTAAGTTTGGAATAAAGTTAAAAAGAAATGATAAAAAACCTATTAGAATTGCAAAGTCAATGCCAAGAATTAATAACAATATTACATCGGCAACTGCAGCGATAAGGCCAGTAAAAGCAGTTATCGAAAGATACTTTTTTAAATCTATATAAAGCTGCTCCAGTCTTGAATAAAAAGAATCTTCTTTCTTATCTTTACTTTGAATTTTTATGTCAATTTTTACAAATTCAATTAGAAGAAAAATTGTTAGTAGTATAACGAGTAGAAAATTACTGAAAGATGAAAATAAGCCATTAAGAAATGAGATGCTAAACGAAAATAATTTATCAGGGTCAAATATTTTTAGTTCTTGCAATTCTGTTTTATCAAAACCCCTTGACTCAAGATATTTCAAACCGGAATTATAAAATTCAACTATTCGTTCATTATATTCTGGTATTTTCTGGCTTACGTCGGCAGCTGCAAAACCTAGAATTATAGTCAAAGCTAAAACTAACAAAGTAACGAATAAAATAGTTATCCAAAGGGATAAATTCGGAGATAAGCCCTTATTTAGAAACATTTTGACGATTGGCATGATAATTACTGCTAATAGGACTGAAATAAAAAAGGGATTTAATATTTCCGACAACCAATGCATACTTGCTATGAGTATAAAAACTATTATTGATATACAAGTTCCTGATATTAGAGGGTGTGTATTGATTATCTGTTTGCTATTCACGATTATAATTGTATTTCATTCTTTTAGTGTAATATTCATAAGCATTTTAAAACAAATAATTTTTAATAGCTATATATATTTATGTTAGGTTACTCAGTTAACCACCGACAAATACTTTATGAGAGAGTTTCCACCCTAAAAAACTCAACGATAACAGGCACTAAAAGAATATTTTTTAATCATTTCAATGTATTTTTCCGGTTGATTGTTTACATGCACGGGTAGCCGTGCGGATAGTAATCAACAAATTAAATCCATTGAAATGACCCGTACAATCAACCTAAGTACATTTAAACAATTCAAAAATGCAAAATAAAAGGTGGACCTAATTTCGGGGGCTTGACAGGGGCAGCTCAGTTATTATATGATGAACTTTATATTCTCATAGGAGGGTAACTCTGTACCCGGTACTACTATTCAGACACCACCTGAAAAAGGTCGACCGAATCCAATGTCAAAAGAGATTGGTTCTGGAAGATGGTTTGGTAATGATCCATAATACCAAAATTCAATTCCAAGAGTGTACAAATAATTTGAAAATGAAATGTCTATGTTATATAAATTAACCTTAATATGGAGGGAGATTATGCATAAGAACAAATTCAAACAATTGACTGTTGCGGGTAGCGTCCTCTTACTATCGATCCTATTAGCGGGCGGCGGCGAAGGCACCGGTGGTGCCAAGCCCGATCCGAGATTGGCCGGGTTCACGGGAACAATGGATCCGGCGTACGAAAAGTCGACGCAGGATTGGCCCGAAAGCAAAAGGTTTACGGGCAACGAACCCAACGTGATCATTTTCTTGCTCGACGATGTCGGCTACGCCCAGCTCGGCGCGTTCGGCGGGCTGGTGCCGACACCCAACATCGATAAGTTAGCCGAGGACGGCGTACGCTTCGCGAACTTTCATACGACGGCGCTTTGTTCACCCTCCCGCGCCTCGATTCTGTCTGGCCGCAACCACCACTCCATCGGCCTCGGCTCGCACGCGTTGACCGCCATGGGATTTCCGGGGTATGCCGGCCGGGTTCCGTACGAGGCGCAGGAGGTCGCTCGACTGGCTCGCGATGAAGGCTACGGAACCTTCGCCTTGGGCAAGTGGGACCACACGCCGACCTTCCAGATTCATCAAAATGGACCCTTCACCTACTGGCCGACCAACGATGGATTCGATCACACCTATACGTTCATGAGTGCCG